>ENA-UOJE01001207-UOJE01001207.1-human-gut-metagenome-genome-assembly--contig:-C23-NODE-1207-length-24078-cov-8.959955_pt1 | contig 24078 bp, 20 predicted proteins | sample MGYA00242341_ERZ723888 | MGnify/ENA metagenome assembly ERZ723888 | reverse complement strand
CGTATTTATGGCTACCAACTGCAGTCCGTACGCCGAACAAACCGCCGCCTGCCGTCTGTCAGCCGTAGAGTAATCTAAGCCTGGAGCTTTATCAGCTTCAGGCCTTTCTTGATTCCCCAGTCTTTACATGGGATTATAGTTAATTTTACCGATTTAGTCAACGGAAAAGTACACGCTTCACCGCATTTTATAGAAAACCCCAATTTTAGTGCGAAGCCTTTCAAGCAAACTGGTACCTTTTGAGAAATACCGTCCAGTTTTTGGCAATTTACATCCTAATAGCAGTAACAAAATATGAAATAAAGAGAAGTATAAACCCACAATTTATGATATATTATTTCACTATATTCAAATAATCAATCCCGCATGCCGCAGCAGTGCCAAATAATCATATTCATCCGCAAAGGCATTCGCCGCCAATACAATATCTTCCTTGGGCAATACGGTCACGGTTTGCTGATGCGCGCCATTCATCTCGAAACCCTTGTCACCCGCCCACAAACCCGTGAGTAGCAAGATGGCGTCTGACGGCAGATAGCCTGGGCCGTTCACTCAGCAGATAAAAGCCGTTTTCCCTTCCACATACCGTGATGCAGGTATAGAGAAGCCCCAGTTTAGCCATATCTCGGTTGGCAATATACAGGCCGGTGGCTCCCATAGTCTCCCCACGGGGGGCAGGTTTCCCAGGCACAGCCTTCCATATCCATGGGTTCAAACAAGTTCTCCCGCAGAAACTGCAGCAGCGTGCAGCCGGTAACCCGATGAAGAATACAGGAAAGCAGATAATAATTTGTATTGCTGTACTGAAATACCGCTTCCGGATATCCTCTGTTAACTCTCAATCATATCTTCATCTCCTTTTTTCATTTAATCATGGTATCTTCCTGTCTGTAAGACGGATTATTTACAGTTTTTTCTTCTTTGGATGTATTTGTTTTCCCGGGTCCGGCCATACTATATTCGAAACCCGGACACAAACGCAGGAAAGGATGGAATTCAGATGGAATTCAAAGGGAGCAAAACCGAGGCCAATCTCATGGCCGCCTTTGCAGGAGAAAGCGAGGCCCGCAACAAATATACCTTTTACGCGGCCCAGGCTCGCAAGGACGGCTACATTCAGATAGCCAAAATCTTTGACGAGACTGCCAACAACGAGAAGGAGCACGCCGAACTGTGGTTCAAGCGGCTGCATGACAACAGTATGCCGGGCACGGCAGATAACCTGGTGGACGCCGCTGCGGGCGAACATTACGAAGCCACGGAAATGTACGTCGAATTCGCCAAAACCGCCAGAGAGGAAGGTTTCACTGAAATCGCCAATACCTTCGAGATGGTGGCGAAAATCGAAAGCCTGCATGAGCAGCGCTTCAACAAACTTCACGGCAACCTGGAATCCGGCAAAGTCTTCAAGCGAGGGGCCGGCACAGTCTGGATCTGCCTCAACTGCGGCCATGTATACACGGGAGAAACGCCTCCCACCCTCTGCCCCGTCTGCAAGCATCCCCAGGCTTACTTTCAGATGCACGTGGAGGATTATTAAAAAATATGGACCCAAAAACAGCCAGCCAAAATAAGAAAAATCGCCTTACTCCAACCCAGCAAGTGGAAGTAGAGGCCCATACTCTGCGCAGCCAAGGCCGCGGCGAGATAATCTCGGATGTTTTAGGAAGCTACACAGGAACCCCAGAGGACGGAGGCGTCCCTTCCCAAGACGCAGACGACTTGTAATAATATCAAAAGCAAGGCAGATGGCGGTTCGCGCTGTCTGCCTTGCTTTTGCTTTATCTCTGCCTTTATCGCGGCAAAGGCGCCAGATGGCGCATTTCCTCCATAGAAGCCAATTTCTCCCGGGCAATATGAAACCACAACTGATAAAAACGTGCAAATCCGCTTCCGAATCCCTGCCAATCCTGCCGCCGAAGCTGGGCCGCAAACTGCCGGATCTTCTCCGATACTATCGTCCGTAAGGCCCTCTTTTCCTCCTCCCCCATCATCCCGGCAAGACAATACCCGTAGGATAGTCTTTGATAACATTCCCGCCCAATCATCTGCAGAGTCGGATTGGGGATTTTCTCCACAAGCCATCCAAAAATAATCTGTGCAGACGAAAAGGGCGCCTCCAAGCAATCCTGCTCCCACCTATCGATTTCCCGCGGCGCCGTGGTCCAGGGAATAACCCCCACCATTGCGTCCACTGTATCCGCCAAAATCTGCAGCACATAAAGATAGGTCAGCAGCAGCTGAGCAATTTCGGGATGAGCAACTGCCGCGTCTTTTTTGATTTCACGGGAGATAACGGCGATCTTTCCAGAGGAAATAAATCGGGTAAGTCCCAGCCGTTCCAGCCGTTCCGCCGCCTGGCGAACAGTAACTCGAGCCACACCGTATTCCGCGGCCATCTCTGAAATCGAAGGCAGGTATACGCTTTTCCGACAATCTCCCGCCATAATTCGGCCAACCAGATCCGTGGTCACCTCTGTAAGCTGACTCCTTTTTTTGCCGGGCCGCCAATCAAAAGCCGTTTCTTTTCCCGAGAATCTGCGACTGCCTCCATCGGGTAAACTCTTGGCAATTTCTCGTATAAACTGGTCAGTGGCTTCCCGCCGCTGCCAGCAGGAATCCGCCAACAGCTTTTCCGCCTCGTCCAATCGCCCTTCCTCTGCCAGATGAAGCCTTTCCTCCCACTCCAGTCCCGTAGTTGCGTATCGGCTTTCTATCCAACTCAAACTCTCGCAGCCCCACACATGAGGAATCGCCAGAAAAATATGAACCTGGGTGAATAAATCCGTCACCAGGGGATTGCCCAATGGTTCTACTGCTTTTTGATAGATCATCAAAGAACGTTCTGCAATCTGTGAAAGTGGAACGCGCCAGGCATCCATTCCCCGACAAATTTCCCGCAGCTGCGCCAGTTGCTCCGCCGTGCATAACCGCAGACCATGGATCAACAGGCGGGGATATAGCACGGCAACCGCTTCATATAAATCCGCCATCGCGGTTCGCTTAGATAATTGCCGCCGGATATAGCCTTCCGTAAACTGCTCTTCTCCGACTGGTGTATGGACAATATAGCGCCGATTGCTTCCGTATAACAGGAAACCCTCCTGTTCCAGCATATGCAGCGCTCGTCGGGCTGTGGCCGCCCCTGCGCCGAATTGCGCGCAGATTTTCGACAGCGACGGCAGATATTCTCCCGCCTGATAGACTCCCGCATTCATTTCCTCCAGCAACCGGTCATGAATCTGCTGATAAAGGGCTTCCGTATTCTTCATATGCTTCCCTCCCTGCCAGAAAACCATCTCCATTCATTTATATCATATTATCCGATGCTGCGCCAGGCTCAGCACAAAAAGTACTTTATTCTTTTTCTCTTTCCGTTCATAAAAAACAGGCAATGATTCATTTATCAATGAATCATTGCCTGTTTTTTAGTGGAGCTGGTGAGCGGACTTGAACCGCTGACCTGCTGATTACGAATCAGCTGCTCTACCGACTGAGCCACACCAGCTAATACTCCGTCAAATAACCTTTGCTGCTGGCGTATATTGCGCCTGCGCAACGATTATTATAACAAGGAGGACAGAACGCGTCAAGAGTTTTCGGCAAACTATCTCAGAAGAATTTGCCGCAGGACGTGATACTGGCATGCCGTGCATGATTCAGTTCCCCAGCGAAAACTCCAGCTTGAGATCAACAGATTAATACGGTATCCGCTTGTAAATTCGGATTTTTCCGGGAAAATGTGTATATATACCACAATTGGTGGTAATTCAGCACACGGCAAATATTTGGCTAAGTTTCATGGTATACTACGCAATAGAGGTATTATGCGATTTTCCATCATGGGGACACGCGGGGTGGTGTGAATGGACGCAAAACAGCACAATCGAACTGTATTTTCCAGACGTTTGACACAGCTCAGGCGAAACAGCGGCATGACACAGAAGCAGATTGCACAAAGCCTAAGCATTGATCGATCCACCTACGCTTATTATGAACTGGACAAAACCAAGCCGGATTTTGAGACATTGGTCCGTATCTCCAACATCTATCAGGTCAGCGTGGATTATTTGCTGGGCCAAACCGATTCGCCCGGAATAGGAAGCGTGGTTCGGGTACAGGAGCCGACGCTTTCTTACGGGGATTTGTCGGATGATCCTACCCCACTGTCCTATTTAACAGAGGACGAACAATCTTTTTTGATTATGTTTCGTCAAATGGATGATCAGCAGCGGCAGAATCTGCTGGAATACGCATTGGAATGTCTCCGTTATCAATTTGATGCGGAGCGCACAGAGAAATAGTGTATGTATTTCCCTCACTATACTTATATCAGATTTCAGCAGCCCCTTTCTTTTGGCGCTATATGAAACAACCGGACCATACAAAAGTATGGCCCGGTTGTTTCATATAGCAGTTCATCAGCCGACGTATACTTCTTTGCCTTCCAGATAGTTGTTCATCTGCTTGATCAGAGTTTCCAGCTTGCCGGCGCTTACCTTATAGGTTTCTCCCGTGTTCAAACGGCAGGTATAGGTGTTAGCGTCCGCCGCAAAGAATTCGGCGACAAAGTCTTCCCCGCCTTCGTGGGTGATCCGAATCGCTATTTCCGGATCACCGGCAGGCTCCACTTCCATCGCCCCGGTACGCCGGATCCCCATCATCACCTGATACAGGTTACGGAACTGTTTGGTATTCAGCTGTTCACCGTCCACCGTTACCTTGAGATTCTTTTCCGTATCCGTCTCGTCCGGAAAATGCTCCAGCTTAAAGATGGTGTCTGTGCCCTGATTGGTGATGGTGACAGAAGAGACGGTTTGGATATTCAGTGCGAATAGCAGTACGTCCGCTACATCATCATATTGTGTCTCCGCCCACGGCACCGAGGTTGCGGATACCAGGTAGATCACCCGGATATCATCCACCATACAGTAATAATTGCCATTCTCATCCTTATTACCCAGCGTTACCGTGTGAGCGCTGACATTGTAGTACTTGGTGCTTTCCGTCGCCTCAGAACCAGAAGAGGTGGAGGCGGCGGAAGAGGTATCTCCTGAGGATTCGGTGGTTTTTACCGCCACGTTGAGTTTCGCCACCGAATAGGGATCGTCAAACCCATAGGCAGTAAGATCCTCGGCCGTAGGATAAGCCACCACCGCTTTATTGGCTGTCAGCGAGGCCGATGTGCTGGCGAGGGAACCGATAGCATCCGCACTAGTTGGCCGGAGGTAGGGGAAGGTCAGAAGATACTCGGAATAGGAGGTGATATCGGTGTCCTCCGACGTGATAGCCCGGAAGGCAAACTTCTGGCTGCGCACCTTACCGCTGAGCTCCATATCCCGCAGAATCGCCGTGCCGTTGCTGTCGTCGGAATTCACGGTGGGTTTGGTATACAGGGTAGTACCGATATAGCTCAGGGAATCCTTCAGCAGTGTGGTCCCGAAAGAGGTCGACATCAGATAAACCGCCTCATCTCCGGACATCCGGACATAATACCCTTCTTTGAAGGGCGTTTCATCTCCCAGTTCAAAGGTGGCTTGGGTGTCGTCATGATAGGTCACCGTTACCGTCGCGGCGGGAGTATCCAGGCCATAATCCGCTGGATTCTCCGCCTTATCCGCTATCTTTTTGGAAGCGGTGACCGAGGTAAGAGTACTGGTGAGGGAGTTGATAGCAGAGGTGTTCACCGGCAGATCCTTATACAGCTGGGCCACCAGTTCCTCCTCATCATTGGGAGAGATCTCAAATTCCTCCCCTTTACGAGCGGACGTCACCACCTCGCCGTCCTCGTCCTTTTCCTCCTCGACGGCAGTAATATTAACCGTCACCTTTTTTACGGGATTCTCAACGGTTTCTCCCTCGCTGTCCTTGCTCTTATCCAGCAGAGAAATGCTGGGATCGCTGGATGCGGGAGAGGAAGAGGTGCTGTCGCCGGTGGTGTTCGGCAGCAGGAGCAGGACAGCCAGCAGGGCCCCCAGCACCACGATGCCGACACCGGCGATAATCAGCGTTCGTACCTGTTTGCTCATAAGTGCCTCCTCTTGATAAATACCACGAGGCAGATCACCAGGGTCAGCACTGGGATGGCGATCACGAAGATCACCATCATGGTCATGGCGGCTGATTGCGTCAAAGTCAAGGAGTCCGACTGCACCGACTTGCCAGAGATGACGATGGCGTCCTCATTGCCGGTGATGGTGTTGACAGAATTTAACAAAACATCTTCATTGGCAAAAGCGGCGTTGCTCAGGAAAGAGGATTCCGCCAACATCATGCCGCCGCAGACCAGCACATTGTTTTCCACCTGGTTGTTGTCGCTGTCGAAGCTGTAAGTCTGGGCGTGAGCCATGCCGATAACGGGATACTCATCCGCCGCAAACGATTTGTCCTTTTCCTCTTCGCCGGAAGAATCGGCGGAGGAAGTATCATCCTCTTCAGATTTCAGCGCGTCCTTTAAGGCAATCAGCTTGGCGGATTCAGAATAGGTTAACAGATCATAATTGACCTTGGCGCTGTCGCTTTCGTTGCCCCAGTGAGTAAGCAGTTGCCGCGTCGGCCCCAAAATGACCTTACCACCCGACAGCCCGGCAGTCAGATCCTCGTCTTCCACATCTACATAGGAATAATAGGAACCCAGGTACATACTGGCGATTTTATTCATATCGGTTTCCATCACCAGATTATCGGTCACTTCGATGCCATAATATTCCTTAAGATAACCGTACAGTTCCGGACAGTCGGCGGCATAATCTACCAAGACCATCAGGTTATGGCCCTTGAGACCATCCTCGTCCATCCAATCCCGCAGCCGCTGCAGCTCCTCCTTGCTGTAGTCTTTGGAGGGCGCAGGGATCACGGCGATAGAGGTGTTCTCATCGATTTCCGCAGCAGTGGACAGGTCCACCTGCTTAATTTCATAGCCGTTGTTTTCATAGATGGAGGTGAGACCGCTGACAATAGATTCATTCTCTCCGTGACCCACAAACAAGGTCATAATCAGGTTCTTGTCGCTGGCCACCGCATTCAGCTTGGTCATCAGCGTCTTCTCCACCAAGGAAGTATACGTGTATGAGCTACCATAATAATCCGCGGCTTGAGAAGAATATAGATTTGTATAAGCAAACTTTTGAGTTTTATCCCCGCAGATCAGGAGGGTATCGCCGCTGGTGACATCGTATTTTTTATACTGCGTCGCTACTTGCGGATCCGTGGAATCCACATACTGAACGGTGATCCGTCCGCCGGACATGGAGACACACGTGTTCAGCGCCTCATAATACTGACGGTAAATTTTCCCAAGATCACCATTGGCGGCGTTGTCTCGGAAAATCGATTCGTCTGCAAAAACAGTGATCTCAACCTTGCGGTCCTCACTCTTTTTCAGGTTCTCCGTTACCCCTTTGATGATCTCCAGAGAGGTGTCGGAAAGAGAATAAGTCTGGCCCTTGGTAAGATCCAAATTCAGCGGGAACCGGTCGGCCAGGATGCCCACCACCACGTTAAACAGGATCACGGCCGCCACAGCGGCGGCGGTGAGGGCGGTAGCCATGGTTCCAAAACGGAACCGGCGATTATCCTTTTTCTTTTTGTCCTTCTTTACCCCTTTTTTGCTCTTGCCTTCTGCGGTATCTTCTTCTTGCTGGTTCTCGCCAGCAGCGTCATCCTCCAGGAATTGCTCCAGCTCGTCAGCTCCCACGGCCTCGCCGCCGGCTGTGTCCTCATCGGCAGAATCTTTCTCCGCCACAGGCGCATCATCTGCGTCCAGGAATTGTTCCACCTCATCGGCACCGATGGTTTCGTCGGCAGGAGACTCCCCGGCAGGCGTTTTCTGATCTTCCAGCGCTTCCAGGTTTTCCTGCTGATCCGGATTCTCCGGCAGATTATCCTTCTTCATTTTTCTTCTCCTCCCCTCAGCTCCATCTCTTGCGATCCAGCACACGCACGGTCAGGAACAGGAACAGCACCTGCATGCTCAGGAAAAAGAGAATGTCGTCATAATGGATCACGCCAATGGTGAAATCGTTATACCGCTGGCTGATGGACAGAAAATCCACAATAGCGGCCAGCCAGCTGGCGCTAAAGAGATACTTCAGGTTGTCGATCATCAGCAGGGCAAAGGAAACCACAAATGTACCTAAAGCCGCGATAAACTGGCTCTCCGTCAGGCTGGAGATCAGCATGCCGATGGCAATAATCATGCCGCTCATCAGCAGCAAACCCACAATGTTGCCGATGATCACCATCCAGTCCGGGGTGACCTGCACGGCGATCACCACAGCGTACACAATGGTGATAGACAAACCGATGGCGAACATCAGCAGGGCCGAGAGGAACTTACCCACCACAATACCCGTCAGGCTGGTGGGAGCTGTGAGCAATGCCTGGTCGGTTTTCTGGCGTTTTTCCTCACTGAACAGCCGCATGGTTAAGATCGGCAGCACCAGCAGCAGCACGATAGTGAAAAGATTACCGAATACGCTGCTCATGTCCGCAGATCCGGAAGCCAGATTGTACAGGAAGAAGAACCAGCCGGAGAAGCAGAATAGAACGGCCATCACCACATAACCCACAGGGGAGGTGAAGAAGGCCCGGAATTCCCGTTTAAATACCGCCGTCATTTCTTTTTACCCCCTTTTTTCGCCGCCTGCGGCACCCGCTCCCTCGTCAGCATGGTGAAGATATCCTCCAGGGTCATCTCCATGGACTTGAGACCCATCAGAGGCCAGTTGCGGGCCGCCAGCCGTTCAAACAGCTCCCGGCGGATGTCCGCGCCTTCCGACGGTTCCACGGCATACTCGCATATGCCCGGTTCCCGTACGCCCAGGGCGGTAACCTTTTCCACACCGGGAATCCGGGAAATCAGCGCCTGCACATCGCCTTCCGGTCCGGCTACCCGAACCAGCATCCGGCGGTCGCTGGAATACTTCTCCGACAGCGCCTTAGGAGTATCATCCGCCACAATGACGCCCTTATTGATAACCACGATACGGTCGCAGACCGCTTCGATCTCGGGCAGAATATGGGAGGACAGAATGACCGTATGATGCTTGCCAAGGCTTTTGATTAAGGAGCGGATTTCGATGATCTGGTTCGGGTCCAGACCGACGGTGGGCTCATCGAGGATCAATACCGGCGGGTTGCCGATCAATGCCTGGGCAAAGCCCACCCGCTGTTTGTAGCCTTTGGACAGGTTCTTGATTAAACGGCCGTACACGTCTTCAATCTTCACTAGGCGGCATATTTCCGCGATATGCTTCTGCCGGGGAAGCTTGCATTTTTTCAGGTCATACATGAAGTCCAAATATTCCCGCACTGTCATGTCCAGATACAGCGGCGGCTGTTCCGGCAGATAACCAATTGCGGCCTTGGCTTCGTTGGGCTCCTCCAGCACATCATGACCGTTGATCTTCGCCACGCCCTCGCTGGCCGATAAATATCCTGTGAGAATGTTCATAGTGGTGGTTTTTCCCGCGCCGTTGGGGCCGAGGAAACCCAGGATCTCTCCTTCATCCACCTGGAAGCTGATATTCTGCACCGCGCAGTGGGCGCCATACCGCTTCGTGAGGTTTTGTACCTCGATCATGTTGACTACCATCCCTTTCTTCCCGACACCGAGGATCCTGCAGCAGTCCGCAGGATTCCGCCGTCCGGTGCCTGTACACGCGCTTTCATTTTATCGGATACTGCCTGCGCATTTGTAAACAGTCTATAAAACTTGTGTGTTTTTCCTGTGTTTTTCCCGTTCACAAAAGCGAAACTTTATAACTTTTCTAGTATAGCATCTCTTGTCTGGTTTTTCAATGCCGCATTTTGGCGCTTTTCGGCATCTTGCAGAGCTAGAATCTAAGACATATCTTACTGTGACAAAATGATGCATAAACGAATAAAAACAATTTGTAGGGTGATAAAACTGAAAAAAGCCGGAACACCCACTCCCCCCGGTTGCCGAAAGCCGAGGGAATGTGGTATACTCCATACAGCAGACGGCTGCAGCGAAAGGCGGATATAATCGATGAAATTTCTTCACCTGGCGGATTTACACCTGGGGAAATGCGTTTTAGAAGCCTCCATGTTGGATGATCAGCAGCATTTTCTGGAGGACATACTGGAAATTGCCCTGCAGGAACAGGTAAATGCTATCGTTGCGGCGGGTGATCTTTACGATCGTTCGGTTCCTCCTGCCGAGGCGGTAGAGGTTCTGGACGCTTTTCTGCAGAAGGCGAACCAGGCCGGTATTCCGGTGCTTGCTGTTTCGGGCAATCACGACTCACCAGAAAGGCTGCAATTTCTCAGCGGTATCTTGGCGCAACAGGGCGTGCATATCGCCGGACTCTATGACGGCGGCCTGCGCAGAGTTACCCTGGAAGATGAGCATGGGCCGGTTCATTTTTACCTGCTGCCCTTTGTAAAGCCCGCCTTTGTGCGCCATGTTCTGCATCAGGACATCGCCGACACGGACGCCGCTGTACGGGCCGCTTTGGAAGGATATCCGGAACAGATGAAAGAACGGAATGTGTTGGTGGCTCACCAGTTTGTCTGTGCGGGCGGTGCGCAGCCTGCCACTTGTGAATCGGAAACTTTATCAGTGGGCGGCACCGATCAGGTGGATGTTTCCGCTTTCGATGCTTTCGATTACGTGGCCCTGGGCCATCTGCATCAGGCACAGGCGGTTGGCCGGGAAACCGTGCGCTATGCAGGCTCTCCGCTGAAATATTCCCTATCCGAAACCAGACACCGCAAAAGCGTCGCCTTGGTGACGATGGAGGCAAAAGGGCAAGTGGATATCCGCTTAATCCCAGTGCTTCCCCGGCGGGATCTCCGCCGGATATGCGGGGAACTGCCGGATTTGCTGGCGGCGGCCAGGGAAGCTCAGGAGGGCCGGGAGGATTATATTTGGGCGGTTCTGACCGGCGATCCCGGGCTGGATCCCGCGCAGCGGCTGCGGCTGCTTTACCCCAATCTGCTCCATGTGGAAACGGTTTGTCAAGAGGCAGAGATGAAAACGGAAGAGGAAGAGTCTTTGTCCCCGCAGTTGTCGGAGGATGAGCTTTTCGACACCTTTTTCCGTACAGTCAACGGCCGTTCCATGAGCCCCTCTCAGCAGCGGCGGGTGGAAGCTTCCCTGTCCCGGCTGCGGGATTAATGTTGTTTTCACTGCAAAGCAGGGAATGAACTTTCTTTTTCATTTGTTATTTAATCTTAATTGGTATATAATGGATATATAATAGAGTATGGCTTACAGAAGTGGCTAGGGAGGATGAACCGATGGATATAGGCGCCCTCAAAAAAATCGTCGCCGCCAATATCGCGGCTCTGCGCACTGCCAATCGAATGACGCAGTTGGAGCTTGGTGAAAAACTGAATTATTCCGATAAAGCCATTTCTCGGTGGGAACGAGGGGATGCTGTCCCGGATGCCGGGGTACTGCTGCAGATGAGCCGTCTTTTCGGCGTAACGGTGGACTATCTGCTGCATGAGCACACAGGGGATAGCCGCTCCGAAAACCTGCCCCCTCGACACAGCAACCACAAGACCATCGCCATGATTTCTTTTATCGGCGTGTGGACGGTTGCCCTGTTGATTTTTGTGGTTTTTTATTTACTGGGGAGAATCGAGTGGCTGACTTTTGTCTATGCGCTGCCGGTATCCCTGATCCTGCTGCTGGTGCTGAATTCCCTCTGGGGAAAAAGGCGGCGGAACCTGTATATCATCTCCTTGCTTATCTGGAGCATTTTGGGAGCAGTCTATCTTTCTTTGTTGGAGAAGAATTGGTGGATTCTTTTTTTGCTGGGTATTCCCGCGCAAATTATCACCTGTCTTTGTTTCCGCATCCATCCTAAACGGCAGAAATAAGCGCTAAATGATCACTCTCGAAATTGTAGAGTCGGCTTGTGGGTTCTCTATATTCCCGACTTTGAGTTGTATAGCTTCTGGATACAGCTGTAAATGGATTTTCCTCCCCTCCAAAGGTACAATGTTTTCGTGGCGCCCTGAGAAGAGTGCCGCCGCCATTGTATTTTTGAAAGCGAGGAATCATCTATGGCTGGATTTATGTTGAGCTGCTGTTCCACTGCCGACCTGTCGGAGGAGCATTTTCGCGAAAGAAACATCTCTTACATCTGCTTCCACTATTCGCTGGACGGGAAGCAATATCCGGACGATTTGGGAAAAACCATGCCTTTTGATAAGTTCTATGCCGCTATGGCCAAAGGTGCGGAGACCAAAACCTCCCAAGTAAATGCGGACGAATTCATCTCCTACTTTACGCCCTTCCTGGAACAAGGGTTAGATGTGCTGCATGTCTGCCTGTCATCCGGTCTTTCCGGCGTGTATAATTCTGCCAACGTGGCGAAAGACACCCTTCTTGAAAAATTTCCTGACAGAAAAATCTTTGTGGTGGATTCCCTGGGGGCCTCCTCCGGATATGGCCTGCTGATGGACAAACTGGCGGATTTGCGGGATGAGGGAATGGCCATCGACGACCTGTACGCATGGACCGAAACGCATAAGCTGGAACTTCACCATTGGTTTTTCTCTACCGATCTTAGTTTTTACGTGAAAGGCGGCCGTATTTCCAAACCGGCGGGCTGGTTCGGCACCGTTCTGAAAATCTGCCCGCTGCTCAACATGGACAATCTTGGCCGGCTGATTCCCCGTCAGAAGCTGCGGGGCAAGAAAAACGCCATCAAAGAGATCGTCAACCGGATGGAAGAGCACGCCCAGAACGGACTGGACTACAGCGGCAAATGCACCATTTCCAATTCCGCTTGCTTTGAGGATGCCCGCGCAGTGGCTGATTTGGTGGAGGCTCGTTTTCCCAAGCTCAATGGCAAGGTGGAAATTAACAGCGTTGGCACGACCATCGGCAGTCACACCGGTCCGGGAACCGTGGCTTTGTTCTTCTGGGGCGATGAACGGCGGGATTGAGGTCGGATGATGGATAGAAAAGGGGTTGCGGAAAAGGCGGCGAAGCTGATCCGTGCCGGTACTGTCCCGCCGGTATTGGTTTGTGCGCTGCTGGTGATTGTATATTTCGTTTGTCCCGATGTGTTCGCTGGCCCTATGCAGCTGGCGCTTTCCCTTTTGTTTTTGGTCGCTGTTCCCTTACTGGCTTATCCGCTGGCCGCGCTGCTCCCACTCTACAAAAACCAAGGCCGGGAGGGTCAAAGAAACCTAGCCTTCCTTCTCAATCCGTTGGGTTACCTGGCCGCGGTGATATACGGCTGTTCAGCCGACGTGAGCCGGCCGCTGCTGTTGATTTATCTCACTTATTTTTTGTCTGTCGCCGTGCTGCTGATCTTCAATAAGGTTCTTCATCGGCGGGCCAGCGGGCATGCCTGCGGTATTGCCGGTCCGCTGATTCTTTTGATCTACTTCATTGGCTGGATGTGCATTCTGCCCTGTGCGGTTATTTTTTCCGCCGTGACTTGGTCATCCTTATATCTGCATCGGCACACACCGGGAGAACTCACCGCCGGAAGCGTAACGGCTCTTCTTTCTTTTGCCATGAGCCTGCTCCTGGTTTCCTGACTCATCTGAAAACCTTTGCCGAATGCAAGGGCCCGCAAAATACTTCCCCCCGTTTTGCACACGCATGGTTTAAACGAATTTTTATGACAATCTTACTCTTTACATTTTCCTCCCTGTATGATATACTAATCCGCGCATATGTGCTGGGTATCAACCAGCAATAGCTATCCTTTACCCGGACGGCGGAGTACGCCCCCTTTGGGGAAGCCTCTTTCCCCGCTCTGGGTTTACGGAAATATTCAAAATGAGGTGTCAGAACAATGCTGCCAGAAGAAAAAACTGCTATCATGCAGGAGTACGCCACCCATGAAGGAGACACCGGTTCTCCCGAAGTGCAGATCGCGGTCCTTACCAAACGGATCAACGACCTGACCGAACATCTGAAGGTCCACAAAAAGGATCATCATTCCCGCCGGGGCCTGCTGAAGATGGTCGGCCATCGCCGTAATCTGCTTAACTATCTGATGAAGAAGGATATCAACCGGTATCGTTCCATCATCGAGAAATTGGGTATCCGTAAATAAGTATGATTTGAGGCAGGCGGGCCGTCGGGCCCTCCTGCCTCAACCTGCTTATGCGGGTCCCGCCGCATCGTCCATTATCGGAGACGCAGCAGCGGTTTTAGCAGTGAAACGAACTTCCGCCGTCATGGCGGTGGCTGGTTTTATTGCTAAAATGCCGGCCACGACTCCGATGGAAATAAATAAAAATCGGAGGTTAACCATGTTCGAGAATTACAAGGTGTTCGAAACCACTTTGGCCGGACGCCCCCTGAAAGTGGAAACCGGCAAAATAGCCCAACTGGCCAACGGTTCCTGTCTGGTCCGCTACGGCGAAACTGTGGTGCTCTGCGCGGTCACCATGTCCGCCAAGCCCCGGGAAGGCGTGGACTTCTTCCCCCTTTCCGTGGACTATGAAGAAAAACTTTACTCTGTCGGCAAAATCCCCGGCTCCTTTCAGCGTCGGGAGGGTCGGCCCAGTGAAAAGGCCATCCTGACTTCCCGGGTCATCGATCGGCCCATCCGCCCACTGTTCCCCAAGGATATGCGCAATGACGTCTCGGTGGTCTGCACCGTGATGTCGGTGGATCCCGACTGCGCGCCGGAAATCACCGCCATGATCGGCACCTCCATCGCCATCTCCATTTCCAACATCCCGTGGGATGGCCCCATTTCCGGCGTGGTTGTGGGTTTGGTGGACGGTGAATACGTCATCAACCCCACCGCCGAGCAGGAGAAGAAATCCGATATGCACGTCACCGTGGCCTCCACTGCTGATCTGGTGGCCATGATCGAAGCCGGCGCCAACGAAATTGACAACGAGACCATGTTCAACGGAATTATGGCGGGCCATGAGGCCAATCAGGCCATCGTAGAATTCATCCGGGGCATTCAGGCGGAGATCGGCAAGGAAAAAGTCACTTTTGAGTCCAATGATCCTGACCCCGCCATGTATGAGGCGATTAAAGAGTTTGCCATTGAGAAAGTGCGCTACGCCCTGGATACCGACGACAAGCGGATTCGGGACGAACGGCTCCAGCCGGTATACGCCGAAGTTCACGAGAAATTCGACGAAGTCTATCCGGAGCAGGCCGCTAAAATCGACGACTGTCTGTACAAGCTGCAGAAATTCGTGGTCCGCCGCTGGCTGCTGGATGACGGCAAGCGGGTGGACGGCCGCGGCATCGACGAGATCCGTCCCCTGGCCGCCGAAGTCGGCCTGTTGCCCCGTGCCCACGGCTCCGGCATGTTCACTCGGGGTCAGACCCAGGTGCTCACTGTGGCGACCCTGGGTTCCTCCGGCGATGCCCAGATACTGGACGGCCTGGATGACGAGCCGGACAAGCGGTATATGCATCACTACAACTTCCCCTCCTATTCAGTGGGAGAGACCAAGCCTTCCCGCGGCCCCGGCCGCCGGGAAATCGGCCACGGCGCGCTGGCTGAGCGGGCGCTGCTGCCGGTGATTCCCTCTGTGGAGGAGTTCCCCTACACCCTGCGGCTAGTGAGCGAGGTGGTGTCCTCCAACGGCTCCACCTCCCAGGCTTCCATCTGCGGCTCCACTCTAGCCCTGATGGACGCGGGCGTTCCTATTAAGGCGCCTGTGGCCGGCATCTCCTGCGGCCTGGTCACCGAGGGCGACCGTTTCATGACCATGGTGGACATCCAGGGGCTGGAAGATTTCTTCGGCGATATGGACTTCAAAGTCGGCGGCACCCATAAGGGCATCACCGCCATTCAGATGGATCTGAAGGTGCACGGCCTGACCCCAGCCATCATCAAAGAGGCTCTGGAAAAGACCTATAAGGCCCGACTGTATATCCTGGACGAGATCATGCTCAAGGCTATCGCTGCTCCTCGGGAGGAACTGTCCAAATATGCGCCCAAAATGTTGAGCACCAAGATCGATGTGGACAAGATCCGCGAGGTCATCGGCAAGGGCGGCTCGGTCATTCAGAAGATTCAGGCCGAGTGCAACTGTAAAATCGATATTGAAGAGGACGGCAGCGTCTTTATTTCCGCCTTGAACACCGAAGACGCCAAACGGGCTTTGATGGTGGTGGAAACCATCGCCAAGGATCCGGAAATCGGCGCTATTTATAAGGGCAAGGTCACCCGCCTGATGACCTTCGGCGCGTTTGTGGAAATCGCCCCCGGCAAAGAGGGCCTGGTTCACATCAGCCGATTGGATGTCAAGCGGGTGGACAAGGTGGAAGACGTGGTAGCCGTGGGGGACGAAGTCCTTGTGAAGGTCACGGAGATTGATGAGCAGGGCCGGCTGAATCTGTCCCGCCGGGACGCCCTGATCGAAGTGGAGGGCCTGACCCCGGAAAACACGGTGTCCGATTCTCCCCGTCCGCCCCGCCGTGAGGGCGGCTTCCGCCGGGACGGCGGCCGGAATCAGCGCCGGGACTAAGAGTCGGCTGATCAAGCAAACCTAAGCAACGGCAAAGGATGGATTGATAGGTGGTGCCGCAGAATGCAGAAAAACGCATTTTGCGGCACCCTCATTTTTGCTGCGATATCGCCGGACTCCGGCAGGGAATCGGCGCAACCCCCTTGTCCCTGAATCAAAAGGGTGCTACAATGGGGAAAAACGCGGCACAACGAGTTATACTGGATATGGCGGCCAATCGCCGTAGGAAAGGCGTGATAAAGCAGTATGGCTTTGAAAACAGGATTGGTGCTGGAGGGCGGCGGTATGCGCGGCCTTTATACCGTAGGCGTGCTGGACTGGTTCATGGAGCAGAACTTTCTGCCGGATTATGTCATCGGCGTGTCTGCAGGTGCAGGCAACGGCAGTTCTTATGTATCCGGCCAGCGGGGCCGGGCCTACCGGGTAGATGTGGATTATCTGGGGGACAAACGGTATATCAGTCTGTCCAATTTTCTGCGGACAAAGTCGGTCTTCGGTATGGATTTCATCTTCGATGAGGTTCCCCGGACGCTGGACCCTTTTGATTATGAAGCCTTTCTCCGTTCTCCCTGTGAGTTTGTAGCCGGTGTGACGGATGTCTCCACGGGTCAGCCGGTCTATTTCGGCAAGCAGCCCACCATTGAGGAAGAATGCCGGATACTGCGAGCTTCCTCCGCCATTCCTATGTTCTCCCCCATCGTGGAAATCAATGGCGGGCGGTATTTGGATGGCGGCACCGCCGATCCCATTCCTGTGCGTAAAGCTCAGGCTGACGGCTGCGGTAAGGTGATTGTGGTGCTGACCCGGGATCGCTCCTATGTAAAAGGGCCGGAAAAGCATCATCGGCTGTACAGTCGCAAATTCCGGGATGATCCCGCCATGATCCGACTGCTGGATACCCGGCATGAACTATACAACGAAACCCGCCGCTATCTGTTTGATCTGGAAAAGTCCGGGCAGGCGGTGGTGATCGCCCCCAGCGAGCCCTTAACTATCAGCCGTTTTGAAAAAAAGCGGGAGGCGCTGGATCAAGTTTTTCAGTTGGGGCGGCGGGACGCCCAGGAAAAATGGGAAGCGCTGCTGGCCTACCTGGCCGCGCCGAAGAAGGGAGAAACGGACTAATGCGCTGGGACCTCTTCGCCATTATGATGCTTCTCCCTTGGCTGGCTACCTTTGGCGGCAGTCTGATGGCCGCTCGCATCCGGGTAAACGCGCAGAAAGGGCAGGGGCCCCTGTTGGGTTTTGCTGCCGGTGTGATGGTGGCGGCCTCGGTATGGTCTTTGATCATCCCTGCTTTTGATGAAATGGGCACCGACTTCCGGGCCGCTGCCGTGGTAAGCCTTGGCTTTGCTTTGGGCTGCGCCGGTATGCTGCTGTTAGACAAGCTTGTCCCTCATCAGCATATGGACGAGAACCGTCCCGAAGGCCGACCCAGTCATATGTCCCGGCCAATGCTGCTGGTACTTGCGGTAGCACTGCATAATATTCCCGAAGGACTTGCCCTGGGAGTGGTAATTTCCGCCGCCCTGCAGGATACCGGTATGACCTGGACAGCCGCTATCGTATTTGGGATTGGCTTGGCTCTCCAGAATTTTCCCGAGGGCATGGCGGTGGTGCTGCCGCTGAAACAAACCGGCAGCACCGCCAAGCGCTGCGCCTGGTGGGGGTTCTGGGCCAGTCTGGCGGAACCTGCGGCAGCGGTGATGGGCATAGCCCTTACCTCCCTACTGACGGCGGCAGGCGGTGTGGTGTTGCCCATTCTGCTGAGCGTGGCCGCCGGCGCTATGGTGTTTATTACGGTGGAGGAGCTGATCCCGGAATCTCAGGCCGGAGGGCACGGACACGGCGCCACCTACGGCTTTCTACTGGGTTTTTGGCTGATGGCGCTGCTGGGAATCTTAGGCGGCTGATATCAGGAATAGTAACGGCTTGGAAGGGACCGCGGAAAGATGAGAATTATCATTGTGGGCGACGGCAAAATGGGTTTTGCTCTCTCCCAGAATTTATCCGGCGAAGGCCACGATATTGTCATGATCGATGAAAATCCCGACGTGCTGCGCTTGTCCAGCAACACCCAGGACGTGGGCTGCATTTGCGGCAACGGAGTGGATATCGACGTTCAGCGGGAAGCGGGGGTGGCCGCGGCGGATCTGATGATCGCCGTGACCTCCCGGGACGAGGTGAATATCATCTGCTGCCTACTGGCGAAAAAACTGGGAGCCAAGCACACCATAGCCCGTGTACGGGGACCGGAATACATGAAAACCACCTTGCTGATGCGGGAGGAGCTGGGTCTTTCTCTGTCGGTGAATCCGGAGATGGCGGCGGCGGCGGAAATCTCCCGGATTCTCCGTTTCCCTTCCGCCATGAAGGTAGACTTCTTCTCCAAGGGCAAGGTGGAAATCGTGGAATTCCGGGTGGGCCAAGGTTCTCCCCTGCACGGCGTGGCTCTGCGGGAACTCTCCTCCCGCTTCCGGGCCAAGGTGTTGGTCTGCGCAGTCCAGCGGGACGATACGGTGCAGATTCCCGGCGGCTCTTTTGTCCTGAAGACGGATGACCTGGTCAGCGTCACCGGCTCCCCGGCGGATATCAACCAGTTTTTCCGCAGCACCGGCCTGTTGGCCCAGAAGACCCGCACTGTCATGATCGTGGGCGGCGGCAAGACCAGCTTCTATCTCTGCCGGTTGTTGGGAGAGATGGGCGTCCGGGTCAAGGTGGTGGAGATCGACCCCCAGCGCTGTGCGGTGCTGGCCGAGGCGCTGCCCAAGGCGATGATCATTCAGGGGGACGGCTCCGACCGCGAACTGCTCCAGGAAGAGGGCATCGACGACGTGGATGTCCTGGCGGCCCTGACCGGACTGGACGAGGAAAATGTAGTGGTTTCCATGTATGCTCATTCCCGGGGAGTGAACAAGGTCATCACCAAAATCAACCACATCAGCTTCGGTGAAATCCTGGGCAAGGCGGGAATCGAATGCGTGATCACCCCTCATCTGATCGCCGCCAACTATATTCTGCGGTATGTGCGGGCCATGCAGAATGCCCCTGGAAGCCGGGTGGAAGCATTGTCCCGGATTGTCGGCGGACAGGCGGAGGCGGTGGAATTCCGGGCGAATCAGGATTTCGCCGGCAACCGTATTCCACTGCGGGATCTGCGGCTGAAAAAGGATCTTCTTGTGGCCTGCATCATCCGGGACAACCGGGTGATCTATCCCAGCGGAGACGACTGGATCCAGCCCCGGGATGGTGTGATCGTGGTCACCACCCGGATTACTCTGGAGGGGCTGAACGATATCCTGGCATAGTCCCTTGCGGCAAAAACGATAGAAGACGGCGAAAGCCGGAGGTGGGTATAATCCGTGAACATACGAATGGTTCTGCGCACTCTGGGCTACGTGCTGGGCGCGGAGTCTGCTTTGCTGCTGCTGCCTTTGCTGACGGCGGCGCTGTATCGGGAAAATCCGGTACCCTTTCTCATTCCGCTGCTGGCGTTGGGAATCTGCGCGTTGATTCTCTGCCGGATACGGGTGAAGGAAAAAACCATATACGCTCGGGAGGGCTTCCTGATCGTCTCTCTTTCCTGGATTCTGGTTTCCCTAGCCGGGGCGGTGCCCTTTGTGTTGGCCGGGGCAATTCCTTCCTATATCGACGCCGTGTTTGAAACGGTATCCGGTTTCACCACTACCGGCGCCAGCATCCTTACCGATGTGGAGGCGCTTCCCCGGGGGCTGCTGTTCTGGCGCAGCTTCACCCATTGGATCGGCGGCATGGGGGTGCTGGTTTTTATCATGGCGGTGCTGCCCTTGGCCAATGACCGCTCCATGCATGTCATGCGGGCAGAGGTTCCCGGCCCTTCGGTGGGGAAAATTGTGCCACGGGCGCGGCACACGGCCATTTGGCTGTATGGCATCTATTTGGGCCTGACGGCGGTGGAGGTGGTCTTCCTGCTGGCCGGCGGCATGCCACTGTTTGACAGTCTGGTAAACACATTCGGCACCGCCGGCACGGGCGGCTTTGCCATCAAAAACGCCAGCATTGGCTTTTATAACAGCGCTTATGTGGACGGCGTAATCACCGTCTTCATGCTGCTGTTCGGCATCAATTTCAACCTCTATTTTCTGCTGTTGATGCGGGATTTCAAGCAGGTGCTGAAAAGCGAGGAGCTGCGCGTATACCTGGGCACTGCTCTGGCGGCCATGTTCCTCATCGCCTTCAATATCCTGCCGCAATACAGCGGATTCGGCGAGGCGTTCCGCCGCTCTTCCTTTCAGGTAAGTTCCATTATGACCACCACAGGTTTCGCCACAGCTGACTATACCTTGTGGCCCTCCTTTTCCCAGACCATTTTTTTTTTGCTGATGATTCTTGGCGCCTGCGGCGGATCCACCGGCGGCGGCCTCAAGATATCCCGCGCTATTATTCTAGTGAAATCGCTGGGGAGAGAAGTGGTGCGGATGGTTCATCCCCGGGCGGTGGGCGCGGTACGGCTGGACGGCAAACGGGTGGACGATCAAACCACCCGGGATGTGGGTGTGTTTTTCATCGCATATATATTCATCATCTTTATCATGACCCTGCTGATCTCTTTGGACGGCTTCGGCTTTGCTACCACCTTCAGCGCGGTAACCGCCTGTATGGGCAACATCGGTCCCGGTTTGGGCGCGGTGGGACCCATGGGGAATTTTGCGGATTTTTCCGTAGCCTCCAAGCTGCTGCTCTCCCTCACCATGCTGCTGGGGCGGCTGGAGATCTTCCCCTTGGTCCTCTTCTTCACCCCTGTTCTCTACCGTAAACGATGACAGACAAAGGGATAGGAACCGACGGAAACAGGTATACTATAAGAAACAGAACGACGGAGGGATCGGATGGAACAACTGGAAAAACTCAGGCTGGACAACGGCCTGCGGGTGCTGCTGCTCCCTGTGGAAGGGGCGCTTTCCGCCTCCGTCGGCGTTTGGATAGAGGCGGGCTCCCGATATGAAGCGGCCGCCAAGCAGGGGATCTCTCATTTTGTGGAGCACATGACTTTCAAAGGAACCGCTGCCCGTACCGCCCGGCAGATCTCTGAAGAGATGGATTTGCTGGGCGGCGGCATGAACGCCTACACCACCAAAGAGTACACTCGTTTTTACGCCCAGACCCTGGCGGAAAACGCCCGTCCCGCCATGGAGCTGCTGGCGGATATGCTGCTGCATTCTCGAATGGAAGCGGAGGATGTGGATTTGGAGCGCGGCGTCATTCTAGAGGAAATGGCCATGTATGAGGACGCAGGAGAGGATCTGGCTCACGAAGCTCTCTGCGGCGCCATATGGCCCGATTCCCCATTGGGGCGGCCCATCTGCGGAACCCGGGAAACGGTTAGTGCCATTACCCCCCAGGATTTGCTGCAATATGTGGCGGAGGAATATACCCCTGGCCGCATGGTGGCGGTGGCGGCGGGAGGATATAACCGGGAGGATATACTGGACTGTCTGCAATCCACCCTGGGCCGGCTGAAGCCCGGCGCACCTCGTCCGGCTGCGGATACTCCGGCATTTACTCCCGGGGTCGTACTGCGGAAAAAGAAGTTTGAACAGGTGAGCCTGGAACTGGCGGTACCCGGTATACCTTCCGGCGTTGAGGACGGGGATTTTCGCTATGCTTTGCTGCTCTTCAATTTTATCGCCGGCGGCGGCGCATCCTCCCGGCTTTTCCTGCGGCTGAGAGAGGAACTGGGTCTGGCTTATTCAGTTTACAGCACCCATTATGCATCCAAGGGCGCGGGGCTGTTCACCGTCAGCGCCGCAGTTTCACCCAAGCAGCAGTTTCGGGTACTGGGGGAAATCCGGGATATTCTGGCTGGTTTGGCTCAAGGTATCGGCGAGGAAGAATTCCTGCGGGCCCGGGCCCAGATCAAATCCTCTTTTATACTGGGACTGGAAACCGTAGCCGCCCGGGCTACCTATGTGGGCCGCAACGAGCTGCTGGAGGGCCGTTCTATCCGGGAGACGGAGGTTCTGTCTGCACTGGACCGGCTGGAGCCCCGGGACATTGAAAGGCTGGCAGCCCGCCTGCTGCAGAATGCCTCTTGGGCGTTATCCGCCGCAGGCAAGGTGGAAAGTAAGGAAATGTATCTTCCCTTTATCCAGTCTTGATAAAAAATAAGCGGAAGAGGACTTCTCTGTGGTGCAGAGAAATCCTCTTCCATTCTGCTTTTACATCGATGCTTCTCGTATCCGTTTATAAAGAAGATGGAATTCGCACAATAATCGCGTACCATCTAAGTGCCGTCACCTTGAGGGTATTCCTGCTTTCATATGCTTTGTGCGTTTCTTTTCATCATACATTGCTGCGTCGGCTACACGAAGCAATGCTTCAGCATCGTCTAAATCCGCACATTGGCCGATTGCCGTGCCTATGCTGACATGCAGCGTATAAGGGTTTCTGCCTGCTTGATTTTTCGACTGAAGTCCTTTATCAATCTGTTCTTTCAATTCCAGAATAATCTCATGGCTGCAGTCGTATCCCGTAATTAGGAATTCATCTCCGCCATACCGGCAAATAAACAACCTGACAGGATTCTGGACGCAGGCCTGTTTCAAGGCATCCGCAACCTCCACCAACGCGCGGTCTCCGACCATGTGTCCGAACTGATCGTTTACCTGCTTAAAATTGTCGACGTCAATAAGTAAAAGTCCCAATTGATTATCCGCATGGTGAAGGAAATATTTCTCCAGATATTTATAGAATCCATTCCTGTTATTGAGACCCGTCAATGTATCGATAAATATCTGATTTCTAATCTCAAACAGAGAAATGGTTATGATTGAAATGGTGATACCCACTTGGGTTGAAGTCACGCCGTAGAACAGCATTTGTATTACACTGGCAATAAAAGGCGCTACGATGAAATACAACAGCGGGACAATTTCCTTGCGTTTCAGTGCGTTTGTCTCCTGCCTAATTGTGCGAACCACTTGTATTGTCGCAATAATCAGATATAGCCAGGTTACCAACCAGTGGAGATATATCCCCGCATTTCGAACATACAGATTGTTTTCATCTATTATAAACAAGATGTCCGTAAACGGATTGCAGACTGCCGCTATGGAAAAAAGGATCAAAGGGATTGCCCACAGACACAGCCGTCTGTCAACCTGTGTTATCGTCTTTAGCTTGATGAAAACATAAATCATCCACAGATAACTAATCATTGTGAGTGCTTCAAAAAAGATCAAATTACTGATTTCAATGACCGCGCGTGCGCCCCAGAAAAATTGTCCGCGGCAGATGCCCGCCACCATATCCGAAAGACAGAGGATAACCGTCGCCCATATCAGCCATGTAAAGACCCTGTCTTCCATGGAAAGTTGTCCATGCTTATGATGCAGTTGGGTTCGAAATAGAATGAGAATGATGATGCATAGCAGATTGATTTCACTATAGTACAGGATATTCATCTTCACCCCTCACCCCGAGATAACATATCCATACTCTGTTTCACCTTAATTTTATCACAATATTTTGCGTGAGTCCAACCTTCTTTTGTAAAAGAACTGGTGGATTTTCTTCAGTTATCAAAACGCACCGGCTAAAAACTTTCTTCATATATTCTGAAATTCCAAATCTATGAACGAAAATGATCGAATGTCA
>ENA-UOJE01001203-UOJE01001203.1-human-gut-metagenome-genome-assembly--contig:-C23-NODE-1203-length-24191-cov-8.036667_pt1 | contig 24191 bp, 28 predicted proteins | sample MGYA00242341_ERZ723888 | MGnify/ENA metagenome assembly ERZ723888 | reverse complement strand
CGCAGCTTAAGCTGCGGCGGGAGGCTTTTTAACAATCGTTTCTATTCGAATGGAAGAGTCACTGTAAAGGTGGAACCTTCATTGACTGTACTGTTCACCGTGATCCGGCCACCACACAGATCCACGATCCGTTTGGCAATAGACAAGCCCAAACCCAGTCCCTGTTTTTTATGGGATTTATCCCCCTGGTAATAGCGTTCGAAAATATGGGCGGCTACCTCTTCGCTCATGCCAGGGCCGGTATCTGCAACCTCTACCACCGCATTATTCCCTTCCTCCCGAAGGATCAGGACAATCTCGCCCTGGGGCGGCGTGAACTTAATTGCGTTGCTCAGCAGATTCAGCCAAAGCTGCTTCATCATTTCGGCATTGCCGTTGTACTGTACTTCCGCCAGATCTCCTGTAAAAGAGAGGCCTTTATCGCTCCACTCCCGAGAGAGAAGAATAGCGCACTCCCGAAGCTGTTCATCCAGGGAGTAGGTTGTTTTGTTCACCACAATCTCCTGGGAGTCCAGCTTGGACAGAAGAATGGTGCTGTTGGCCAGATCAGCCAATCGGGCGGATTCATCCGCGATAATCTGCAGATATTGCCGCCGTTCCGCCTCCGTCGTCTCCTGTTCCAGCAGCAGCCGGGCAAAGCCGTTGATGGAGGTGATGGGGGTTTTGAACTCATGGGAATAACTGTTGATAAAATCGCTGCGCAGCATCTGGACCTCCCGCAGCTCGGCGCACATTTTGTTAAAATCCTTGTGCACCTCGGACAGCACGCTCTGCTTCTCGTCCAAACGGACGTCAAAATCGCCTTGGGAAACCCGCTTGATAGCGTCGGTCAGAATTGTGACATACTTCATGGTGTTTTTGCAAAGAAAGTAATTCAGCGCACCCAGCAGCGCGCAGAGGGGGAGTATAGTCCCGAAAGCATAGCCTAAAGTGGCCGGTCCCTCGCTTCCATAAAGATAACGGGAGGAAAAAATAACAAATACAAAGGACAGGAAACTGGCCAGGATGATAACCAAAGACTGAACCGTCAGCCAAACCAAAATATTGGCGTTGGTATCCCGTTTTGCTTTCATTGTGTACGCCATCCTCTCAAAAATCAGCGGATTTCCGCTTTGTATCCCAAGCCCTTGATGGTGATAATTTCAAAATCCGTGCAGCCGCGAAATTTGTTGCGCAGACGATTGATATGCGTCTTGACCGTATCCTCCGTACTATCCGAATCCATCCCCCAGATATCCTCGATCAGCTGATTCTTAGTGAAGATCCTGCCGGGATAGGATAGAAGCTTGAACAGCAGGTCAAATTCCTTTTTCGTTAGCGGCACCGTTTCTCCTGCCCAGGTCACAGTAAAGGATTGGGCATCAACTTTCACCCCTCCGGCGATAATCTTTCGATCCCCAGCGATATTGGCCCGCCGAAGCAGCGCTTTGATCCGCAGCAGCAATTCTTCGTAATCCACGGGCTTGGTCATATAATCATCCGAGCCGGAATCAAAGCCTTCCCGCTTGTCCTCAAAGGATTGTTTGGCCGTCAGCAAAATCACCGGCGTGGTAAAGTTTTCGCTCCGCAGCCGCCGCAGCAGCTCATAGCCGTCCATATGGGGCATCATCACATCCGCCACAATCAAATCCACATGCCGGCTATAAAGAACATCCAGCGCCTCCAGCCCGTCCTCCGCGCAGATCACCTCGTAAAAAGGCCGCAGACGCGCTGTGGTCAGCAGCTGGGTATGTGGATTGTCTTCCACCACCAAAATCGTCGCCATTGAAATACCGTCCTTTCAATTCCCGCTCTCTATTACTGTTGCAAGCACGAGGGCACAGGCACTCTCTCAAAAGAAAACTCTGATTGAGAGCTGTATCCATCACACCAAAAAGTTTGGCGTTTGCCTATCGGCAAACGCGAAGATACAGCCGGTGTACGGTTATGCAATCTTTCATTTTCTCCAGTATACCATATAAAGTAAACTCATCGTAAACTCCATAAATGGAAAGTTTACCTTGACGTTACCGACAGTTTACGATGATGTTACCCCCGAAGTCTATATTTGTCTCATCGGCAAAAGACCTGATGCCAAACTCAAAGGAGGCTTAGAAACATGGAAGATAGGACAAAGGATAGTCTGACAGAGGAAACAGAGGCCATGCCAGAGCACAAAACAGCGACAATGAGCAATAGACGGTTTGCACTGCTGCTGGCTTCACCAATCCTGGCGCCTATGGCACTGGGCGCTGTACTGATGTTCGGTATGTTGATCGGCTGCGGCTGGATGTTCGTGGCAATGACCTTTTTTACAGCGGCAGCCTCGGCGGCGGTAGGGATTGTCGGCATCATCGGAGCGTTCATCAATGCCGCCAATGGGGCCGGCGCGGTACTGCTTATGGTATCCTGTGCCTTGGGCGGTCTGGGTTTCGTCTATCCTATTTTTATCGTTGCCAGGGAATTCAGCAAGGGATACTTGCTGTTCAGCCGGGCATTCACGGCTAAATGCCGGGAGGTTTGGGAGAAGGTGAAAGCACTATGAGCGGAAGTAAACTGAGGAAATTCTTCAAGTGGACATCCATTATTCTAATTGCGGCCGGATTGACAGTCGGCGTCATCGGCTTGCTTATGGGGGGACTGCATGAAGTGGATTTCTTGTTTTGGAAACAGTTGTTATAATAATAAAGGAGAGAGGAAAATGAACAACAACGCATTCGTAGCTTATGAATACCTGACCGTCTCCCCCAAACCGGAGATGGAGCCACTTTATAAGGATTGCTACCAGAGCCTGGGCTGGACGCCGGACAGCACCATGCCCTCGGTTACCGGAGGCATCTCCCTGCGGTTGAAAAGAGATCGCCGCATCAAAAACCGTCAGGAAATCTGCATGCTGCAAACCCAATGCGAAACCGCATTGGGTGCTATCGGTCGGTTGGAACAATCCAAAACCACCGTTGCCATGTCCGTGTCTCTGCTCATCGGTTTTCTCGGTACCGCGCTGATGGCCGGCTCGGTATTCAGCTATCTGGCGGGACAGATTGCTTTGTGCGTAATCCTCGCAATTCCCGCTTTCGCCGGCTGGATTATTCCCTATTTTCTTTATCGCACAGTAAAAGAGAAGCAGGCGCGAAAGATCAATGAACGAATCGACAGCCAATATGACCTCCTTTATAACCTTTGCGAGAAGGCCAATGCTCTGCTTAACTGAAAACAAAGGAGGCAGAAAAGACGATGCGGCGTTTTTTCCGGGACGCAACTTATTTTCTCAAAGCGTCCATCGCCCTTAATGCCGTCCTGGCGGTGGGCAAGCTGGTGGCTGGAATTTTGACATTTTCCATCTTTATGTGTTTCCATGCATTTTACAATGTGGGCATGGGCATGGCAAAATATTTCATTCTCGCCGGCATAAAAAGATCCGCCAGTCGTTCGGAGGAATACGAAGTCTTTCGCACGGTAGGAATCGTAGTGCTGGCCGCCAGTCTGGTCTATGCACTGTATTCCGTGCGACTGTTTATTGGGGGGCAATCGGCACGCTATCCCCAGGTGGCGGCCATCACCATTGCGACTGTTACTTTTACTGAAATCGTTCTCAATATTCAGGGCTCCATATCGGCAAAAAAGGCGGACCGTCTGATGCTCCATGCCAACAAACTGGTGGGCCTGGCATCTTCCCTCGTCAGCTTGGTGCTGACGCAAACTGCCATTATGTCCTTTGCTCATGATGGCGACGCCGCCTTCGCCAATGGGCTCTCCGGTGTCTTTTTCGGTATCTGCGCCGCGCTGATTGGATTGTATATGCTGCTGTACGGTTCCTTAAGAAGACATAAGGAGAAGATGTCCGCAGGTCGATATAACAATCGTTAATTTAATCGTATTTAAAAAGGATCGTCTGTATCATGCAGACGATCCCTTTTAAATATATCCACTTCTGGAACCGTTCAAAAGAAACACATTAAAACGTGGGTAGCAGAAGGAGCTTCACTCGGACAGACGCTTCTTCATTCCCACTCTATCGTTGCCGGAGGTTTTGGCGAAATATCATAGCATACCCGATTGACGCCCTTGACCTCCTGGAGAATCCGGTCAGTCACCTTCTGCAGCACCGGCCAGGGCAGTGGTTCGATAGCCGCAGTCATGGCGTCCACCGTGTTCACCGCCCGCAGAATCACAGGATACTCAAAGCTCCGGGCATTGTCCCGCACCCCCACCGAGCGGAAATCGGGAACAATAGTGAAATACTGCCATACCTTTTTGTCCAGCCCGGCGTTGTGAAACTCCTCCCGGAGAATAGCATCGGACTCCCGCACAGCCTCCAGCCGATCCCGGGTGATAGCTCCCAGGCAGCGGACACCCAGACCGGGACCGGGGAAGGGCTGACGATAGACCATCTCGTCCGGCAAACCCAGCTCCACTCCGCAGGCTCTCACCTCATCCTTGAACAGCTGCCGCAGCGGTTCCACCAGCTGAAAAGCCAGATCTTCCGGTAAACCGCCCACATTGTGATGCGATTTCACCACCTTGGCAGTTTTGGTTCCGCTTTCCACAATATCCGGATAAATGGTCCCCTGAGCCAGAAACTCGATACCTTCCAGCTTGCGGGCCTCCTCCTCAAATACCCGGATGAACTCCGCGCCAATGATCTTCCGTTTCTGTTCCGGGTCCGCCACACCGGCCAGCTTATTCAGAAACCGCTCGCTGGCATCCACATAAACCAGGTTGGCTTTCAGCTGGCGCTGGAACACTTCCACCACCTGCTCCGGCTCCCCTTTGCGCAGCAGCCCGTGATTGACATGGACACAGGTAAGCTGATTACCGATGGCCTTTAACAGCAGCGCCGCCACCACCGAGCTATCCACACCGCCGCTGAGAGCCAGCAGAACCTTTTTATCCCCCACCTGGCGGCGCACCAGCTCCACCTGATCGGCGATGAAATTCTGCATATTCCAATTGGCCTGAGCGCCGCAGATATCAAAAACAAAGGGCCGAAGCGCCTCCTGCATGGCGGTCTCATCCGCCGGCCAGCTGTCCAGCTGCCGTTCAGCGGCGGTTCCAGGGCAATCCACTGCCAGCAGCGGCAGCCCGCAGTCATAAATTTCCGGCAGAACATCCACATCTTTGCCGTCCACCTGGCGATTGGGTCCGCCGTTGAGTACAATGCCTTTTACTCCCGGCAGAGCCAGCAGTTCCGCCTTGGTAATATCATGGGGATAAATCTCACTGTATACCCCCAGCGCCCGGATTACCCGGGCGACAGTGGTATTTTCGGTGCTGCCCAGGTCCAGAATCACGATCATATCCTGTTTCATAAACCTACTCCTTTACGATATCTCCTTATTTTGACAGTATACCACAGGAATCGCCCATTGCGCAACTACCAGGAAGACAAGACCGAAAGTATCAAAGCTCCGGCTGATTTTTTCTTGTAATTCCAGCCGATTTTCATATACTATAAAGTAGAAAGATTGACTTTGAGACCGTTTAACAGGAGGGATTGTCATGCTGCTGAAAAACGCTGTGGTTTACGGCGACGATTTTGTTCCCCGGCAGGGTGATGTTGCGGTGGAAGGCAGCCGTATTCGCGCAACAGGAGATACCGTCAACAGCTTAGGAGAAGAAAGAGTTGTTGATCTGTCGGGGCTGACCCTGCTGCCCGGATTCATCGATATCCATATTCACGGCTGCGCAGGTGCGGACACCTGCGACGGAACCCCGGAGACGCTGGAGACCATCTCCGCCTGTCTGGCGCGCAGAGGCGTCACCTCTTTTTGCCCCACTTCCATGACCCTCCCCTATGAGCAGTTGGAAAACATATTTCACAATATACGCGATTGCAGCGGACGATTATCCGGCGCCTATATACAGGGCATCAATATGGAGGGACCCTATATCGCTGCAAAAAAGAAGGGAGCGCAGAACGGCGCCTTTGTCCGTCCGCCGGATATTGAGGAATTTCGGCGGCTGTACAGCGCGGCGGATGGCGGCATCCGGCTGGTGGATATCGCTCCGGAGGAACCTGGCGCTATGGATTTTATCCGAGAAATTCAGCCCATCTGCCCGGTATCCATCGCCCACACCAACGCGGATTATGATACGGTATGCGCGGCCTTTGCCCAGGGCGCCCGTCACGCCACCCATCTGTTCAACGCTATGAACGGCCTGACGCACCGGGCGCCGGGCGCCGTGGGAGCCGTCTTCGATACGGCGCGTAAGCTGGGGGTGCGGGCGGAACTGATCTGTGACGGTTTTCACATTCATCCCGCCGCTTTGCGGATCGCCTTTTCCCAGCTGGGTGAGGATCTTTCGGTGGTTGTGAGCGATTCCATGCGTGCTGCCGGTCACATCGACGGAGAATATACCCTGGGCGGCCAAACGGTATATGTCCGTCAGGGCCAGGCTTTGCTGGAGGACGGCACCATCGCCGCTTCTACTACCAATCTGCATGATGAATTTAAGAATCTGCTGAAATGGGGCGTCTCTATGCGGCAGGCGGTCAAATCGGTGACCATCAATCCCGCCCGGGCCATTCGGGCTGACAGATATACCGGCTCAATCACCGTGGGGAAGCTGGCGGACCTGGTGGCACTGGACGATCAGTTGAATATCCGGCTGGTAATGGTACAGGGGCAAATAAAGGTAAACAATCTGTAACATTCCGACACTTTTCTTGACTTATTCCACTCGCCGCTGTATGATGAAGGTAACTCCTGGAAAGACTAATATAGACGTAGGATTTGGAGGGAAAAATATGAAAGATAGAAAAAATGGAAAACTATGCTTTATTGTGATTGTCGCTGCGGCTGTCGCTGCTCTCACCACTTTGGCTGTGCTGCTGATGCGTGCCCGGGCCAAGAGACGGGCGCTGGGCCAGTATAACGATCCCATCAACTGCGATTTTGATGATGACTGCGGCTGTTGCTGCGGCTGCGATGACGATTATGATTGCGGCTGTGAAGCGGACGAAGAAGATAAGGGTTCCCAAGCGCAGCCTGTTGAGGAAGTCCCTGCTGCGGAATAAAAGGACTGCAAACCGGCCCGGCAACGCGGCCGGTTTGTGATTGGCCAGAAAGGAAGGCGACGATCATGTTTTTCTCTTTTCCTCTGGTGCCCCTGCTTGCGGGCGATCACATTTCTCCGCTCCCCTTCGTGCTGGGTGGTATCGGACTGGCAGCGGTGATTATCATGGTGGTGCTCGCTGTACTGGAACAGCGCAAAAAACAGCGGCAAAATCCTCCTGATCTGCCCCAGCCGCCTGCATCGTCGGATAACCACCCGGATCAGGATGCCTGACTCGCTGCGTCCCATGCTCTGCATCTAACTTTGCGGAGCATGGGATTTTTGATGCCAAGCTGCTGCTTTGCCATCGGTTGATACAAACTCCTCTTCGCCCCTTGACAATCCCGGTCTCTTTGCAGTAAAATAAAGCAACCGAATCAATTGTTCGCTTTTGGGGGAAGCACGGTGCAAATCCGTCGCAACAGCCATTGCCGTAACTGGCGGGGAACCTTTCTCCGTCTCAAGTCGGAATACCCATAGCGAATAGGGCTGCCGGCATTTTTGCCGGAACACTTTTGGGTCAAGGGAAAGTGAAGCCGAGGTTTTGCACGGCAGAGTGCCGTCAGAGCCGTCAAGCTGGCTTTTTCGTCCCCGGATACCCATCGGGATGAAAAAGTCTTTTTCTTTTTCCGCCGCCCTTCGGTAATAGCGCGGCACTGCCGTGAAAAAAGGAAGGAAAAGCATGAAATCGAAGTTTCTGAAATCACTGCTCACGTTTGGAGCGGCCCTCCTGGTTTCCGCCTCCCTGCTGATCGTCCCTGCGGCGGCGGAGGAAGACACCATTACCTTTACCCTGCGGATTGAGGGAATCAAATCCTGTCTCTTTTATGAGACAGTGACCGTTCCCTCCGACGGCACCCCCTCTCTGCAGGAAGCGCTGCTCTATCTGGATGAGAAAAACGATGACCTGACCATTACCGGCCTGGATAAGGCGTACATCACCGCCATCAACGGCGAAACGGCGGCGACTTTCGGCGGATGGGATGGCTGGCTATTCCGGGCAAACGATGAGGAACCCCCGGTTGGCATCGATGCATATGTGCTGAAGGCCGACGACAGTATCGTTTTCTTCTACGGCGATCCTTATGGCGTGGGTATGCAGTTCCCTCAGGCCGACATTTCCAAAATCGCCGACGGCATCATCCGTTTCACCTCTATGGATACGGTGTATGATGAGGACTCTCAACCCTCCACTCAGACCAATCCGGTAAAAGGCGCCACCGTGGTGTGGAAGTCGGGGGCGGAAAGCGCCTCCTACACCACCAACGATAACGGTGAAATCCAGATTGACGCCAAGCTGCTCACACCGGGCCAGCACAGCGTCTCTATCTCCAAAAACGGCGACACGGAACTGCCGCTGGTGCTCCGGCTGGCTCCTGATTTCACCGTAACCGTACCCGAATCCACAACCCCTCCCGCGGATACGGATTCCTCGGACGCTCCGGCTCCCACTCCGCCCACCGGCGACGGCTTTGCCGTGGCAGGCGCTGCCGCGATGGTGGCCCTCCTCTCTGCCGGCCTGGTGCTGAGCTCCCGTTCCAAGCGTTCCTAAAGCATCATCCTCAAAGCAGCGGCCTTTGCCGCTGCTTTTTTCTTGCCAAAAAAGCTAAAATGGAGTACGATAGCGGAGAGATTAACCGGCCGCGCCGGATCCCAGGAGGATGCCGACATGACGCATCATTACCTTATTTTAGCCAATCCCGGCCATAACCGGGTATATTTTGAACAATCCGCTGCCCTATCCTTGGCAGAACTGGAAGTAGCCCTATCCGGTTTTGCCTCCGTATGCGGCAACATTGAGGAGAAAACCGTCAGCGGGATATCCTACATTTCCTTCACCGCCGACCGGCCGCTGCCGCCGGAGGATCTGCAACGCTTGTCCCGGTTATCTTTCGTTTACGCCGTGTTTGAAGAGCGGACGCTGGAGGGTTCCCTTTGCCTGCTGCCGGTCACCCTCCCGGACACCGCCTACATCCCCCCGGAGGTGAGCCGTATTCTCAAGTACACGGGAAAAACCAACGAACTCTTTACCCGGCTGATGATCAACGTGGCATTGAACAGCGGCGCTTATGCTGACGAGGCCGCTCCCCGGCTGCTGGACCCGGTGGCGGGCCGGGGAACCACTCTTTTTGAAGCGCTGGTATGCGGCTGCCATGCTTCCGGCATCGAGATCGGCGATAAGGTTTCCGGAGATACCGCCGCCTATTTTAAACGTTTTCTGGAAACGGAAAAGTATAAGCATACCTATCACAAGGAGCGGCTCAGCGGGACAAACCGCGCTTTTACCTCCATGATCCATTCCTTTGTTCTCGCCCCGTCAAAAGAAGCCTGGGCAGCGGAAGATACCCGGGAATTACAGTTGGTGGCAGGTAATGCCCGCCATGCGGACGCATTCTTCCGCAAAAACAGTTTTCATGCCTTGGTAGGCGATTTGCCCTATGGCGTGCAGCATGGGAACGTCACCCAGGAAAAGCAGTCCTCCCTCACCCGTAATCCCAAGGAACTGCTGAAGGCCTGTCTGCCCGCTTGGCGAAAAGTCTTGAAGCCCGGCGCCGCTCTGGTGCTGGCCTGGAATACCCTGGTCTTTCCTCGGGAGGAGATGGCCGCCTTGCTGACGCAGCAGGGCTTTGAAGTGAAAAACGGCGGTCCTTACGACCGCTTTGTTCATCGTGTGGATCAGTCCATTCGGCGGGATATCGTGGCGGCGATAAAAAAATAAACGGCATAGGAGGAATAGAAATGGAAAGCACCGATATCGCGGTCATCGGCGGCGGTCCGGCCGGAGCTTCCTTTGCCCGGCTGGCTGGAAAACAATACCAAGTGACGGTGTTGGACCGGCGGACCCTGTGCGCGCCGCCATCAGGCGTCGGCAAATGCTGCGGCGGGCTGCTCTCCCCTGACGCTCAGCGCTCCCTGGCTTCATTGGGACTGAACCTTCCTCTGGAGGTGCTGGTGGATCCGCAGATTTTTGCGGTGCGCACCATGGACCTGCATGTGGAGGCGGAACGCTATTACCAGCGGCCCTATGTCAATATGGATCGGGAACGGTTCGACCGCTGGCTGATCTCTCTCCTTCCGCCCCATGCCCGGATGCTGGATCGAGCCGTTTGCCGGGAGGTCCGCAGGGAAGGAAAGAATTTCCTTATCACCTATCGCCAGGACGGAGAAAACCGTACGCTGTGCGCCGGAATCGTGGTGGGCGCGGACGGCGGAAACTCCCTGGTCCGCCGCCAGTTTTTTCCGGATACCGCCATCCGGCAATATGTCGCGGTACAGGAATGGTACGAGGAAGACGGACAGTCCCCCTTCTACGGCGCCCTTTTCGACCGGGAACTTACCGATTGCTACGGCTGGCTGATCTCCAAAAATCAGCGGCTGGTACTGGGGGCGGCCTTTCCACGAAAGGACGCCGCCCGGCGCTTCGATCTGCTGAAAGAACGGCTGGAAAGTCGGGGCGTCCATTTTGGACGGCGGGTTCGCCGGGAAGGCTGTATCGTCTGCCGCCCGGAGGGAGCCCGGCAATTCTGCACCGGCGGTAATGGCGTGTTTTTGCTTGGAGAGGCCGCGGGCTTTATCAGCCCCAGTTCCCTGCAGGGAATCAGCTATGCTCTGGACAGCGGCGCGCTGCTGGCCAGAGCTTTGAAGCCGGGACTTGAGGGTGCGGAAAAACGGTACAACGCCCTCACAGCCGCCTTACGGCGGCAGCTGCGAGGCAAACTGCTGAAAAATCCGGTCTTATACACCCCTTGGATCCGTAAACTCATTCTGAATACCGGCATAGGCAGCATGGATGTGGAATCCGGGGCCTCAACAGACTGACATCTTTCTGCTTGCTTCACGCAGCGTTCTGTGATAAAATGATGGTATCCCAAAACCACAAGTAAAAAGGAGGTGGACAAAATGCCGATGGATAAGAGCCTGATAAAATCAACCGCCGTTTTGTCCGCCCAATAATTCTGCTTTCTGCGGGCAAAAGCATGGCCGTCTCTGATTTTATTTTGACAGCAGGAAGGAGCAGCACCATGTATACCTATGTTCAAATGAAAAAAGGCAATCCGGAACACGCCGAATGCCTTAAAAAACAAATGCTTTCCTACTATAAAGAGCTGGATGAGCAGCACGGCCGAAAGACGGCGGAAGATTTTCTTCTCTCGGTAATTGATAGCACTTTAGCGATGCAGGGTCCCCATGACCGGCACCTGGAAATCTGCTTTGCAGAGGGAGAGGCCGTGGGATTTCTGTACGGCAAGGTGGATCATGAAGGACACAAAGGGTTTATCAAGCCAGAATGGGGATATATCATGGAATTCTATGTCCATCCGCTCCATCGTCGACAGGGCATCGGTCGGGTGATGTTTCAGCGGATGGAAGATTATTTTGCCCTCCACGGTGTCAGTGAGATGTATCTAACTTCTAGCCCGGTGACCGGCGTTCCTTTTTGGAAAGCGATGGGTTTTCATCCCAACGGGGAAATCTCACCGGAAAACGGACAGCCAATCTGGACAAAAAGGGTGGAAAATTCAGGGAATAGCGTCACCATTGCTCAACAAAGCGCGGCGATGCTTGAGCTTGCTCTGCCACCGCGTTACAAGGCTGTCCCTGCCGCCAAAGAGCAAGCCGTTTTTGTCTGCAAGTTTTACATGCAGAACAAAGACGCTCTCCACGGAAAAAACATTTCCCTGGATGAATGGGAAAAAATCCTGTCCAGGAACGATCCTGACGAAGAAAATTTCCTGATCTGCCAGGGGGCTGTACCGGTGGCCTGGATGCGTCTCAACGGTCTTTGCAGTAAAGAAACAGCCTGGGTCAGCATGCTGGCGGTCAGCAGCGATCACCACCGTCAGGGTGTGGGAAGCTTCGCACTGCAATATGCGGAGGTCATGCTGCAATCCAGAGGATTCTGCCGTTTGAAAATCCATACCACCACGGACAATATTCCTGCTTGTAATCTGTATCAAAAGTTGGGATATACCGTTGCCGGTATCGACGAATGTATTACCGGAGACGGAATCAAAAGGGGACTCTATACTTACGAGAAAAAACTGGAGTAAAAGCGAAAAGCACCCCCGCCTTACAAGCCGGGGGTACTTTTCCTTTATCCAAATCGCAAAGCTTGCAGCGCCAGCATGGCGGCTCCTGCCATGATCAGCGTCGCCGGAGCGGTTTTCAGCGGTTTGGGAATGTGCAGATTGTCGATGCGGGAATATAGGGCGATGAACAAACACAAAGCCGCCCCCGTCAGCACGCCCGCCCAGAGGGGAGAGAGCCACCACCACAGACCGTCCGTTTTTCTGGCCGCATTCAAAGCCAACGTACCCGCCACCGCGAACACGCCGTCTGCCATAACCATGCGGCTCCCCTCCTGTCGACAGAATCGACTCAGCAATACACCGGCGGCTCCTATGGAAGCAACCGTCAGCCAAGTGGCCGCCCAGGGCGGCGCATCAGGAATCAGCCATACCAGCAGCAAGGCAGGAATCCCCGCCACAATCACCCGAACCGTACCGGCCAGCCCGGCAGACAGTACCTCCCGGTCCGGGCAGCGAAAAAGCCGCCGTTCCCGCCAGCCCGCCAGAGGAAGACAGAGCCCGGCAATCAGAATACCGGCCGCACCGTACAGAAAATGATCGGACACTGCGGGCAGCAATCGTATCCGGAACAGAGTTCCGGCTCCCAGCAGTTCTCTGATAACGCCAATGAGCAAAACCACACCGATGAGGCGGAACAGATTCGGCCTGTTTCCATGCTCCTCCCTTTCCGCCATCAAATCCACGGCGGCGGGAGCGCACAGCAGCAGTTCTCCAGCAAAAAGCCATTGAGGTCCCCGCCATTCCTGCCAGCTTTCCCGCAGGGAGAAAAGCATCCATAATCCCCAGGCGAACCCTCCTGCCGCCGCCAGACAAACCAATAGCGACCACCCTCTGCCCGCCGAACGCAGCAAGCGGGCCAGCAAACAGAGAACGGCCAGCATCCCGCAAACCGCCCCGACGCTGAGCAGCGCCGCCGGCAGGGTTGCCGCCGCTGCCGCCAATGCCAGAAAAAGCCAGGCCGGAGTGGCCGTCATGATCGGCAGTTCTTTTTGCCCGCTCATGTTCCCACCCCCTGGGTATCCCGTATGAAAGCATACGCGACATTCACAGCCCTCACCACCGCTTTGGAGGAAATGGTGGCACCGGTGACAGCCTCCACCGATTGGCTGGGCTCCGCCGCCCGCTCCAGTCCGGTATAGCCGTCCAAATAAGCCGGCGCCGGCAGAGAGCGAAATTGATCGGTAAAGGCGGCTTCCGCCACCCTGGCTCCCAGGTTCTCGGTTTCATGATTTTCTCCGATGCGAATCCCCAGGAAGCGATCCCCTGCGGCGTCCAGCGCCACATGAACCTTCATTTCTCCGCCATACCCCTTGACTGACGCGGTCACCGCATATCCCAGCAGACCGCCGTCGGCGTCTTTCGCCCGGTAAGCTGCGTCGATTTCTCCATAGGCGCCGATATTCAGCGCTTCATATTGATCCGCATCCAGCAAGCCGCCAAAAGCTTCTCTGGCGGTTTTATTTTTCTGTTTTTCCACCGCGATATCGGTAACCGCTTCCGCGCCGAACAACAGCCCCACGGATACCACGGCCGCTACCAGCAAATATAGAATCGGCCTCAGCAAGGTTTTCATGCGGCGTGTCCCTCCTTCTTTTTCAGTCCATATACCACCGGCCGGGTGAGATATTCCAGCAACGGCGCCGCCAAATTCATCAGTAACACCGCAAAGCAGACCCCCTCCGGATAAGGGCCGTACAGCCGCAGCAGCGCAGTAAGCAGTCCCGCTCCCGCCGCATAGAGGATTTCTCCGGCGGTGGTGGTAGGCTTAGTGGCAAAGTCCGTCACAATGAAAAACGCTCCCATCAGCACGCCGCCGGAAAGGACATGAGCCGTCACCGGACCGGTGAACCAGCCTTCTCCGCCTAACGCCCATACCGCCGCTGCAAAGATACCCAGATAGGTCAAAGGGACCCGCAGGCGGATAACGCCTCTCAGGTAAAGGTAAGCCCCGCCCAGCAGAATCAGCAGCGCGGAGGTTTCCCCCAGACTGCCGTTTTCCACCCCCAGAAACATAGCGGAAAATTCATTGTGGGATAAGTTTGCCAAAGGGGTGGCTGTTGTAGTGGCGTCCAGCGCCGCGTAATCCCCCAGAATCTGCGGAAAAACCACCATCAGCAGCGCCCTGCCCGCCATAGCGGGATTCAGCAGATTGTGGCCGATACCGCCGAACAGCTGCTTGATCACCACAATGGAGAAAATTCCCGCCAGGGCGGCGGCCCACAGCGGCGTTCCCACCGGCAGAGACAGGGCCAGCAACGCCCCGGTGACAGCCGCGCTGCCGTCGAAGCCCTTTTCCTTTCGCGCCAGGATGCTAAGCCATTCCGCCCCACAGCAGCAACCCACGGTCACCGCCAGCAGCCATACTGCCCGCCAGCCGAACAACCAGCAAGCCCAGATAGCCGCCGGAAGAAGCGCCACCAGCACCTCCGCCATAATATCCAAAGTTGTCCGGCTTCTCCGGATATGGGGCGCGGAGAGCAGCAGATTTGGTCTTGTACTGTTTTTGGTACTCATCTTTATCAGCCTGACCTTTCCGATTGGGATTGAGCAGCCCGCATCCGGGCCAGCACGCCGCCTCGCGCCAGAGACACCCGCGTGGCTAAAAACCGTTTGGCGGGACAGATAAAGGAGCAGCAGCCGCAGGCGATGCATTGCTCCGCGTGATAATCCGCGCACACCGCCATATTGCCGGCAATGGCGGCGGCATCGATAGCAAAGGGCATTAACCGAGCCGGACAAACCCGGGCGCACGCGCCGCAGCGAATACAGTTCCGTTCGGCCAGCATGGGCGGCGGCAGCGCCACCAACCCGCCGGTGGTTTTAACAATGGGGATATCCCGATCCGTCACCGCCCGGCCGGTCATGGGTCCGCCGGCGATCAGTCGGAGCTCCTGTTCCGTATCCAGACCGCCGCAATAATCCAGCAGCTCGGAAAGCCGGGTGCCGATAGGGACAATCAAATTAGCCGGACGTTTCACCCGGCCGGTAACGGTGACAATCCGATGGGTCAGCGACCTGCCGTCCAGCGCGTCGGCAAAGGCCGCCGCTGTGGCTACATTGGACACCAACACCCCGCAGTCCGCGGGCAGGCCGCCTGCCGGAACCTCTACCCCCATCACGCTCTGGATCAGCTGGCGTTCCCCGCCCTGGGGATAGCGGGAGGGCAGCACCTTCACCTGTACGCCGCCGTTTTGAGCCGTCTCCTCCAGCCGTGCCACCGCATCCATTTTGTTGTCTTCCACACAGATGATGACAGCCGCGCCGCCTGCTGCTTTGCCCATCGCCTTGGCTCCCGCAACTACCCGCTCCGGCCAATGAAGCATCAGTGCATGGTCGCAGGTAAGATAGGGCTCGCATTCGCAGCCATTGATCAGTACCGTTGTCAGAGGCTTATCCCAGGCATACTTCCGATAGGTGGGAAAACCGGCTCCTCCCAGGCCCACCAATCCCGCTTCCTGCATCAGGCGGATCAATTCCTCCCGCCCCTCCCCTTTCTTCAGGCTGGGAGCGGTTGTCCCGGCAAAATCATTTTCCACCACCACGCAGAGGCTCTCCCCCTCCAGCGTGGGCCGGGGTTCCACCGCTGTCACGGTACCGGACACGCCGCAGTGAACTGGCACCCCGTCTTTCATCGGACGGCCCACCAGTTCTCCCGCCTTGATCTTCTGCCCTGGCTCCACCAGCGGAACACCAGCTTCCCCGATCCCCTGTTTTAAGGGGATCACCAGTATCTGGGGCTGAAAGACCTCCGGCGGCACGCCCGCCGTCAGCCGTTTATTCTCCGCCTCCGGCGGAAACAAAATACCCCGGTCGAAGGGATGCTTCATATCCCTGTATTCACTCCTCGCCTGATTATCTTGAAACTATTTTGCACCAAAATCAGGAAAAGTATGCTTACAGCGTGATTTTTGTGGAATTACCGCATACACTATAGAGTGGAAAACTGCCGTTTTCAGCGGCCGCAAGGAAGGAATGAGGGTATGACGTTTCAGGCTGGGGACGGCGCGCGGCGAGTACTCCGCCTTTGGATCGCCCTGGCCGGCGTGCTGGCGTCGGGGTTTACCGGACTGCTGGCCGGTCTGCTTACCCCATGGCTGCTGCTGCTGACAGCCGTCGCCGATATTCTCACCGTTTTTCTGTTTCTGTGGTATCCTCAGCGTTATGCCAACAGCCTGCGGGGCGGCTTTGACGGTGAAGCGGTGCGGGCACAGATGGGAGTTTTGTGGCGGCGGCAGATCTTTATTCCTATGCAGGCGCTGCGGACCTTTGAAACCTGGCAGACTCCAGGACAGCGCCTGTTCCGCTGCCGCACCCTGATCCTGCGATTTGCCGGCGGGGCAGCGATTCTTCCCCTGCTGTCCGACCCAGACGCCCAGATGCTCACTCGAATGCTGGAAGAATGCGAGGAGGCGGAAACATGACCCCCTATTCTGCCCGCTGTTCCGGCGGACGATGTCACCCTATGCTTAAAGGACGAGCGCCATGAACCGGCTGCATCCCATCTATATATTCTATGATGCCCAAAAATGGATTCCCTTTCTGTTGATTCCTGTGCTGCGGGCGCTGTTCGCTCCCCGGGACGCGTTTTACATTCTGCTGGCCTCTCTGCGGGATGTGGGGCTGGCTGTCTTGCTGCTGATCTACTCCATCCTGAAATGGCGGCAGGCCCGGTATAGCCTCCATAATGGGCTGACGCTGGAACAGGGCCTGATCAATCGCCGCCGGCTTCGGCTGATGGCGGACGACGCTGCATCGGTAGAGGTGGAACGAACCCCCTTGATGTGGATTTGCGGCGCCCGGCGGGTGCGGATCAACACCGCCGGCCTGCGGCATCGGTCGGATGCCACCATCTATATGTCCGTCACCAATGCCGGCAGGCTGCTGCGGGCGGGAGCGCGGCGCTGGACCGGCGTTTATGCCGCCCGGTTATGGCCGGTAACCGTTATGGCCGCATCCAGTTCCAACGCCGCTCTGGGCTTTCTGACCCTGGCTCCCATCGTGCGGCAGCTGGGCCGGCTGGTGGGAGAACAGCTGTCCGACCAAGTGTACAATGTGGTGGGACGGGTGCTGTATCTCGGCCTGCCGCCGTTGCTGGAATCCGTGGCGAACCTTTTTGTGCTGGGCTGGGCCTTTTCTTTTGTGCGCACCCTGCTGCGGTACGCCGGTTTTTATGCTCGCCAGGAGGGAGATCAGCTTCATCTGGTCTCCGGGCTGGTCACCCGGCGTGATGTGCTGATCGATGCCGGAAAAATCACTACCCTTGAACTGCGGCAGACCTTGTTTATGAAGCTCTTTCGGCTGCGTACCGCCACCATCACCGCCGCGGGCTATGGCCGGGAAAAAGGAGCACGGCCGGTGATCGTGCCGGGTGCCCGTGTGAAGGAGCTCTGTGCCGCCCTGGATACCCTGCTGCCTGATTACCCCATCTGCAGCAGCTGCCTGCGTCCCACCCGGCGCTCCCTTCCCGTGTATATTCTGCCCCCCTTTCTCACCATCGCCGCCGCTGCCCTTCCGTTGGCGCTGGGCGGTTTGTGGAATATGGCGGCGCTGCTGTGGGGGCTGTTCGGGCTTTGGTGGTTCGCCGTCCGGCTGATCGGCTATCTCCGTGCCGGCTTCGGTGTCAGCCGGGATGCCGTCACCATCCGCTATTCCCGCGGGCTGGCCTTTTATGAAGTTCACGTCCCCCTGGAAGTGGCGGACTGCGCCATTCTGACCCGCAGCCCCTGGCAGATCCGTTCCGGCACCTGTACGGTAGAACTGCGCTGCTTCGGAGAAAAGAGGCGGCGGCATCGTGTCCGGGCCCTGCCCTATGATCAGGCGCTGGCCCTGGTGGGACGACTTGCCAACCGACCGGCTTTTTGATATTTCTACCGATTAAAGTCCGGATTTTCCGAAGATTTCCATGGAAATTCTTTTTGCGCCTGCTGTATAAATTTTGCCATGATGCAGACACTAGCTTTGCAAATGCAAAAGCCGCCGGACCGACAGCGAATCGGCCGCGGATGAATATAGCAGACGGAGGAGAAAGCATGAAAGCAACAGGCATAGTCAGAAGAATCGACGACCTCGGTCGCGTGGTCATACCCAAAGAAATCCGGCGGACAATGCGGATTCGAGAGGGCGACCCGCTGGAGATCTTTACCGATACAGACGGAGAAGTGGTGTTCAAAAAATATTCCCCGGTGGGAGAAATGTCTCCCTTTGCCACCCAGTACGCGGACGTGATGTCCCGTGCCTGCAATCTCCCGGTACTGATTTGTGACCGGGACCATGTGGTGGCGGCTGCGGGCGTATCAAAAAAAGAGTTCACCGAGCGGCGGATCTCCGCACAGCTGGAAGAAGCCATGGAACAGCGCCAAACCCATATTGCCAAAGCAGGCGATCAAAAGCGCCTGCAGCCGGTGGAAAGCATCGACCGTTACGCCGGTGTGATGTGCCCCATTGTAGCGGCCGGAGACGTCACTGGCGCGGTGTGTATGCTGCTGCCGGAAAGCGGCGCAGTACCCACGGAGGGTGATATCAAGCTGGCGCAGGTTGCCGCCGCCTTTCTGGGAAAACAAATGGAAGAATAACAGCGGCCCCGTCTCAGCACTAATATGCGGAGACGGGGCCATTGCTCTGCCATTACAGAGAGGGAAAACGGAGATTTTCTTGAGATTTCTCGCAAGAAAGGGTTGACTTTTTTCGCCGGTCGTGCTATAGTATGCCTTGCCCGTTTGGGGCGTCATATGTGGGGGAATTCCCGAGTGGCCAAAGGGGGCAGACTGTAAATCTGTTGTCACCGACTTCGATGGTTCGAATCCATCTTCCCCCACCAGAAAAGAAACACCTTTTGTCCAGTAGACAAAAGGTGTTTCTTTTCAACTAAATCCACCCTGTCGGGTGGAATAAATCGCCTTCGACGATGAAATCCCCTCCGGAGATGAAATCCGGTGTGAGCACCGGATGGGTGGATTTAATTTCATCTACGAAGCAGATTTCATCCTTGCGTAAGCAAGGATTCCATTATATCATTGCCATGAGGTAATTTAGAAAATGAAAACCTACACGATTTGCGGCAGTATGCGGTTTGGACGGGAAATGCGGGAAATTGCGTTCCGCTTGGAAACGCAGCACGGATTTAATGTTCTTCAGTGTGTCTATAACGACCGTTGTTCGCCTATGACTAAGGAAGCCGTGGAAAATCTGACGAAGGCACATTACAAGAAAATTGAAATAAGTGACGGTATTTATGTTGTGAACATTGGCGGCTACATTGGAGAGTCTGTTCAGGCAGAGATAGCATACGCGAAGAAGTTAGGAAAAGAGATTCTTTATCATTGTTGATGGGGATTTGCATTTTCATCAACATTACTTTTGGTCGTTCTTACCCCACTTTATACACCGTTTGGTCGTTTTTTGAATGATGTTTGCCTTCGGCAAATGATGACGGCTTCGCCTAATGATGTTCGCTTCGCGAATAATGTGTGCCTGCGGGCACATAGGGCAAACATCGCATCATTGTGCGGTGTAGTCATGAAAGAAAACAAACTTGTCGAACTTTCAATGGACTTTTCTGTTGATATTATTAACTTCGTTAAATATCTAAAATCAAACCACGAAACTATCATTGCAAATCAGACTGGAAGAAGCGGAACCTCTATAGGTGCAAATATTAACGAAACACAATATGCGCAAGGCACAAAGGATTTTATATCTAAATTTGGAATTGCTCTCAAAGAAGCAAGTGAAGCAGGATATTGGCTTGAATTGCTTTACAGACCCAAATATATTGATGAGCAGACTTTTAAGACGCTTTCTTCAAAATGCACTTCTTTGAGAGTAATGGTGATCGCTTCTTGTAAAACGGTTAAGGATAAGGAGAGCAAAAAATGACGGTTTATCATTATACAGACAGATCAAACCTTGATAGTATAATGAGATGCGGACTTAAAGCCACTTCACGATATGAGTCTTTTACCGAACTTAGAAAAAATGTGGTATTCTGTTGGCTCTCTCCTTTTGACAATAAAATTTTCTCAGACGATATGGTATGCTTGGCGATAACAGTAGATGAAAAAAATTGTATTGTTGCAAGTATGGATTATATAAGCTTTGCTATGATGTATAAATATGGCGGATCAAAGCATGGTGGGATGAATATTCCTGTAAATGAGACCGCTTCGGATTTGTTTGTGAAACTATACGAAACAACAGCTATTCCACTGTTCCAATATCAAGACGGAAATCTGTTTTCTCCAGAAGTATTGGTTAAAGGGGATATCTCTCCTGAAAACATTCGGGTTTACATTGGTAAATAGTGAGTTGACGTTATTTTCGCTTTTACCTCGATTTTTAACCTTTTCACCCGTTTATTACAACGAAGAAACACACTTGTATTTGGTAGACAAAGGTGTGTTTTTAATATGATCCTTTCCTGTCGGAGTCGGAGCGGATAGTATTTCCTGCGGGGATGAAGGAACGGATATCCTATCACCGAGGATGATATATCATTGATGGGTGTATCGTCTTCGTGTATAATGAGATAAAATGTATAAAAGAACGTCTTAAGAAATTTTTCGTCGATTCGTCATTTAACTATGAGAAGGAAAATGCTCTGCCAGATGCGGTGTCTGGCTCAGAAAATTGACAGGAGGAATCCCAATGAATCAGAAGGAACGGATGCTGGCGGGGTTGCCCTATAAAGCCTGGCTGGACGGACTGCCGGAAGAGCGGCAGGAATGCCGCCGAAAGCTTTACCAATTGAATCAGCTGCCGCCGGAAGAATACGGCCAAATACCCGCTCTTCTCAAGGAGTTATTCGGCAAAACCGGGGAACAGATATTTCTGGAACTGCCCTTTCGCTGTGATTTCGGTTCCAATATTGAGGTGGGCGAAAACTTTGTTGCCAATTACAATCTGACGATTTTGGATGTCGCCCGGGTGAAAATTGGCAGCAACGTTATGATTGCGCCTAACGTGTCCATTTACACCGCCGGGCATCCTCTGCATCCCGACAGCCGGAATTCCGGCTACGAATACGGCATTCCCATCACCATCGGGGACAATGTCTGGATCGGCGGCAACTCGGTGATCCTCCCCGGTGTCACCATCGGCAGCAATGTGGTAATCGGGGCGGGAAGCGTGGTCACCAAGGATATTCCGGATAACCGGGTGGCCGCTGGCAACCCTTGCCGCGTCATTCGGGAAATCACCGAAGATGACCGCCGGTTCTATTACAAAGACAGAGAATTTGACGTAGAGGATTATTAATTCTTCAGGGCAACAGGGAGGAAGCGGGATATCCCGCTTCCTCCCTGTTGCCTTTTTAACCGGTCAGATCTGCACATGCCCGACGGAAAGCCAGAACATTCTCTTCCGGAGTGTCGGGCGGCACATCGCATCCCGCCGCCAGAATGGTGCGGTTTCCCGTATCCTCATAAACACGCCGTACTTTCTCACGAAAGTCCTCCGGTCTGCCGCCCAGCAAATCGGCGGCAGGATCCAGATTTCCACACAGAACCTGATGCGTGTCCAGCTGAGTGGCCGCCTCTGCCATATTCACAGCGCTGTCCACATCCAGGATATGGGTACCCGTGCTCAGAGTGTAAGGGATCAGTCGGTTGGTATCGCCGCAGATATGCAGCCGGGCAAAGCCGCCAGTTTTTTGGATACGCTCCACCATCCTCTTATGATAAGGCAACATCAGCCTGACATAAAGCTCTGGCGAAATCAGGGAGCAACAGGGTTCGACAATCTGAATGCCGTCGGCTCCCGCCTCCAGCTGCGCCTCGATAAAGCGCAGGCCGTTTTCAAAAAATATATCCATGGCTTTACATGCGGCTTCCTCATCAGATAACAGATCCACCATGGCCTCTTCCGTTGTCCGCGCATTGCAGAACTCGGTCAACGGACCGATGCAGATACCGAAAATGTACCGCTTTCCCTTTTCCCTGGCCGCGATGCGACGGAGAATCTCCAAACGGTTGCCCATACGGCTTCCAATGGCAAAATCCGGGATTTTCAGATTATCGAGATCATCCGGCGCCTCCATGATAGGGGCTGCGGAATAGCCCTTACCGTCATAAACCGGCTTTGCGCCAAAATCCTCCAGCTGCTCGTAAAAATCCGCATCCGGCAGAATGCAATCTAAATCAAATTGATTCACACATTTCAGATAAGCCTCTGCACGAAGCGCCGGATTATAAACAAAATCCGGATAAGGAATCTCCTGCGTGCGGGCCACCCACTCAATTACCAGCGGCATAAACGGCGGCCGGTCCACAGGTTCGCCCCGTACAAACCGGATGGTTCGCTCATATCCATTCATCAGCTTCCAGCTTCCTTTCCCAAAGTATACGTCAGAGCGGATTCGCCTCCATTTTCAGTATACAATGCTCCTCTTCCGAAATATTGAATTTTATTTTTGAAAATGGGAATTCGTTATAAAAAACAGATTTGCAGACACATCTTTCATCCATACAGACACGCCCTGCATATTCGGCAAAATACGCGCCATACTAATAGGGAAAACAAGAAAGGTGTGATAGATATGAGCGCTACCGCTGTCAATACCAATGTGGAACTGCTGAATTTCATTTATAAAAACGCAGAAATGGGCAAACAGACGCTGCCGAAATTGCTGGAGATCTGCGAGGATGCCGCTTTCCGTCCGGTGATTCAATCTCAGCTGCGGGAATATGAAGATATCTGCGCCGCTGCCGCTGATATGGCCCGGCGTGAAAACAGCGAAGCCAAAGGCGTCAATGCCCTGGCAAAGATCTCCAGCTATTTATCCGTCAACATGAACACCATGATCGACAAAACTTCCTCCCACCTGGCAGAGATGATGATGCAGGGCAGCAACATGGGCGTCATCGAAATCACCCAGAAGCTGAAGGAATTTGCGGACGCGGATGAAAAAGTCCTGTCCTTGGGCAGAAAGCTGCTGAAAACCGAAGAACGGAATCTGGAACAGCTGAAGAAATATTTGTGACTTTGACAGGAAAAGGGTGGATATTATGGACAAAACAGTATATCGCTATGCGCAGATGAAACCGGATCAGCTGGAAAAGCTGCGGCAGGCGGAGAAGGACATGGAACGCTTCACACAGCGGGAGATTGTCCTGATCGCCTATGAAAAGGAAAGCGCTGACCGCTGAGAAAAACAAGGAGCAAAAAACGAGTGCCGATGCATCCGTTTTTTGCTCCTTGTTTGACATGCAAAAATCAGCCTTACCGAAACTCCAGCAGGCTGCTGGCTTTGATGCCCAGGGCCGTAGCAATATTGAAGAGGATTTCCAGTGAAAAAGGCCGGACGACATTGGGCGCTTCGATAGCGCTGAGATGGGAACGGCTGATTCCTGCCCGTTCCGCCAGTTCCTCTTGGGTCAATCCAGCATGTTTGCGATAGAAAGCAATGTTCAGACCAAGCTCTACATATTTATCTTTATTTTCAAAGGATACAGGCTTCGAATTCGACATCATTCCTCATCTCCCTTATACCATTTTATCCAATATTCTTACATTTATGAATTATCTTACAAAATGCAATTGCAATTAGTGAAATAGCAATAGCATATCTATCAGGAAATAAAGAAGAAAATATTGGAAAAATTATCCTCATTTTGAAAAAGGCGATAAAAAAGCACAGTATCCCTTCACCGGATACTGTGCCGTGTATATGAGTTCTCATACAGAGCGTAATTACAAGCCCAGCAAATATCTGATCACAGCGCTGGACAGCAGAAAACCTTCCCGCGTCAGACGGATGCCCCTTTCATCACAAATAATCAGGTTCTCCGGCAGGCTGGAAGCGCGTCTGTACCACTTCTCAGGAAGGGTGTGACCAAATCGGCGGCGAAAATCCTCCACATCCAATCCTGCCGTCAGACGCAGACGCAGCATCAAAGTCTCCTCCTCTCCGCCGCTGGGGAGCCGCTCATCCGCATCTTCCGGCACCGGCGAACCGCCCGCCAAAAAAGCCTCCAGATCCGGCAGATAGGAAAAGCGCTGTCCGTTCAAAAAGGAATGGGCAGCGGGACCAATTCCCAGATAAGGGCTTCCCAGCCAATACTTGAGGTTATG
>ENA-UOJE01001197-UOJE01001197.1-human-gut-metagenome-genome-assembly--contig:-C23-NODE-1197-length-24316-cov-21.427023_pt1 | contig 24316 bp, 17 predicted proteins | sample MGYA00242341_ERZ723888 | MGnify/ENA metagenome assembly ERZ723888 | reverse complement strand
AACGCATATAGAAAAAGGAAGCGAAGGGGTCTCCCCTTCGCTTCCTTTTTTCATCTTAGAACCACTTCTTTTCCTGCGCCTTTTCCAGGACAAAGGGCAGCATCTCCTCGCGGTCGAGGACGGTGGTGTGGCGCACGGGGCGCTCGCGCAGACCGCGGAGGTTCTTCGGTGCGGGAACGCCGGTCAGACGCTCGAGCTGCTCCATGACGGCGAACTCGTCGCCCTCCGCCTTTTCGCCGAGGCCCTCGAGCACGGCGGCGGGGAACTTGTAGGGCGACGCGGTGGAGAGCACCACGACCGGCGCGTGAGCGGGGTTCGCCGCCTTGTACTGCTGCGCGACATTCCACGCCACGGCGGTGTGCGTGTCGCAGAGATAATGATGCTCCTGCCAGACCCTGCCGATGGTCCGCTTCGTCTCGTCGTCGCCGCAGCAGCCCGCCCAGAAGAGGGACTGAATCTTCTCCTTCAGCTCCTCCGGCACCTCGTAGGCGCCGTCCTCGGTGAGCTGACGCATGAGCTTCGCCACCAGCTGCTCGTCGCCGGAGAGCAGGAACAGCAGACGCTCGAGGTTGCTCGACACCAGAATGTCCATCGAGGGCGAGCTGGTGAGGTAGAACGGGCGCTTTTTATCGTAGCGGCCCGTGCGGATGAAGTCGGTGAGCACGTTGTTGGCGTTGGACGCGCACACGAGCGTGCCGACGGGAAGCCCCAGCTCGCGGGCGAAGTAGCCGGCGAGAATGTCGCCGAAGTTGCCGGTGGGAACAACGTAGTCCACCCGCTCGCCGACGGCGACCGTGCCGCGGCGGACAAGGTCTGCGTAAGCGCGGAAGTAATAGACGACCTGCGGGGCAAGGCGGCCGATGTTGATGGAGTTCGCGCTCGACAGGCGCACACCCTTGCCCGCGAGCAAGCTTTCGCCGCCGACCTTGGCAAAGACCTGCTTGACGGCAGTCTGCGCGTCGTCGAAGTTGCCGCGCACCGCGGCGACACAGGTATTGTCGCCGCCCTGCGTGACCATCTGCGCCTTCTGCACGGCGGACACGCCGCCGTCCGGGTAAAAGACGATGATCTTCGTGCCCACGACGTCGCAGAAGCCCTCCATCGCGGCCTTGCCGGTGTCGCCGGAGGTCGCGGTGAGGATCAAAATTTCATCGTCCACGCCGCACTTCTTCTTTGCCGCCGTCATCAGGTGCGGCAGCATCGAGAGCGCCACATCCTTGAAGGCGCTCGTGGGGCCGCGGAACAGCTCGAGCACCGTGTCCTCACCGACCGGAACGGTGGGGGTCAGGTCCTCGGTCTCGAATTTGCCGGTGTAGGCGGCATGGACAAGCTGCTCCATCTCCGCGTGCGTGAAGTCGGGCAGCAGCGCGCATAATATCTCCGTCGCCATGCCCTGCGTGGAGAGCGTCAGGCAGCGCTTCCAGTCGAAGTCCAGCCCCGAGAGGGCCGGCATGGCGTACAGCCCGCCGTCGGGGGCAAGGCCGTTCAGGATCGCTTCGGCGCTCGAGGCGGTGAGGGCCGCGTTCCGCGTGCTTTGATAGTTCATATTAAAAATACCTCCGCTTTTCGGTTTTTTCATTTGCCATATCAAAATATTTTTTCGATTGCCTATTGCATTTCGACAATGCTCATGTTATATTGTTCCCATCAAAAAGTCAAGTGTTTTTCTACCGCGGACATTTCCGTGCAAACTGCACAAATCGTCCATACTTGGCGGATTTTACAGAGAGAAAGGCAGGCACACCCCATGAACATTGCATTGCTCGGCTTCGGCACCGTCGGCAAGGCCTTCTACGAGCTCACGCTCGGGCGGAGCGATCTGCGCGTGACGAGCGTTTTATCCCGCCGTCCGCGCCCGGAGCTTCCCTGCACCGTGACAAATGATTTCGACGAGATCGTGCGCGACCGCTCGGTCGGCATCGTGGTCGAGGTCATGGGCGGACTGGAGCCGGCTTACCGTTATATCTGCGCGGCCATGCGCGCAGGCAAGCACGTCGTCACCGCGAACAAGCAGCTCGTGTGCGCGCACTACGACGAGCTGCTGGAGCTTGCGAGGGAGTGCGGCGTGTCGCTGCGCTGCACGGCGGCGGCGGGCGGCGGCATCCCGTGGCTCACGTCCCTCTCCCGCGCCGCGCGGCTCGATGAGATCACCGCCGTCGGCGGCATCCTGAACGGCACAACGAACTATATGCTCTCAGCCATGACGGCCTCCGGCGTCGATTATACCACCTGTCTGCGCGAGGCGCAAGCGCTCGGTTACGCCGAGGCCGATCCCACTGCGGACGTGGAGGGCTACGACGCGCGGCGCAAGCTGGTGCTCAGCGCGAACCTCGCCTTCGGCGCGTCGGTGCAGGAGGAGGAGATCCCCTGCTTCGGCATCTCGAGCGTGGAGGAAAAGGACTTCGCCGCCTGGCGCGAGTTGGGCAGGGTCTGCAAGCTCTTCGTCCGCGCCGAGCGGCACGAGGGCCGCATCTCCGCCTTTGTCTGCCCCACGCTCTTCCCCGCCGCCTCGCCGGTCGCGCAGACGAACGGCACGGGAAACCTCGTCACCCTGCGCGGCGCGCGCTTCGGCGAGCTGAGCTTTTCCGGCGCGGGCGCGGGCGGCTACCCCACCGGCAGCAGCGTGCTGAGCGACTGCGTGGACGTCATCGAGGGCTGCCCGAGCTTTTATGTCTCGCGGCACGAGGCGAAGCACATCGACAATTCCGCGGCGGCCGGCCGCTTCTACCTGCGCACGGGCAGCGAGACCGTCTGCACCGGACCCATCACCGTCGCCGAGGCCTTTGCGCGCGCCGAGCGCGCGCGCTCGTGCGGCGAGCCGGTATTCTTAGCAAGGATCGAGGAGGAGTAAAGAAAATGCTTAAGGTTCTGAAATTCGGCGGCTCGTCGCTCGCCGACGCCCAGCAGTTCGCCAAGGTCAAGGCCATCGTGGAGGCCGACGAGTCCCGCCGCGTGGTCATCGTGTCCGCGCCCGGCAAGCGTTTTTCCGGCGACCACAAGATCACCGATCTTTTGTACCTCTGCGCCGCGCACATCAAATACGGTGTGAGCTGCGAGGAAATTTTCGACATGATCCGCACGCGCTATCTCGAGATCGCGCACGACTGCGGTCTGAAGCTCGACCTGAATCCCGACTTCGACGCCCTGTGGGCGAAGATGCAGGAGGGCATCGAAAAGGACGAGCTGGCCTCGCGCGGCGAATACTTCTCCGCGCGGCTGATGGCCGAGTACCTCGGCTACGAGTTCCTCGACGCCGCCGAGTGGGTGAAGTTCCGCTTCGACGGCACGGTGGATACCGACGCGACCTACGAGGCGCTGCGCCGCGCCGCGGGCGACCGCAGCGTGGTCATTCCCGGCTTCTACGGCGTGATGCCCGACGGGCGCATCCGCACCTTCTCCCGCGGCGGCAGCGACATCACCGGCGCGCTGGCGGCGGCGGCGCTGGACGCCGACGTGTATGAGAACTGGACGGACGTGTCCGGCTTCCTGATGGCCGATCCCAAGATCGTGCCCGACCCGCGCCCCATCGAGCGCATCACCTACGCGGAGCTGCGCGAGCTGAGCTACATCGGCGCGCAGGTGCTCCATGAGGGCACCGTCTCCCCGGTGCGGGAGAAGAACATCCCCCTGAACATCCGCAACACCAACCAGCCGGAGCACCCCGGCACCATGATCCGCGAGACGTTTGACGACACCGAGGCGGAAAAGCTCAGCGGCAGCATGATCACCGGCATCGCCGGAAAGAAGGGCTTTTCCGTCATCACCCTGACCAAGAACGGCATGTCCTCGGAGCTGGGCGCCATCCGCCGTATTCTGGAGATACTGGAGCGCTACCACATCAACGTGGAGTATATCCCCTCCGGCATCGACTCCGTGTCGCTGGTGGTGGAGACGGCCAAGGCCGCGCCGTATCTCTATCAGGCGCTGGGCGACATGGAAAAGGAGATCAAGCCCGACGGCCTGCACGTCACCGACGGCATGGCGGTGGTGGCGGCGGTCGGCCGGAAGATGGCCTTCCAGCCCGGCTCCTCCGGCAAGATCTTCGGCAAGCTGGGTGAAAACGGCATCAACATCCGCATGATCACCCAGGGCCCCGAGGAGCTGAACATCATCGTGGGTGTGGACAGCACCGACTTTGAAAAGGCAATACGCGTTCTCTACAACAGCTTTGTGAAGTAAAGCGCGTCTCCTGCGCTCATACTTCGTTGCGCTAAGGAGACTCAAACCGCCGGTTTTGGGCAGGCCGTCGGAGACAAAAAAGAATAAATAAAGGAGTAATCACTATGAAACAGTATAAAGTTGCTATTCTGGGCGCGACCGGCGCGGTAGGCCGCGAAATGATGAAGGTGCTGGCTGAGCGGGACTTCCCCATCAGCGAGCTGCACCTGCTGGCCTCCCAGCGCTCCGTGGGGCAGGCCGTCCACTGGAAGGGACACGATATCCCCGTGGAGGTGGCCTGTGACGCGGCCTTTGAGGGTATGGACATCGTGCTGGGCGCGGCGGAGAACGACATCGCCAAGCAGTTCGCTCCGGCCATCGTCAAGGCGGGCGCGGTGTTCGTGGACAACTCCAGCGCCTTCCGCATGGACCCCGAGGTGCCCCTGATCGTCCCGGAGATCAACCCCCAGGACGTGAAGAAGCACAAGGGCATCATCTCCAACCCCAACTGCACCACCATCGTCTCGCTGGTGGCCATCAACGCCCTGAACCACGACAGTCCCATCGAGAGCATCGTGGCCAGCAGCTATCAGGCGGTGTCCGGCGCCGGCGCCGGCGGCCCCATTGAGCTGATGGACGAGGTGGAGCTGCTGCGGGAGGGCAAGAGCGTCCAGCCCAAGGTGTTCCAGTACCAGATCGCCTACAACGTCATCCCCCAGATCGGCGGCGAGGCGTACATGGGCTACACGAGCGAGGAGATGAAGATGCAGAACGAGGGCCGCAAGATCCTCCACCTGCCCGAGATGAAGGTCAGCTGCACCTGCGTGCGCGTGCCCGTGGTGCGCAGCCACTCCGTCTCCGTCGTGCTGCGCACGAAGGAGAAGATCAGCGTCGAGCGCGCGCGTGAGCTGATCGCCGCCGCGCCCGGCTGCAAGCTGACCGACGACCTTGCGAGCAAGGTCTACCCCATGCCGCTCGACACGAGCGATCAGGACCTCGTCTACGTCGGCCGCATCCGCGACGATCTGACCGACGAGCGCGGGCTGAACCTCTGGTGCTGCGGCGACCAGGTCCGCAAGGGCGCGGCGACCAACACCGTACAGATCGCGGAGCTGCTGCTCGAAAAATAAAGGCATTTTTGTGAAAGGGAGCCTCTGTCCGACGCCGGGCAGAGGCTCCCTTTGTTCATTGCGACATTTTTCTTGCTGTTTTTTTGGTAAGATGGACAGGGCAAAGTGCTTTGACTTTTTTGGAAGAAACTGCTACAATAAAAGAAAAGTGGAAACGTTACCGGTAAGGTTCCCGAAAACGGGCTTTGATTTTTTCATGCAGAGGGTGTCGCCATGACCATCAAGGACATTGCAAAGCTCAGCGGCGTGGGCGTGAGCACGGTCTCCCGTGTACTCAACGACCGCCCCGACGTGAGCGAGGAAAGCCGCCGCCGCGTGCTGGAGGTCATTGCCGAGCACAACTATCTGCCCAACAATTCCGCGCGCAGCCTTGTGCGCACGAAGTCCGACACCGTCGGCCTTGTGGTGCGCGGCGTGCAGAACCCCTTCTACACCGATATCATCCGCGCCATCGAGCATAAGCTCGACCTCGCGGGCTACACGATGGTCATGCGTCAGATCGCCTCCTGCGATGACGAGGTGAAGTGCGGCGCGGTGATGGAGCGCGAAAAGCGCCTGCAGGGCCTCATTTTTCTCGGCGGACGCTCGGATTACTCTCCCGCGGAGCTGGCGCTGCTCAACGTGCCCTTTGTCTGCTGCACCTACACCAACGCCTACGGCACGCTCGATCCGAGCAAGTATTCCTCCGTCTCCATCGCCGACGAGCAGGAGGCCTACCGCGCGGTCATGGAGCTGGCCAAAAAGGGCCACCGCCGCATCGCGGCGCTGACCGCCGACCCCGACGACAGCTCCATCTCCCAGCTGCGCTACTCCGGCTACGCCCGCGCGCTGCGCGAGCTGGGCATCCCGTCCGAGGAGGAGGACGTCATCTGCGCGGACGATTTCACCGTGGAAAGCGGCTGCCGCGCCATGCGCGAGCGGCTGAAGCGTCCGGCGGACTTCACCGCCGTCTTTGCCATCGCGGACGATATGGCGATCGGCGCGATGCGCGCCCTGCGCGAAAGCGGGCGCAGCATTCCCGAGGACTGCTCCATCATCGCCATCGACGGCATCAATGTCTCCGAGTACATCCATCCCATGCTCACCACCCTCTGCCAGCCGATGACGGCTATGGGCACGAAGAGCGTCGAGCTGCTGCTCGGCGTCATCCGCGGCGGCGCGCACGACCATCTGACGCTGCCGACCACCCTGCGCGCGGGTGAATCCGTGCGCGACCTGACGAAATGATTTTCCCGCGCCGAGCGCGTGAAAATAAATTTGAATAAGGAGATCAATGAAACATGAAGAAGTATCTTGCGCTTGTCCTGGCACTTGTTATGGCTCTCAGCCTCGTTGCCTGCGGCAACAAGACGGCCGAGGAGCCCTCCGGCGACGGTGACGCCACCGAGGCCGCCGGCCGTGTGTTCTGGCTGAACTTCAAGCCCGAGGCGGACGGCACCCTGCAGAAGGTCGCCGCCATGTACACCGAAAAGACCGGTGTGCCCGTCACCATCCAGACCGCCGCGTCCGGCACCTACAACGAGACCCTGACCGCCGCGATGGATAAGGAAGCGCCTCCCACGATGTTCGTCGTCGGCAACCAGGCCGCCGTGGACACCTGGGGCGACTACTGCTACGACCTGACCGGCACCTCCATCGCGGGTGAGCTGACCAGCGACGCCTACAACCTCTACGACGCCGACGGCAAGCTCTGCTCCATCGGCTACTGCTATGAGTGCTACGGCATCATCGTCAACGAGGATCTGCTGGCGAAGGCCGGCTATCAGCTCAGCGACATCACCAACTTTGAGACCCTCAAGGCCGTTGCGGAGGACATCCACTCCCGCGCCGCCGAGCTGGGCTTCGACGCCTTCACCTCCTCCTCCATGAGCGGCGACTCCAGCTGGCGCTTCACCGGCCACCTCGCCAACCTCGAGTATTACTATGAGTCCGTGGACGATCCCGACGCCTGGAAGGTCTGCCCCCCGAGCATCAAGGGCACCTACATGCAGAACTTCAAGAACCTCTGGGATCTCTACATCAACAACAGCGCGGTCGCTCCCTCCACCCTCGCTGCCGGCGGCTATGACGCCCAGGCCGAGTTCGGCAAGGAGCAGGCTGTGTTCTATCAGAACGGCTCCTGGGAGTGGGCGGCTCTGACCGGCACCGGCGATGGTCAGTACGGTCTTGACAACCTCTCCATGATCCCCTTCTACTGCGGCGTTGCCGGTGAGGAGAAGGCCGGTCTGAACTGCGGCACCGAGAACTGCTGGGCCGTGAACGCCAAGGCCTCCGCCGAGGACATTCAGGCTACGCTCGACTTCATGTATTGGCTCGTCACCGACGCTGAGGTCTCCCGTATGCTCGTCGATGAATTCGCCGTCATGCCCTACAAGCAGGCTGCCGAGTCCACCTGCGGCTTCCTGGCCGACGCCAACGCCTATGCCGCCGAGGGCAACTACGTCATGCCTTGGGTCACCAACTTCCAGCCCAACGTCGACGCCTACCGTGAAGCCATCGTCGCCGCGATGAACCAGTATGACAACGATCCCACCGACGCCAACTGGGAGCAGGTCAAGACCGCGTTCGTGGACGGTTGGGCCGTGCAGTACGCTGCCGCCAACGGCTAAGCGTCTCCATACCGCAAAACCTACCATTCTTATGAAGAGGGCGGGCCTTCGCCCGTCCTCTTCTTCTACCACGGCAGAGGCCGCAAGAGGCCCGCGCCGTGCTCAGTCAATCTATCTCGATGGGAGTGATCGAATTGAAGCGTAAACACGACGCAGCAGCCGTCAACAGCTCGCTCGTCCGCCGCCCGATCCGGCGGTGGGCCCCGCTGTTCATGGGTCCCATGCTCTGCGCCTTCGCCATTGGCTTCGTCTATCCGTTCTGCAAGGGCGTGTACCTCTCGTTCTGCAAGTTCAAGACGACCTCGGACGCGCAGTTCATCGGCTTCGGCAACTACATCAAGGCGCTGAACGACGCGAGCTTTGTCCATTCGTTCTGGTACACGGCGCTCTTTGCGCTCGTCTCGCTCGTGTTCATCAACGTGCTGGCCTTCGCCGTGGCCTATGCCCTCACACAGGGCATCAAGGGGAGCAATCTCTTCCGCACGGTGTTCTTCATGCCGAACCTCATCGGCGGCATCGTGCTGGGCTATGTGTGGTCGATGATCTTCGACGGCATCCTCTCGCGCTACGGCACGTCGATCCTGCTGGAGACGAAATACGGCTTCTGGGGCCTCATCATCCTCATGTGCTGGCAGCAGGTCGGCTATATGATGATCATTTACATTGCCGGCTTGCAGGCCGTGCCCGAGGATATGCTCGAGGCCGCGAAGATCGACGGCGCAAACCGCTGGCAGACACTCTGGAAGGTCACCATCCCGAACGTGATGCCCTCCATCACCATCTGCACCTTCCTCACGCTGACGAACAGCTTCAAGCTCTTCGACCAGAACCTCGCCCTCACGGGCGGTCAGCCCTACATCATCCAGTCCGACGGCTCAGCCATCAAGACGACTGAGATGCTGGCGCTGAACATCTACAACACGTTCTACGGGCAGAACGTCAACTCCCGCGGCACCGCGCAGGCCAAGGCCGTTTTGTTCTTCCTGCTCGTCGCCGCCATCGGTTTGATCCAGCTCCGCGCTACACGCAAAAAGGAGGTGCAGCAGTAATGAACGGTTCCCTTTCCGCCGAACGCCGCCGCAAGACCATTCTTTCGGTCGTGCTGGCCTTCATCTGCATCCTCTACATCCTGCCGGTGCTGGCTGTGGTAGTCAACTCCTTCAAGCTCAACACCTATGTCAAGACCGAGACCTTTGCCCTGCCCACCGCCGAGAGCTTTGCCGGCTGGGCGAACTACATCAAGGGCGTCACCTTCGGCAACTATCCCTTCTGGAAGTCCGCGTTCTACAGTCTTTTCATCACGCTTGTCTCCACGGCGCTGATATTGCTGTGCACCTCGATGGCCGCGTGGTACATCGCCCGCGTGGACAGCAAGCTCTGCCGCGGCGTCTATTACCTCTGCGTCTTTTCCATGGTCGTGCCGTTCCAGATGGTCATGTTCACCCTCTCCAAGACCGCCGACCGCGTGAAGATCCCATACTTTAACTTTGCGAGCGGCAGCCTCGAAAAGGTCGCGCTCAATACGCCGTGGACCATTCCCATCATCTACCTCGGCTTCGGCGCGGGCCTTGCCATCTTCATGTTCGTGGGTTTCGTGAAGTCCATCCCGCTGGAGATCGAGGAGGCCGCCGCCATCGACGGCTGCGGTCCGCTGCGCACCTATTTCTCCGTCGTGTTCCCGATGCTGCGGCCCACGATGATCTCCGTCGGCATCCTCGAGATCATGTGGGTGTGGAATGACTATCTGCTCCCCTATCTCTTGCTCGACAGCACCAAGTACAAGACCATTCCCATCCATATCCAGTACCTCAAGGGCAGCTACGGCACGGTCGATCTCGGCGCGACGATGGCGCTCATCTTCCTGAGCATCGTCCCCGTCATCATCTTCTACCTCTGCTGCCAGAAACACATCATCAAGGGCGTCGCGGCCGGCGCCGTGAAAGGCTGATCTCACATGAATCGTTCCTCCGGCATTCTGATGCCGATCTCCTCGCTCCCCTCGCCCTACGGCATCGGCACGTTCGGCAAGGCGGCGTATGACTTTGCCGATTTTCTCCACGCGGCGGGACAGGGCTACTGGCAGCTTCTGCCGCTCGGCCCCACAAGCTACGGCGACTCGCCGTATCAGAGCTTTTCGACCTTTGCGGGCAACCCGTACTTCATCGACCTCGATCTGCTCATCAAGGATAAGCTGCTCACGCGCAAGGAGGTCACCTCCTGCGCGTGGGGCTCGGAGCCGCGCTACGTCGACTACGGCAAAATTTACGAGAGCCGCTTCGCGCTGCTCGAAAGGGCCAAGGCGCGCGGCTGGGAGCGCGACCGCGAGGCGGTCGCCGCCTTCGAATCGGAAAACAGCCGCTGGCTGCCGGACTACGCGCTCTTCATGGCGCTCAAGCGGCATTTCGGCATGAAGTCCTGGACCGAATGGCCCGACGAAGGCGCGCGGCTGCACCGGGCCGACGCGCTCGAGTGCTACCGCGCGGAGCTGCGCGGGGACGTGGAGCTGTTCACCTACATTCAGTTTCTCTTCTTCCGGCAGTGGAGCGCGCTCAAGAGCTACATCAACGGTCTCGGCATCCGCATCATCGGCGACATCCCCATCTATGTGGCGATGGACTCCTCCGACGTGTGGAGCGAGCCGGAGAAATTCCAGCTCGACGAGCGAAACGTACCCGTCGAGGTCTCCGGCGTGCCGCCGGACTACTTCAGCGCCGACGGTCAGCTCTGGGGCAACCCACTCTACGACTACGAGGCCATGCAAAAGGACGGCTTTGAGTGGTGGATCCGCCGCATCGGCGGGGCGGCGAAGCTCTACGACGTCATCCGCATCGACCACTTCCGCGGCTTCGAGAGCTACTGGGCCGTGCCCTATGGCGAGACGACCGCGAAAAACGGCCGCTGGGTCAAGGGCCCCGGCATGGCGCTCGTCGGCGTGCTGACCGGCTGGTTCCACAACATCGAGTTCATCGCCGAGGATCTCGGCTATCCCACGCCGGAGGTCACGCAGCTGCTTGCCGACTCGCGTCTGCCCGGCATGAAGGTGCTGGAATTCGCCTTCGACTCGCGCGACACGAGCAGCTATCTGCCGCACAGCTACGGGGAGAACTGCATCTGCTACACCGGCACGCACGACAACGCGCCCCTCGCCCTCTGGCGCACGGAGGCGGATAAGGCGGATATTGCCTTCGCCGTGCAGTACCTTGGGCTCAACGACCGAGAGGGCTTCAACCGCGGCATCATCCGCGGCGGCATGAGCTCGGTGGCAAAGCTCTTCGTCGCGCAGATGCAGGACTGGCTCGACCTCGGCGCGGGCCACCGCATGAACATCCCCGGCACGAGCCGCGGCAACTGGGAGTGGCGTATGCTCCCGGGTGAGGCGAGCAAAAAGCTCGCCGGGCAGATCCGCGAAATGACGCGCATCTACGGAAGATCATAAAAGCTGTGAGCGAAAGGGCTGCCGCCGGCAGCCCTTTTCCATTTGACGCGGGCGCAAAAGCATGGTATCGTAGAGAAAAACGGATGCGCCGCGGCGCTTTTTCAGAGGACAGGCCATGAAAAAACTCACCATCGGGATACTCGCCCATGTCGACGCGGGCAAAACGACCCTCTCCGAGGGCCTTTTATATGCCGCGGGCGCGTTGCGCACGCTCGGCCGCGTCGATCACGGCGACGCCTTTCTGGACACCGAAGCGCTCGAACGCGAGCGCGGCATCACCATCTTTGCCAAGCAGGCGGTGCTCGACTGCGGCGGCACGCACATCACGCTGCTCGATACGCCGGGCCACGTCGATTTCTCCGCCGAAGCGGAGCGCACCCTACAGGTGCTCGACTACGCGATCCTTGTCATCAGCGGCACGGACGGCGTGCAGGGCCACACCCGCACGCTCTGGCGGCTGCTGGAGCGCTACGGCGTACCGACGTTCCTCTTCATCAACAAGATGGACCTTGCGGGCGCGGACCGCGCGGCGCTGCTGACGGATCTGCAAAAGAGCTTCGGCGCGTGCGTCGATCTCGGCGCGGAGCCGAACGAGCGCGACGAGCACGCCGCGCTGACCGACGAAGCGGCTCTCGAGGAGCTGCTGGAACGCGGCGCGCTTTCGGACGACACGCTCGCCGCTTTGATCTCCGCGCGGAAAATTTTCCCCTGCTGCTTCGGCTCCGCGCTCAAAAACGAGGGCGTGGCGGAGTTTTTGCAGCTGCTCACGCGCTTCACGCGCGAGCCGGCGCGCGGCGCGGACTTCGGCGCGCGCGTCTTTAAGATCTCCCGCGACGCGCAGGGCACACGGCTCACGCACCTGAAGGTCACCGGCGGGACGCTGCGGGCAAAAACGCAGCTTCCCTGCGGCAAGGCCGACCAGCTTCGGCTTTACTCCGGCGCGAAGTTCCGTCCGCTCGACGCGGCGGGCGCGGGCGAGGTCGTGGCGGTCACGGGCCTTGCGGACACCTATCCCGGGCAGGGGCTCGGGGCGGAGGCGGACGGCGAAAAGCCGGTGCTGCAAAGCGTTCTGACCTACCGCATCCTCCTGCCCGACGGCACAGACGCGCACACCGTCCTCCCGAAGCTGCGCGAGCTGGAGGACGAGGACCCGATGCTCCGCATCGTGTGGGAGGAAGCGTCCGGCGAGCTGCACGCCGAGCTGATGGGCGAGGTGCAGCTGGAAATTTTGCAGCGACTCATATCCGACCGCTTCGGCCTCTCCGTCACGTTCGGCGAGGGCGGCATCGTTTACAAGGAGACCATTGCCAACACCGTCGAGGGCGTCGGGCACTTCGAGCCGCTGCGCCACTACGCCGAGGTGCATCTGCTGCTCGAGCCCGCCCCGCGCGGGAGCGGTGTTCAGCTTGCCTCCGCCTGTCCGACGGACGAGCTGGACCTCAACTGGCAGCGTCTCATTCTCACGCACCTTGCCGAGCGCGCGCATCCCGGCGTGCTGACGGGCAGCGCGCTGACAGACGTAAAAATGACGCTCCTTGCGGGCCGCGCGCACCTCAAGCACACCGAGGGCGGCGATTTCCGGCAGGCGACCTACCGCGCCGTGCGCCAGGGTCTGATGCAGGCCGAGAGCGTGCTGCTCGAGCCGTTCTATGATTTTCGTCTCGAGCTGCCGCCGGAATGCGTGGGACGTGCGATGACCGACCTTGCCGCGATGGGCGGCTCGGCGGACGCGCCGGAAACGGTCGGCGGAGAAGCGGTGCTCACCGGCTTCGCGCCGGTCAAGGGACTGCGCAGCTACGCGCGTGAGGTCGCGGCCTACACCCGCGGACGCGGACGTCTGAGCTGCACCCTGCGCGGCTACGAGCCCTGCGCGGACGCGGAGAGCGTCATCGCCGCCATCGGCTACGATCCCGAGCGCGACGCGGAAAACCCCACCGGCTCGGTGTTCTGCGAGCACGGCGCGGGCGTCTACGTTCCGTGGAACGAGGTCAAGGCCCGCGCGCACGTCCCCTGCGTCCTACAGGAGCACCCCACCGAAGCCGCCGAACCCATGCCGACACGCAGCCGCGCGTCCTCCGGCTCCGCCGCCGAGGACAAGGAGCTGCTCGCCATCTTCGAGAGCACCTACGGCAAGGTCGAGCGCCGCGCGTTCGAGCCAAAGCGCGCGCCCGCGCGCACCGCGCTCGACGAGACGCGCTATAACATCAAAAATCAGAAGACCGGTCCCGAGTATCTGCTCGTGGACGGCTATAACATCATCTTCGCGTGGGACGCGCTCAAAAAGCTCGCCGCGCAGGACGTCGCCGCCGCGCGCGAGGCGCTCGCGGGCATCCTCGCCAACTACCGCGGCTGGCGCAGATGCGAGATCATTCTGGTCTTCGACGCTTACAAGGTCAAGGGCAATCCCGGCTCGATGGAAAAGAAAAACGGCATCTACATCGTCTACACCAAGGAGGCGCAGACCGCCGACAGCTACATCGAGCGCGCGACCTACGACCTCGGCAAAAACCACCGCGTCCGCGTCGCCACGTCGGACAACATGGAGCAGGTCATCATCCTCGGTCACGGCGCGCTGCGCATCTCCGCCCGCGCGTTCGAGGAGGAGGTCACCGAGGCCGAGGGGCAGATCAGTGACCTCATCGAGCGCTGGAACGTGCGGGACTTCGATCTGCGCCGCGTGCGCGCCACCGCGACCATCATTGACAAAAAGGAAGAGAAAGGGTCCTGAGACCTTTTCTCTTTTTTCTCTTGACAAATACCCCGTAGGGGTATATAGTGCAGATACCCCCAAGGGGTATATCGCTATCAGGGAGGCACGGTATATGGACCGATCGGAATGCTGCCGCTGCTCGCAGCGCAAAAAGGAGCGCTCGCCGGAGGAGTACAAAAAGCTCATTCACCGGCTCAACCGCATTGAGGGTCAGATCCGCGGCATCCGCAGCATGGTGGAGTCCGGCGCGTACTGTCCCGACATTTTAGTGCAGGCCGCGGCGGTCAACGCGGCGGTCAACGCCTTCAACAAGGAGCTGCTTGCCGCACACATCCGCACCTGCGTGGCGGAGGATATCCGCGCCGGCAGGGACGAGACGATCGATGAGCTGGTGACGACGCTTCAAAAGCTCATGAAATGAGTGAAAAGCGCACAACCTAACCGCAATTTCACAGAACCGAGGAACACGCAATGACACAATACAATGTGACCGGCATGAGCTGCGCCGCCTGCTCGGCCCGGGTCGAAAAGGCGGTGAGCAGGGTCCCGGGCGTCACGTCCTGCTCGGTGAGCCTGCTGACGAACTCGATGGGCGTGGAGGGTTCCGCCGCGCCGCAGGACATCATCGCCGCCGTGCAGGCGGCGGGCTACGGCGCGTCCTTAAAGGGCGCGGGCAAAGCCGCGCCGAGCGCCGCCGAGGCGGAGGCCGCGCTGGAGGATCACGAAACGCCGAAGCTGAAGCGCCGGCTGCTCTGGTCGCTCGGTTTCCTGCTCGTGCTGATGTATTTTTCGATGGGACACATGATGTGGGGCTGGCCGCTGCCCACGTTCTACACGGACAACCATGTGGCGATGGGCCTGACCCAGCTGCTTTTAACGGTCGCCGTCATGGTCATCAACCAGAAATTCTTCATCAGCGGCTTCCAGAGCCTGTGGCGCCGCGCGCCGAACATGGATACGCTCGTCGCCCTCGGCGCGACGGCAGCCTTCGGCTACAGCACCTACGCCCTCTTCGCCATGACCGGCGCGCAGGTGCGCGGCGACACGGAGGTCGTGATGGCCTACATGATGGACTTCTACTTCGAGTCCGCCGCCATGATCCTCACGCTCATCACCGTCGGCAAGATGCTCGAGGCCCGCTCCAAGGGCCGCACGACCGACGCGCTCAAGGGCCTGATGAAGCTCGCGCCGCAGACCGCGACGGTCGAACGCGACGGCCGGGAGCTTGAGGTCCCCATCGAGCAGGTGCAAAAGGACGACATCTTCGTGGTCCGCCCGGGCGAGAGCATCCCCGTGGACGGCGTGGTGCTTGACGGCGCAAGCGCCGTCAACGAGGCGGCGCTGACGGGCGAGAGCCTGCCGGTGGACAAGGCCGCGGGCGACATGGTCTCCGCCGCGACGGTCAACCAGTCCGGCTTCCTGCGCTGCCGCGCCACGCGCGTCGGCGAGGACACCACGCTTTCGCAGATCATTCAGATGGTCAGCGACGCCGCCGCGACCAAGGCCCCCATCGCAAAGATCGCGGACAGGGTCTCCGGCATATTCGTGCCGGCCGTCATTGCCATCGCGGCGGTGACGACCGCCGTGTGGCTGCTGCTCGGTCAGAGCGTCGGCTTCGCCCTCGCGCGCGGCATTTCCGTGCTCGTCATCAGCTGTCCCTGCGCGCTGGGGCTCGCCACGCCCGTCGCCATCATGGTCGGCAGCGGACTGGGCGCGAAGAACGGCATTCTGTTCAAAACCGCCGCGTCGCTGGAGGAGACGGGCCGCGTGGACATCGTCGCGCTGGACAAGACCGGCACCATCACCGCAGGCGAGCCGCAGGTCACCGAGCTTCTTCCCGCGGACGGCGTGCGCGCATCGGAGCTGCTTCGCGCGGCGCTTGCGCTCGAGCAGAAGAGCGAGCATCCGCTCGCCCGCGCGATCCTCGCCAGGGCGCAAGCCGACGGCCTGACCGCGGATGAGGTCACGGACTTCCGGGCGCTCTCCGGCAGCGGCCTGACCGCCGTGCGGAACGGGCAGACGCTCTGCGGCGGCAGTCTCGCCTACGTTTCCGCCGCGGCGGAGGTCTCCCCCGCCATGCGGGCGCGCTGCGAGGCGCTCGCGGAGGACGGCAAAACGCCGCTGCTCTTCAGCGAAAACGGCAGACTCCTCGGCGTCATCGCCGTGGCGGACGTCATCAAGCCCGACAGCCCGCAGGCCGTGCGCGAGCTGCGGAATATGGGCATCGAGGTCGTCATGCTCACGGGCGACAACGAACGCACGGCGCGCGCCATCGGCGCCGCCGCGGGCGTGGACCGCGTGATCGCCGGCGTACTGCCCGACGGCAAGGAAGCGGAGATCCGCTGCCTGCGCGAGCGCGGCAAGGTCGCTATGGTCGGCGACGGCATCAACGACGCTCCCGCGCTCACCCGCGCGGACGTGGGCATCGCCATCGGCGCGGGCGCGGACGTCGCGCTCGACGCGGCGGACGTGGTGCTGATGAAGAGCCGTCTGAGCGACGTGCCCGCCGCCATCCGTCTGAGCCGCGCGACGCTGCGCAACATCCACCAGAACCTCTTCTGGGCGTTTTTCTACAACACGCTCGGCATCCCGCTGGCCGCGGGCGTGTTCGTCCCGCTGGGGCTGACGCTCAACCCCATGTTCGGCGCAGCGGCGATGAGCCTGTCGAGCTTCTGCGTGGTGTCCAACGCCCTGCGGCTGAATCTCTTCAAGCTCCGCGACCCAAAGCACGACCACAAGCGCAGAAAAAAGCCTGCCTCTGCAAACACAGCACCGGCAGAAGAAAAAGCTACAACGAAAAAGGAGAAGGAACCCATGAAAAAGACGATGAAGATCGAAGGCATGATGTGCGCCCATTGCGAGGCGACCGTCAAAAAGGCGCTCGAGGCCATTCCCGAGGTCGTGGACGCTGAGGTCAGCCACACCGCCGGCACCGCCGTCGTGACGCTGCAGTCCCCCGTGGACGACGCCGCGCTCAAGAAGGCGGTGGAGGACAAGGACTACAAGGTCCTCGGCATCGAATAAGGCAAAAGAGAAGGAAAGCGCGCTCGGATCCGAGTGCGCCTTCCTTCTCTCTTTTCTTTATGCCGCGATCGGCATTACCGGGGGGAGCGTGATGATCGTCGCGCCTGCGGGCGGAGCCGTGAGCGGCTTTTCGCTCGTCGTGCGAACGCTGATCGCCGCATCAAAGCGCACATCACAGATATTGCGCAGCTGGACCGCTCCCTTGACGGTCATGCGGCTGCTGTTCCCCGTGAGTGTATAGTCGATGCGGAACGCCGCCTCCTCCTTCGCGTTCATCGCCGCCGTGTACTTGAGCTCCACGCTGCCGTCGCTGCGCAGCATGAGATCTATGCTCAGCTCCTCAAGCCCCTCGTCCTTGGCGGTCTGTGCGGTAAGCGTCCCGCCGCCGGTTCTCCGACCCATCAGCTTTGTCAGCTCGTCGATACCGAGGTGCCACTTATAGCTGCCGGCGGACTTCGTAAAGGTCTCGTCGCCGAACATCTCGACCGCGGCGGCGGCAAGCTGCTCCGTACCGCTCCAGCTCTCATAGAATCGGTTCGCGTCGCCTTGCTTCATCATGGCATAGAGGGCTTTGCCGACGGTGTAGTCCTCATTGCTGCCGTACATCGACTCGTAGAGGTCGGGGAAGCTCATCACGGCGTCCGTCGCGTACCATGCGCCGGAAACGGCCTGCGTGCCGTCTACCTTCGCCATCGCCGCGTCAAGGAGCGGGGACCTAAAGTAGAGCTTATCAGAGAATATAGCCTCCAGCTCGGGCTTGACGGTCAAGGCGCGGTACGCCTCCGGCAGCTTTCCGCCAAGCCCCTCGAGGAGCTCCGCCAGATCGCCGAGGTCGGCGCTCAGGCTCATGCTCATGCCGTCCTTGCCCAGCAGCACGGACGCCTTGCCGGAATACGGATAGCTGCGGTCGCCCTTGATGGAGTCGATGACCTTGACCGTGCCGGAGAGGGTCACATCCTCCTTATAATTCTTGGAGGCGTCAAAGCGCTTCGCATTTCCGGCCAGATAGCCGTTGAGAATGGTGAGACGGCTGTCCACCTTCTCCGCGAAGGTCTCCTCGTCGAGCAGGAACGCCATGCGGTAGCCGTTGTCCCAGAACACGTCGTAGCCGAGCACCTGCGAGAAGAAGCGTACCGGCACCATCGTGCGGTTGGAGGGCGTCACATAGGAGTGGACGTCCATCTTCACCGTCGAGCCGTCGGCGCGCGTGATGACGTCGCTGCCGACAACATGGGTAAAGCTCGCCTTCTCACCCGTTACGATAGCGGTCTTGGTGGCCTGGTCAAATTCGATCCTTGCGCCCATGGCCTCCAGCGCGGCGCGCAGCGGCACCATCGTGCGCCCGTTCTTCACCTCGGGCACCGCGTCGGTGAAAGCAATGCATCGGTCGCCCAGCAGCACATTGACCTGCCCGGCCACGCCGCCGAGCGCCTTGATGTTCTGCTCGCGCTGTTCCTTTGAAACCGTCGCGGCAGCCTTCGGATCGGCGCTGACGAGAATATAGGTCGGACCGTCGGCTCCGCCGATGATGCCAATATCCTCGCCCGCCGCGCTTGCGGGGACGGCCAGCGCCAGCGCCAACATCAGCGCCAGCAGAAGAGCGATCAGTTTTTTCATTTTTCCATTCTCCTTCCCTGTGTGGGTCCATTGGGTATCCTGTTCCTTCAGCGTACCATAAACGCCGCTCTTTTGCAAGGGCTTTGCCCCGTTTTCCGTCCTCCTACGAAATGTCCGCCAGTTCCAGATACTTGTAGCCGTTCTCTGCGATATGGTCCTTGCGGCCCTGCAGATTGTCGCCGAGGAGCAGATCGAATACCTGCGCGGTCGCCTCCGCGTCCTCGGGCATGACCTTGATGAGACGGCGCGTTTCGGGGTTCATGGTCGTCAGCCACATCATCTCCGGGTCGTTCTCGCCGAGGCCCTTGGAGCGGTCGACCTTATAGCGCTTGCCCTCAAGCGTTTTTACGATGTCGTTCTTCTCCTTGTCGGAGTAGGCGAACCACGTCTTGTCGCCGCAGTTGATCTCAAAGAGCGGCGTTTCCGCGATGTAGACGTAGCCCTCGCGGATGAGCGTGGGGCAGAGACGGTAGATCATCGTCAGGATCAGCGTGCGGATCTGGAAGCCGTCCACGTCCGCATCGGTGCAGATGACGACCTTGCTCCAGCGTAGATTGTTGAGGTCGAAGGCGTTGAGCTCCTTGACCGCCTTGCCCTGCACCTCCACGCCGCAGCCGAGCACCTTCAGAAGATCGGTGATGATCTCGCTCTTGAAAATGCGGGCGTAGTCGGCCTTGAGGCAGTTCAGGATCTTGCCGCGCACGGGCATGATGCCCTGAAACTCCGCGTCGCGCGAGAGCTTGACGCTGCCGAGAGCGCTGTCGCCCTCAACGATATAAATTTCGCGGCGGGACACGTCGCGCGTGCGGCAGTCCACGAACTTCTGCACGCGGTTGGAAATGTCGATATTGCCGGAGAGCTTTTTCTTGATGTTCAGCCGCTGCTTTTCCGCGCTCTCGCGGCTTCTTTTGTTGATGAGCACCTGCTCGGCGATCTTGAGCGCCTCGACGCGGTTCTCGATGAAGTAGGTCTCCAGGCGGGACTTCAAAAAGTCCGTCATGGCCTCCTGCACGAATTTGTTCGTGATGGATTTCTTCGTCTGGTTCTCGTAGCTCGTCTGCGTGGAGAAGTTGTTGGACACAAGCACGAGGCAGTCCTCCACGTCCTGCCAGGTGATCTTGCTCTCGTTCTTCTGATACTTGCCGCTGTCCTTGAGATACTTGTCGATGGCGTAGACGAAGGCGGTCTTAGTCGCCTTTTCCGGCGCGCCGCCGTGCTCGAGCCACGAGGAGTTGTGGTAGTGCTCGATGACGTTCACGCGGTTGGAAAAGCAGCAGGCGCACGAGAGCTTGACCTTATACTCGGGCTTATCCTCGCGGTCACGTCCGCGGCGCTCGGTCTCCCAAAAGACGGGCGTGGTCAGCGCGCCCCCGCCCGCCAGCTCGGTCACATAGTCCACGATGCCGTTTTCGTAGAGGAACTCCTGCGTCTCAAATTTTCCGCCCACCTGGTCGCGGAAGCGGAACGTGATGCCCGCGTTCACGACCGCCTGACGGCGCAGCACGTCGGTAAAATACGACGCGGGGATGTTGATGTCGGTAAACACGTCGAGATCGGGCAGCCAGCGCGTGAGCGTGCCGGTCTTCTTGCCGCGGTCGGTCGGCTCGATCTTCAGCTCCTCGCCCTTTTTGCCGGTGATCTGCCCGCGCTCAAAGTGCAGGGAATATTTGTTCCCGTCGCGCCAGACGGTCACATCCATGTAGCGCGAGGCGTACTGCGTCGCGCAGGCGCCGAGGCCGTTGAGGCCGAGGGAATATTCGTAGTTGTCGCCGTCGAGATTGTTGTACTTGCCGCCGGCGTAAAGCTCGCAGTACACGAGCTCCCAGTTGAAGCGCTTTTCCTTGGGGTTCCAGTCCACGGGACAGCCACGCCCGTTGTCCTCCACCTCGATGCTGCCGTCGGCGTAATGTGTGAGCGTGATGACCTTGCCGTGCCCCTCGCGCGCCTCGTCGATGGAGTTCGAGAGGATCTCGAACACCGCGTGCTCGCAGCCGTCCAGTCCGTCCGAGCCAAAGATAACGCCCGGGCGCTTGCGCACGCGCTCCGCGCCCTCGAGTAAGGAAATGCTCTCGTTGCCGTAATTCTTTCCTGCCTTTGCCATTTGTCTTCTCCGTTTCCATAGGATACTATTCCTTGTATATTATAGCCGCTCCGTCCCACAATAGCAAGTGTTTTGATGCGCTCCCGCGCCGCGTCCCGCGCTTGTTAAAAACTCGCGCAGCATTCTCAAATAGTTTTTGTATCGGTCAAAAAATAATCGAGCGTCAACCTGTAAATTTCTTGTAAAATCAAGGTTATTCACAGTTTCCACAGAGTTATCCACATTCATTATGTCAACACAAAATCACGCAAAAAATGCGCTTTTTCTCTCCCATTCGACCTCTTGCAATGTGCGCGCAGGTGTGCTACCATAGGCGCAGAAAATCCGCGTGCGCTCCATTCCGCACGCAGACAAGGAGGACCCATTCCATGCAGGCATTTGAATTTTACTGCCCGACTAAGATCTATTTCGGCAAGGGCGCGGAGGCCCGCGTCGGCGAGGCGGTCAAGCACTTCGGCGGCACGAAGGTCTTTATCGTCTACGGCGGCCACAGCGCCGTGAAGAGCGGGCTTATCGCACGCATCGAGCAGACGCTCACCGACGCGGGGCTTGAGCACATGAGCTTCGGCGGCGTGCAGCCCAACCCGCGCCTGTCCCACGCGCGCGAGGGCGTGCAGAAAGCGCTCGCCTTCGGCGCGGACTTCATTCTCGGCGTCGGCGGCGGCAGCGTGATGGACACGTCCAAGGCCATCGCCCACGGCGTCGCCAACCCCGAAACGGACATCTGGGATTTCTGGAGCAAGAAGGCGGCGCTTACCAAAACGAGCAGGCTCGGCGCGGTGCTGACCATCTCCGCCGCCGGCAGCGAGACGAGCGACAGCGCCGTGCTCACGAACGATGAGACGACGCTCAAGCGCGGTCTGAACACCGATCTGCAGCGTCCGCTCTTCGCCATCATGGACCCCGAGCTGACCTATACGCTCCCACGCTATCAGGTCGGCTGCGGCGTGGTGGACATCATGATGCACACGCTTGAGCGCTACTTCAACCCCGGCCATCCCTCCAACCGCATGACCGACGAGATCGCTGAGGGCCTGCTGCGCACGGTGATCGACGCGGGCCGCGTCGCCATGCAGGACAGTCACAATTATGACGCCATGAGCGAGATCATGTGGGCCGGCTCCCTCTCGCACAACAACCTCACGGGCCTCGGCGGCGTGAAGGACTTCTCCGTGCACCAGTTCGGTCACGAGCTCTCCGGTATGTTTGACGCCGCGCACGGCGCGACGCTCTCGGTCATGTGGCCGCAGTGGGCGCGCTATGTGGTGGACACCGATCCCGCGCGCTTCGCGCACTACGGCGAGGCCGTTTGGCGCCTTACCCGCAAGGACGGCGAGAGCGACCGTGACCTTGCCCTCCGCGCCATCGACACGACCGAGGAGTTTTTCCGCTCCATTGATATGCCGACCACCTTCACCGAGCTCGGCATCGGCGTGCTCAGCGAGGAGCAGCTGCGTGAGCTTGCCGAGCGCTGCACCTTCTTTCACACCCGCGTTGTCGGCAAGTTCTGCCCGCTCGACTACGACGGCATCCTCGCCGTCTATCGCATGGCAAACAAGTAAACCGCACAAAGGAAAGGCGTGCCGTCCGGCACGCCTTTCTCTCTATTTACCGTTTCAAAATGCCCAGAAGCCCGCGCCTGAGGATCCGCCCGCCCGCGGAGATGAGCTGCGTCTCGATTTTGGACTGGAGCCGCTCGGCCTTTTTCTTTGCCGCGGCAGCCTCACGCTCGCGCTGCCGCTCGAGCTTTTTCTGCTCGGCCTCGGCGGCCCTCTCCGCCCTCCGGCGCGCCTCGTCCTCCAGCTTTTGTGCGCGGCGGCGCTCCTCATCCTCCAGCTTCTGGCGGCGCTTTTCCTCGGCAGCTTCCTCCTTCGCCCGCTGCTTTTCCGCCGCGGCCTCCTCCTTGGCGCGCTGCTTTTCCTGCTCCGCAGCCAGCCTTTCCTGCGCAAGACGCTCCTCCTCCCGCTGCTTTTCCAGCGCCGCGGCATCAGCCTGCTCGGTCAGCACCTCGTAGGCGGAGAGATTATCCGCCGCGTCGTCGTACTTCTCCATGCCGTCATGCAGCATGGCCTTCATGCGCGCCATCGGCTCGGGCGCACCCATGAGGCTCTGCGGGCAGACGATCTTCGTGCGCTGCACGATGGTCGGCACGCCCTGTTCATCTAAAAACGAGGTCAGCGCCTCGCCGACGCCAAGCTCCATGATGGCATCCTCCGCGCGGAAGGCGGGGTTGGCGCGGAAGGCCTGCGCCGCAACGCGCACCGCCTTCAGCTCGGCGGGCGTATAGGCGCGCAGCGCGTGCTGCACGCGGTTGGAGAGCTGCGCGAGCACCGCGTCGGGAATGTCGCTCGGGCTCTGCGTCACGAAGAACACGCCCACGCCCTTCGAGCGGATGAGCTTAACGGTCTGCTCGATCTTCTGCACGAGGACCGCCGGCGCGTCGCGGAAGAGCGTGTGCGCCTCGTCGAAGAAGAACACCAGCTTGGGCTTTTCCAGATCGCCCGCCTCGGGCAGGCTCTCAAACAGCTCCGAGAGCATCCACAAAAGGAAGCTCGCGTAGAGCGTCGGGTTCTGCACCAGCTTCACGCAGTCGAGCACGTTGACCATGCCGCGGCCGTCCGCGTCGGTGCGCATCCAGTCATAGATGTCGAGCGCCGGCTCGCCGAAAAAGAGGTCGCCGCCCTGCTGCTCAAGCGGCAGCAGCGCGCGCAGGATCGCCGCGACGGACTGCGGCGTGATGTTGCCGTAGGTCATCATGTACTCCGCGCGGTGCTCACTGACGTAGTTCAGCATGGCGCGCAGGTCCTTGAGATCGAGGAGTAGCAGCCCCTTGTCATCCGCGATGCGGAACATGATGTGCAGGATGCCCTCCTGCGCGGGCGTGAGGCTGAGGATGCGGGACAAAAGCTCAGGCCCCATGTCGCTCACCGTCGCGCGGACGGCGTGGCCGCCGGTCTGATAAATGTCCCAGAAGGTCGTGGGATAGCCCTTGTAGGCAAAGCTGCCGCGCAGACCGAAGCGGTCGATGCGCTTTTCCATGCCCTCGCTGCTCACGCCGGGGGCGCAGATGCCCGCGACGTCGCCCTTGACGTCGCACAGGAACACCGGCACGCCCGCGTCGGAAAAGCTTTCGGCCATCACTTTCATCATGATGGTCTTGCCCGTGCCGCTCGCGCCCGCGATCAGGCCGTGGCGGTTGCACATATTGAGCGCAAGCTCCACGCGCGCGCCGTCCGCAAGTCCCATGTAGATCTTACCGTTTTCGTACATCGTGCCATCCTCCGTTGTTTGATTCGATGGCAACATTATAGAATATCGTGCGGCGCGGCGCAAGAGAAAAGCGCGGCCCCGCCGCGCTTTTTCCTATCCCATCAGCATCAGCACCACGCCGTACACGACGCTCGCGAGCGTGCCGAACACGATCACCGGTCCTGCAATGACAAACATCTTCGCCGCCATGCCGGTGATGATGCCCTCTGGTTGTGTCAAGATAGACATACAATTTTTCTCGAAATTTTTTCAGCTGCCTCC
>ENA-UOJE01001190-UOJE01001190.1-human-gut-metagenome-genome-assembly--contig:-C23-NODE-1190-length-24393-cov-10.848180_pt1 | contig 24393 bp, 17 predicted proteins | sample MGYA00242341_ERZ723888 | MGnify/ENA metagenome assembly ERZ723888 | reverse complement strand
CATGAAGAAAAACTGTTCACAATTTTGTCGCTTTTTATTTTCATTTCCGTTATTTCCAGTTCAAAACCCAAATGTATGGTAATACCAGAAAGGTTGCGGAAGCCGTGAGCCGCTCCCTTTCAACTCCGTAGATCCTCTTTTCTACCTCTCTTCTTTCCAAACCCTTTCGCGGAAACCCCGGTGCCATGCTGGCACCGGGGTTTTCCACCCCCCTGGGCGGCGGAGGCCGCTTCGGGAGACCACAGGCGGCTGCAACAAAATTGTAACCTTTGAAAGAAAAAAGATATCGAAATCAGAGAATGTCATTTTTCGTAGCTGGTAAAAAACGAATTTTATGGTAAAATTTGGAGGAAATTTCTTAAGATAAGGGCAAATGTTTAAGAATGTTATAAAGTGTAAAGAATTCTGTTACATTTTGTAATTTTCCTATTGACATCCGGGAACGGATGTGATATCATGCAGACATGAAAGAGATGCCGGGTGCGGAAGCGGCGGAAAGCCTCCCCGATTGGCGACACCAAAGGTTCCAGAGCCGGCAGCATTTCTAAAACAACCAATTTTCTAGGAGGTTAGAAACTATGAAAAACACAATGAAGAAGCTGCTTAGCCTCGTATTGGTGGCTATGCTGCTGGTCTGCGCGGTTCCTTTCCAGGCCGCTGCTACGGAAGCTGATGAAACCCTGACCGTCAAGACCTACGTTGACGGAAAGTATGTCACTGACAAGTATGTTACCGTGAAGCCCGGTCAGAAACTGGAACTGACGAAGGAACTGGCCGAGACTCTGATTTACGGCGACAAGGAATTCGTCAAGTGGACGAACATGAAGGACGAAGAGACCACCGGCCCCATCAGCTATGACAACCTGAAGAAGGCAAATGCGAATGGCTACTACGTAAACCTGTACCTCAACAAGAAGGTCGAGGATACCCGCGTTGACGCGAAGGTTCCTGTTGAGATTTATGTTGACGGTTCTTATGCAAGAAAGGGCGAGATCACCGTTCCTGTTGACGGCAGCGTGAAGCTGACCAAGGAGCTGGGTCTGAGCCTGGTCAACGCCGACAAGGAGTTCGTCAAGTGGACCGGCGCTTCCGACAATGAGGCCACCGACGTCACCATCAAGTATGCCGGTATCGACGACGGCTACTCCCTGAAGCTGTTTGTCAACACCAAGAAGGCGGAAGAGCCCGCCAAGTATATCACTCTTAAGATTATTGACGACAAGGGCAACGCGATTGCCAGAGAGTTCCAGGTCGAGCCTGTGAACGGTAAGTCCTCCGTTATCAGCGACATCCTGAGCTACCGCTGGATGGGCAACTGGAAGGATTCCTATGAGTTCGTCACCGCCAAGAGCGATGAAAAGGGCAACAACCTGTCCCTGTCCACCACAATCGATGCCGGCGACTCCCTGACCGTCACCCTGAAGGCCAAGAGCGGCAGCACTCCCGAGGGCGACACTGTCAGAGTGACCTTCTACGGCACCGACGGCAAGGCCGTTTCCACCTACAACGTGACCAGCGGCAGCAGCATTGACAGCAAGAAGGTTTCCGACGCTCAGAGCAAGGCCGATAACAAGACCGGCTACACCTTCAAGGGCTGGAAGATCGACAACAAGGGTGACCTCTACACCAGCGCTCAGGTTGCCAAGCTCGTCATCAAGGGCAACGTAGAATTCTACGCTTACCTCGAGAAGGACACCACCACTACCAACAACAAGTTCCCCTACAAGGTTTACCTGCACATCTTCAAGGACAACAAGGTCGACGATCCCGCCAAGACCATCAACATTACCGAGGGCATCGCTCTGGACGGCAAGGTCACTCTGGACGAGGTCAAGACCGTTGTCAAGAACTACTACACCGCCAAGACCAGCGACGGCATCAAGTATGACGGCATGTACATGGCCAAGGGCAACTGGGTCGGCAACTTTGTCAACGACACCCAGAAGTATGACACCATCTCCGACACCAACGAGCTCCGCAAGGAGAGCGAAGTCCACATCAATGTGATGATCACCAACGCCAACGCCAAGAGCACCACCAACGAGAAGGCCGATAAGACCAACCCCAAGACCGGTGATATGATCTTCATTCCCGTGATCTTCATGGTTGTCTCCGGCGCCGCCATTGCCGGTGTGTACTTCTACAACAAGAAGCGCAGCGCCCGGTAATCGAGAATACGCTAAGCTAAAAAAATCCCGACAGCTTCGGCTGTCGGGATTTTTTGCGGCATATGACAGCCGGGGCGGGAGATTTGCGGTGAAGTTTTTGCAGAAAAAGGATTCCCATTTTCACCGTCATGTGTTATAATCATAATATCCCCTAAATTTGGAAAGCAGGAGGAATATAACATGGACAACTACAACGGCAATACCTACGCACGGCAGGACACGGACATGTCTGTCGGTTCCTGGATCGGCACGCTGATCCTCTCGGCAATTCCCATTGTCGGCTTCATCTGCCTGATCGTCTGGGCGGTGAGCAGCTCCCCGGAGAAGCGCTCCCGGAAGAATTGGGCGATCGCCCAGTTTATCCTGACGCTGATCGTTGTGGCTTTCACCATTCTGGTGTACGCCATCACCGGCGGCGCTTTCCTGGCATATCTGCTGGACTAAGACAAATCCCCCAACCCGGATTTTCCCGGGGTGGGGGACATCTTTTTTGTTTCAGCACTGACGCATGAGGCGGATGTAGAATTCTACGGCTTTGGCGACGGTTTCCAGACGGATGCGCTCGTTGTTGCCGTGGATGGTCGAGCGCTCTTCGGTGGTCAAGTCCATGGCGGAGAAGCGGTAAACGTGGTTGCTCAGGTCGCGGTAGTGCCGCGAGTCGGAGCATTGCACCATCAGGTACGGCGAGACGATGCAGCCCGGCCATGTATTCGCCACGGCAGAGGCAACCTTCTCCCATGCGTCGCAGCCGGTTTCGGAGACGGGACTTGGCTCGAAGGATTCCAGAGACGTGATCTCCACGGCGGGGTCGTTGACGGCCTTTTCCAGATGCGACAGCGCGGAAGCGACGCTGTCGGCGGGATTCAGGCGGATGTTGGACACCATTTTTGCTTCGGGAGGAATTACGTTCCGGGCGGAGCTGCCCTCCATTTGAGTAAAGGCCACGGTGGTGCGCACCAGCGCGTTCATTTCACCGCCGCTCTTTTTGCCGAGAGTGTCAATGATCCAGCCGAAGCACCACATGTTGGCGAAAATCACCCGGTACAATGGCGTTGAATACCGTCCCAGCGTGTCGAACATCTGGGCAGCGGGGCCGTCGATGTGGGCCTTGAAGGGATGATCCTCCACCCGCTTGCAGGCCGCCGCCAGAACGCCCACCGGGGTATGAGGCTTGGGGGCGGAGGCGTGGCCGCCGGCGGAGACGGTACGGTACTGGGCGTTCAGCATACCTTTTTCCGCAATGCCGATGAGACCGCAGGGCTGCTTCACGCCGGGGAACACATTCTCCACCACGGCGCCGCCCTCGTCCACCACAATGGCGGGGTGGATGCCGTGCTCAGTGAAATACGCCACAATGTTGACTGCGCCCTGACCGTTGATCTCCTCACCGCCGGAGAAGGCAAAGTAAATGTCCTTTTCCGGCTGGAAGCCCTGACCGATGAGGTAATTGGCGGCGGAAAGAACGCCGTTGAAGGTGACCTTGGTGTCCAGGGTGCCGCGGCCCCAGAGAATGCCGTCCTCGATGACCCCGGCGAAGGGAGGCTTGTCCCACTTTTCCTCGTTGACAGGCACCACGTCATAGTGCGCCATCATAACGGCAGGGTCGCCCGCCTGCTTGCCCGGCCACCGCAGCAGCAGCGCCCGGTCAGGAAGCTGCTGGAAGGTGCAGGTGCCGAACACGTTGGGGTAAAGTGTCGGCAGCAGAGAGATCAGCTTCTGGAACTCCCCCTCGTCCTCCAGAGAGTGGTCATTGTAGGACACAGTCTTGCAGCGAACCAGCTGGGCGAGGGAATCCACGGCGGCGTCCCGGTCAAAGGCGATTTCTTCCTTGGTGACTTCGGGCTGGGGCTTGGGACGGAAGCGGATGGTGCGGATGGCGACCACGGCGATGAATGCAACCAGAACGGCGAGAATCAGATATCCGATCATGTTTACAGAACTCCTCTCTTATAAAGCAGCCGGGAAACGGCAATGGTGAACAGCACGCTCACAGGCACCATAATGCCCACGGTACCGGCGTTCAGGGCGGGGACGAAAATGAACAGAACCAGCATCAGCACCACCGGCGCGACGGCGATCTTCCAGTTCCGGCTGACGAAGGCTACGCCCAGTCCGCCGAACAGGGCGGGCAGCATCTGGGCAAAGGCCGGTTCCAGCACCGGCGCTTCCAGAACGGGGGTCAGGGGGACAATCAGAATGACGCCGATGATGATAATGACGGTGGTGACGATGGAGGAGGTGGCGATGGCGATGGTGGAGATGATCTCGCCCTCCTCGGAATTGGCGCTGACGTTGTTCTGCTCCAGCGCGTTGATGGCGCAGGGAAGCTTCAGGTTGGAGATGTTGCCGGTGACAAAGCTGAGGTAGGAGCCGCCCGCGCCCAGCATGGGAACGAAGGTAATTGTCTCAATGACGCCCACCGCCCAATACATGGGCGCAGTGGCGATCAGACCCACCACCAGCGCGCCCCAGTCCGGGGCGGCGCCAAACAGGGCGGCCACCGTCAGGGGGAAGGCCAGCAGCAAAATCATCACGGAAATGTTCCAGATGGTGCCGCTGCGGTGAACGGAGTCGATGTAGCTAAGCTGCTTTTTCATATCGGCACCTCCTTAACCCAGCCACGCGGTGAGGGGAATGGCGGAAGCCATGCCCAGCACCAGAGAAATGGGCAGCGCGTAATCGTTGACCCAGCTCCACTTGAATTTCTTCATGAGCAGCCCGCAGACCACCATGATCGCAGCGGATACCGCCATGACGCATACCGGCACAAGTCCGGAGGTGGCGGCGTAATCCCCCGGCGTCCACAGGCGGGAGAAATCGCAGAACACATAGCCCAGAAATGCGGAGATCATGCCGATAAACATGGCATTCTGGAAAATATCCGCCCATTTGGCGTCCCGGTTTTCCAGAACGGTCATGCCCCGCAGCAGCTTCTTGCCGATGACAGGCACCAGCCAGATGCCCACCATGATGGACAGGGTCATCACCAGCGCGATGTTGACGTATTGCTGGGCGGTCAGGGCGCTGATTTTGCCAAGCTCTAAGCCCATGGCGCTGACGGCGTTGGATGCCGCGATGGCCTCATAGCTCAATGAGCCGACTACGCTAAGCCGCAGCCAGGGCAGGGGAATACCCAGACTTTTGCTTAGGGTGATGACGCTGATGACGATGGACACGGCCGGGGCGATGGTGAACAGCGCGGCGGTTTTGATGGTTTTTCTGATCTTGGCCTGATCCATGCCGATTTCCTTACTGCGGCGCAGAGCCTTAATAAGGAAGAAAACCGACTGAGCCAGAACCACGGCAATCAGAATTCCGGCAAGCAGGTAAAGCACCGGATGGTTGACGCTGAATTCCATGGAAACACCTCCGAAAAAATAGATGCGTTCATTATAGCACGGCGCCGTTCCCGAAACAAGAAGCAATCCCGCGAAAGAGAAGATTTTCCCGCGAAATGGCCTTGCTATTTCCCGTCGGATAGGGTAAAATGGTGGAAAGTTTTTGGGAAAGAGGCAACGGAAATGACAAAAGCGGCGTTTGATAACGATAAATACCTGCAAATGCAGTCCGCCCACATCCGGGAGCGCATTGCCCAGTTCGGCGGCAAGCTGTATCTGGAATTCGGCGGCAAGCTCTATGACGACAACCATGCTTCCCGCGTCCTGCCGGGCTTCCAGCCGGACAGCAAGCTGCGGATGCTGCTGCAGCTGAAGGAGCAGGTGGAGATGGTCATTGCCATCAACGCCGACGATATCGAAAAGAATAAGGTTCGGGGCGATCTTGGCATCACCTATGACCGGGACGTCATTCGCCTGATCGACATTTTCCGGGGCTTCGGCCTGTACGTTTCCAGCGTAGTGCTGACCCGCTTCCATGAACAGGCGCTGGCGAAGGCGTTCCAGTCCCGCTTGGAAGGGCTGGGCATCCGGGTCTATCACCATTTTGAGATTCCGGGCTACCCCTCCGACACCGGCTACATCGTCAGCCCCGACGGCTTCGGGAAAAATGACTACATTGAGACGACCCGGTCGCTGGTGGTGGTCACGGCCCCCGGCCCCGGCAGCGGAAAGCTGGCGACCTGCCTGAGCCAGCTGTATCACGAGCATATCCGGGGCAACACGGCGGGCTACGCCAAATTCGAGACTTTCCCCATCTGGAACGTGCCGCTGAACCACCCGGTGAACCTTGCCTACGAGGCCGCCACGGCGGATTTGAACGACGTGAACATGATCGACCCATTCCATCTGGAAGCCTACGGGGTCACCACCGTCAACTACAACCGGGACGTGGAAGCGTTCCCTGTGCTGGTGGCGATTTTTGAGAAGATTCTGGGGCATTGCCCCTACAAATCCCCCACGGATATGGGCGTGAATATGGTGGGCAACTGCATCGTGGATGACGAAGCTGTCCGGTTCGCCTCCCGACAGGAGATCATCCGCAGATACTACGTGGCCATGTGCGAGCAGAAGCAGGGCAAAGGCAGCGACGAAACGGTGCGCAAGCTGGAGCTGCTGATGAAAAAGGCCGGTGTGACCCCGGCGGAACGGAAGGTGGTCGCCCCTGCCCTGCAGCGGGCGGAGCAGACCGGCGCGCCTGCCGCCGCCATGGAACTGCCCGACGGTACCATCGTCACCGGCAAGACCTCCGACCTTCTGGGTGCGTCCTCGGCGCTGCTGCTGAACGCGCTGAAAAAGCTGGCGGGTATGCGGGACAGCCTGCATCTGATTTCCCCGGTGGTGCTTGACCCCATCCAGCACCTGAAGGTTGACCACTTAGGCAACCGCAATCCCCGTCTCCACACCGACGAGACGCTGATCGCCCTGTCCATCTGTGCCGCCACCAACCCCATGGCGGAGCTGGCCATGGAGCAGCTGGACAAGCTGCGGGGCTGCGAGGTACATTCCTCGGTGATTTTGTCCCCGGTGGACGAAAAGACCTTCAAGCGTCTGGGCGTCAACCTGACCTGCGAGCCGAGATATAAGGGATAAATAAAAATGCAGAATGCCGAAACAACGGCATTCTGCATTTTTTGTGGGATAAAGATTAGGCTCTCTGCTCGCAGTAGATGCACCTGTGGATGTCCGCGGCCTTGTCGGTGCAGCGGAACAGCTGGGGCAGCTCCTGCTCGGTCTGGGTGATGCACTTGGGATTGCGGCAGACGCGGTCGTATTCCAAACCGGTCGTGTCGATGGCTTCTTTTGCGGGATTCCGGGCGGCTTCGTCCAGAAGCTTCAGGATGAGCGCCATGCGCATGTACTTGCCGTTCAGCGCCTGACGGAAATAGGCGGCTCTCGGGTCGTCGTCCACCTTGACGCTGATCTCATTGACACGGGGCAGGGGGTGCAGGACGCACATTTTTCCTTTCGCAAGCTTCATTTTCTCGGTATCGAGGACGTAGCTGTCCTTGAGCCGCTCGTATTCCCATGGGTCGTCAAAGCGCTCCCGCTGGATGCGGGTCATGTACAGCACGTCGAGCTTGGGCATGGCTTCCTCCAGAGAGGACACTTCCGTGTAGGGGATTCCCTGATTTTCAAAAACATTATACCGAATAAAACCGGGAATTTTCAACTCTTCCGGGGAAATCAGAACAAATTGAATGCCCTTGTAGCGGCTCATGGCCTCGATCAGGGAGTGGACAGTCCGGCCGTATTTCAGGTCGCCGCACAGACCGATGGTGAGGTTATCCAGCCGCCCCATTTCCCGGGAAATGGTCAGCAGGTCGGCAAGGGTCTGGGTGGGGTGATTGTGGCCGCCGTCTCCGGCGTTGATGACGGGGATGGAGGCCGCCTGACTTGCCACATAGGGTGCGCCCTCTTTGGGGTGGCGCATGGCGATGATGTCTGCGTAGCAGCTGACAATTTTGGCGGTGTCCGCCACGCTTTCGCCCTTGGAGGCGGAGGAAGAACTGGCCTCGCTGAAGCCGATGACGCTTCCGCCCAGCTCCAGCATCGCGGCCTCAAAGCTCAGGCGGGTGCGGGTGGAGGGCTCGAAGAACAGCGTCGCCAGCTTCTTGTGAGCGCACCTGTCCCAGTAGTTTTCCGGGTGGGCAATGATGTCCTTGGCGGTGGCGATCAGTTCGTCCAGCTCGTCCACGCCTAAATCCAGAATGCTGTTCAGACTCCTCATACTTTCGCTCCATTCACGGCAAGGTAGTTTTTGATCCGCGCCACATTTTCGGCGTTGGCGGGATTTTCTTCCAGATAGGCGATGATGTCATACACATCCACCACGGAGTAGACGGGGAAGCCAAATTCCTCTTCCACTTCCTCCATGGCCAGCTTTTCGCCCTTGCCCCGCTCCTTGCGGTCAACCATAATAAATGTGGCGGCGACCCTGACGCCCTCCAGACGGCTTAAGATAGCCATGCTTTCCCGGATGGCAGTCCCGGCGGTGATGACGTCCTCTACGATGACCACGTCCTCACCGGCCTTGGGGACGTAGCCCACGAACACGCCGCCCTCGCCGTGATCCTTAGCTTCCTTGCGGTTGAAGAAGAAGGGAACGTCCAGCCCGTCCCGACTCAGGGCAACGGCGGCGGACACGGCGATGGAAATGCCCTTGTAGGCGGGGCCATAGAGGACGGCCTTCCGCTGCCCCAGCTTTTCCCGGTAGGCGCGGGCGTAGAATTCGCCCAGAGTCGCAATTTCCTTACCGGTTTTGATCTCCCCGGCATTGATGAAATAGGGGATTTTCCGGCCGGATTTGGCGGTGAAATTGCCGAATTTCAGCACACCGGCCATCTCCAGAAACTGAATGAATTCTCTTTTGTAGCTTTCCAAAATGCTTCCTCCTTATTTCAGTCGCAGAATTCCGCCACGCAGCGTTCATAAGCGGCCACGGGGTCGGCGGCGGCCGTGATGGGACGGCCGACCACGATGTAGTCCGAACCGATGGCCTTGGCGGCGGCTGGGGTCATCACCCGCTTCTGGTCGCCTACGTCTCCGTCGGCGAAGCGGACGCCGGGGGTCACGGTGAGAAAGTGCTGACCGCAGCGCTCATGCACCTTCCCCGCTTCCAGAGGAGAGCAGACCACGCCGTCCAGACCCGCGTTTTTCGCGGTCTCGGCGTAGTGCATGACAACTTCGTCAATGGGTTCATGAATAAGCAGGTCGGACTCCATGGCCGCCTGATCGGTGGAGGTCAGCTGGGTCACGGCGATCAGCAGGGGACGGGTGCCGTCCTCCCGGGTCAGACCCTCCAGCGCGGCCTTCATCATGGCGGTGGTACCGGCGGCGTGGAGGTTGGTGATGTCCACGTCCAGATTCCGCAGGACGGACATGGCTTTTTTCACGGTGTTGGGGATGTCGTGAAGCTTCAAGTCCAGAAAAATCTTGTGTCCCCGGGCTTTGATCTCCCGGACGATGGCGGGGCCTTCCGCGTAGTACAGCTCCATGCCGATCTTCACGAAGGGCTTGCGGCCGGTGAACTTATCCAGAAAAGCGAAGGTTGCCTCGGCGGATGAAAAATCGCAGGCAACAATGACGTCCTTACCCATTATTTCGCGCCTCCTATAATGTCTTTCAGATTCTCAATTTTGTATTTTTCCATGATGGCGGGAAGCTCCCGGATGATGTCCCGGCAGGCGTAGGGGTTTACGAGATTGGCCGCGCCCACCTCTACGGCGGAAGCGCCTGCCAGCATCATTTCCACCACATCCTCGGCGCTGCTGACGCCGCCCATGCCCACCACGGGGATTTTCACTGCGCCCGCGACCTGATAGACCATGCGAAGCGCCACCGGGAAGATGGCAGGGCCGGAAAAGCCGCCCATTTTGTTGGCGATGATGGGCTTGCGGGTGCGCAGATCAATGCGCATACCAAGCAGAGTGTTAATCAGGCTGATGCCGTCCGCCCCCGCGTCCTCACAGGCTCTGGCGATGGAGACGATATCGGTGACGTTGGGGGAGAGCTTGACGATAACAGGCTTTTTCGTGACCTTTTTCACCGCTGCCGTCACCTCTGCGGCGGCTTCCGGGCAGGTGCCGAAGCTCATGCCGCCGCCGTGAACGTTGGGGCAGCTGACGTTGACCTCCAGCCAGCCCACCTGTTCCTCCTCATCCAGCTTTTCACAGGTATAGGCGTAATCCGCCACGGAAAAGCCGGAGACGTTGGCCATGACGGGCTTGCGGAAGCAGGCTTTCAGCTTCGGGAGTTCTTCGGATATGACTTTGTCCACGCCGGGATTTTGCAGCCCCACGGCGTTGATCATGCCGCCGGTACACTCGGCGATGCGGGGCGTGGGATTTCCAAAACGGGGTTCTTTCGTGGTTCCCTTGAAGGAGAAGGTGCCAAGGCAGTTGATGTCGTACAGTTCGGCAAACTCATAACCGTAGCCAAAGGTGCCGGAGGCGGGGATGACCGGGTTGTCCAGCTCGATGCCGCAGAGGTTCACGCTCAGGCTTCCCATAGAATTTCCTCCTTCCGCATGACGGGGCCGTCCTTGCAGATGCGCTTGTATCCCGTGAGGGTCTTGCAGGAGCAGCCCATGCAGGCGCCGAAGCCGCAGCCCATCCGTTCCTCGAAGCTCATCTGGCCGGAGGTGCGGGTGGCTCTATACACCGCCTTGAGCATCGGCTCCGGACCGCAGGTGTAGAAATAGGAATAATTAAGATCGTTCAGCGGCGTGGTGGCGAAGCCCTTGACGCCATAGCTTCCGTCGGCGGTGGCGACGATCACCCGGCACCCCAGAGCCCGGAATTCCGCTTCGTAAAATACTTCCGATTGGGTGTTGAAGCCCAGAATCACCGTTACCTGCTTGCCCATGGCAAGCAGCCGTTTGGCAAGGTGGTACAGCGGCGGGACACCCACGCCGCCGCCCAGTAAGACGGGGCTGTTCCCGGCGGGGGTGAGGTCGTAGCCGTTGCCAAGGCCGGTCAGGATGTCCAGCTTCTCTCCGGGAACCATCCGGGAGAGGATTTCCGTACCCTTGCCCACCACCTTGTAGACGATGGTGAGGGTGCTGCCGTCACAGTCGCACATGGAAATGGGACGGCGGAGGAACTTCCCTGTGATTTGAATGTTGACAAACTGCCCCGGGGCGGTAATGGCGGAGGTGTCGCCGGAAAGCACCATTTTGTAGACGCAGTCCGTCAGGGGGGTATTGGAAAGAATCGTGAAAATGCTCTGTTTCATGGTCGCTCCTTCCGGGAAATGGATTTTCGTTAAGCGTCGATGGTGGAAATCGTCAAAGTGGTTTCTTCCAGTACATCCAGCAGAACCCGGATGGTGTCCAGCGCGGTAAACAGCGTCACGTTATGCTCCGTGGCAATCCGGCGGATTTTTATGCCGTCCCGGCCGCTGGAGCCGGGGTCACGGGTGTTGATGACGTAGGCAATGTGTCCCTGACGCAGTGCGTTGGGGATTTCGTCGCTGCCGTCGCTGATCTTGCCCAGAACGTGGGTGCGGATGCCGTTTTCCTTCAGAAATGTGGCAGTTCCGGCGGTGGCCTCGATGTTGAAGCCCAGACGGTAGAACCGGCGGATCAGGGGCAGCGCTTCCTCCTTATCCCGGTCGGCGATGGTGGCAAGCACGGTGCCGTAGTTTTGCAGCTTCATGCCGGAGGCTTGCAGCGCCTTGTACAGGGCGCGGGTCATGGTGCGGTCATAGCCGATGGCCTCGCCGGTGGACTTCATTTCGGGGGTCAGATAGGCGTCCAGACCACGGATTTTGTTGAAGGAGAATACCGGCGCTTTGACGTACCAGCGCTCCTTTTCGGCGGGGTAGATGTCGAAGAAGCCCTGCTCCTTCAGGCTCAGCCCCAGAATCACGTCGGTGGCGATGTCCGCAAGGCTGTAGCCCGTGGCCTTGCTCAGGAAGGGAACCGTGCGGGAGGAACGGGGGTTGACCTCGATGACGGACACGTTGTCCTCGGGGTCTACGATGAACTGCACATTGAACAGGCCGACAATGCCGATGCCCAGACCCAGCTTTTTGGCGTATTGCAGAATGATGCCCTTGACCTTGTCGGAGATGGAGAAGGAGGGGTAGACGGAGATGGAGTCGCCGGAGTGAACTCCGGTGCGCTCCACCAGTTCCATGATGCCGGGGACGAACACGTCCCGCCCGTCGCAGATGGCATCGATCTCCACTTCCCGACCCTGAATGTATTTGTCCACCAGAACGGGCTTGTCCTCGTCGATTTCCACGGCGCTTTTCAGGTAGCGGCGCAGCTGGGTCTCGTTTGCCACGATCTGCATGGCGCGGCCGCCCAGCACGAAGCTGGGACGTACCAGCACGGGGTAGCCGATCTCGTTTGCCGCCGCGAGACCGTCCTCGATTTTGGTGACGGCTCTGCCCTTGGGCTGGGGGATGTCCAGCTCTTTCAGGAGCTTTTCAAAGGCGTCCCGGTTTTCGGCTCTGTCGATGGCCTCGCAGCCGGTGCCGATGATCTTCACGCCCCGGTCATGGAGGGGCTGGGCCAGATTGATGGCGGTCTGGCCGCCCAGAGACGCGATCACGCCGTCGGGCTTTTCAAAATCGATGATGTTCATCACATCCTCTGGAGTCAAAGGCTCAAAATACAGCTTGTCGGCGGTGGTGTAGTCGGTGGAGACGGTCTCGGGGTTATTGTTGATGATGATGGCCTCATAGCCCGCCTTTTTGATGGTCATGACGGCGTGGACGGTGGAGTAGTCGAATTCCACGCCTTGACCGATGCGGATGGGGCCTGCGCCCAGTACCACGATCTTCTTTTTGTTCGTCAGCCGGGAGACGTTCCCGCCGGTGTAGGAGGAGTAGAAGTAGGGGATATACGCGCCAGTGTGGCAGGTGTCCACCATGCGGAAGGCCGGGAACATACCGTGTTCTCTGCGGAAATCGGACACGTCCGTCTCGGAGCATTTCCAGAGCCTGCCCACATATTTATCGCTGAAGCCCATCTTCTTCGCGTCCAGAAGGGCCTCCGGCTCTTTGACATGGAGCTTTAAGTATTCCTCCATGTCCACGATGCGCTTGATGGCGTTCAGGAAGTAGACGTCAATGGCGGTGATCTCATGAATCTGCTCCACGGTGACGCCCCGGTAGATGATTTCCGCAATGGCGAAAATGTTGTCGGAGCGGAACACGCTGATATAGTCCAGCAGCTCCTCCGTGGTCATGTCGTCGAATTTGTGATGGTAGATGTGGTTCGCGCCTACCTCCAGAGAGCGGATGCCCTTGAGCAGGGATTCCTCCAGATTGGAGCCGATGCCCATGACCTCGCCGGTGGCCATCATCTGGGTGCCCAGAATGTTGATGGCGGAGGTGAACTTGTCGAAGGGGAACCGGGGCAGCTTGGTGATGACGTAGTCCAGCTTCGGCTCAAAGGCGGCGTTGGTGTTGGCAATTTTGATGTCCTCCAGCGCCATGCCCACGGCGATTTTCACGGTGACCCGGGCAATGGGGTAGCCGGAGGCCTTGGAGGCCAGGGCGGAGGAACGGGAGACCCGGGGGTTGACCTCAATGAGATAGTATCTGGAGGAATTGGGGTCAAGGGCAAATTGGACGTTGCAGCCGCCCTCCACCTTCAGCGCCCGGATGATCTTGATGGCGGAGTCGTTGAGCATCTTCATGTCGTGGTCGCTGAGGGTCATGATGGGGGCGACCACCATGCTGTCGCCGGTGTGGACGCCTACGGGGTCGATGTTCTCCATGCCGCAGATGGTGATGGCATGGTCGTTAGAGTCCCGCATGACCTCAAATTCGATCTCCTTGTAGCCCTTGACGGACTTCTCCACCAGAACCTGATGAACAGGGGAGAGGGCAAAGGCGTTGAGACCGATTTCCACCAGCTCGTCTTCATTGTAAGCAAAGCCGCCGCCGGTGCCGCCGAGAGTAAAGGCGGGACGAAGCACCACAGGATAGCCGATGCGTTTTGCAGCCTCCTTGGCTTCCTCCAGAGAGTAGGAAATTTCGGAGGGGATGACCGGCTCGCCGATGGACTGGCACAGCTCCTTGAAAAGCTCACGATCTTCGGCACGCTCGATGGACTCGCTGGAGGTGCCCAGCAGCCTGACCCGGCATTCCCGCAAAATGCCCTTCTTTTCCAGCTGCATGGCCAGATTCAGACCTGTCTGACCGCCGATGCCGGGGATGATGGCGTCGGGACGCTCGTAGCGGATGATCTTGGCGATATATTCCAGCGTCAGCGGCTCCATGTAGACCTTGTCGGCGATGATGGTGTCGGTCATGATGGTGGCAGGGTTGGAGTTGCACAGCACCACCTCGTAGCCCTCTTCTTTCAGAGCAAGACAGGCCTGCGTCCCGGCGTAGTCAAACTCAGCAGCCTGACCGATGACGATGGGGCCGGAGCCAATGATGAGAATTTTCTTGATGTCGGTTCTTTTTGCCATGGTGTTTCTCCTCTCGTTATTTGGCGGTATGGGTTTCCGGAGCGGCGTATACCAGCTTTCCGTCACAGATGGTGGCGATGCACTTTCCATTGACCTGCCAGCCCGCGAAGGGCGTAGCTCTGCCTTTGGAAAGAAAGTCCTCCGGGTCGATGGCGTATGCGGCGTTCAAGTCCCAGATGCTGTAGTCTGTCCCCAGAGGAAGACCGAAGCGTCTGCGGGGATTGACGCACAAAAGCTCCAATAGTTTGTTCAGGCTTAGAATGCCCGGTTTTACCAGACAGGTATACAAAATCGGGAAAGCGGTCTCAATGCCCACAATGCCGAAGGCGCTTTTTTCCAGCCCTCGGGATTTTTCCTCGGCGGAGTGGGGGGCGTGGTCGGTGGCGATCATGTCGATGGTGCCGTCCAGAATTCCCTGAATCAGGGCCTCCCGGTCTTCCTTTCCTCGCAGGGGCGGGTTCATTTTGAAACGGCCGTCCTCCTGCAGGTCGCTGTCGTCCATCACCAGATAGTGGGGGCCGGTCTCGCAGGTCACGTCCAGTCCCTCGGTCTTGGCCTTGCGGATGAGCGACACGCTTTCTTTGGCGGAGACGTGACAAACGTGGTAGGCGCAGCCGGTTTCTTTTACCAGCTGCAAGTCCCGGGCAATTTGCCCCCATTCGCTTTCGGAGCAGATGCCCCGATGGCCATGGGCTTTGGCATAATCACCGTCGTGGATGTACCCGCCCCGCAAGAGCGAGTTGACCTCGCAGTGGGCGACAATGGGCTTCCCGAGGGCTTTGGCGCGAAGCATGGCCTGACGCATCAGGCCGTCATTCTGCACGCCCCGGCCGTCGTCGGAAAAACCTACCACGTCGGGCGCCATGCCCTCCAGGTCGGAAAGCGCTTCGCCCTGTTCGCCCACGGTGATAGCGCCATAGGGATAGACATGGATGCAGGCGGTTTCCCCGATGAGACGGCGCTGGACTTCCAGATTGCCTGCACTGTCCGGAACCGGGTTCAGGTTCGGCATGGTGCAGACCGCGGTGTAGCCGCCCCGGGCGGCTGCCCGGCTGCCTGTGGCGATGGTCTCCTTATAAGAAAAACCCGGCTCTCTGAAATGCACATGCACGTCACAAAAGCCGGGAAAAATAACATATTCGGAAGAATCGAACCCGGAAAGACCGGGGGCGGAAAGGGAGGAACAAACCCCTTCGGAAAATACGGACCCCAAAGAAGCAGCGTAAACCTTGGCTTTCGTCATATCCGTCATGCTGATCTCCTTTCTGTAAAAAACTTCATGCATGAACACCGCACCACGAAAATGCGCAAATGCCGGTGCATGAAGTTTTTTGTGCATCATTTCCGGTTGCCCCGCAGGGGCGAGGAAATGGCACATTTCTTATTTTGCTATGCTTTTGCATAGCAAAACGCCCTGCCGGAAAAGCGGCAAGACGGGCGGGATGAGCCGCTGAACTTATCTGTTAAATTATAGCATGGGCAGGAGTGGTTGTCAATTGGGAAAAATGGACATGGATACACCCGAAAACGGCGGGGCTTTTGGGCATAGGGGCGCGATTGAACTGCCCCCTTGCTCTTTCTGGGAGAGGCGGTTGAGCGAAGCGAAGACGGAGAGGGAAAACAGGGAAAAAGCCCTCTCAGTCACCTTCGGTGACAGCTCTCCCAGAGGGAGAGCCAAGGGGTGTACCCTGTTTTATTTTTCTTCGCCTTCCGGGAGGACTCCCGATTCCTTGAGCCTGTCCAGCGCCGTCCGGTAGCCGCCGCCATATACGAGGCACCGGTTGACCCGGCTGATGGTAGCCGAGCTGGCACCGGTGGATTCCGAGACTTCGATATAGTTTTCGCCGCTGTCCAGCAGGCAGGCGACCCGGAACCGCTGGGACATGGCCTGCAATTCCTTGATGGTGGCCACGTCCTCAAAAAACAGGCGGCAGTCCTCCAACGTCCGCAGGGACAGAATGGCCTCGAAAAACAGATCTTCACCGGGATGTCGAACGATATCCATAACACGGAGTCCTTTCTTCTGGGGTGCTTTCCTATACTTTACCACTTTACCATATTGAATACAAGTCCCTTTTGGAGTTTTTCGCAGGAAAAAGGGGGGAAGAAGGGGCGGTTTTTGTGGGTTCCTCCGAAAAAGACAAATGTCCCTGTATGAGATACTTTTTTTCTGCGCCAAATGCTTGACTTGCGCCTCCTGCGGTGCTAGAATTGGGAAAATAAAATTCCGGAGAGGTGTTTACAATGGAAAGAAAAGATATTGACTGGGGCAATCTGGGATTTGGATACGTCCAGACCGACATGCGCTATGTCTCCAATTTCCGAAACGGCCAGTGGGACGACGGCTGTCTGACCGATCAGGCCACCATTACCATGAGTGAGTGCGCCTGCGTTCTGCAATACGCCCAGACCTGCTTTGAGGGGCTAAAAGCCTACACCACCGAGGATGGACGCATCGTCTGCTTCCGCCCTGACCTGAACGCCCAGCGGATGGCCAGTTCCTGCCGCCGCCTGAAAATGCCCGTGTTCCCCGAGGACAGGTTCGTGCAGGCCGTAGTGGAGACCGTCCGCGCAAACTCCCAGTGGGTGCCGCCCTACGGCTCCGGCGCGACGCTGTACGTCCGTCCGTTCATGTTCGGCAGCGACGCCATCATCGGCGTCAAGCCCGCGACGGAGTATCAGTTCCGGGTGTTCGTCACCCCGGTCGGCCCCTATTTCAAGGGCGGCATCAAGCCCCTGAAGCTGCGCATCTCCGATCTTGACCGGGCGGCGCCCAAGGGCACCGGCGACGTCAAGGCCGGTCTGAACTACGCCATGAGCCTTTACAACATTGTGGACGCCCATGAGAAGGGCTACGACGAGAACGTCTACGTGGATTCCGCTACCCGCACCCACATCGAGGAGACCGGCGGCGCCAACGTGATTTTCGTCACCAAGGACGGCAAGCTGGTCACCCCCAAGTCCGACACCATTCTCCCCTCCATCACCCGGCGCAGCCTGCTGCAGGTGGCGAAGGACTATCTCGGCATGGAGGTGGAGGAGCGCCCCGTGGAGTTGGCAGAGATCGGCGAATTTGCCGAGTGCGGCCTGTGCGGCACGGCGGCGGTCATCTCCCCTGTGGGCACCATTGTGGATCACGGCAAGGAAATTCACTACGTGGGTATGGGCCCCACCATCCAGAAGCTTTACGATACCCTTACTGGCATCCAGATGGGTCGTCTGGAAGCCCCCAAAGGCTGGATCCAGATCATCGAGTAATGTACAATGTTCAAAAAAGGCAAGCCGTTTTTCGGCTTGCCTTTTTTGCACGGAATTACGCGAGAATAGGCTTCAAAGCGTCGGCGAGAACCTTTTCCTGTGCTTCGGCTTCCGCCAGATCTTTGCCAAGAGTGGTGAAATAAGTCTTGATCTTCGGCTCGGTGCCGGAGGGGCGGACGATGACCGTCGCGCCGCCTTCCAGGCTGTACACCAGCACATTGGCGGCGGGCAGGCCGGTCTGAGCGGTGTTCTGGTAGTCGGTGATTTTGGTCACCTTGTAGCCGCCAATCTCTACAGGGGGCTTCTCCCGCAGGGAGGCCATGATACCGGCCATCTTGTCCATGCCGGACAGGCCGGGGAACTCAAAGGAGTTCACCTTGTTCAGATACCGGCCGTATTTTGCGTAAATGGCTTCCAGCCGCGCCTTGATGGACGAGCCGATGGAACGGTAGTAGGCCGCCATTTCACAGATCAGCATGGAGCCAATGATGGCGTCCTTGTCCCGGACGTAAGGGCCTGCAAGGTAGCCGTAGGATTCCTCGAAGCCCAGAATGAAGCGATCCACCTCACCGGCGGCCTCCAGCTTGGCGATCTGGTCGCCGATCCACTTGAAGCCGGTGAGAACGTTGCGCATTTCCACGCCGTAATCCGCGGCCACGATGTCCGCGAGGGGAGTGGAGACCAGAGACTTTACCGCCACGGGGCGCTTGGGCATGGTGCCTTTTTCAATGCGGCCCTGACAGATGTAGTCCAGCAGCAGCACGCCCACCTCGTTGCCGGAGACCAGCTCGTAGGAGCCGTCGGGGCAGCGGATGGCAATGCCAACCCGGTCGGCGTCGGGGTCGGTGGCCAGCATCAGATCGGCGCCGGTCTTCTCGGCCAGCTCCAGACCCAGCCGCAGAGCCTCGAAAATCTCCGGGTTGGGATAGGGGCAGGTGGGGAAGTTGCCGTCGGGGTACTGCTGCTCGGGGACAATGGTGATGTCGTCAATGCCGATGTCATGAAGCACCCGGGTGACCGGCACCAGACCGGAGCCGTTCAGGGGGGAGTACACCAGCTTCAGTCCGGCGGTTTTGCAGATGCCGGGGCGGACGGCGCAGGCTTCAATGGCGCTGTACAGCGCCTCCTTGCAGTCCTCGCCCACGTATTCGATCAGACCCTTGGCGATGCCGTCTTCAAAGGCCATCATCTCCGCGCCGGTGAGAATGTCGGTTTTCTGAATTTCCGCGTATACCACGGCGGCGGCATCGTCCGTCATCTGGCATCCGTCGGGGCCGTAGGCTTTGTAGCCGTTGTATTTGGCGGGGTTGTGGGAGGCGGTGATCATGATACCGGCATTCGCCTTGTAGTACCGGGTGGCAAAGGACAGGGCGGGAACGGGCATCAGCGCGTCGTAAATCCGCACCCGAATGCCGTTGGCGGCCAGAACGCAGGCGGCGTTTCTGGCGAACACGTCGGAATTGATGCGGCTGTCATAGGAAATGGCGACCAGCTGGCTGCCGCCCTGGGTCTTGACCCAGTTCGCCAGTCCCTGGGTGGCCTGCCGGACGACGTAAATATTCATCCGGTTGCTGCCCGCGCCCAGAATGCCCCGCAGACCGGCGGTGCCGAATTTCAGCGCCACAGCAAAGCGCTCCTTGATCTCATTGTCCTGTCCCTCGATTTTCCTCAGCTCATCGGTGAGGGCGGGATCTTCCAGATCAGCGCTCAGCCAGCGCTTATAATCATCTATGTACATCGTTATCACCTTTTCTTCATATAAATGCACGTATAATATAGTTCATCAGGCAGAAAAAGTCAATGCCGGAGTGGGGGCAGCCGCGTTATGGGGGCAAAAAATGGGAGGCGACGGAAATCCGTCGCCTCCCTTGCGTATTTTAGAAATGTTTTCTCTTGCGGTCGTAGACGCTTACAGCAGCCGCGCCGCAGAAGGAGAACAGCAGCACGCTGCCAAGAACCATGACGATCTCGCCGTCGCCGGTCTTGGGGATGTTGTCCTTGCCGGAGTTGGACTTCCACTGGGCATAATAGACGACATCCTCTGTCACTCTGTCGGCGACCACGGGCTTCCAGCCGGTGAAGGTGTAGCCGCTGCGCGTGGGCTTGCCGTCGAAACCGGGGGTATCTTCGTTGTACTCGAGATCCTCGTAAACCTGCTCCTTGAAGGCCTTGCCCTTCACGTTGTCGTTGTATTTCACGGTGAAGGTCGTATCCACCTTTTTCCACTGGGCGGTGTAGGTCACGTCCCCCGTCACGGTTGCCGCAACCGTGGGCTCCCAGCCGGCGAACTTATAGCCGACGCGGATGGGGTCTTCAATGGTGGGGGTGGCTTCGCCCCTCTTCAGGTTGGGGAAAGAGACGGTCTTAAAGACGCTGCCATTTACGCCGTCCTCATAGGTGACGGTGAGACACTCGACATGGAAGATGACGGGTACGGCATCGGCGTTGGCGAAATGCCACTCGCGCTCATCCGCGTTCCATACCAGCGTGACAGGCTTCTCGGCTGGCTCACCCTCGACCAGGTAGTGACGCCTATTCAGCCACTTTGTGTTGTATCTCTCCACATATTTCGCGGCTTTGATGGTAACGGTGTACGTGTATCCGTCGTTGCCGTCGGGCTGGACGCCGCTTCCCTGATAGGAGCCGTCAAGTAGGTCGCATGCCAGGGTCGCATGGTCGGTGGTGGAGGTGCAGGCGACCTTCACCTTCTCATTCAGCAAATTCTTGAGGTAGTCGTCCGTGGGCGCGTCGGGCACACAGGAAACCTGGAAGACGACGGAAAGACCGTCGTTTGCCACACCCCAGCCGCTATCTCTGAGGACCAGCCCAACGCGCTTGACTTTATCCTCGGGGGTGTGAACCGCTTTGGTAGTACCATTGAACAACTTTACATATTCTCTGGAATGGAGAACGACGGTGCAGGTGGGGGAATCCGTCATGGTCGAAAATTCTTCAATGGTGTAGGAGCCGTCAATCAGGTCATAGGGGGTCTCGGTGTGCGCGAGCTTCGTATTGCATTCCACGAAAATATTCTGATCGAAGATTTTTTTCAGGTCGTCAAAGGTGGGCGGTGCCACACATGTAACATTGAAGGTAACGGGGGTATCGACAGCCCACTGACCCTCTTCGTACTTCAGCTTAAGAGTCTTCTTGGTGTTGTCACCGGTCAGGGTGTGCTTGCCAAAGTCGGTGTTGTACAGCGCCACATATATGTCAGCAGTGACGGTAATGTCGCAGGTGTAGCCGTCAGTTTCGTTGCCGGCAACATCGTCGATGGTGTATGTTCCATTTCTCAGCGAGAATTGTGCGGCGGCGTGCGTCTCGGGCTTCGTGGTGCAGGCCACTTCCACGGGCGCTTCCAGCTTGGCCAGATCTTCAGCACCGGGCTTTGCGTGCGGGCAGATAACCGTGAAGGTCACGGGGGTATCCGTCATCGGCCGCCATACATTATTGTTCGCATCCCAGGCCAGGATAAGGAGCCTCTCGGTATCACCGGTAATGGTGTGTTCTACACCAATCGTGCCATTGTATGCTTTGACATACTCTGCCGCCTGAATGGTGACGGGGCAGGTGGGCACATCGCCGGTCATGTCGATGTCGCCGAACTCGCACGAGCCTGCGATCACGCCATATTCTTTGACTTCATGGATGTTTCTGTCGCATACGATCCTTACAAGCTTCTCAATATTTTCCAGATCGCCCTCACCGGGGACGGTGGGGTTCGCGGGCTGCAAGCTGCACTGAACATGGTACTTCGCGGGAGCATCCGCCGCAGTCCATTTTCCGTCGCTCCATACCAGATTGATTTTTGTCCGATTCTGACCCGCCATGCTGTTGTCGGTAATGTGCGTTCCCGCAGGGACGCTAACAGCGGCGTTGAACTCGTTCACGTAGGGGCTGAAGCTATTGATGACGACCTCACAGCGGTTATTGCTATGATAAACGGTGAACGTGCCGTCGATCAGACCAAAGGTCTTGCTGCCATGGCCGATCTGCGCGTTGGTGCAGATAATCTGTACCGCATTTTCGCCCAGCAGAGCCTTGACGGCGTCATTGTCGGGGGCAGTGGGCTGGGCGGGAGCGTCCTCCTCCCACACGGCGTACAGCGTTCTGGTCCAGGTGTTGCCATTCTTGACAACATCATTGCCATACTGGGATACGGCACACGTCATACCACCAGTGTAGATTGTATCAGACCCGTCATTGGCTTTCCAGCCCTTAAAGACATAGCCTTCCCGGGTGGGAATGGTATTCTTCACTGTAAAGGAGTGGTATCTGATAGCTGCATCTGTTGTAGACCACGAATCAGCACTGGGCGCGCCGGTGCCGCCATTGGCATCATAGTTCAGCGTGTATGTATATTTCGTGGTGGGATTGGGGTTCTTCGCTACGAGATAAATCGTAGTGCCCTTATTGCAGGCGGTCGTACCGCTCTTGTTAAGCGACCACGTTGTGGGATTGGCATTGGATTCTTTCGACCAACCGACGATCTGGTAGCCGCTGTTGACGGAAGCGCGACTTGCGGCGGCCTTGATATCAGAAATCGCAATCGTGTGGTTGTTATACGCGGTATCGGAGTGATTCGTCTTGTACTGGCAAACAAACTTGGTCTTTTCGGAAGAACCGTAATTGTAGCCAATGTTGAATTCGTCACCCACATACAGGACGGTAAAGGTGACATCGATCTTATGCCCGGTGTTCAAAGCGGCGGGAGCTATATCGGGTTCGGGAATCGTCGGCAAGGTCACTCTTCTTGCACTGGTCTTGCCCGTCTCCCATTGGGCAACATAGGTGACATTCGCAGTCACGGTTTCTGCAACGGCGGGATTCCAGCCGGCGAAGGTATAGCCGTCCCGGGCAAGGGTGCCGCTGAAAGCGGGGGTCGCGGTACCAGCCGGCAGGTTGCTGACCTGATTGGGAAATACAGCGCCGTCTGCGCCGTCAGTGTATGTAACGGTGAATGTTTTCGGCTCTTCCGGCGCAGGGGGATTCTCGTTATTAGGCTGCTCCTGCGCGGGGGGGTCGGTCTTCTTCTCGCCCTCGTTCACTACGACGGTCTTGGGCGGGGTTTCGTCAGCCCCCGTCGTATCCTCTGCCAACGCAGTCGTGGGCAGAAGTGTGAAGACCATGAACAGTGCCAGAAACAGACTGAAAATTCTGCGCAAACCATGGTTTTTCATCTTGAAATACTCTCCTTTCATTTGGTGATCCATGCCGGAGGCACAGACCGTCTGCACGGTAATGCCATCATTACCTTTATGCCTGAATTATACGCAATATCACACCAAAAGTCAATGGAAAAAGACGTCGATTTTCTGCAATTGGCAAAAAAACAGGGCCGTCTCCATGAGACAGCCCTGTTATATGCGGGGATGGAATGACGGTCACTTTTTTCGGGCGACGACGACGAAGCGGCCGTCCTCCACGTGGTAGGCGCAGGTCACCAGCGTGATGAGCTTGTCGCCGTAGGCCGCGGTGACGCCGGTGTCGTAGAGCGCCTTGGAGCGGAAATTCGAGATGGCGTTGTTGAAGTCCGCTTCGTCCGCCGCGTCGATGAACTGATAGAACTTGAAGCAGTTCTCGTAGGTGTAATAGACCCGGTCATAGAAGGCCGCAAGCACCTCGTACTCGCCCTCCTCGTAGAGGGTGTCAAAGTGGATGGTGGGGTGCGCCTGCCAGTAGGATTTGCTCTCATACTTGGGCAGGGAGCGGAACATGCTGCCGTCCAGCATATTGTGGCCGTAGATCAGCAGATTGTCGCTGTCGGCGGAGCAGTTGGCGTCGATGAAGGGAATGCCGCCGAAGCTGTACTCCCGCTTAAAATTCGTGTGCAGATATTTTTCCGGATCGGTGGGGGTGTGCATCACCGGGTAGTCGATGACGGTGCCGTCGATGCGCAGCCAGCCAAACAGATCGTGGTTCTGCTCATACAGGGGGGCATACTTCGCCAGCATCACCGGCTCCGTCGGCTCAGGCTCCGTGGGGACGGTGGTTTCCGTGGTCGGCCCGGTGGACCGGGTCTCCTGCGGCGTGGTCTCCACGGGGGCAGCGGTGGCCGTGGCGTTTTCCTCCACCATTTCGGAGAGTTTGCGGAAATCACTGCGGGCTTTGCCCATATGGATCAGGATGGCAGCCACCGCGATCAGCGCGATGCAGAACACTGCCACGAGGATGATGAAAAGGGGATTGGGGCCTCTTCTTCTCCGTCTGCGCTGCCCGGCGTCATTGCGGCGGGGCGGGACGGGGGTGCGGGGTGTCTGGAATTTGCCTTGCCTGTTTGCCATGTTTCTTCCCTCTCAATATGGGATGCTCCAGGGCATCCGCCGGAAAAGGGCGGCGACGGAATCTCCGCCACCGCCCTCGTTCAACAGTTTACGTTGTTTTCTTAACGCTGTCTTCTCTTGCGGTCGTAGACGCAGACAGCAGCCGCGCCGCAGAAGGAGAACATCAGAACGCTGCCCAGAATCATGGCAATCTCACCGCTGCCGGTCTTGGGAACGTTGTCCTTGCCGGAGTTGGACTTCCACTGGGCGACATAGGTGACATCCTTGGTCACGGTTTTGGAGACCTTTGGCGCCCAGTCGCTGAAAGTGTAGCCCCTGCGGGTGGGCTTGCCGTCGAACGCGGGGGTGGCGGTGC
>ENA-UOJE01001182-UOJE01001182.1-human-gut-metagenome-genome-assembly--contig:-C23-NODE-1182-length-24564-cov-9.906891_pt1 | contig 24564 bp, 19 predicted proteins | sample MGYA00242341_ERZ723888 | MGnify/ENA metagenome assembly ERZ723888 | reverse complement strand
CCGCGCAGTGGGAAATCAATCAATACACAATTACCTTTGACACCAACGGCGGCAGCGAAATCGCACCCATTACACAGGACTACGGCACGGTAATTACCGCACCTGAAGCCCCGGAAAGAGAGGGCTACACCTTTATCGGCTGGGATAAGGAAATTCCCAAAACCATGCCTGCCGAGAATATAACGCTCAAAGCACGGTGGAAAGACACCGAAAAGCCCACGGGCGAAATTATCATAGGCACCAATAAATGGCAGGAATTCCTGAATAAGCTCACCTTCGGTCTGTTCTTTAAGGACACGCAGACGGTGACGATCACCGCCGCCGACAACAGCGGAACCGTGTTTGTCTCTTATCTGGTGACCGATCGGGATCTTTCCGAAGAGGAACTGAAATCCCTCGTATTCAGTGGGTACGAGGAGCCGTTCCACATAGACCCCAGCGGGGAGCATATTGTTTATGCAATGCTCGTTGACGAGAGCCTGAACATAACATACCTTCGCTCCGACCGCGTAACGCTTGACAATGTTCGGCCGGTGATCTCCGGCATTGAGGACGGAAAGACTTACTGCGAGGCGCAGACGGTCACCGTTGACGAAAAGTATGTGGGCACCGTCACCGTAAACGGCACAGAGGTCAGGCTTGACGAAACCGGCAGCTTTACCCTCTCTCCGGCAGACGGCGAGCAGAAGATCGTTGTCACCGACAAGGCGGGCAATATTGCCGAAATGACCGTGACGGTCAACGACGGGCATACCTATGGTGAATGGGTATCGAACGGCGACGGCACGCACACCCGTCAATGCACGGCAGACGGCTGCAACGGACTTGAAACAAAGGATTGCTCCGGCGGCAAGGCAACCTGCGCCGAAAAAGCGGTATGCGAGGTCTGCGGCAAGGCTTACGGCGAGCTTGACCCGAAGAACCACAACGACCTGAAGCACATCCCTGCCAAGGCGGCGACCGAGGATGCCGAGGGCAATATCGAGTATTGGCACTGCGGCGGCTGTGATAAGTATTACAGCGACAAAGACGGCACCAAGGAAATCGCCAAAGCCGACACCGTAACGGCGAAGCTGCCGAAGTCCCCCAAAACCGGTGATAACAGTAACCTCATGCTGTGGATCGCATTGCTGTTTATCAGCGGCGGTGTTCTGACAGGTGTAACGGTATTTGATAAGAGGAAAAGACATTCCGTCAAATAATCAAAGATAAGTAGCAATTAACGATCCATCACGGAAACATCACAATTACGGCACAGAGGGCATAAAAACCGCTGTGCCGTATTTCTTTCCTTGACGACTGTTTTTGAGAAACAAGCATTTTCTCGGGCATAACCCAACAATTTTTTGCCGGATTCCATGTATACTGTGTATATCACACTTATGCACTCTTCACTTTTGGCCCGGCAGCGGACACACGGATATCAACAGATACCAAATACAGCGAGGTAATTATGAAAACAAGGAGAAGCCCCTAACAATCATGTACATAAGCGAAACGCAACACTCAAGACCGTCTTAACAAAACGGTTTTTATATGCACGCCCTCATGCGGCTGTACTATGCCTTAAAGCATAGCGCAGTCGCTTTTTTGTTTTCCCGAATACCGTAACAGGAGGTGACCACAATGTTTAGCCTTGCAGAATCAATCGACGAAACTCAACACAACGCAGTGCCATAAAAAGCGGCGCCCTGCCGTTTTCAAGCGACAAGGTGAAAGAATGAAAAAGAATACAGGAAAGAAACAGGTGTTGAAATAGCAAAGGCTGTCTTTGCGCAGACACACAGACACCTATATTTTTTTGACCTCTGCGGTCAACAGAATTCCATACGATATCTGCAAAAAACCAACAATAAATCTGTTATTTCGGAATTTCAAATTGGCTTGGCTTTCTGCGTTTGTATAAACGGCAGCGTACTGTCAAATTTTGCGGTAGGCTGTCGAAGCCCTCCGTATCAATCGTTTTTGACCTAACAAAAAACGATTGAACGGAGGTACATAAACTTGAAAAAACTGAACCCTAAAAAGGTTTTTATTATAGCCGACGGCGGCTATCGGGAAATAACTCCCGTGGAGCATGAATTTCGGAAAGAAACCGATGCAGGCTACCGAGAAAAGAAATTCATCGGCCTGCACAGCATGATCATGGAGGTGAGTGAAAAGGAATACATTGAATTCTACCGCAGCAAACGGCGACAGAAATATCTCGACGAGCAGCGCAGGGATAACGGCGATGTTTCGTATGACGCCTTGAACAGTGATGAATTCAATGGTGAGGAAATTCTGATTGCCGAGCTGCCGGATGTTTGCGATACGCTTGTCCATCAGCAATTGTTGGACAAGCTGCGCCAAGCGGTGGACGCTCTGCCGGAGGATGAAAAGGCTCTGATTGCCCAGCATTTCTATGACGAAGTTCCGCAGACGGAGCTTGCCGAGCGCTACGGCGTTTCACAGCAGGCAATCAGCAAGAAAATCGCAAAGATCCGTGCGAAACTCAAAAAACTTTTAGAAAATTAAAAAATTTGGTTGTAGCCCCCTTGCTTTTTCGGCTGAAAAAGTGAGGGGGCTTTCTCAATAGCCTCCGCCCGTTCTTTGAAAACCGAATAGCACAGCGCATTCTTTACCTTCCTTCTGCCGTCGGCGAAACCGATAAGCCACACGACCTTTTGAGTCGGACGGTGCGGCGCATCCGCACCGAAGGCCATGACAGGCAGAAGCAATAATGATACTTGCGTCCAGTCACAGGCCGAGCGTTGAAGCGGTACGAACAAAGTACCGTAAGCCGTCGCAGCCAATGAGGGCGCCTCGCAGAGATCCTGGGAGTGGTGGAATTCCAATGAGGTCAAATGCATGACCGGAGAATGCGTTCCCTTGTTCGGGGCGTCGTGGACAAATACGGACAAAAGCAAAAACGATTGATACAAATACCAAGGCGGTCGTTTGTCCAAAAGCACTCGGCCGCCTTTTTACTTAAACGGAGGCTAATATGAAAGAAATAAAACGAGGTGAAATCTATGCCGTCGATTTCGGTGCAGGCTTCGGCAGTGAGCAAGGCGGAATTCGCCCGTCCTTGATTTTACAGAATGATATCGGCAACAAGCACAGCCCCACCACCATCGTGGCGGCGATCACAGGCAGAAAAACAAAAGCAGCTCTGCCCACCCATGTGAAAATCATGGCGAAAGGGCTTAAAACCGAATCCACCGTCCTGCTCGAACAAATCCGAACGATAGACAAAGCACGGCTCGGCGAGTATATCGGCAGGCTTGACATCAAGACCCTCGCCGCCGTTGACCGTGCCATTGTAGTGAGCCTCGGCATCAAATACCTGGAGGAACTGCTCAATGGATAAAAGAACCGACATCAACAATACATCATTCGCTTACAGTGTAAACCTATTAAAAATGCTCCTCGCCATACAACTCATCACCGAGGATGAATACGAAAGAATCGCTCAGATCAGCGCCGAACACTACGGCGCTGATCTGATTTATGTCTGAAATCTTAATTCTCAAGTTTTTGCGAAAAACCGCTGGAAGTATTCGAACTATTGTGATATGGTGTGTCGTGCCAAAAGGCGAATAACAGCAAGGTGAACCCTTGCGGAAAGGAGAAAGACATGAACATTACGGAGATCACAAGCACAAAGAAGCAGACAGCCGAACGGCTTCGGTTAGCCCCATACTGCCGCGTATCGAGCGATTCAACAGACCAGCTTCACTCTTTCGCCGCACAGATCCGCTACTACAGCGACTATGCCAAGAAGCATCCCGAATATCAGCTTGTCGACATTTATGCCGATGAGGGCATCACGGGAACCGAGATGAAAAAGCGGGACGAGCTGAATCGCCTGATAGCCGACTGCAGGAAAGGCAAGGTCGACCGCATCATCGTCAAGTCGGTTTCCCGATTGGCGCGGAACACAGAGGAACTGCTTGTACTGCTGCGGATGTGCAAAGAGATCGGCGTGAGCGTGTACTTCGAGGAACAAGGCATCGACACCGAAAAACTGAATATGGAGATGATCGTAACCTTCCCCGGTATGGCCGCACAGCAAGAAAGTGTGAACATATCGGGGAATTTGCGTTGGAGCTATCAAAAGCGGATGCAGTTCGGTGACTTCAACTGCACTTGTCCGGCTTACGGCTTCGACCTCAAGGACGGCGAGCTCGTAATCAACGAAACGGAGGCGGCGGTCATTCGGCGCATATTCGATCTATACCTCCAAGGCTACGGAACGCTTGCCATTGCGAAAATGCTGAATGAGGACGGCATACCGCGGAAACACGGCTACGAAAAATGGCTGCCGAGTTCCATCAACTATGTGTTGAACAATGAACGCTATATGGGAGATGCGCTCCTGCAAAAGAGCTACACTACCGAAACCCTGCCGTTTCGGAAAATGAAAAATGACGGACGGCTGCCGCAATACTATGTGGAGAACAGCAACCCTGCCATCGTCAGCCGGGAAACCTTTCAGGCGGCGCAGAACCTGCTGCGCTCACGGAAAACGGAAAGGTGCAAAAGAAAGTCCTATCCGCTGACCGGAAAGCTGCGCTGTCCCGAATGCGGCAGAGTCTTCCGGCATCAGATCGTAAACGGCAAGGCACATTGGATAGGCTCCTGCCGCTCGTCCGGTGCGACCGAATGTCAGCACCGCCATGTGCGTGAGGATATCGTATATGAGATATTCACTGATATGGCTATCAAGCTGAAAACCTACCGAGCCGAACTGCTCGGTACGCTGATTCACCAAATGGAAACCATGCAGGACCGCACAAGCCGCAATCAGGAGCGTATACGGCAGATAGATAAAGAAATTGCCGACCTCGGTGCGAAGAACCATGTCATTGCAAGGCTGCACACAAGCGGCGCTATGAACGCCGCCGATTACGCCATGCAGACTTCGGGGATCGGCAACCGCCTCACCGAGTTACGCATCGAGCGGCGGCAAAAGCTCACTGAGGATGAGGACGACCAATTACTCGCCACCCTCAAAGACTTAAATGCTATCCTCGATGAATACGAGCCGACCGTCGAGTTTGACAACGGGCTGTTTGACGAAATCGTCGAGAGCATCACGGTGGACAGCAGCGAACAACTCACCTTCAAGCTCATCGGCGGCATCACACTGACCGAGCAAATCCCCAAGAAAGGACGGTGAGAACCGAATGAAAAACAGAACCCTGCCTTACGGCTACTGCTGTAAAAACGGCGTTATCGTCATAGAACCGCAGGAAAGCAAAGTGCTGAAGCGGATATATGCCGCCTACCTTGACGGCTCCTCTATGCTGACCATAGCCGAGCAGCTGAACAGAGAGAAAATCGAATACAGGGACGGCGTTACCGGCTGGAATAAGGGGCGGCTCAAGCACCTCATTGACAATACAAAGTATCTCGGCACAGAGGTATATCCGCCGATCATCGACCAAGAGACCTATGAGAAAATACAGAAAACAAAGCATGGGCGCAACACACAAAGGAACACGGACAAAGCACAGGACATATTCAAGCTGACCGTCCCTGTCCGATGCCCAAGCTGCGGTGACCGAATGCGTCGCCGACACGACAGCCGATGCAAATGCCAAGAGCGCTGGACTTGTGAGAACACGGCCTGCCGTCTGCGGATCGAGATATCCGATGCCGAACTGCTGACCGCACTCGCCGACCTTCTCGGTACGGTAACCGCCGACAGTATCACATTGCCTACCGAAACACCATACGAACCGAGCACCGAGGTAATACGGCTGAATAACGAGATCAGCCGTATGCTTGACATGGCGGAAATAGACAAGGCGGTGTTGCGAAGCAAAATGACGGAGTGCCTCCGGCAGAAATACAAAGAGCTTGGCAATGAGTGCTGCGCCGTACAAAGGCTGAAAGCCGAACTTGGCAGTACGGCAGACATCGCCGAGCGGCTGAACCGCACGGTCAGCGAAATACGCCTGTACACCGACAAAACGGCAGACATCATACTGCTGAACGGACAGATCATACGAAAGGAGTCAGACAATGGAACAGACTGTTGTATCCCCGCCGAGAGTGGTGCGGATAATCGAACCGACCGTATCGGTCAGAGAGAGCGTCAAAACCCATTACAGAGTCCTGCGGGTGGCGGCATACTGCCGCGTTTCCACTAAGCAGGAGGAACAGCTCAACAGTTATGAAAATCAGGTGGAACACTACACCGAACGCATCAATTCCGAAAACGGATGGACGCTTGAAGGTATCTACGCCGACAAGGGCATCTCCGGCACAAGCGTGAAAAACCGAGATGAATTCAACCGCATGATCCGCCGATGCAAACAAGGGAAAATCGACATGATCATCACGAAATCCATTGCAAGGTTCGCAAGAAACACGGTGGACTGCCTGAAATATGTCCGCCTGCTCAATGACCTTGGCGTCGATGTGTACTTCGAGGAACAGGGCATCCACAGCAATCAGCCCGGCGCCGAGTTTTACATCACCATCTACGGCAGCATAGCACAGAGCGAATCGGAAAACATCAGTGCCAACATTAAATGGGGCAAGGCGCAGGCCGCCCGTGAAGGCAAGGTAGTATTCAGATACAAGAACTTCCTCGGCTATCGCAAGGGCGAGGACGGACAACCCGAAATCGTCCCCGAAGAAGCCGAAACGATCCGCTTTATATATGACCGCTTCCTCGCAGGCGACAGCTTAAAAGGAATTGCCAAACTACTTGAAGAAAAGGGCATCAAAAGCCCGACGGGAAAAGCAGAGTGGCAGTTTTCCACGATACAGTCCATTCTCTCCAATGAGAGGTACAAAGGCGATGCCATCATCAACAAAACCTACATTGCCGACTGCATCAGCAAAAAGGTCAGAGTCAACAACGGCGAACGCCCGAAATACTATGTGGAAAACAGCCACCCTGCCATCATCGACTCGGCTACCTTCGGCAGAGTCCAGGAGGAACTCGCAAGGCGCTCCGGCAAACGCAAAATCAGCCGAAAAGCCAAGACCGAGCAAGGCAAATACTCAAGTAAATACGCTCTGACAGAACTGCTCGTCTGCGGTGAATGCAAGTCCGCCTACCGCCGATGCACATGGACGGCAGGCGGCAAAAAGAAAATTGTATGGCGATGCATCAACCGCATTGAATACGCCAAGAAATACTGTCATAACTCACCCTCCGTAGAGGAAAGCATACTGCAACGGGCAGTGATGGCAGCGATCATGGAAACCGCCAACCAAAATGCAGAGGTGCTGCGGACACTAAAGACGCATATCGGCATGGGCTTGGCGGGAGAAAAGAGCGAGGATAACAGCATTGACCTTCAGGTGCGAATCGCCGAGATCGAAGCAGAATTCCGAAAAATGCTCGACCGAGTATCCACCGACACCATCGAAGCCTTTGACGAGGAAACTGCAACTCGGCTCATGAACGAAAAAAGCCGCCTGCAACAGCAGCTCGACAACATAGCCGACGCTGAGCAACGGCGAGAAAACGCAAAATCCCGACTCGATGATATCTATACAATACTGGACGGCATAAAAAACCGTCCGATGGAATACGATGACCAAATCGTCCGTCAACTGCTCGAATGCGTAGTGGTGGATTCCAAAGAACAGATTACCGTAATATTCAAAGGCGGTCTTAAATCGGTGCAGCCGCTGACCGAATGACAGCGGCTCACTGCTGCCCCTAACCTTGAAAACTCAAGATTTTTCGTAAGGGAACAAATACTACCCCAAAAAAGGCGAAAAAATCTATTTTATAGTCCTACCACAAAAACCGGCAGGCCGCCACATGGGGCCTGCCGGTTTTTTTATGCTCGGGCCAGGGGTCAGGGCGGTTCCTCTCATAAATGGCAGCTGCGATGCAAATGCGCTGATCCGTCTGCCGTTTTCCGGCAGCACGCAGCTTTGTTCCTCCAGATCCGGTCAACTCCCTTCGGTTAGAATAGGCTAACTTCCGTGCTTTCAAAAGGCCGCCGTCAGCGGCCTTCCCATAAGCTGTCTGTCTTATCTATATGGATCGTACTACCAGCTCCGTGCAAACACAAGATGCTTCTCCCGTTTGGGGAAATTTTTTCGGATGGGTGCCATGCGGCAACGGGCGCTGCGTCCATTCGCAGCCTAAAAAGGGACCCCTGCGGCGAGGCCGCAGGGGGTTCCTTTTCTATGCAGGGATCGACCGTATCTGCAGAAATTGCTGATGCAGGGTCCTCTTACATTTTCTCCGGGGCGCTGCAGCCAATGAGGGTCATGGCGTTCTTCAGCACCGCACGGGTGGTATCCGCCAGCTTCAGCCGGGCCAGCAGCACCGGCTTCTCCTCGCCCTTGATGCGGCAGGCGGCGTAGAATTTGTGGAACGCCGCCGCCAGAGCGGTGAGGTAGCGGTTGATGTGGCTGGGATCGTAGTCCCGTGCCGCCAGCAGCACCACCTGACCATAGGAGGCGATCTGCTTGATGAGGGCCTGCTCCGTCTCGTCGGTCAGGAGGCTGAAATCCACGGCATCGGTGGCCAGGACGGTATAGCCCTCGGCCTCCAGATTCTTCAGCAGGGTGCAGATGCGGGCGTGGGCGTACTGCACATAGTACACCGGGTTCTCGCTGTCCTCCCGGACGGCCAGACCCAGGTCGAACTCCATCTGCGTCTCCGGCTTGGCGTTGAAGAAGTAGCGGCAGGCGTCCACGGGGATCTCGTCCAGCAGGTCCGTCAGGCTGATGGCCTTGCCGGTGCGCTTGGACATCCGCACCACCTCGCCGTCCCGCACCAGCTTCACCAGCTGCATCAGCACGATATCCAGCCGGTGCTCACCGTCCAGCCCCAAAGCGTCCATGGCACCCTTCAGGCGGGCCACATGGCCGTGGTGGTCGGCGCCCCACACGTTGATGACCTTATCGAAGCCCCGGACGGCGAATTTGTTGCGGTGATAGGCAATGTCGGCGGCGAAGTAGGTGTAAAACCCGTTGGCACGGCGCAGCACGTCGTCCTTCAGGCCCAGCTTCTCGATGTCCTCGTCGGACTTGCCAGCCTTTTTCAGGTTCTCCGCCAGGATCCGGCTGGTGGCCAGCCACAGAGCGCCGTCCTTCTCATAGGTATAGCCCCGCTGGGTCAGCGCCTTCACGGAGTCTGCCACATAGCCGCTCTCGTGGAGGGTGGACTCGAAGAACCATGCGTCGTACTGGATGCCGTACCGGGCCAGATCGGTCTTCATCTTGGGGATGTTGTGATCCAGACCGAATTTGGCCAGCGCATCGTGCCGGGTCTTTTCGTCGCAGTCCAGATACTTCTCGCCCTCCTGCTGATAAAACAGCCGGGCCAACTCCCGGATATCGTCGCCATGATAGCCGTCCTCCGGGAACTCCACGGCGTCCTCGCCACGGATCAGCTGCTGATACCGGACATCCAGACTCCGGGCAAACTTATCGATCTGGTTGCCGGCGTCATTGACGTAGAACTCCCGCCACACGTCGGCACCGGACTTCTGGAGCACGGAGGCCAGCGTGTCGCCCAGCACGCCGCCACGGGCGTTGCCCATGTGCATGGGGCCGGTGGGGTTGGCGGAGACGAACTCCACCATGTACTTCTTTCCGGTCAGCGTGTCGTTGCGGCCGTAGTCGGCGCCCTCCGCCTCCACACAGGCCACGGTATCGCCGAACCAGCGGCTGCCCAGCCGGAAGTTCAGAAAGCCGGGGCCGGCCAGCTCCACGGAGGTGAAATAGGTGTCCGTCAGGTCCATCTGCTCCGTCAGGATCTGGGCCACCTGCCGGGGGTTCATCTTCATGGCCTTGGCGGCAGCCAGGCAGAAGGTGGTGGTATAGTCGCCGTTGGCGGTATCCTTGGGGATCTCCACCGAGGGGGTCACCGTCACGCCCTCCGGCAGCAGGCCGGCGGCGCTCGCCTTCTGATAGGCGGCGGTGGTCAGGGCCAGCACCTGGTCCTTCGCGCTTTGGATCATATTCATTGCGGGGTCCTCCTTCATTCTTGATATAGCTCCAGCCGAACCGTCAGCGCCGACACCGGCGTCTGTCCCATGTGCAGGGAATAATCCAGCGTAATGTGTCCTTGTTCCTCCTGCTCCAACTCCCACAGCAGCTCATGGACGGCTACGTCCAGCGCCAGCACGCCCTCCTCCGTGGGCAGGTGCAGGACGGTGGGGGCGGCGGGGTCCAGCCGCATCCGGTAGCTGTTGCCGCTGCGGAGAGTCACGCAGCCGCAGTCCTCCAGCCACAGCTCCGAGGTCATGAGACTGCCGTCCTCATCGCTGCGGGCCTGATACCGCAGCTGCCACCCCGACGGGGTGCGCTCCAGCGTGCCGCTGCCCCGGAAGTGCAGCACATCCTCCATGTCCGGGAGTCGGGTGCGGCTCTCCACATGGACCTTCACATTTCCTTCCATGACGGCCTCCTCAGTATCGCTCGATGTCCACCAGCCGCACGGGAGCCGTAGGCTCCTCCTGCAGGAAGCGGCGGGCCATCTGGCCGAAGCCCTCCGGCCGGTCGCTGGTACACAGCAGCGCCTGTCCGGTCCCCTCCGGGGCCAGCAGCTGCCGCCGGACCAGCGCATCATGCAGGGTGTGGACGGACTCTGCACCGGCGTTCACCAGCGACACCTCCGGCCCCATGATCTCCCGGATGATATCCGTCAGCAGGGGATAGTGGGTGCAGCCCAGGATCAGCACGTCCAGCCCCTCCTGCCGCAGAGGCTCCAGATACTCACGGGCCACCGTCTCAATGACCGCGTCGCCGGTCTGATAGCGGCCGTTTTCCACCAGCGGCACCAGCAGCGGGCAGGCCCGGCTCACCACATGGATGGTTTCATCCAGCCGGTGCAGCGTCCGCTCATAGGCGCCGCTGCGGACGGAGGCAGCGGTGGCGATGAGGCCCACCCGCCGGTTCCGGGTCATGGCCGCCGCCTTCCGGCAGGCGGGCTCCACCACCCCCAGGATGGGCAGGTCGTTTTCCGCCTGCAGTTGGGGCAGAGCGGTGGTGGATACGGTGCCGCAGGCCACCAGCACTGCCTTGATATCGAAAGAGCGCAGGAAGTGGACGTCCTGCCGGGCGTATTTCAGCAGGATCTCCGGCGAGCGCCCGCCATAGGGGACACGGGACGTGTCTCCGAAGTATATAATGTTTTCAGAGGGCATCAGCCGCCGCATTTCCCGCACGGCGGTCAGCCCCCCCAGACCGGAGTCGAACACTCCGATGGGCCGTTGGTCCATGACTGGGCCTCCTTTCCGGCATCCCCGTGATGCCGCAGTGTATCACGCTGCATAATAAAACAATCATATTATACTATGGAAGCTCTCCTTTCTCAAGTGAAAATTTGGCGGATTTCCCCGGTTTTTTCAGTGGTATTTTCCCGCCGGGTCTGTTATACTGTTGCATACAGTAAAGGCCCCTTCGGCGGTGTGGAGGTGTATCCGTATGGAGATCAAAATGACAGAGAAGCAGTTCCGGCGTCTGCTGGATCTGGTGTATATCGGCAACTGGATCCTCAATTCTACCCGCGGCGACGATCGCATCCGCCAGTATGATGAGGTGGAGAGTCTGGTGTTCTCCCAGTGTCTGGCCCATGGGATGGCGCCGCTGACGGAGCTGTATCAGGGGCAGCTGATCCCCTCACAGGCCTTTGCCGAGGGCGGCATCCACGAGGCCATCATGGCCTATGAGGACACCACCTTCTTCGAGATACTGGCGCAGGAGCTGGCCCTGCGGGACATGGATGATCCCCCCATCACGGAGGAGAATTACGACGAGGTCATGAACCGCATGAACGCCTATTTGGGGGAGTTCGAGGCCCACGGCACCGACCACATCTCCGTGGACATGGAATAACGCACTGCATAAAAAAGCTGCCGGGAGTGCTCTCCCGGCAGCTTTTTTATGCACCGGCGCAGGTCTGTCGATGAAATAGCCGGGGACGGAAGCTCCGTCCCCGGCTATTTGGGTTTTTATTACGCCTCAGCGCTTCAGCACTTCTCGTAGATGGTGGCAACGCCCATGCCGCCGCCGATGCACAGCGTAGCCAGACCACGCTTGGCCTCGGGACGCTTCTGCATCTCATGCAGCAGGGTGACGATGATACGAGCGCCGGAAGCGCCCACGGGGTGGCCCAGAGAGATGGCGCCGCCGTTGACGTTGACCTTGCTCATGTCGAAGTGCAGCTCACGGGCCACAGCGATGGACTGAGCGGCAAAGGCCTCGTTGGCCTCGATCAGGTCGATATCGTCGATGGTCAGGCCGGCCTTGGCCATAGCGGCACGGGAGGCAGGCACGGGGCCAACGCCCATGATCTTGGGATCCACGCCGCCCTGGCCCCAGCTAACCAGCTTGGCCATGGGCTTCAGGCCGTACTTCTCCACAGCCTCGGCGGAAGCCAGCACGATGGCGGCAGCACCGTCGTTGATGCCGGAGGCGTTGGCAGCGGTGACACGCTGGGTACCCTTGTCCTCGGTCTCCTTGGCACCGGTGACCTCGAAGGTGTGAACGACCTCGGGGTTGGGGGACTCAGGACCAACGGGGAAAGCGCCACGCAGCTTGGCGATGCCGTCGGCGGTGACGCCGGCCTTGGGGAACTCGTCACGCTTGAACTCCACGATCTCCTTCTTGACCTTCACAGGGACGGGAACGATCTCATCGTCGAAGCGGCCGGCGGCCTGAGCGGCCTCGGTCTTCTGCTGGGAAGCAGCGGCGAACTCGTCCTGCTCACGGCGGGTGATGCCCCAGACATCATTGATGTTCTCGGCAGTGGTACCCATGTGATAGTTATTGAAGGCATCCCACAGACCGTCACGGATCATGGTGTCCACGATCTTCTTGTCGCCCATGCGGGCGCCCCAGCGGGCGTCGGGGGAGGCGAAGGGAGCGGCGCTCATGTTCTCGGTACCGCCGCAGACCACGATGTTGGCATCGCCGGACAGAATGGCACGGGCACCCTCGATGACGGACTTCATGCCGGAACCACAGACCATGCCGATGGTGTAGGCGGGAACGGAGTAGGGGATACCGGCCTTGACGGAGACCTGACGGGCCACGTTCTGGCCCAGACCGGCGGTCAGGATGCAGCCGAACATCAGCTCATCCACGTTCTCGGGAGCAACGTTGGCCCGCTTCAGGGCCTCCTTCACCACGATGGCGCCCATCTCGGTGGCGGGGGTGTTCTTCAGGGAACCGCCGAAGGAACCGATAGCGGTTCTGCAGCAGTTGACGACGTACAAGTCTTTCATAGTATCTTTTCCTCCTAATTTGTTTTGGGTCCCTTTTTGGCTTTCCGATTTGCCTTGGTTTCCATTACCTTATCTATCGTACCATTTTTAGCAAAATAGTCAAGGGGAGAATCTCATAAAAATAGGAAATAATTCCAGAGTTCCCTTGTTTCGGGAGAAAATCAGTCCCCGGAGCCGGTGCTGCCGCCATCCTTTTCGCCGGAGTTATCGCTGTCCGTACTGCTGCCCGTACCGCTGTCCGTGCCGGGATCGGCGCTGCCGGAGCCGAACTGGCTGCTGAGCTCGGACTGCCGGGCCGTGAGGCGGCTGTAAAAGTCCCCGGCGTCCAGCTTGTCATAGAGGCCCTGATTGTATTCCACCGTCAGCGCGCTGCGGGCCTGAGTCACGTTTTCCTTGAACATCTCGTCCAGCACGGAGCTCTCGTCCAGCGTCTGGCCGATGGCCACATACCAGCCTTCGTCGGTGGCAATGACATCGCTGACCTGTCCCGGCTCCAGCGCAGAGAAGGCGGCGGACAGGGTATCCCCCAGCGTCTCGGCGCTGAAGGTACGGCCGGTGTCCCCGGCCTCGATACCCAACTGCTGGGCCATCTCCGCATACAGGGCATCCTTATCCTCGGCGGTGGACAGCCGGGCGGCGAAGTCCTCTGCCTGCGCCTGAGAGTTCTCACCGCCGGAGGCGGGCCAGTACAGCAGCTTCACCGTCACATAGCCCTTTTCCTGAGCGAAGGCGTCGATGGCCTCCTGCGTGGGGTGCATGGCGCTGCCGTCGGCGGTATACAGGTCGTGAAGCCGTGCATACAGCAGGTACATCCGGTTGATGCTGTCGAAGGTATCCTCGCTGATGCCCAGCAGCTGCAGCTGCTGCTGATAGCCCTCCTCGCCGCCGTAGTAGGTGACATACTGCTGCCGCTGCTGCTGGAGCCGGGCCTCGTCCTCCTCCGTCAGCGATACATTGTACTGTTTGGCCCACTGCCGCAGCAGGGCATAGAGCTTCACCGTCTCCACGGCGTCGGCCTTGGCATAGGAGCCGTAGGTCATGCCGTTGGACACCTCGGCACTGAAATCCAGATTCGGCACATAGGAGGTCAGGTACTCGCAGTCATAGGCCAGCCAGTACAGGTACTCCTCCGCCGAGATATCCTCGCCGTTGATGCGCATCAGCACGGCGTCCGGATGGATGCCGGTGACCTCGTAGTAAAGACCGTCCGTTCGTTGGCCGGCGCTCATCCGGTCGCCGGAGGCGATCCACAGCACCATCAGCACCGAGACCACCAGCATCGCAGCAAAACGTTTCATAGGGTTTCTCCTTCTGCGGGCGTTTCGCCCGAAATTTCCTTGCGTTTGAGAGTCAGCGCCTCCACCAGATGCCCGGCGGCGTCCAGCGCCTCCTCGCCGGGCTTCAGGTGCAGCGTCAGCTTGGGATGCTCCCCCGCCGACAGCAGCAGGCGGCTGCGGTAGGCCGGCAGAGTGCATACCGCCATGAGGCTGGGAACATCCATCCGCTGGCCCAGGCTCAGCAGCAGTGTCTGGCCCTTCTGGGTAATATCCGTCACCCCGGTGTCGGCGGCTGCCGCCCGCAGCAGCGCCACATCCAGCAGCGCCGTCACCGGTCGGGGCGGATCGCCGTAGCGGTCCGTCAGCTCGTCGATGAGGTCCGCCGCCGCATCGTTATCCCGCAGGGCGGCAATGCGCCGGTACAGGTCCATCCGCTGCCGGTCGGAGGGGACATACCGCTCCGGGATGTACGCCGCCACCGTCAGGTCGGCGGAGCACTCCGGCCGGATCTCCCGGCCCTTCCCCTGCTGCTCCAGCACGGCGTCGTTCAGCAGCTTCAGGTACATATCATAGCCCACGCTCATCATGTAGCCGGACTGTTCCGGCCCCAGCAGATTACCGGCGCCCCGGATCTCCAGATCCCGCATGGCGATGCGGAAGCCTGCGCCGAAGTCCACGTATTCCCGGATGGCGGACAGCCGCTTGCCGGCCACCTCCGTCAGCACCTTGCCGGGGCGGTAGGTGAGATAGGCGTAGGCCCGGCGGGAGGAGCGCCCGATGCGGCCCCGGATCTGGTGCAGCTGCGCCAGACCGAGCCGGTCGGCGTCCTCGATGATGAGGGTGTTCACGTTGGGGATATCGATGCCCGTCTCGATGATGGTGGTGCAGACCAGCACCTGTACCTCGCCGTCGGTCATCTGCTGCATCACCCGGCTCAGCTCCTGCTCGGACATCTTGCCGTGGGCCATGGCGAGGCGCACATCCTCCCCCAGCCACTGGCGCAGCCGTCCGGCGGTGGACTCGATGTTCTCCACCCGGTTGTGCAGGTAGTAGACCTGCCCGCCCCGGTTCAGCTCCCGCCGGATGGCCTCCGCCACGGCGGGCCATTCGTGCTCCATGACGTAGGTCTGCACCGGCTGGCGGTCCCTGGGGGGCTCCTCGATGGTGGACATATCCCGGATGCCCGACAGGGCCATGTTCAGCGTCCGGGGAATGGGGGTGGCGGACAGGGTCAGGGTGTCCACCTGACGCACCCGCTCCCGGAGCTTCTCCTTGTGGGTCACGCCGAAGCGCTGCTCCTCGTCGATGACGAGCAGCCCCAGATCCTTGAACACCAGATCCTTCGCCAGCAGGCGATGGGTGCCGATGAGCAAGTCGATCTTTCCCTGCGCCGCCCGCTCCAGAATTTCCTTGGTCTGCTTGGGGGTGCGGAACCGGCTCAGCACCTCCACCGTCACCGGGAAGGAGCGGAAGCGGTTCATGGCGGTGGCATAGTGCTGCTGGGCCAGCACCGTGGTGGGTACCAGAATGGCGGCCTGCTTGCCGTCCAGGATGCACTTCATCACCGCCCGCAGGGCCACCTCCGTCTTGCCGTAGCCCACATCGCCGCACAGCAGCCGATCCATGGGTACGGGCTTTTCCATATCCGCCTTGATCTCCCGGATGGCCTGTAATTGATCGTCGGTCTCCGTGTAGTCGAAGGCGTCCTCGAACTCCTGCTGCCATGGAGAGTCCGGAGAGAAGGCGTGACCCGCCTCCCGCTGGCGCTGGGCGTAGAGCTTGATGAGGCCCTCCGCCAGATCCTTGGCGGCTGCCTTGGCCCGGTGGGTGGTCTTGGCCCACTCCGTGCCGCCCAGCTTATTGAGCCGGGTGTGCTCGGTATCCTCCCCGGCCCCGATATACTTGCTCACCAGATCCAGCGCCGTGGCCGGCACATACAGGCAGTCGCTGCCGGCATAGGCGATCTTGATGTAGTCCTTCTCCACCCCGTCGGTGGGCATCCGGATCATCCCCACGAAGCGGCCGATGCCGTGGTGCTGATGCACCACCAGATCGCCGGGGGTCAGGTCAGCGTAGGACTGGAGCTTTTGCTGATTGCTGTCCCGCTTGGGGCGGGTCTTTTTGGACTTGCCTGCCAGCGGCGTGGTCAGCTGGCCCTCCGTCAGCACCGCCAGCTGCAGGGCCGGGTACTCGCACCCGGCGGACAGAGTACCCAGCGTAATGAGTACCACGTTCCGCACCGGGGAGCGCTCCCCCTCCAGATCCAGCACCGCCGGGATCTTCCGGGCCTCCAGCAGCTCCAGCAGATTTCTGGCCCGCACCTGTCCGCCGCACAGCACCACCACCCGGCAGCCGCCGGTGAGATAGTGGGTCAGATCCGTCACCGCCGTCTCCAGCGATCCGCCGTAGCCGGACAGCTGCCGGGCATCGATCTGCAGCAGGGCCTTGGGAGCCAGCAGGTACCGGCTGGTGGGCAGGCTCTCCAGCTGGCACACGGGGAAGCGCTCCAGCTGCCGGGCAAATTCCGTCTCCGGCAGGGCCGCCTCCGCCATGGGGCCGCACAGGATGCCGCTGTCCATGGCGGCGGTGACGTCCGCCTTCAGCTGGCCCAGCCAGCCCTTCAGGGCCTCCGCCGTGCGTCCACTCTCGCTGACGCACACCAGACACCCCGCAGGCAGATAGTCCATGGCCGTCACCAGCTCCGGGTATACCGCCGCCAGAAACCGGTCGCTGCCGTTGGGGACGATGCCCTGACGCAGCAGGTCGGCATCCGACCGCAGCTGCCGGGCCACGGGCTTGTCCTTCATCCGTCCCGCCAGCGTCTCCAGCCGTTCGGCGGTCTCCTCCGCCGCACCGTCCCGCCACAGGGGCAGCACCTCGCCGGCCGGCAGCAGCAGCGCCTCCCGACAGTTCTCCGTCCGCCGCTGGGTGGCGACGTCAAAGAAGCCCAGCGAGTCCACCTCGTCGTCAAAAAATTCGCATCGCACCGGGGCCTCGGCGCCGGGGGAGTAGACGTCCAGAATACCGCCCCGCAGGGCGAACTGTCCCGGCCCCTCCACCTGCTCCGTGCGGGTATAGCCCGCCGCCGTCAGCCGCCGGGCCAGCTCCTCCACCTGATACCGCCCGTCAGAGCGGAGGGTGAAGCTGCACCGGTCCAGCACCTGCGGGGGAATGCATCGCAGGGCCAGTGCATCGGCGGTGGTGACGATCACCGGGGACTCCTCTTGCCGGATGCGGTACAGGGCCTCCAGCCGCCGGTATTCCCATTGACGGCTCACCGCCGCCAGCTCCCGCCAGTGGAGCTCCCGTCCCGTCAGCAGGACAGGCTCCCGGCCGGTGAGGGACCGCAGGTCCGCCGCCTGCCGCCGGGCCTCCCCCTCGTCGGCGCAGAGCATCAGCAGGGGCCGCCCGGACTTCAGCCGAAGCGCTGCCGCCGTCATGGCCCGGTGTACCGGGCTCAGGCCCATCACCAGCGCCGGGCCGCCGCCGCTCTCCATCAGCTGCGCCAGCTCCTGTATCTCCCGGAGCTGCCACAGCTCCCGCAGCAGAGCTTCCATCCTGCCGCCTCCTTCCGATGATGAAATGTCCGTTCCCGGCGTACATGGGCCGGGAACGCCTTTGGGGGCGTATACGTCAGTATACGCCCCTATGCTGTAAGTTACCTGAAAAAGCAGGGAAATATGCGTGAAAAATGATGTGTGTCTGTCTCCGGGGGTGGCTCTTTCCGAAAATTGTTTTATGCCTCCGGCGGGTGACTTTCTGCCAATAGCGCTTTTGCATAGAGAACGTGTCTCCGACGGCCTACTTTTACTCTCAAGAGCCTTGTTTGTTATGGGACGTAGTGGGAATCGACACAGCAACAGACCCGCTACCGCTCCCGCTCAGGTGAAGGGGCGTGTGGGTCTACCGCCGTGGCGATCCGTTCCTCACGGTAGAACAGCGAACTTCTTCAACTGCCCACGTAGCGGCAGCGAGAGTAGAAGAACGCCGATTCCCTGCTTCGGCGGAATTTAGGAAGCGACTCTTGCACACAAAAGGAAGTCCAGAAACCATCGGTTTCTGGCGGCATTTTTTGCATACTTTTTGCTGCTGTTGGCAAAAAGTATGCCGTCGGAGACAAAAAGGATGATGGGCCGCCGGAGGCAAAACAGAAAAGGCTGTCGGAAAACTTCCCTTCAAAGGCAAAACAGCCGAATCAGTTGAACCGGTTCATGGCCCGGTCAGACCCCTGCGAGATCAATACCTCCGCAGCGTCACCGGCACGGTCCAGCGCCTCCATCAGCACCTTCTGATCCTCGCCCAGAGGGCGGCCGATGACCCAGTCCACCACGTCATAGCCCGCCTGCCCCGGAGCGCCTACCCCCACCTTGATGCGGGGGAACTGATCGGTTCCCAGATGCTGGATGATATTCTTCAGGCCGTTGTGGCCGCCGGCACTGCCGCCGGTGCGGATGCGGAGCTTACCCACCGGCAGGGAGATATCGTCGGAGATGACCACCACGTGGTCCGCCGGGATCTTATAGAACCGGGCCGCCTCGCCGACGGATTCGCCGGAGAGGTTCATATAGGTCTGGGGCTTCATCACCAGCACCTTTTCCCCGTTCACCATCCACTCCGCCGTCCACGCCCGGAAGCGCAGCTTATTGAAGCGGAAGCCCTTCCGCCGGGCCAGCCCGTCCACCGCCAGAAAGCCCATGTTGTGGCGGGTACTCTCGTATTTGGAGCCGGGGTTGCCCAGCCCCACCAGCAGCCAGCTGACGCCGCTGCCCTTGCGCTGAAAGATCATAGGTCCACATCCTTTGCCGTGTGAATTATATAAAATTTTCCGGGATCCTTCTATGAGATCGGCTCCCAAAAGAAAAACTCTGCATTTTGTGCCTCCGGCGGCCCACTTTTCCCAGCAGCTGGAAAAGTGGGCAAAAGAGCCGTTTGAAACCAATGGTTTCAAAACTTCCTTTCCTCTCAAGAGCTTCGTTTATTATAGGTCGTAACGGGAATTGACTCAGCAGCAGACCCGCTGCCGCTCCCACTCAGTTGAAGGGGTAGGAGCTTCTGGTCTATGATATCGTACCCGGGACAGCAAATTTCTCTCCCTGATACTGGCCGTAGTACGAATACTTGCAGAAAATCCTATCCAGATACTAAAAAAGCCCTCCTGCCTGAAGCAAGAGAGCTTTCGTCCGTCTCTGCGGAGCCGCCTACCTTACAGCGCCGCCCACTCCTCCTCCGTCAGCAGCGTGTTCAGCGCCTGCAAAAGGGCGTTGGGGGTCATGCGCTCCGGCAGACTCAGTTTCCTGCACAGCGCCTGCCGCCGGGCGGCGGAGTCGGGGCCGATCAGTCCCTTTTCCAACAGATCCGCCTTGGTAAGCTGCAAGGGGGCCGCCGGGGCCTCCTCTCCCTCCCATGTGGCGCCGCAGCGGCGCAGGGCTTCCAGCAGCACGGCGGGGGGCATCCCCTCCACGCCCAGCTTGCCCTCCTTACCGCCCTTGCGTTTGCGGCGCTCCTTGCCGTACACGTCCGGCACATAGGCCTGCAAGATCTGCTCCGGCGGCAGAACACCCTTCAGGTGATTGCGGATCACAAAGCCCGCCCCGTCCGGGTCCGTCATGAGGATGACGCCCCGGGCCGCCGCCAGACGGCGGAGATAGGCCAGCTTCTCCCGGTCGTGGAACACGGAAAATCCCCCCGTCTCCACGATCACGGCGTCCACCACCTGCAAGAGGGCGTTCTTGTCATACCGCCCCTCCACCACGATGACCTGCCGCACACGGGGCTTCACCGGCTGCCGGCCAGCTCCATGAGGAACAGCTTCAGCTCCGCCTCGCTGTCCATATTCTTCTCGCTTTTCATCCGCCGATCCAGCCTCTGGCATCGGATGACCGCCGTTTGACACCATTCGTGATCCACCTTTCCTGCCGCCTGCATCAACAGCTTGGCGGGATAATCGGAGCTCATGCTCCACAGCTGCTTGAGCCAGAACCGGTCCTTCCCGGCATCCAGCGCCATCCGGGCCGTATACAGCCGCCTCAGCTCCTTGCCCACCGCCGCCAGTATGACGATGGGCTCCGTCTGCATCCGCAGCAGCTCCCCCAGCACCTGCGCCGCCTGATCGTACTTCCCGGCGGTGATGCTGTTGGTCATGTCAAAGACCCGTGCGTCCAGCACCGGGTCCGCCACGGCGTTGATATCCTCCACCGTCACCGCCCGGCCCTTGGCATAGGCGGCGATCTTCCCGATCTCCGGCACCAGCTCCGTCATCAGGGAACCGCAGGTGAACAGCAGATGATCCGCCGTGGCGTCGTCGATGTCGTGTCCGGCGGCGGCAAAGCGGCGCTTCACCCATCGCAGCAGCTGCGCCCGCTCCTGCTGGCGGAACTCCACCTCGCACACGGACTTGTCCAGCGCAGCGCACAGCTGTTTCATCTTGCCGTCCCGCGTATAGGGCAGCAGATCGTATACCAGCACCAGCGTGCAGTACTCCGGAAAGTCCGCCAGCAGGGCCATCAGCGCCGTGCGCTGATGCTCATCCAGCCGGAAGATGTCCAGATCCGTCACCACCACCATGGTGTGCTGGGCCATCATGGGCATGGCCTCCGTTACCTCTGTCAGCTCCTGCACTGTCAGTCCCTTGCCGGAGAGCCGGTGGTAGTTGAACTCCTCGAAGCCCGCCGGGATCAGCAGCCTGTGCAGCTCCTCCAGATAATAGCTCCGCAGATACGTCTCCTCTCCGTAGAACAGGTATACGTTCTGTGGGGTCTGTGCCTTCAGATCCGCCCGCAGGCGATCGAAGCCGTTGTTCTTTTTTTCAGCCTTAGGGGGCATGGTCAGTCTCCTCCGTGTACGGTCACTAAAATATTTCCCTGCCGGTCGGTGCGGTAGATCTCCGCTCCCGCCTGGCTCAGCCGGTCCATGGCCTCCTGCGTGGGGTGGCCGTAGCTGTTGTTGCCCACGCTGATGATGGCCGTCTCCGGCCGCACGGCCTGCAAAAGCTCCTGCGAGGAGCTGTATCGGGAGCCGTGGTGGCCCACCATCAGCACCTCGATATCCGGCAGATCGTACTGCCCCACCAGCTTGCGCTCCGTGCTGCCCGCCATGTCTCCGGTGATGAGCACGTCAAAGTCCCCGGCGCTGCACAGGGCCGTCAGCCCCTGCTCATTGAGGTCGCCCTCCCCCACCGGGGGATAGAGGCTCAGCACCGCCCCGCCCAGCGGACACTCCACCGACCGGCGGACATACACCACCTCGATGCCGTTCTTCTCCGCCAGCCGCAGCAGCCGCTCCCTCACGCCGTATTCGTCCTCGATATCCGGCAGATACAGGGTCTGCACCTCCAACCGGGCCAGCAACTGATACAGGCCGTTGGTGTGGTCGGCGTGATAGTGGGTCACCGCCACGGCCCGCAGCCTGTGGATACCCATGCTCTCCAGCTGATCCGCCGCACGGCTCCCGGCATCCACATAGCTGTTGCTGGAGCCGCAGTCCACCACCACCGCCTGATCCCCGGCATACAGCAGGGTACACTGTCCCTGCCCCACATTCACCGCCATGGCGTTCATCTCTCCGTAGCGGCTGAGCCGGACATTGAGTCCCACCGTCAGCAGCAGGGTCATGGCCGCCAGCGCTGCCGCCACGGCGTATTTCCGCCGCCGCTCCCCGGTGATGGCGCAGGCGGTGAAGAGGGCGTAGGCGTACACCAGCCAGTATTTGAGATAACGGTTGGAAAAATACAGCGCATGGCCCGGCAGACGGGTCAGAGCCGACGCCATCCACAGGACATACCGCACCAGCGCCCACACGCACCAACCCAGCACCCGTGCCGCCGGAAGCCAGAGAAAGCCCGCCAGCGTCGCCACGAACGCCAGCATGAAGCTCCATCCCGCCGCCGGAACGATGAGCAGATTGCTCAGCGGCGCTATGAGGGAAAATGTGTTGAAGTAACAGGCCGTCAGCGGGATGGTGAACACCATGGCCGCCAGCGAAGCGGAGAGATTGGCGGCCACAAAGGACACCACCGGCCGCACCGGCCGCTTCTTCCCCCGGTACAGCCCCTTGAAAAAGCCGCTCAGCCTTTGGGAGAAGCACACCAGTCCCAGCGTGGCAGCGAAGCTCAGCTGCAGGCTCACCCCCGCTGCAGCGAAGGGATTGGCCAGCAGGATCACCAGCAGCGCCGCCGACAGGCTGGTAAGCCCATCGCTCTCCCGGCGCAGCAGCGGAGCCGCCAGCAGGAATATCTGCATGATGCAGGCCCGGACCACCGAGGGTGTCAGACCCACCATCACCATATAAAACAGCAGCACCGCCATAGAGAGCCCCGCCCCCAGCGCCCGCCGCCGGACGGGGAGCAGCAGCCCCAGCAGGGACACCAGAAAGGCACAGTGCAGCCCCGATACGGCCAACAGATGGGCCACCCCCGCCTGCGTCATGACGGCAGCGTCCTCCTCCGCCATACCGCTGCGGTCGCCGGTCAGCTCCGCCGTGACGAAGGCCGCCGTGTCGCCGTCGGGCCATATGGCGGCGATCTTCTCCCGCAGGGCGTACACCGCCCGCTGGGGCAGCCACCGGATGCTTCCGGCGCTGCCCTCCTCCGCCGTCAGCGGTCCACGGGCATACAGCAGAGCGAACACGCCCCGTGAGGTGAAGGCCGTCACATCGTTTTCCCGGATGCGGGCAGCGTCCTGCCATTGGGCCGTGCCGGAGAGCTGCTGCCCCGGCTCTAAACCGGCATATTCCGCATCGGCGTAGACCTCCGCCTTGGCCGCCGAGCCGGAGAGGCGGATGGTGACACGGACGCCCCACTCCGTCTCCACCGGGCGGGAGAGCACCGTGCCGGAGAACTCCCCCGTCTGCCCGCAGCGGGCTGTCACCGGAGCCTGTACCAGTGCCTGAAACAGCGCCGTGTACACCAGCGCCCCGCACAGGGCAAAGAGGATCAGCATCCCCCGCAGCCGCAGCCGGGCGGGCATCGTCCGCTTCAGCCCCAGCAGCACCAGTCCCGCCAGCAGGCAGGCCCCTGCCGCCCACAGCTGCCAGACGCCCACGCCCAGCAGCACGGCGGCAAAAACGCCCGCCGCAAAGGACAGCGCTATGGTGGCCAAGGTCCGCATCCTCTCTCCCCCCTCCCTGCTGCTTTTCGTCTTATTATAGCAAACCTCACCGCCCCCGGCAAGGCCTTTCCTTGACAGGTGCCTCATGCGTGTGATAGCATCCATATATGCTATCCACTACCACATGAGAGGGAACCATGAAGCTTCTGGTAAACGATCTGAAGCTGTACTTCGGTCTGATGTTCCTGCTGCCCCTGACGCTGGCCGGTCACAAGCTGCACCTGACCCTCCCTGCGGGCAGCTTCTTCCACCTTCTGGTTTTCCTGACCCTCATCGGGGGGGCTCTCCAACAACGACGTGATCTCCTCCGACCGGGACAAATACTACGCCGTATTCCTGCTGCTGGTTTACCGGCTGGCTCCCCGCACCTTCCGTCTCCGCATCTGATTTCACAAATTATAGCAATGGAGGTTCTGCACCATGACTGATCTGGAACGGGCCAAGGAGGCCCTGACAACCATTGACTGCACCTGCGCCCTGTGCCGGGACGAGGAGGTCCGCACCACCCAGCTTCGGGGGGTAGCGCCCCTTCTTAGCTGGCTGGAGGAGGGCCTTTCCGGCTGGAGCGTGGCCGATCGGGTGGTGGGTGCCGGAGCCGCATGGCTCTATACCCTGCTGCACCCGGCGATGGTCTATGCCCCGGTGATGAGCCGCCGGGCCACGGCCATTCTCACCCAATACGGTGTTCCCTATACCTGCGACGAGGTGGCGGAGTCCATCCTGAATCGAACCGGCACGGGCCTCTGCCCCATGGAGGAGGCCACCGCCGACGCCGCCGACCCCCAGCAGGCACTGGCGGCCATCCGGCAAAAGGTGCAGGAGCTGAGGGCCATGTCCGGCCGCTGATCCCCCCGCCGCCCCAGCCCATGCCCGCACCGCAAACAGCGCAAGCCCTACAAACAGCGCAAGCCCGCAAACAGCGCAAGCCCGCAAACAGCGCAAGCCCCGCAAACAGCGCAAGCCCCGCAAACAGCGCAAGCC
>ENA-UOJE01001181-UOJE01001181.1-human-gut-metagenome-genome-assembly--contig:-C23-NODE-1181-length-24578-cov-7.500958_pt1 | contig 24578 bp, 15 predicted proteins | sample MGYA00242341_ERZ723888 | MGnify/ENA metagenome assembly ERZ723888 | reverse complement strand
TAACGATATGGCACCGTGCGGACACATGTATGTCAATCCTGGTCTAACAGAGCCATTTCTATTGGGCAAATCGCCTGATCGGTGCCTTGGCGGATGTTCGCTTCCGCGAGTGCGGTCGCGCGGTCGAGGACTATCAGGAGAAGGTCGGCGGCATGGGCCACAAGCAGATTCACGACGTTGACGCTGTCGTAGCCGCGCTGCCCGAGGCCGAGGTGCCTGCCGAGCTCGCCCGTGCTAACGAGGCCTTTGCCGAGCTTGTGCACGTGGAAACCGATGCTCTGTTGGGCAAGGTGCTCTACACCACGAGCTGTGCCATGAAGAACTCCTTCGCGATGAACGACAACGTGAGGTAAAGACGGCCTTGCGGCGAACGAGCGGGACAAACGCCGTCAAAGGCTTTGCCCCGCTCGATTTCTATCCCGGCGATAAAACGATTTTGTGTCGTTCACCCAATCTTGGGTACAAGAAGGCCAATGCAGTTGTTCATGATTGGAGCCAACCATGGTTATGAAATTCGATCAGCTTGTTAACGGTGCCATCAACGTGGGCTTCGGTGCCGCCGCCGTTGCCGTCGAGGGCGGCAAGAAGGTCCTCGACGACCTCAATACCAAGGGTGAGCAGGTGCGCAAGGACGCCGGCACTCCCGATATCGCCCGCAGCGTGTCCGACATGTTCGAGCAGGCCGGCGGCACCATCTCCGACCTGACCGAGCGCCTGGGCATGCAGGGCGAGACTGCGGCACAGCGCGTGCTCGACGAGCTCATCCTGGCCCGCGTCCGCGTTATGACCGCCCCCGAGCGCACGGCCTTCCTGGCCCATGTACGCGACATCGTCGATTCGGTCGAGGACAACGTGACCTCGGTGCCCGTCGAGTCCGTTGAGCCCGACGATGCAGAGGACACCGAAGAGGCCGAGTAGCAGCGCAGATGGCAGATTCCACCACCGATTACAACAATCTAGATCCCTTGGGTGACGAGGCGGCGGTTGTCGACGAGGTCGATGCCGCCGTCTCGGGCGCTCGCAAGAAGCCGCGCGCTGTCGATATGGTGCCCGAGGAGCCCGACGCGATGGCGCCGGACGAGGAATACCAGCTCACGCCGGCGGGCCGCCGCGAGCGCATCGGGCAGATCGTTCGCCTGATCAAAAAGTACCGCGTGTGGGATAACCTTACGCCGGTTCGCCTGCGCCGCCTGCTCGAAGAGCTCGGCCCCATGTTCGTTAAAATGGGGCAGATTCTGGCTAACCGTTCCGAGATTTTGCCGCAGCGGTTTTGCGACGAGCTGCGTCGCCTGCGCTCCGACGTAGAGCCGGTGCCGTATGAGGTAGTGCTCCGCTGTCTGGAAGAGGAATACGGCCAGCGCCTGGGGCAGATGTTCGACGCGATCGACCCCAACCCGCTCGGTAGCGCGTCGCTCGCGCAGGTACACCGCGCCCGCCTGGTGACCGGCGAGGACGTGGCCGTTAAGGTGCAGCGCCCCGGCGCGCAACAGGTCATGGCGCAGGACATCGACATCATTCGCTCGGTGGTGCGCATCGTTTCCAAGTTTGTCAACACCGATCAGTTTGTTGACCTGCACGGCGTGGTCGAGGAGCTGTGGACCTCGTTTCGCGAGGAGACCAACTTTTTGGCCGAGGCCAAAAACCTCAACGATTTCTACGACTTCCACAAAAGCGTGCACGGCGTGTCGTGCCCCAAGTCCTACCTGGACCTTTGCACCGAGCACGTCGTGGTCATGGACTACATTGACGGCATCTCGATTGCCGATCCCGAGCGCCTGGTGGCTGAGGGCTATGACCTGGAAAAGATCGGCTCGGCGATTGTCGAGGACTACTCGACGCAGGTGCTCGACGACGGCTTTTTCCATGCCGACCCGCATGCGGGAAACATCATCCTCAAGGACGGCATCGTCTACTTTATCGACCTGGGCATGGTCGGGCGCATGTCGAGTCACGACCGCGGTATCGTCAAGGACATGATTTTTGCCGTGGCCGAGGGCGACGTGCCCAAGCTCAAAGATTCGCTCATGCGCTTTGCCGTGACGCGCGGCGACTCGGCCGAGCTTGACCATTCGGCCTTTTTGTCCGATTTGGACTTTATCGTAGCCGACTTTGCGGGCCTTGATCTTAAGGACCTGGATATCGGCGAGTTTTTGACCTCGCTGCTAAACTTGGCGCGCAAAAACGACGTTGAGCTGCCGAGCGTGGTGACAATGTTCGCGCGCGGCATGGTGACGCTCGAGGGTCTGCTGACCGAGTACATGCCCAACGTCAACATGATCCAGATCATCCAAGCGCACATCAAAAACGAGAAGAGCACCTATGCGCGCGTCCGCGAAATGGGGCGCGACTTTGCGGCGAGCAGCTATCGCGCGGCAAAAGGCTCGCTCGAGGCGGCCGAGTATCTGGGCTTGGCGTCGCGCATGCTCACGCGCGGCCAGCTTAAGGTGAACACGCAGATCATGAGCAGCGATAAGGCACTGCGGCAGCTGGGTGGAATTATCGACCGCATGTCGATGGCAATTGTGATCGCCGGCCTGTTTATCGGTTCGTCGGTGGTGTACTACGCGCGCATCGAGCCGGTTGTGTTTGGTATCCCGGTGATTGGCTTTATGGGCTACGTGAGCGCGCTGGTGCTGGCGCTGATGCTGGGCCGCGAGATCTGGCGCAACAGCCACGGCGGCAAGCGTTAGCGATTTCCCGGGGTCGGGGAAACGGGTTATTTTGCTCGGCACTCCATCCGCACCCTTTTCTATCGCAAACCATAGCTTTTACCTTGGGCTTCGTCTGTGTGCGGGGCCTTTTTGCGTGCTACCATACTGACAGTAATAATCGATGGCCTAGATGGTGGTGCGGAGACGCACGAATGCGCGGTTTTCCTGCGCGTTTGGGAGAATCGGGGTGCAAATCCCTGGCTGTACCAGTAACCGTAATTCCTCTTGGCCCGGGATGTTCGCGTCGCAGATCGGACGGCGCGCCCGGGTTGGTAAGGTTAAGTCGGATCGCCTCCCATCTTGTACGCGGCTGCAGCTTTTGCCGCCGGTGTGCATAGGGCTCTGGAGGGAAGGGGGACCCCGATGGGGGAACTCGAGCGCAACATGCGCGATGACGTGGGGCAGCCTCAAGGCAACGCTCCAAGTGCAGACAGTAGGAGACAAATGGATATGTTTGAGGACGAGCGCCAGCGCGTCTCGCATCGCCGTGGCGCAATTGCGCGCGGCGTAGCCAAGCGCGGTCTGGTGGCGTTCCTGGCTTTTGCCATGGCTTTTGGCACCACGCCGGCGCAACTTTGGGCCGAGGGCGCCGAGGGCATTGCCAAGGCCGTGACCCAGGCTACGACGGGCGGCGAGGGTGCGCCAGCCGACGAGGGCACTGCTGCCGCCGATACCGGTGCGAACGGTGCTGCCGATGGCGCCGACGCAGATCAGGGCGCAAATGCGAGTTCCGCGAATGGTGCTGACACCGCCGCAGACAACGCGACTGAGTCCGAGAGCTCTCCCGCGGTGCCTGCTGATTCGGAGCAGAAGAACGCCGTTGCCGCTGCGTCCGCCACGACGCTTTCCAGCGAGGCCAAGGTCTTCATCCAGGATTCCAAGGATGATGGCAATTCGTATTCCACGAAGTCCGGTCCGCTCAAAGCGGGCGATACGCTCTGGGCCAATATGTACGATGAGGTCGAGGACGACTGGTACGGCACTTCGACTGAGTCCGTTGTCAATCCCGGCACCTGGACTTACACCTGGCTCGCCGGCACGACCAGGGCCAGCAGCAATGTCGCTGACTACACCGAGGTCGTAGGCTACGAGCAGTCCCTCACTGTCACCGATGCGATGGTGGGCAAGTACTTCATCTGCAAGGTAACGGTTGATGGCAAGGATTACTTCGGCCCCTCGGTTTCGTACGGCTCGGGTATCAATGCCAACAACATCCCCGGTCCCGTGCTGGGTGCCGGGCAGATGGAGCTTAACAGCGTCAAGCTGAATAGCGACACGCCGAGTATAGGCGATACCCTGACGGCGACTCCGTACATAAGCTATTATCAGCAAGCCCCCGCCGACGCCAAGGTTACCTACACGTGGTCCGCATCCACCTCGCAGTACTCGGGCTTTACCAAGATCGAGGGGCAGACGGGCGCTACGCTCGTGGTGGGCGACGACCTCGAGGGCAAGTACATTAAGGTCGAGGCCAACGCCGGCGTCAACACGGTGAACAAGACCACTTCCAGCAAGGTCAAACAGGCCGGTGCGGTCGAGATTTCGGCCGTGTCCATCGTTAACACCAAGGACAACACGAGCGTCTTTGCGGTGGGGGATACCGCTAAGGCTCGCGCCAAGGAGAAGGGCGGTGCGTCCGGCGCGTTCGTCGACGCGAGCAAGCTCAACTATCAGTGGCAGAGCTCTGACTCCAAGAGCGGCACGTATACCGATATCGCGGGCGCCACGGGTGAGACCCTCGAGCTTACCGACGCTTTGGGCGGCAAGTACCTCAAGTGCAAGGTGTCTTCGAAGATCGGCTCTTATAGCTTGACCAACTCGACGGGCGCTCTCGTTGCGGCTACCGGTTCAATTAATATCACCAAAGTGTCCATGAGCCCCTCCTCGGGCAAAGTCGAGGTTGGTTCCACGATCACGGCGACCGCCACGGCGGGTTCCACCGACGTTACCACCGATTCGCATGTCACGTGGCAGTGGTATAAGGGCACCTCGAACACCGCAAGCTCGTGCAACACGCCTATCGAGGGTGAGACCGGCAACACACTGACAGTGACCGCTGCCCTTAAGGGCTACTACGTCGTGGCCAAGGCCAACGGCGGTTACGGTGAGCAGAGGCCTAACGGCTATTATGCGGCGGGTCCTGTCTCCATCGCTGGCCAAGTTGAGCTTTACGACGTGCAGTTTGAGGGCTCTCCTGCCACCAACGGCGTGCACGTGGGCGATAAGCTCAAGACTAAGGTGCGCAAAAAGGACGGTTCGCGCTACAGCTATATCGACCGCACCGATAATGTGACCTACCAGTGGCAGTATGCAAATAGCAGTTCGAGCTCCGACTCCGCTTACACCGATATCCCCGGTGCCACCGAGGCCACCTATACCGTTGACGCTGCCTATGCCGGCAAGTATCTGCGCGTGAAGGTGACGAGCGAAAATACCGTTTCCAGCACGCAGAAGAAGAGCTCATACGGCCAGACTGTTGCCCCGCTCGGCCCCGTGACGCTTAAGGGTCAGTACAAGCTGGCAGGCATTGAGCTTGCCGATAAGAACGTTACGCTGAGCGTGGGTTCAAAAATCACGCCGAGTGTGCAGGTGCCGGGCAGCTGGTCGGGCCCGACCAAGGACGTGCCCGACGATGCCGAGCTCACCATGGCGTGGTATGCCAAGGGCGAGGGCGATGCCGATTGGACCGAGCTTACCGACGGCATCGATACGACCGATGGCAGCCTGACTATTTCGGACGCACTTGTTGGCAAGCGCATCAAAGTTACGGCGAGCGCCCTCGACAACACCGTTGAGTGGGTTTCGCCCGATAGCGTTACCGCAGCGGGGGAGCATAACCTGCTGCGCGTGACCACTACGCCGCAGATCAATAGCGATTCGACCCATCTCGTCTCGGGCGATAGCGTTAAGGCGACGGCGCAGGCCAAGCGTGCCGACGGTTCGACCACCAACGGTATCGACGTCACCGACCGGGCGACTGTTGCCTGGTATGCGGCCGACGACGCGAAGGCTCCCGCGGCCGACTGGACGCTTCTGCCCGATATGTCGGGCGCTACGGCAACGGTTTCGGCTTCTGCCGCGGGTAAGTATCTGAAGGCTGTCGCCACGAGCGGCAGCTCGACGGTTGAGCTCGTCTCTGTCAATCCCGTGATCGCCGCAGGCTCGCTTGAGGCCGCAGTCCAAAAGCTCAACGATGCCAATAAGCAGATCGCTGTTGATTACAGCGCCAAGGGCGGCAACGTCAACGATGTTCTGAAGGCGCAGCTTGCCGATCTGGGATTTACCGATATCGACGTCAAGGTCTCTGAGGGCGGCGTTGACTTTAAGGCCGGGGACGCCAAGGCTACGGTCGGTATCTCCGACGCCCAGGATAAGACCAACGGCGATGTGACGTTCTTCTTCATTGACCCCAACGACTACACCGGTTACAACATCGACGGTCTGCGTAGCGCCGATGTGGTGTTTGAGCTGTCGCGCGATGGCAAGACCGAGTACTACCAGCCCAACAAGTCGGTGCAGGTTGCTTGGGACGAGGCCCGCGTTCAGCAAATGCTCGACGATGCGGCCGAGCAGGTTGCCATCGGTTACGCTGCGGGCGATTCGGCCGAGTCCGTTACGTCTAACCTCACGCTTCCGTACCGCGCGGGTTCTAAGAACAAGTTCGAGGTTAGCTGGAAGAGCTCCGACGGCGATGTCATTTGGCCGTCTGGTTATGGCTGGGACGACTACACCGGTAAGGTGACGCGCGTTTCGAGCGATCGCACCGTAACGCTGACCGCGACGGTTTCGTTTGTGAGCGGTGGCCCGAGCGATGTCGAGGGCTCGCACGACTTCGCCGTGACCGTCAAGGGCGACCCCGAGAAGGTCGCTGCCGACAAGAAGGCACTGCAGGAGAAGGTCGATGCGGCCTTTACCTACGACAATATCAAGTACTTCGACACCAAAACGGTTGCCAACAAGGACGGCCTGACCGCCGACCTGCAGATGCCGCGCACGAGCACGCTCAATATCGACGGCAAGTACTACAAGGTCGAGTACTCCGCCAGCACCGATGACATCACGTTTAACGGTTACAAGGGCACGGTCTACCAGCCGCTGCCTGGCACCGAGGCAGCGAAGACCAAGGTCACCCTTACGGTGAGCGATAAATCCAACGCCGAGGTCACGGCAAGCAAGACCCTTGACTTTGCGATTGCTCCGCAGGACCAGGGCGAGCTCAATGCCGAGCTTTCTCTTATGGAAAAGGCGAAGGCCGGCTATGCTGCCGCCATTCTGAATGGTCAGGACGCCAATGCCGTTTCGACCGACATGCACGCGTTCCAGAAGGCGTATCTTGATGCCGACGGCAACCTTGCCTGGAGCTACAACAAGGCAACGACCGATTCGACGTCCCTTGGCATTGTTCCGGTTGACCTGCCTGGTTATGACGCGATGTCTGGACAGGATTGGCGTCTGTTTAAGTCGAGCAACAGCTCCATTGTTTCTGCCGAGAATCTCAAGGTCACGCAGCCCGAGTACAACACGAAGGTTGTTATTTCCTCGCGCCTGACGAGCGAGAAGTACGCTCGCTATGCCGAGCGCTATCCCGACAATGCCACGTATGCCAAGCTTGCCAACCAGGATGTCTCGGCAACGTTGACGGTCGTGGGCACGAGTGGTCAAAACAGCCCCGAGGTCACAGCGACGTGCTCGGTTATTGGCGTCGACGCCAAGGGCAAGCAGCAGACGTGGGCTGCCGCTTCGCAGTACACGCTCAAGAACGGCTCGACTGCCGCCGATCTTTCCGAGGAGCTCTTTAAGCAGGCTGGCCTCAAGGCCGACTACGACCCCAACGGCTCTTGGGGTTGGGTGCTCAATTCCATTACGTCGCCTTTCGATGCCGATCGCACCCTTGCATACGACCATGCTACGGGTGCCTATTGGCAACTATTCATCAACGGCGTCGCTGCGTCGGTGGGCGCTGGCAACTACAAGCTCGAGGCGGGCGACTCTGTCGTCTGGTGTTACTCGAAGTACGGTGACGCTGCGCCCACCGACCAGCTTTCGGTAAGCTGTACCGTTGTCGGTCAGGACGCTTCAGGTGCTCAGCAGACGTGGGCGCAACCTACGACCTCGCTGGTGGAAGAGGGCGCAACTGCCGCCGATCTTTCCGAGCAGGTCTTTAAGCAGGTCGGTATTGGCGCCGACACTGGCACGGGCTCGTACGGTTGGTTCCTCAATTCGTTGACCTCGCCGTTCGAAAAGAACGTGACGCTTTCGACCGAGCAGGTTAACGAGAGTACCTGGAAATACTGGCAGTTCTTTGTCAACGGCAAGATGGCCAATGTCGGCGCCGGCAACTACACGCTCAAGGCCGGCGATGAGATTGCCTGGGTCTATGGTTCCGATGGCACCATGCCCGGTCAGGTTTCTGTCTCGATGGAGATCATCGGCAAGAAGGACGATAAGGCACAGCGCTGGACCGATCCTTCGACGCAGGTGTTTGTTGAGGGCACGACGATCAAGGACGCCACTGCCGCCTACTTTGATGCCTTGGGCATCAAGTCCGAGATGTACGATCAGCTGGGCTTCTGGGGCGTTCACAGCCTTGTCTCTCCGCTTGACGGCACTAAGTTGGCCGGCGCTTGGTCGTACTTTGTTAACGGTGTTCCCGGTTCTCAGCTCGATAGTGACTACGTGCTCAAGTCGCGTGACGAGATCGTCTGGGCTTATGCTGCCGGCGATACGGTGCCTAATCCCGACGAGGTCGTAGTCAATCCGAGCGCCCCGCGTCCGACCGATTGGAAGTCCGATTGGGACGGCAAGTCCAATGCGGCGGTCGAGAACGTTTCGACGCCTACGGGTGCGCTAGCGAGCTCTTGGACGTTCGACTGGAAGGCGTATTCTGGTTCGGCGTATCCCAACGCGAGTGAACCTATTGTCGTGAACGGCAACGTGTATCTTGCCGTCAACAAGCGTTTGCTAAAGATTGACGCCAAGTCGGGCAAGGTCCTTGCCGAGTCGAATCTTAAGACTGCGGTCGGTTACACCTCGCGCCCGATTTATGCGAACGGTTTGGTTATTGTTCCGCTTGACGGCGGTGCGGTCCAGGCTCTGACGGCTGACGCGCTCACAACGGTTTGGGTCACCGACTCCGTGAGCGAGACTGCTCAGTCGAATTCTCAGCTGACAATTGATGGCAATTACCTCTATGTCGGCACCGTTGATGTCGACTATGGAACGAGTACGTACAATAACGGTCATCTGACGCGTATTAACATCCTGACCGGCGCTGTTTCTTGGCAGCATGTCAATGCCGACGAGGGTTATTACTGGACGGGCGCGACGGTGGGCGATGACTTTGTCTTGGTTCCCACCAGTGCCGGTACCGTCGAGATGCTCAGCAAGTCTTCGGGCGATGTGCTCGGAAAGGTTTCGGTTGGTGCTGTTGTCAACTCCACCTGCGTGCTTTCGGCTGACGGCAGCCATGCCTATCTCATCTCGCGCGACGGCAAGCTGCACGTCTTGGCGATTTCTGATGGTGACTCACGCGATGCGGATGCCGCTTCGCGTATTACCGAGGAGCGTGTGGTCGACCTTGGCCTTACGGGATGTGCATGCGTGCCTACGACGACGTATGATGGCAAGCTGATTGTTGGCGGCGAGGTTGCTGGCGGCTCTGCGCTGGCGATTATTGATCCGGCCAACAACTTTGCCAAGACGCTGGTTTCGTCTGCTGATGGCACTGCGCTTCCTGCTGGCGGCATCAAGGGCGCTCCGCTCGTGAGTGTCCAGGGCAAAGACGCGTATGTCTACTTCACGGTTAACTACGGCGAGAGCCCTGATTTCGTTAACTACACCTCAGGCGGTGGCGTATATCGTTACAAGTTGGGTGACGCTGAGGCTTCTGGTGTGTTTAGCGCAACGGGCCACTACAACTTCTGTGACTCGCCAATCGCTTGTGATGCCCAGGGCAACTTGTACTACATCAACGACTCAGGCACGCTGTTTAAGCTGAATGCTGGCGTTAAGGTTTCGTTTAGCGCTGGCGAGGGGTCCAAGGTCGATTTTCAGACTACGGCCGCCAACGGCTCTGTCGCCAAGCCTGCCGATCCGACGCGCAAGGGCTACACCTTCGCTGGTTGGTATACCGACGAGGCTTGTACGGAGGCGTATGACTTTAGCGTTGCGGTGACGGCTGATATGACGCTGTATGCCAAGTGGATCAAGAATGCTGTTAACCCTGGTGGTAACGGTGGCTCAGGCTCCGCTGGCGGCAATGGCGGTTCGGGTAATGCTGGTGCTGGTTCCGGCTCCGGTAACGGCACAAACGGCCAGCAAACTGGCGGTGCTGTTGCTCCGGGTAAGAAGCCGGTGTCGTCTACCACGGCTACGACCGAGACCAAGGACGATAAGGATTCCAAGAAGAAATCCGATAAGTCCGGCAAGAAGGACAAGAAGTCCGGCAAGAAGGATGACAAGTCCGGCAAGTCCGACACGGGCTCGTCTGCATCGACCGCTGCCAGGAAGTCCGCTGCGGCTCCCTCGCAGGAGTCTGGCTTCAACCCGCTCGCCATCGCCGGCGTGGCGGCCGGCGTGATCGGTCTCGCCGTCATCGGCGTGTTCGTGTTTACCAAGCGTCGGTAGGTGGGGGCTGTGTCCAATAAGCCACAGGACGTCGAGTCCAAGCAGCCCGACTCGTCGTTCATCCAGCTTGACGATACAAAGCAAAAGGGCGCCGCTTCGGCGGCGTCCGCCCCTCGGCGCAAGGTGCTTGTTGGCGCCCTGACGGCCGCCTGCACCGTTTTGATCGTTGTGTCGCTAGGCTTTGTCCAACCTTCTTCCAGCGGTGCTTGGTCCATCGATTGGATTACTCGGGCCGTGGCGGGGAAGAGCGTTGCCGACTCTGGCTCTGCTGCCTCTCACAAGACAGAGGCGGGTTCCTCGTCTTCTGATGCCGCGGACTCTGAATCCAAGGAGTCGGATGAATCGGACTCCAAGAACGATTCCGAATCTTCGGATAAGGACTCCAAAAAGGAATCGAAGGAGAAGAAGTCCGAAGACAAGGGCGGCAAGACGTCCAACAACGCGTCTGCTGGACAGGGTTCTGAATCCGCCGGTGGATCGAGTTCTTCTGACGGCTCTTCTTCGGGCGGCGGCTCGGCGTCTGGCGGTGGGTCTGCATCCAACAGTGGCAGCGCCTCTGCGGGCAATCAGGGCGGCTCGCAGCAGCCTGGCTACGTCACGGTGACGGTTTCGGTCACATCGAGCGCTGTGGGCAATCCCGTGTCTTCTGGTGGCACCTTCACCTTTAACGAGGGCGCTACGGTCTACGATGCCCTGTGCGCCCTGGGGCTTTCCGTGAATGCGCATGGCTCGTCGTACGGCACGTATGTCGCCGCCATTGGCGGTTTGGCCGAGAAGGAGCACGGCGGCACGAGTGGCTGGATGTACTCCGTCAACGGCGTGGCGCCCAACACAGCGTGCAGCAATTACGTCCTGCACAACGGCGACAGTGTCGTCTGGTATTACGTAACGGGCTAAATGCCTCGACATAACACGCCAAGCGGGCGGTTCGGACAAACATCCGGGCCGCCCGTTTTTCATGCGTAGAGGACTGGGTCGCCGGGTCTCTCGGCAAACAAAAAACCGGTTGGAACGAGAATTCCAACCGGTTATACCTTCAAGCAAATGTCGAACAAACTACGACTGTGCGCCCTCGAGGAATAAGCGACGGCTAAAGTAGTTGTACCAGGTGACCAAGAACGTTGCGATTGCCTTCATGGCCTGGTAGCCGATGCTCAAAAACGTGACGCCCACAAACATGTACAGGTCGTTGCGGCCCAAACCAATCACCGACAGGATGGTGAAGATCGTGAACTCGCGCTTGCGGCTCATGCCCTCACGGTGGTCGAACACGTACTTCATGCTGAGCCAGTAGTTGACCACGACGGACGTGGTAAACGAGATCGTGGTGCTCATCAAAAAGTCGAGGTGGAACAGCTCGACGAGCGCAATGAGCATACCCCAGTCGATGCCAAAGGAGATAAGACCCACGACAGCGAACTTGAGGAATTGCTTGGTATGAGGTCGTGCCAGTGCCTTGCGCACGTAATCACATCCAATGCGTTGACGAATCGAGTAGAGGATACTTTAGAGCTTTTGCAAGGGAAACGTAAGGGCTTTGCCAAGAACTATACGAACTCGCCAAATATTCAAGGGGTAATCCGCAAACGTTGCAAATCTTACCGTAAACGAGCAAGGCCCACGAACAACGCAGTGCTCGACGTGCGTCATCCGTGGGCCCCGTAGCTGTGCGGAAAAGTCGAGCTACTTGGTCTCGTCGCCCTCCAGGAAGATCTTTCGGGTCACAAAGTTGTAGACCATAACAAGCGCGGTGGCGCAAATCTTGGCGATATTGGCCTCGAGCCCCAGGCCGGCGTTGAGCGCCAGCACGATACCGTCGTTGAGTGCCAAGCCAATAACGGACAACACGACAAAGATGATGAACTCGCGGCGGCGGCTCATGCCCTCCTTGTGTGCAAATACGTACTTCATGCTCGCGACGTAGTTAAAGATGAGCGAGACGATAAAGCCACTGGTGTTGGCGATCAGGATATTGAGGCCCAGGCCGTAGTGGAGCAGATTCATGATGCCAAAGTCGATGACGGTGGCAATGACGCCGACGACGCCAAACTTCATGATCTGCGCAAGGAGCTTTTGCATGGTACCTGCCTTAGGGTGGCGCCGGGGCGCCGTGGGGATGACAAACTCAGCAAGTTTAGCCAATCCGCGCAGGCGGGGCTAGACGCGCTCCTCTATAGCACCGTTTCTATATGCATCGAGCAGTTGGCGCAGGTCCTGGATCTGGCTGCGAATCTTGACGCCGGTATCGGTGTCGCTCACCATGCGGCGCCGGTCGGCCTCGTCAAAGCGGTTGGTCTCGCTTTCGATGTCGATGTTGCGGGTGAGCGCTTCGGCAACCGTTGTAAAGGCCTGGTGCGACTTGAGGCGGCATCCGCGCGAGCTCGAGATGAGCGTGTAGCCGGCGATGCCTGTTTTGGGATGGTAGGCGCGACAGAAACCGCCATCGATGACCAGCAGCTTACCGTTGGCGCGGATGGGCTGCTCGCCTTTGGTGGTCTTGACCGGGGTGTGGCCGTTGATGATGTGGCCCGTCGGCGAGCAGGCCATGGGTGCGACGCCAAACTCGCGCATGATATCGTCGCAAACGGATGAGGACGTGGTGAGCGTATAGTACGGGTCCATCGGCTCGACCCACGTGCTCTTGTCGGCGATGTAGGCGCGCTCGAACGTGCGCACCACGCGTCCGCTGGCGGGTGAGTTAAAGCCGATCCACAGGTACCACATCCAGTCGAGGGCATCGCGGTCGCCAACGCGCCAGGCGCGGCGGGCGATATAGTCGCAAAAATCAAAATAATCGCGCCCGGCGTGCCAGGTACCCAGGCAGTTCATGCTGCTAAAGGTACCATCCTCGTTGAGCGGCACACAGCCATGGAACAGCAGGTTGCCGTTGGTGACCTTGTACATCGAGCCGTTGGTGTAGAGGAAATCGATATGGCGATGCAGGTGATCGGCGGTGACAAATTCGGACACGAGCTTGTCGATGATGTGCTGCTCCTCGGGCGTGAGCGTGTAGGGGTCCGCCGGATCGACGGTGGGGAAGTCGTTGGTCGTGAGCGGCCACACGCTGCCGTCGGCAAGCGTGACTGTGCCGGCGTCGTGATCGATCTTGTCGAGCAGCAGGCGGTCGGCCATGTCGAACTCGGGGTGGCGCTGGATAATCTGGCCCTCGAGCTTAAAGAGCAGGACGTTAATGGCCTTGATCAGCGGGCTGATCGGCTCGCCGGCGGTATAGGTGGCGTCGGCGAAGGCGAGAAGCTCGCGCAGCGAGATGCCATAGTCGTTCTCGAGAATCTCATAGTTGTCGTAGCGCAGGTTGTTGCGCAGCACCGTGGCGATGCAGGCGGGCTCGCCGGCAGCGGCGCCCATCCACAGCAGGTCGTGGTTGCCCCATTGAATATCGAGCGAATGATAGGTGAGCAGGCGGTCCATAATCTTGGCAGCGCCGCCGCCACGGTCGAAGATATCGCCCACCAGGTGCAGGTGGTCGACGGCCAGGCGCTTGATGAGCGAGGCGAGCGACTCGATAAAGTCGTCGGCGCTTGCGGTCTCTAGGATGGACTCCACGATGCGCTCGTGATAACGCACACGATAGTTGTTCTCGTCCGGATGCGTGTGCAGCAGCTCGTCGATGATGTAGGCGTAATCGCGTGGGATGGCCTTACGCACCTTGGAGCGCGTATAGCGGCTCGAAAGCGAGCGGGCAACCACAATGAGCTGGTCGAGCATTGTCTTGTACCAGGTGGGGGAGTCCTCGTGCCGGCTGCGGACCAGCTCGATCTTCTCGCGCGGGTAGTAGATGAGCGTGCACAGCTCGCCCTTTTCGTCAAAGGAGAGCGTGTCGCCAAAGATCTCGTCGACATGTTCGCGCACGACACCCGAGCAGTTGTTGAGGATGTGCATAAAGGCTTCGTACTCGCCGTGCACGTCGCTCATAAAATGCTCGGTGCCTTTGGGCAGGTTGAGAATGGCCGAGAGATTGATAATCTCGGTAAACGCGGATTGCTCGGTGGGAAATTGTCTCGACAGCAGACGCAGATACTTAAAGTCTTGCGGGTTGCGATCGAATGCGACCATGAAACACCTTCCGATATGGTTGGTAAAACTGATAAACAGCGTCAAACGTTTATCAGTATGCGCCGGCTTTGTTTCGATTTTGCGCCGGCGGCTGAATTGTCGGCTGAACGGTTTGGTAAATCGATTTAGTTGAGGTTGATGTGTCGGTTGGGTGGAGACGAAGGGGGTGATTTTGCCCATGTTGGCCCATGGCGGGGGTGGGGATGTTCATGATAAAGATATTCAATGCAAATGGTTCAATTTGGTAAATAGTGGACATTTGTACCGTATTCACGCTTGCTGTGCAATAATTTACGCAGCAATGAGTAAGGAGCCTCATATGAGTGATTTTGTCCTGACCTGTGAATCCGCCGCCGATCGAACCCGTGAGTTCTTTGCGTCGCGCAATATTTCTGTCGTGTGTTTTCATTACGAGATCGACGATGTTGTCTATACGGACGATCTGTATCAGTCGATTACGCCGGACGAGTTTTTTGCCCAGATTGCCGCGGGCGCCATGCCCAAGACGTCTCAGGTGAGCGTGGGTGAGTACGAGGAGTTCTGGGAGCCGTTCGTTGCCGAGGGTAAAGACGTGCTGCACCTGACGTTGTCGTCGGGTATTTCGGGCACGTATGGATCGGCCTGCGTTGCGGCGCAGATGCTTGCGGATCGCTATCCCCAGGGCGGCAAAGTGCGCGTCATCGATTCGCTGGCGGCGTCTTCGGGCTTTGGCCTGCTGGTGGAGTGTGCCGCCGACGTTCGCGATAGCGGCGCTTCGCTCGACGAGACGGCCGCTTGGATTGAGGAGCATAAACTCAATCTGCACCACTGGTTCTTCTCGACCGATCTGTCGAGCTACCTGCGCGGCGGTCGCATTTCGGCCACGAGCGCGATCATCGGCACGGCGCTCAAGATTTGCCCGCTTATGACGGTCGATTGCGAAGGTGAGCTGGCGCCGCGTGAGAAGATTCGCACCAAGAAGCGCGCGATCTCCGAGATGGCCAAGACCGTGATGGCGCATGTGCAGGACGGTGCGAACTATTCGGGCAAGTGCATCATGTCGCACTCGGCGTGCCGCGAGGACGCCGAGGCCGTTGCGGCACTGATAGAGGAACAGGTTCCGCAGCTCAAAGGCAAGATTGAGATCAATAGCATCGGTGCTCTGATTGGCTCACATACCGGCCCCGGCACGGTGGCCGTCTTCTTTATGGGCGACAAGCGCGTGGATTAGCGTTTGTGGGCCGGCTGACGGTTTTAACGGCTGTGCCTGTCCCTCCTGACACTTGATAACAGAAAAAGGCCCGTCCCATTGTTTGCGGAACGGGCCTTGCTGTTGTGGCTAGCGTTTCTTTCCGCGGAAGAAGAAGCCGTGCAGCGAGGGCTTGAGTCCGCGGTTGGCGCGACGTTCCTCGATATGATCGTGGATCGAAGCGACGCGTTCGATGACTTCGTCGGGGATCGGCACATCGGGATTCATGTTCTCGACCTGGCTGACCTCGGCGGCGGCGACCTGGTCGATAATGGGCACATCGTCGCGCGAGATGACGGGCGTGGCGTCTTCCTTCATCTTGCGATAGCGCTGCATCATGTCGGTCTGCAGCTGCTGGGCCGATGGCGGCGTCCAGATGATGGCGTTGGCGCCGGCGGCGATGGTCTCACGGATGCTCTCGGGCGTTTTGCCGCCCGGTGCGATGAGCGGCAGGTTGGGATAGTGCTCGCGCAGTTCACGCAGGACCTGCGGCGTGTTCTTGCCGGCCGCGATGTTGAGGATCTTGGCTCCGGCGCGCACCTTGGCGTGAGCATCGTCGTCGCAGCGAACGACCGTGGCGATGACGGGGATGTCGGCGATGTTGGTGATGTGCTCGACCATTTCGGCAGTAGCGGGGGAGTTGACCACGCAGCCCGCCGCGCCTTGCATCTCGGAAACGGCCGCCATCTGCACGGAGCGCTTACCGGTGGTGGTGCCGCCGCCAACGCCCACAAAGACCGGGCACTCGGCAACGGTCAGCAGCGCCTGCGTAATGGCGGGCTGCGGCGTGAAGGGGTAGACGGCAAACACGGCGTCGGCATTGGAGTTGCGGATGACCGCCACGTCGGTGGTGTAGATGAGCGATTTGATGCGGCGGCCAAAGAGCGTAAAGCCGCTGGCCTCCTCGATCTCATCGGGCATACGGAGGGCCGCCTTGCGCAGGCGTCCGTCGATGGGCAGCGGCTCCATGGGCAAAAGGCCGTTGGGGGTTACGGCCACCTGGGGCTCGGTAAATTCGTCTGCAAGCTCAACCTCGGAGAAGTCGACCGAGGCGACGACGTCTTCGTGAACCTCGGCGGGCACATCGATGGGGGCTTGATCGTCGGTCGCGGCAGGCGTGTCGAAGGAGCTGGTGCCGACGAAGGCGTCGACGCGCTCATTTAGATCGTTGAGGGTATCCATGGAGGCTCGATTCTATGTGATGATGGCCGGCGCGATGCAGCCGGAATTGCGAATGCTAAATCGTTTGACGAGTTGATTTTTCCCCGCCGCGCCATCCGTTAGACCGAAGGGCCGGCGAACGTGAAGGAGCTGTGGTGGCGGGTATCGAGGTGCTATCTTGAAAGCCCCGTTTAAAAGAGAGGTGACGCGGTATGGAATTGACAGCAATGTTTGGCTCGATCGGCCTGTGTGTGGGCGCAATCGTTGCCGCCGCGGTCATCTACTTTGTGGTCACGGCCATTAAGGGCAAAAGGGTCGAACGCAAGGAGCGTGCGATGCTTAAACAGCATTGCGACCAGCAGGGCAAACGCGCACGGAGATAGCTTGTTGAGTTTTTGATCCGTGCGCTAGCTGCGTTTTCGGATCAGGGCAATGTAGAAGCCCTCAAAGTCGCGGCTAGGCGGAATGGTCAGCGTGCCGGGCATACCGTTGGCGACGGACGAGACGTGGCCGGCGGCGATGGCCTCGGTGAGAGCGTTGCTCTCGATATGCGGCTCCTCGCCGGCATCCTGGGCACGGCGCGTTTCGCTTTCGCTCGGCGTGCCGTCGAGGGGGATGAGCTCGCAGTCCATGTGCTTGTCGAGGGCCTCTTGCAGGGCGTCCTCGTTTTCCTGCGGCAAGATCGAACAAGTGGAATAGACGAGCGTGCCGCCCGGTTTGAGGGCACCCATGGCGCGGTCCAGAAGCGCGCGCTGCGAGCGTGCGCACTTGCAAAGCAGCTGCTCCGTGAGCCCGTGCAGACTTTTCTCGTTGCCGCTGATGACGGTGCCCGTGCCGGTGCAGGGAGCGTCGAGCAGGATGCGGTCAAAGCGGAAGAACTCGTCGAGCTCGCGTGCGTCGATACGCATGACAGGCACTTTTTTGGCACCCTGGCGGTGGAGGTTGGACTCAAGCTTTTCGGCGCGGGGAATGCTCATCTCACAGGCGGTGAGGTGCGCCTGTCCCTGGGTGAGGGCGGCGATCTGCGTTGTCTTGCCGCCGGGGGCTGCGCACATGTCCAGGATGTCCTCGCCTGCCTGGGCGCCTAGGACCAACGGCGGCATCATGGATGACAGGCTCTGCAGGTAGATCTTGCCGTCGCGGTAGATGTCGAGATCCCACAGATCGGAAACCTGGGCCTCGGGCAGGATAAAGGCGTCTGGGTACCAGGCGACGGGGTTGTGGGCGATGCCGGCGGCACCGAGCGCCGCAGCGATGTCCTCGGCGGTCGCCTTGAGCGTGTTGGCGCGCAGCGTGACCGGGCGTGTGGCCGCGGCGCCGAAGCCCTCGATCATGAGCTTGGCATCGGCGGGCGCATAGGCGCCGGCGACCGTGTCGACCATAAAGCGCGGCAGGTCGGCGGCGGAGTGTTGGGCGGCAAGCTGGTCAGAAAGCTCGGTAGCAGCAAACTGCCTGAGCTTGAGCTCGGCCTTGACCTGCTTTTTCTGCTTACGACGACGCGGCTTGGACATCCGTCTTTCCTTCCCATTCCATTACATGTCGAGTGTTGTTTTAGTACTGGCTCTCGTGCTTGCTGAAGAAGTCGAAGCGCGGGGGCAGCGGCTTCACGCGGTGCTCGCCGGGCTTCTCGCCCAGGCTTTCCACGAACTCGTCCGTGGAGGCAAATATGTTGTCCCAGCTAAAGAAGGCGACGGGGTCGACGTCGAAGTACTCGCAGATGAGCTCGCAGCCGGCCGGCACGATGCCGTGCATGAGCACGGTCGCCACGCGCAGCTCGGTGAAGGCGTCGACGAGGGCCTGCGTCATCGCGGTATTGGCTTGCTCGCCCTCAAGCTTGTTGGCAGCCTTGGAGGCGTCGCTCCAGCGCTTGTTGGCGGCGCGCAGGTAGTCGTCGCACACAGCGAGCGCGCGGTGCGTCTCGAACTTGTACATGGCCTGCTCAAACGCGAGGGCGGCCTGCTCGGCGGCCTCCACCACGGTGGCCGAGGCGGCGCCGGCGGGGATGCAACCGTTGCGATAGGGGCTCTCGTCGCCCTCCTTGACGGCGACGCCGTAGAAGCAGCTGCGGGCCAGGCGGTTGAAGACGCCGGTCAAAAGGGCGCTTTCCTTAAGGGCCGGATCGATGACGCGCTTGTCGTCGCAGGCGTGCACCTCGTTGCCGTCCTTGTCCTTGCCGGTCACGCGGGTGTCGTATGCCTTGGGGCTAAAGCTCACCGGCTTCTCGGACAGGCCGAGCGACAGCCAGTGCGCGCGCATCTGCTCGCAGGTGTAGTGGTTGAGCAGGTCGTCTGCCGGCGGGGGAGGCGTCTGCGAGGACGAGCTTGCCTTTTTGCCCATGTAGAGCAGGTGGTAGCAGGCGCTGACGGTGCTCTGCGTGAGGTTCCAACCCAGGGCCTCCCACATGGCGGTCTGCGCGATGCAATAGAAGTAGATGTTGTCCTGGCCAATGAACTGGTAGATTTGTGCGTCATCCGAGCACCACCAGTCGCGCCAGTCGAGCGAGCTGTGCTGGTAGGTGGGCGCGGGGACCTGCGTGGAATCGGCGGCGGGCTCGCCCATGAGGGCGGCATCCTGGGCGGCGACGCCCTCGGTCACGCCGGCGGCCTTGGCATCGCGTGCGAGCACGGTGCGCGTATAGCTGATGGGAGCCCACAGGCTCTCGGGCCAGCACCAGCAGGTGACGTCGGAGACGCCATCGACCTCGGGCACCGGAACGCCCCAGTCGATGTTGCCGGTGATGCGGAAGGGTACGAGCGCCTTGCCGCTGCGGAAGCGCACGCCGCCGTTGGCGAGCACCGCGTGGGCATCGTCGCGCTCCTTCCAGCTGGGGAAGGTGACGGTAAAGCTGCTCTTGTTGCCCTCGGGCTCCAGCACGGTGTGCTCGGGAAGCTGATCCTCGACGGCATCGAAGGCCTCGCGGAACTTGTTCTGGATGTAGAGCTGGGCCGGCAGCAGCCACTCCTCCATGGTCTTGGAGACCACGGAGCGAACCTGCGGGTTCTGGGCGAGCTTGGCGGTGTAGGTCTTCATAAAGTCGAGGTAGGCCGGCAGGTCAAAGTAGAGGTTGTCGACCGGGCGCAGCTCGGGCACCTCGCCGGTGAGCTGGCTCTTGGGCGCGATGAGCTCCTCGGGCTCAAACTGGTGACCCAGGTCGCACTCGTCGGCGTAGGCTTTCTCGGACTTGCAGCCCTGGATGGGGCAGCGGCCGATCACCTGACGGCCGTTGAGGAACGTGCCGGCCTTGGCATCGTAGAACTGCAGCGTGGAGCGCTTGGAGATGGTGCCCTGCTCGTGCAGACGCTCGATAATCTCGGTGGTCACCTCGTTGTGAATCTGCGCAGCCGGCTCAAGGCCCGAGCCGCCGTAGATGTCACAGCTGATGTTGTAGTTGTTGAGGGTCGCGGCCTGGCGGGAGTGATTGGACTCGACATACTCGCTAATGGACTTGTCGTAGCCCTCGTTCTCCTTGAGCTTGCGGTAGCTCTCCATGATGGGCGAGCCATAGCAGTCGGTGCCCGAGGTGAAGATGACGTTCTCGCGGCCCAGGCGGTCGCGCAGGAAGCGGGCGAAGAAGTCGGCAGGGACAAAGACGCCGCCAACGTGGCCAAAGTGAAGGCCCTTGTTGCCGTAGGGCTCGCCGGCGGTAACGATGGCGCGGCGAGGCCAGCTGGGACGGTCGTTCATGGAGTATTTGGATGCCATGGGACTCCTTCGCATATGGTGAGGGCGCGGCCGGGCGCGGGGCTCGGCGGCGCGGTGGTCAATTCGTGCATATCGTTCGACATTATCGCACATGCGGGCGGGTGCGTGGCAGGGGCGCTATCCTAAGATGCTATGAATGAGATTTCCAACATACATGCGTTTGAGGACGAGGATTTTCTGCACGCCTGCTTTGTGTGGGGGATGGCCGTGCTTGGCGCATTTGCCGTGTGTCTGGTGCCGGTGTTTATGCTGCTGGGCGGGCCTGCGGACTTGGATGCGGCTGACGCGGGCGGCTGGATGGCCGTCTTGGGATGGATAGTCGGCTTGGCTGCGATCTCAATGGCGTCGTTCGCCGTGCACGAGCTGGTGCACGGTGTGTTTTTTAAGCTGCTGGCGCCTGCGGGCGCGCAGGTGACCTTTGGGGCGAATCGCGAGACGGCGATGATCTATGCCTGCGCCGAGGGCGTTGTGTATTCGCGCCGGCGGTACATGGTGGTTTGCCTGGCGCCGACGGTTGTTGTGACGTCGGCGTTTGCCCTGGGGTTTGCGTTTTCGGGCTATCCGCTGCTGTGCTACCTGGCGACCGGCTTGCATTTATCGGGTTGCGTGGGCGATTGGTATTACGTGCGGACCATTTTGCGCGACCGCCGCATTGTCGCCTGCGAGGACACGTCCTTCGGCGTGCGCTTTTTCGGGTGAGGAGATGTCGATGAAGCCGTTGTTGTTGCACGCCTGCTGTGCGCCGTGCTCTCTTGAGCCGGTCCGCCTGCTGCGCGAGGAAGGGTTTGAGCCCACAATCTGCTGGACCAACCCCAATATTCAGCCGCACGATGAATGGCAGCGGCGTTTGGACGAGCTGCGCCGGTGGTGTGCCGATGGCGACATCGAGCTTATCGAGGCGGGGGAGGACCGGGAGCGCTGGGAGGCCGGCGTGGCCCCGCTGGGCGCCGATCGACCCCGTCGCTGTCGCGCGTGCTATGCCCTGCGCTTGGCCGAGGCATGTCGTGTGGCCCAGGAACGCGGGTTTGAGTCTGTGGGCACGACGCTCGCCGTCTCGCCGTATCAGTTGTTCGAAACCTGCAATGATGTGTTGGAGCGTCTGGCTGCCGCCCGCGGTCTCACTCCGGTGATTCGCGATTTTCGTCCGTATTACCCCGAGGCGACACGTCGTTCGCGCGAGCTGGGTATGTATCGGCAGAATTACTGCGGCTGCCGATTCTCGGCCGTCGAGGCGGCCATGGACCGCGCCCGCATCCGCGACGAGCGCAAAGCCGCCAAAAAGTAGTTCATTTGGGACGTCAGCCTGCTAGGATGTAGAGCGGACTTTAGCTATATAAGGAGTATCCGACGTGTCTATGCGTACCGATGATTTTGACTACAACCTTCCCGAGGAACTGATTGCCCAAGCTCCTGCCGAGCCGCGCGACTCCTGCCGCCTTCTGGTGGTGGATCGCAAGGGCTCCCAGGCGGGAACGCCGCTGGAGCACGGCGGTACCGTTGAGCACCGCATCTTCCGCGACATCATCGACTATATCGAGCCGGGCGACGTGCTCGTCATCAACCAGACGCGCGTGATGCCGGCCCGTCTTATCGGTCGCAAGACGGGCTCGGGCGGCGTGGTCGAGACGTTGCTGCTCAAGCGCCGCGAGGATGTTGACCCGCTGGGCCATGTTTGGGAGTGCTTGGTCAAGCCGGGCAAGCGCCTGAAGCCCGGTGCTCATATTGAGTATCGCGCCGGTGGCGCCCATGCGCCCGAGGGGGCTCCCGTGGTGCTGACAGCCGAGGTCGTCGACTTTGTCACCGATAGCCGCGGCGGCCGTCTGGTGCGTTTTGAGCCGGCCGGTTGCAATGCCGCCGGCGACCCGCGCACGCTCGACGAGGCCATCCACGCTGCCGGCCACGTGCCGCTGCCGCCCTACATTACCGATTACGAGGGCGATCCCGAGAAGTACCAGACCGTCTACGCCATGAAGGAGGAGCACTCGGCTGCCGCTCCTACGGCGGGTCTGCACTTCACGCCCGAGCTCATGGCCGCTATCGAGGCCAAGGGTGCGAAGTTTGCCGCCGTCGAGCTCGAGGTGGGTATCGATACCTTCCGTCTGGTGGAGGAGGACGACCCCACGCAGCACGTGATGCACACCGAGCGCTACCACGTGTCGCAGGAGGTTGTCGATGCCGTGCACAAGGCCAAGGCCGAGGGTCATCGTGTGATCGCCGTCGGCACCACCGCGGTGCGCTCGCTCGAGAGCGCGTTTGACGCGGACGCGCCGGTGTCCGATCCGGCTGTGACGGCGCGCTATTTTGAGGGCCGCGAGGACGGGGCCGACACGCTCGGCCGCGGCGACATCGTGGTGCGCGAGAACGCGACAACGCAGCTCTACCTTATGCCCGGCTCGACCTATCACGTGGTCGACGCGTTGATCACGAACTTCCACGTGCCGCGCTCTACACTCATGATGCTTGTGAGCGCGCTTGCCACCCGCGACCAGATCATGGATGCCTACGCCGCCGCCATCGAAGAGCGTTACCGCTTCTTCAGCTTTGGCGACGCGATGCTCATTCAGTAGGTTACGGCGTTTTACAAACGCCGTAACCGGTCGACGCTGCAAACCCGCCAGAGCGGCAATCTGCCTTTCAACTTCGGCGGCATGACCAGAAGGTCAATGCCGCCTTGTTTCAAGGCACCTTGCTCGCTCTGGCGGGTTTTCGCTGACTTCGCCAAAACATCGGCGCCGCCGTTGTTGGCACTTGGGGACGTTCCTTTTGTGCCGGCACCTGGGGACACTCCTTATGTCAAGAGATTGGTGCAAGAGGGATAGATTGCCTTGCATCAATCTAATAAGTTGCGGTGAGATAGTTCTTAAATTGGCTTTTTGAGGGCTAAACAGGAACTATCTCACCGCAACTGCGTTGAGCGTTTTTTGGCAGCTGGTTTACTTGCTCGCGAACAGCCAGACTAGGATGATCACCAGGATTGCGGCGACGATGCAGACGATGGCGCCGGTGAATTTGATGCGTGAGTCGCGGGTACGCTCGCGCACCGCGTCCTCGGTGGCCTCGAGCTGGGCGACTTCGCGCTCGGTCTCGGCGTGTTCGGCTTTGTCTCGGGCCAAGGACCCTGCAAGCGACTCAGTAATCTCTGGGTGGTCGTGTACTTCGTTCGCCTGTTCGATGATCGACTGCGCATGTGCGGCATCTGCTTGGGCGTTGGCGATGCTCTGCTCTTGGTCGCGGCGTGCCTTGTCCTCGGCGGCGATCTTCTCGCGCAGTTCGCGCTGGCGCGTTGCAGCGGCGGTTTTTGCGGTCTGCAGCTCGTCGCGCGCGGCATCGGCCTCTGCCGTCACGGCTTGGTGCGCGCGTTTGGCTTCGGCAATGGGGGCCTGCGCCTGTTCGACGGCCTGCTCGGCTGCGGCAAGCGAGTGTTCAAGGTCGGCGGTGATACGCGGGACATCTTCTTCGGCTTTTCGCAGGGCATCTGCCGTGTCGGAGATCTGCATCGAGAGCTCGCTAGTGCGCACCGTATAGTTGGCGGGATTTGCCGAGGGATTGCGTTGCAGCTCGGCATACTCATGACGCAGTGTCTCGAGCTGGGCGCGCGTGGCGTCGACGGTTTGTTGTGCGGCGGCAATGCCGGCGTCTCGCTCGGCCTGCACCTTGTCGCGGATGCGCTTGGAATCCTCAAGACGGCGAACGAGGCGGTTGCCGGTCTCGCGCGAGCTCGCCTCGCGGGCCTCCACGGCATCGAGCGCGGCCTTCAGGCGGAGCTCGGTCGCGTCATCCTCTGTCTTCATTTGTTCGAACTGCCCCTTGAGCTCTGTCGCTTTGGCGGCGTGGGCATCACGGTCAATCTCGGCTGCCGCAGCGGTCTTTTGCGCTGTGGCGATCGCCTGGCGCTGGTCGGCGACGATCTGGTCGTAGCGGCCTGCGATATCCTGGCGCGTCTCGAGTTCCTCGGCCTGATCGGCAATGCGCTGCTCAAGTTCGGCCAGGTGGGCGCGGGCATCGGCAAGTGCCTTTTTCGCGGCGTTCATCTCGCGCATGGCCGAGGCGCCCTGGGCGATAAAAGTGCCCACGGC
>ENA-UOJE01001172-UOJE01001172.1-human-gut-metagenome-genome-assembly--contig:-C23-NODE-1172-length-24748-cov-8.480055_pt1 | contig 24748 bp, 25 predicted proteins | sample MGYA00242341_ERZ723888 | MGnify/ENA metagenome assembly ERZ723888 | reverse complement strand
CTTCATTCATCCCGGAGTCTGCAAACCAATTTGCGAAAATTTCTTGACACTACCGATTCAAGAGACACACTTTCATCATCCATCAGAGATTGCAAACGTTCTTGCTCGATAACTATTTCTGCAGAGAGCCGTTCAATTTCTTCGCTATAGGCAGAAATTTTTTCTGAGATAGAATTAATGATTTCATTTCGCATTTCAACTGTAGACACATCAAACGAGTAGGATGTTTGAGCCGGCTCTCCTGTGCTAAATGAAATATTTGTAGAGTTGCAATCCATGCATCTTAACTCTCCACACGATATCGTGCGATTTAAAGAACGAAGTTCGTTAATTGTATGCTCCCATTTACTCTTACGAGTAGATGCATTGTTCCGGGCCTTTCGTAATTCCGCAATTTTATTTTGAACTTTTTCAAGACTCACTATTTTTTGGCCAAATGCGAGACGGTCACTCTCCGCGCTAAGATATGAGACAGGTGCTTTTTTTGATTTAAGTATTTTATGTTGTTGTAGCAATAGTTTTTTCTCATCAGAAAGAGCAGATATATGACTCCTTATCCCGTCAATCCTTTCTTGCGGAAGCTGCTCTCCAGTTAGACCAGCAAATGCGTAAAGCATTTCAATAAAATCCTGTTTATTATAGAAGCTGCGGTTGGCGATATTGGACGTATCCTTCTTATCTTGTCCAACAAAGAAAAGTTGGACATATAACACTGGATCCACTATCCTTAAAATTTGATTTTTGACTATTGATGGAAGTGGAAATATATTCCTGTTCCAATATCTTTTAAGTTCAGAGACATTATCAAAAATAAGTACAGTAGATTCACGCTTTAATACAAATCCATCGCCAGATCGACAAAGTTTAAATGTTATCCCAGCTTCTTCAAATTCAATATAGTAGTAATACTTCTGAAATTCAAATGATGTAGGGAATGTTGGTTCATTTCCTAAAGCATACATTAGCGATTGGATTACGATTGTCTTTCCTTTATTATTATCGTCACTTGAAATGATGTTCACACCATTTGCAAAGTTTTCCTCAATAAATGCTTCATCAGAATTACCTACAGCTACTTTTCGTATCTTCATTGTTGAACACCATCCTTGACTACAGAGATAAAGTACTTAAGTGATAGGACATCAAAGTCAGGGCACCTAGCAATACAATTGGGGATTGCCTGAATTTTTGTAAATAGAGACTGTACAGAGTCATTTGGATGTTCGACAATCATTTGATATGTATTCTCAAACAGATACCAAAAACCATCTGCCGCATTTTTGTTGAATAATGCTCGACATAAGGCACCTTGGCAATCCTCAAGCATTTCCTTCTGCCTTTCTGGAGGCCAAGCGGTATAGGTACTTACAAAAGATGCCGGTATTCCTTGGCTCAGCGGATCTCTATCGATAATACGCTGTAAAGTCATTAAGCGAATTTCATTATTAGTTAAGTGTCTGCAATAGTTTAATGCTTCGTCTGTTGTTTCAATCACAACACCCTCGACTGAAGAAATATTTTTTTTGCTTGCCTGCTTATCCCTTATCTCGTTGAAAATCGCATTAAGTATTTTTTCTTCTGGAATAATATTGGGATGCTGTCTTATAATTGCTTTTACATATTCACTTGGTTTTTTATCATCATCAATGACGAAAAAAACTTTACTTAAGAAGCCATTAATATTCTCATCGGTTAAGCTGGTGCTATCGATATATTCTTTTGCAGAGCCTTCTTCGGATAAGCCTAACTTAATCTGCTTTATCGCTGCATCATTGACATTTTCAAGTCCAAAAGCTGTAAGAGAAGGATCTTTGCGAAGAGTTCCTGACACACTACCAATGAATAGGATATACGCCTCAAAGGTTAATGGACTCATATAATTCTTGAATAATGTTACAAGCTCTTTCCCAATAGCTTTAGGACTAACACGATGTGCACCTTTTGATTGCACATCCCACAATCTGGATGCCATGCTGTCCATACCCGTTAAATCATTAAAGAAATCTACGACAAAGTAGTATATGTCATCACTATCTGGACCAAAGTTCATCAGATAGAGCAACGCCTTGGTTTCTGCTTCTGAGCCAGATTTTCTTAATTTTTCAGATGATTTTACGGTGTATGACATATTCTCATCTCGCATTCATTTTCAGCTTATGCCTATCCGATATGCTCTTTTTCTATTTTATCACAAAATTCACCATTTCTCAACGAGAAAAGCAGGCACAGCAAGACACCGACAGCACCCAAACTACTAGTGTTGCTCTGTGCCTGCTTCTTAGTGAATGGCGAGTGATTTCAAATTCCTGCGCTCCTCGTGTTACTATATCCCTATAAAAAACACGAGGAGGTACCCTCATGAAATTCACCAAAGAAGAGAAGATGACCTTCGTAAAACGCTACCAGGATGGAGAAACAGTGATTTCAATTTGCAATGAGAACCAAATTCCCCGCAGCACTTTCTATCGCTGGATACAAGACTATCAACAGACGGTAACCGATACAGGCAATGTCGTCACCCCGCAAGAGTTCCTATACGTGAAAAGAAGAATCAGCAAATTGGAGGATATGATTCAGGTTTTAAAGACGGTCAATTGCACTATTTCCTCGTCTTTGCAGGAAAAGCTCAAGGCTATGGAACTGCTTTACGGGCAATTCAGCGTGCATACCCTGTGTGACGCACTGGATGTCTCACGCGGCACTTTCTACAACCATATTTTCCGCAATAAGAAAGGTGACACACTTGCGGCAAAGCGGCGAGCGGAGTTGAAAACGCAGATTCAAAGTATTTATGACGATAGCGGACAAATCTATGGGGCGGGCAAGATCACCGCTATCCTCCAAAATCAAGGGGTCAAAACCAGCAAAAAATATATTTCTCAGCTTATGAAGGAGTTAGGAATCAGCAGTGTCAGCACTACGGCAAAGAAAGAATACAAAAAATGGGGGAAAGGACAAAACAGAAATTTCTTGCAGCAGCAGTTCCAAACCGAGCGGCCGAATCAAGTCTGGGTCAGCGATATCACTGTTTTTAAATTTCATGATAAGTATTATTATCTCTGCATTATTATGGACCTGTTTTCACGGAAAGTAATTTCCTATCGAATCTCGCACAAAAGCAGTACGCAACTGCTTACAAAGACTTTTAAACAGGCCTACGCAGATAGACAACCAAAGGTGGAGCTCATGTTCCATAGTGATCGTGGAACACAGTATATGTCCCATGCGTTCGTTCACCTGTTGGGAGATTTTGGAGTAGAACAGTCTTTTTCCCGGACAGCGTGCCCCCATGACAATGCAGTCTCAGAAGCGTTCTTTTCCATTCTCAAAAAGGAAGAGCTATACCGCAGGCACTATACGTCGGAGACAGATCTGATGAAGGGAATTGCCCGTTTTATTGCCTTCTACAATACCGAACGTCCTCATTCCACCTTGCAATATAAGGCACCGGAACAAGCAGAGCAGGAATACTGGATAAAAGAAAAGGAATCCTCAAGAATATGAGAATTCCGGGTTCAGATTTGATTTATTTTCATTTTTACATTGCGATTTTTCGATTTTTCTTTTTGGATGTCCCATTTATACAAGAGAGAGAACCCCCGAAAAGGTGGCTTGAATCCTCGGTTTTCAGCATAGAAAAAGAGGCCGAAATTTGGATGCCTCATTTTTGAGTTCCAAATTTCGACCTCTATTCACATGGCTGGGATGGCTGGAGTCGAACCAGCACGGGCAGAGTCAAAGTCTGCTGTCCTACCGCTAGACTACACCCCAATATGCCGTTTTTATAAAGAAGGACACGCGGTGACCCGTGTGTCCCTTCTCCGTAAATGTGGGGTGGAAGATGGGATTCGAACCCACGGTCTCCAGTGCCACAAACTGGCGCTTTAACCAACTAAGCTACATCCACCATATATGGCGCGCCTGAAGGGACTCGAACCCCTGGCCCTCTGCTTAGAAGGCAGATGCTCTATCCAGCTGAGCTACAGGCGCATATTTCCGGTCTCTGCCGTCCCGTGGAGCTGGATAAAATGGAGCGGGTGATGGGAATCGAACCCACACGACCAGCTTGGAAGGCTGGGGTTCTACCACTGAACTACACCCGCACATACGTCACGGCGTCCATTATGATAGCACATTCCCGCATCCCCTGTCAAGAGCCTTTTTGCGGATTCCTGCCCTGTTTTTTTATTCTGGCCCATACAGAGGGATAGAAGAAAAACTTACCCTCCTATTCTTCAATGACCGTTGGCAGAACACATTGACAAACCACACCAGAAAGGTATAATGACAGCAGCGCGGCCTGAGATATTCGTTATAATAGAAAGGCGGAGGACAGATGGAAAATATCGTGCTGCAGCTGACACATCCCCAGGTGGATGAGGCAGCGCTTTTCCGCACCCTGCATATGGAAGCGGAAACCGAGGAAAACGCCGAGGACATAGCCGCCGTCCGCCGTATGTTGACGGAAGCCCTGGCGGTAGCCCGCCCCAAAGCGGTGTACCGTCTGGCGCTGGTGACCGAAAGGGGAAGCGATTACGTGCTGGCGGACGGTGTTCGGCTGACCTCCGCACTGGTAAGCAGAAATCTGGAGCACACCCGCCGCATCGTTCCCTACGTCGCTACCTGCGGCGTTGAAGCGGAACAATGGTCCGCCGCCTATGACAGCGATCCGCTGGAACAGTTTTGGGCGGATGCCATTAAGCTGATGCTGTTGACGGCAGTGCGCGCCCGCATGCTGGAGGCCATCCGGCGGGATTATTTCCCTCAAGGAGACCTATCCAATATGCGGCCGGGTTCTATCTCCGCCTGGCCTCTGTCGCAGCAGGAGGCTTTGTTCCGGCTGATGGGGGATGTCGCCGGGACCGTGGGCGTCACCCTGACTGCCTCCAGTCTGATGCTGCCTTCCAAATCCATCTCGGGTTTTTATTTTTCCGCCGAGGAGCACTTTGAAACCTGTCGCCATTGCCCACTGCTCCAATGCCCCAACCGGCAGGAGGTCTATCGCGGACCGGTGGACTGACAATACAGGTTTCGAGACGGATTAAGTAACCGTCCCCGCAGGGACGGCTGCCCGCCGGGAGGTACAGCGGGCAAGGGGATTCAGCAGCCGCAGCCACAACCACAACCGGATCCGGAGGTTCCGGGCTGCACGCGGCAGGTAACCGTGACCGGTATCGATTGGGTAAAGGTCACAGCGTTGTTGGCAGCCGAAAAAGCGGCTTCGGATCCCTGGGTGGAGGCGGTGGTGTTTCCACATCGGTTGCAGCGCATAACGGTGGCTTCCTTTCATCAGGGGCATTGAGCCCCTGTCATCGTGTGCGGGTTTTCTCCCCGCAGTACAAGCTATGCGCCGGTAGCCGGATGGGTGACGAATACCGTTCAGCTTTTTTCTCGCATGGCAAATGTGCCGAAGAAGAGAACAGCGGCTACCAGCACAATCATAGGGCCGGTGGCTACGGCATTAAAATAGGAAAGCAGCAGTCCCGCCATGCCGGAAAACAGGGAAAAAAGCAGAGCAGTCAGGTGATAGCTCTTCATCCCCCGCGCCACATTGCGGGCGGCGGCGGCGGGGAGAATCAGCATGGCGTTGATGATCAGCAATCCCACCCAACGGATGGCCATCATCACCACCACCGCGATGATCACCACAAAGAGATTATCCATCAGTCCCACGGCAATGCCCTTGCTGCGGGCTAACGCCGGGCTGATGCTTACCGCATGAAAACGATTGAAGCAGAGCAACCACAGCAGCAGCACGATCACCAGCGTGGCGGCCAGCACCAGCAACTGCTCCCTGGATATGCTGAGTATATCCCCGATCAGCAGGCTTTGGTATTTGGAAAAATTTCCACTCCGGGAGAGGAGCACCAGTCCCAGCGCCACCCCGCAGGACGAAAATACGCCGATCACCGTATCGGTGGAGGAGAGGCGGGAATGGCGGATCCGGTTCATCAGCAAGGCGAAGATCACGGCAAAGACCACCATGATCAAACTTTGATCAGCCAGTCCCAGCAGCACCCCGATTCCCACTCCCGTCAGGGCGGAATGGCCCAGAGCGTCGGAGAAAAAGGCCATTCCGTTGTTCACCACCATGGTACCCAGCAGAGAAAAAAGCGGCATAATCAGCAGTACCGCGAAAAACGCATGCCGCATAAAGTCATATTCCCACCAGCCTAACAGGGTTTCAAGCATCCGCCGTCCCTCCTTTCGGGAACGCCGTCGCAAAAGCGGCGGAGGAGAACACCTGTTCCGGGGTTCCTATCGCCCGAACCGAGCGATCCAGCAGCACCACCCGATCCGCATGCCGCCTCACGTATTCTAGATCATGGGAAACCAGCAGAATCACCATGTCGTCGGTACGGCGCAGCTGCTCCAGCATATCGTAAAAGCGGCCCAGTCCCTCGCTGTCCACCCCTGAGACCGGCTCGTCCAGCACCAGCAAATCCGGATGGGGAAGGGTGGCCACCGCCAGCAGTACCCGCTGCAATTCGCCGCCGGAAAGCCGTCCCACCAGCTTATGCAGCAGCCCTTCCGCGTCGAACCGGGAGAAATGACTCTCCAGCCGTTCCGTCTCCTTTCGCCGGCGAGGCAGGAAGGCGGGCCACCCGGAGGTAAAGGACAGCGCCATGTCGTACACCGTCGCCGGAGAACCGGGATCCAGGTTCAGCGACTGAGGCACATAGCCTATCCGCGGTTTGCCTGCCACCGGAGAACCGCTGTGTCCGCTGAACTCCACTATTCCCTTGTGGGGCAGTTCTCCCAAAATCGCCTTCAGCAAGGTGGATTTACCCGCGCCATTGCGTCCAATGATGGCTGTCAGTTCCCCGCAATGGGCGTGGAGATTGACATCGTCCAGCAACAGCGCGTCTCCTGCCCGGACGGTGATATGCTGTATTTTCAGACAATGCAGCCCGCATCCGCTCATATTCATTCCCTTTCTTTTCAGCCTGCCGCTCTCAGCCAAAAGCCGCTTCCAGCGCCTGGGCATTGCCTTCCATTGCCTGAAGCCAAGCATCCTTATCCGTCTTTCCGGTAACGCCCATGTCCAGAGACAGGGTTCGGCTCCAGGACGCACCATCGCCCACATAAGCGTATTCCACGGGATATTGGCTGTCATACAGCAGCAGCACCTTGTCCGCCGCCGCAGCCGCCTGTTGGGCGGCGGCCAGATCCGCTGCGGACACCCCTGCTTCCTCTCCTATGGTCAGGGCTGCCACCGGAGTGAGGCCCAGGTCGCGGGCAAAATACTGCAGGGAATCATGAAAGGTGACGCAGACCTTGGTCGCGGCCTCTCTGACAGCGGATTTCAGTCTTTCAGCCGCCGCGTCCACCTTGGCGAGATAAACCGCCGCGTTGGCTTCATAATCCGCGGCATGGTCCGGATCCAATCGGATCAGCCCGTCCCGCAGATTCTCCACTTGTTTGCGGTATCGCTGAGGACTGGCCCAGATATGCTCATTATAAAAAGCATGGGCATGGTCCTCATCCTCTTCTTCCTCGTCATGTTCGTGCACGTGGCCAGCGGGAAGCAGCTCGATTCCCTGGGAGGCATCCACCACCGGCAGACCCGGCAACTGAGAGGTCACCTGATCCAGAAAGGACTCCGCTCCAGCGCCGTTGATGAGCAAAACGTCGGCCCCGGTCAGAGCGATCATATTCTCCGGAGAAAGCTGAAAATCATGGAGACAGCCGGTATGGGGCTGAGTCAGACTTTCCACCGCGACTTCCTCCAGCCCGTCCGTCAGATTCAGAGCTGCGATATAAACTGGATAAAAGGAAGCTACCACCCGGATCTTGCCGGTTTTGTGATGGGACACGCCGGTGAACAGGGTCAATATCGCCGACGCGGCTACGATCCCCGCCATCAGCAGGGCGATTTTTCCTTTGGTTTTTCCCGGCATCCCGTCGTTTTCCATCCTGTACAAAGAGCTTCCTCCTTGTTATTGCAACTCGTTTGCAATAATCATAGCGCGGCTGATCGGCTTTGTCAAGCGGATTTTGTCGGGGGTACCGCCGGTTGACATTCCGGCCGCCGGGGGCTACAATACAAACAGGAAAGGAGGCGGCAGGGATGGAGAAAACCCGGACCACCCGGCAGAAACAGCTGATCATGAGTGTGCTGCGCGAGGCGGCGGTTCCGCTGACGGCGGGAGAAATTTATGCCCGCTGTGTGCAGCGGCAGCCCACCCTGGCCAAATCCACCGTCTACCGCAATCTGGAGGCTATGCAGGGTCGGGGTGAGGTATCCGCCGGTCTGCTGGAAAACGGTGAGCGGCTGTACGCCGCCGCGGAGCCCCACGCCCATAAGCATTACATGATCTGCAAGGACTGCAATGCCCGGCTGGATCTGCCCGCCTGCCCTATGGACGCGCTGGAAAAGGAAATCGCCCGCCGGGACGGCTTTACCGTCACCGATCATGTTATCCAGCTATACGGCTACTGCCGGGAATGCGCGGATAAACGCCGCCGGAAAGATAAAGCAGAAGGGTAATCCACGCCTGGGATTTCCTGGACCGCCGGCTGCCGTGGTTTCTGATCAAAAGCAGGCGGCGCCCCGCCAAGATAGGAGGGACGCCGCTGTTGTTTCGCTGCCGTCGAATTTGCCGGCTGTAAATTAGTCCTCAGCCTCGAACATATCCTTGCCCACACCGCAGACCGGGCAGACAAAGTCGTCGGGCAGATCCTCAAACGCAGTGCCGGGGGCGATGCCGTTGTCGGGATCACCCACCTCGGGATCGTACACATAGCCGCAGACGGTGCAAACGTATTTTTTCATGAAAATCGGCTCCTTTCGTTCTGAACTTGTATATGTCCATCCCCGGGTTGACGGGAACAGCATAACGGATTGAAATGGAAAAATTTTGATTATCAGGAAAGGACAGGGATTAGTATGCTCAAACACGCGTCGGATATGCCTGTGGAACAGCGGCTCCATATGCGGGAGGGAGACGGAACCGTCACCCTGACAGCAGCCTTTGAAAAGGGGGAGTATGCCTCGCCGCTGCGGCTGTTTTCCAGGATTACCCTGCCAGCGGGAGCTTCCATCGGCTACCATGTGCATGAAAATGAGGAAGAATTCTTTTATGTGCTTTCAGGCTGCGGTGAGATGGATGATAATGGCACTGTCGTATCACTGAAAGCAGGGGATGCCACCGTCACCCGCAGCGGAGAGGGCCATGCCTTGCGCAATACCGGAGAGGATCCCCTGGAGGTGCTGGCGGTGATTGCTCTCACAGCCTGACAGGAATGCCCTGACCTACCCCAGGGAAGCGTTTAAAACCGGTGGTCCCGCGGATTCGCTTTTATAATAGCCGCTTCCCCGCCGGAATACAAGCCTCGGACCGCTTTTCGTCTGTGAATTTTTTATGAAGATGGGCCGTTGTGCGTTCGAGCTGGAAAATTCATCCGTACATTAGAAAGAACGAGCAATTGCAGAATAACAATGAACTGCCGAATCTGCTCAAAGAACAGAATTTGTCGTATGGAGATGCACCCGGTTTTGAACAGAAAGAAATTTAAGCCAAATAGGATTGTGATAAGGCTTCCTTCGTCTTGATATTGATCATATTCTTGAGTAAGGGGATGTCGGCGGTTCTCTCACCCCTTCTTTTCCTTTGACATACACTGTCTTGTGGACAAAAATCAAAGGAGGATGCAGGAATGCCGTGCGCGAAAGAACCGCCGCTCAACGAGGAACTGCAAGAACAGCTGGCCCTTCTGGAAAACTCCCAGGGACTGATCCGCGCTGTTCTCCTCGGTGTGGCCATGCAGTATAAGGCGCTGGATTTGCAGAAATGTCTGCTGCTGGAGAGTGCCCGGGATCCTCAGACTGTTGATACAGCCTCCTGCCTCGATCCAAAGGCGATCCAGATTGCCGCCTCCCTCATTGTTCTCTATGCGCTTTTTGGCTTTCAGAAACAGGCGGAAGGCATTGCTTGTCAAACCGCTCAGACGGGAGGCTGCGCCGACTGGACAGAACCGAAGCTGAACGCGACGGTGATTCTGGTGGCGCTGGTACGGCTGTGCAGGCTGGCTTCGTCTGAGAATACGGCTGCAGGGCAGCAGATAACAGCACTGGAGGCGGAGGAAACCTCTGCGGAGCCGGTTATCTGATGGATTGTATACGCATATAGCGCCATCTCTGAAAAAGCGAGGACCCTTTGGGGGAACCTCGCTTTTTCAGCTTCCGGGTTATTTGCGCCAGAAAGTGGAGCAGTCCTTTTTTTCACGGATGTTGTAATCGATGATCCTTGCCAACAAATCAAAATCCACCGGCCGATCCCAGGGGAAACGGATCAGCTCAAGGCTGTGTTCATACCCGGCCCTGTGTATTTCCCGGGAGAAGTATTGGATAGCGGCTCGTTCAGGTGATGCGGCCAGGTGCTTTTTGGCGGAGCTGAAGCCGATGATAAAGGTTCCGTGATCGGTGAACATGGGCTGATTCCAGGCGATTTTGGGCTGCAGCGGGGGGAACGTTTCGGCTATCCAATGGAAGATTTCTTCCAATCGGGCTCGATGTTCTGCATTCTCCAGCTTTGCCAGATAGTCCTCAAAAGTTTCCATGACCTACCTCCGCTGAAATGTCCGGCGATAACTGCCGGGTTAACGGGATACTCGGTTAGTATATGAATATGACGGCAGATTAACCGGAATCAATAAATCAACCGCCCGGGAGAACAAGCTCCCGGGCGGTTTTGTGTGTCAGAAGATTATTTTTCCGGCGGGATGGCCTGCGGCCGCCGTTTGATGAGGACAACCGCCATGACGCCGGCGGCGGTGAGCAACACCGCTGTCAGAGGCAGCACTGCAGTACGGTCGCCGGTACCGGGCTTGGGCGTGCCGGAGGGGGAACTACTGGATACAAGGGAGGAATTCTCTCCCGGCTGGGAATCGGTTCCGCCGGAGCTGGCCGTACTGCTGGTGTCGGAGCTGGACGGAGCGAGCGGTGTGTCGGTTTCATATACCCGATCCAGCTTGCTGAAGGAAAGGGCAATGTCCGTTTCAGCGGTGCCGAAGGTGAAATTCACCGACCAGAGCACCCGGTTTTCCGGTTTCAGCGTTCCGGCGTTCGCGGCCGCTTCCCAGGTGCTGTCCCGGGCCACGATATCGTAATCCGCGCCTTCGTAGTTATAGCGGTAGGTGAAGCTTTTCATCGGAAAATCGTAGGCAACATATTCCTGGGAGCCGCCTTTGATGGTGGTGTACTGCCACCAGGTATTGTGATGGGGATCGGCAAACTGGAGATACAGGCCCACATCCGCGCCCGGATTTTTGACATACAGCCGCAGGGCCTGGATATCGTTGGTACCGTCATAGGGCTGGGAATCGGCGGTCAGATTTTTGGCGAAGCCGAAGCCGCTGCCCACGGTGCCGTAGGGCGCCTTGTTGATAACGGTCATCCCATCCGCCGCTACCGATACAGAGGCGTCGCCGCCGCGCCAATTGGTTTTTTCACTGAAGGCGTAGGCGGGATTCACCGCCTCATACCGTTCCGCTGCGGCCAGGGAGGTGATTTGGCCCAGCAGAAGGGGGGCCAGGCCAAGGGTCAGAATTTTTTTCATGAACTTCATGATTCTCATATTCCTCCTCTCCTTCTCAGGACAGCGACACGGCGCTGATACTTTTCATGATCATGTCGTCCGTGGTGGGGGCGCTGAAGACGAAGGTCAGCACATCCACGTCATATTCCGCCGCGCTGATCTTTCCGGCCTCCCGGGCAGCCTTGAAGGAGGTACCCCGGGCGACGATTTCCGCGTCGGCGCCGGCGTCGCTCCAGCGATAGGTAAAGGCGTCCAGCATCGCGTCATAAGCCACAAACCGATCGCTGCCGCCGGCAATGCTGATGGGAATGCTGTGCCAGATGTTTTTCTGCGTGTCCCGGAATTGTACCCGAACCGTGGTGGCTTCTCCGGGATTTTTGATATATAGGCGGATGGCCTGGGCCTCGTTGTTTCCATCCGCCGCCTCACCGTCGGTGGTTAACCGCTGAGAAAATCCCGCGCCGCTGGAGGGCCCAGCATTGGCCTGCACAATCCGAATGCCCAGGCCCTCGTCGGTAGGGGTGACCACAAACCACTTGGGATTGCTGGTCCAGGTGCAGCCGCTATCAAAGGCGATCCATGTGTTTTCCGCCAGAGGAGGATCGGGGTCTTCGATTTTGGTGTTGTTGTTCACCATGACCTTCAGCCGGGAATTGTCGCCGGTCAGCGCGCTGGCCATAATGTCCTCCTCGGTAACCACTGCCATGAGGATTTCTCCCTCCGCCCAGCGTCCTTTGTCATAGATGATATAGATGTTCCCCTCCTCATCTTCTACGGCGTCGGGATATGCCACGATATTGCGTTCATCCAACACTAGCTTATAAGGCCAGGTTTTGCCGTCGTCGGTGGAGATAGCGGCGGTGAGATGGGTACGGGCGGTGCCGTTTTGAGGCGGATCGTTATAGACCAGCAGCAGGTTGCCGGATGACAGGCGTCCGTAATAGAAACGGGAATTCACCTTGGTGATGCCGGCGTCCACCGCGTCGCTCCAGGTTTTCCCGCCGTCGGTGGAATAGCTTTCCTCGATGCCGATATCCGAGCGGATCAGCATCCGCAGGCTGCCGTCCTTCTGCTCCGTCACCATATGCTCGCTGACCTGATAGGTTTCGGGATTGACCTTCTCCGCCGCGTAATGACGAACGCTGCCCTGGTAACTCCATGTCTCCCCTTTATCTTTAGATATATAGACATTGGTGTCCACCTCGTCCTCAAATTCGGTGGTGCCGCTGCCTTTCCAGATCACGGCGGGAAGCATCCAGGTGCCGTCGGAGAGGACGATGGGCTTGTTCATGGCAATGCCGTTGGCAAGCCGTTTCGGCTCGCTCCAGGTGGGGTTGGCGTCCTCAGGATTGTCGGTGTGGATGGCCCATACGCCGTAGCGTCCGTCATCCCGGTAATAGCTCTGGTTCCAGAAGAACCACAGCCGGCCGTCCGGATCGGTCCAGAGCATGGGATCAAAGGCCCGGACGGGGGTGTCCGGATCCACGACCATCACCGGGCCCGTCCAGGTATCGCCGTCATCCTCACTGGTATATAGCAGGCTCCAGTTGTATTCGTTCTCTCCCGCCGGATTGCCGCCGTACCAGCTGGCCCACAGCCGGCCGTTGGCGGCTTTTTCGATACCGGCGATGCCCTGCCAGGCCCGATTGCCATCCTGGTAGTCGGCGTCCTGGGGATTGAGCTTTACCGGTGGTGCCTCCAGAGCGAGGTCGGCGGCGGTGGGGTCGGTGGGAAAGCGGGGCGCAGCTGTGACGCCGGCGGTGGACATCAGGGCGGTGAGGGGGAAGGCGACCGCCAACAAGCAGGTCATCAGCACGGTCCTCAGCCGCGGTTTGCACAGGGGCTGCGATGGTTTCATTTCCATTCTCCTCCTTTGAAATGTCAGCTTTATGCTATCGCCGCTGCCCGGGACGGACTGCGGCGGATGGGCCGTAAAAGCGAGGGTTACCAAAAGCGGAAGGCATCGGGCGCATCGAAAGCTTGCGGCCTATTTTCGGCCCGCTGCAGGGCGGTCCACAGCTCCGCCAAGGTGGTTTCCCCTTCCCGGAGATCCGCCGGGAACAGTCCGCCGTCGGCTAGGAGCAGAGCTTCTGCTCCCGGCACGTCTCCGGTATGCAGCCGTGCCTCCGCTTCATAGAGATGGATCCGTCCATCCTGACGGGTGGCATCCGGGAAAAGAGGGAGCAGCTCCAGGATGAGATCATAGCGTTTGGAGCGAGCCAGCAGACTCAGACAATCCTTGATCAGGCTCAGATCGTCCGGGCGCAGGATGGCCGCCCGATGAGCATAGGCCGCAGCCCCCACTGGATCGCCTGCTTGCCAGCGGGCCGCCGCTAAGGCGTGACAGGCCCAGGGGGATTCTGTCAGACACAGGGATTCCCGCAGTTGTGCCTCCCCTTCCTCCCGCTGGCCTTTATGCAGGTACAGCAGACCCAAATGATAATGGGCATACCAGCTGCCGCTGTTGGGGCCGGTCATTGAGGATTCCAGCAGCTTCAGCCAATCGTCGTCCTCAAAATAAGGGCCTGGCGCCTCCTGGGGATCTTGCGGAGGAAAATAGCCAAGGCGGAGCAGGGCCTCCCATTGAACCGGGATTTTGTCTGTGGGAAACGCCAGATGGCCGGGGAGCGGCGGCTGCCGCCGCTGCGCCCGTATGCGGTTTTCCAGTCCTCCGTAAGGGCTTCCGGAAAAAATCAGATCGGCCTGTTTCCTGGCATCTCCCCGATTGCGGCGAAGGCGCTCTTCTTCCAAAGCTATTGGGTCCCCATGGCGCAGCAGCGCTTCCTCCGCCGCCTGCACCGCCGCGGCGTAATCGCCATGGATTTTATCCGGATCCGCTTCCAGGGGGCCGTAGCATTCCACCCAGTCCCACACCGTTCGGGGCGGCATGGGCAGACATTCATATTGGGTTCTGGCTACGCCGGCTTGAATTTCCAGATAGGGCCCCGCCTGTTCGGTGAGGACCCGCTGCCAGTTTCGTCCGGCAGTGCGGCTGCCCCAGACAAAGAGCTTCCGGCCTTGGAGCCGCCGGGTGGAGAACTGAACCAGTCCCCGGCCGTCGGCATCCAGATAAGCCTCAAAACGGGGACGCTCCTCCTCCAGCCGATAAAAGTAATCCACCGGCCGTTCCAGATTTTCCGGGTAGGTGACATCCGTTCCATCCGCCAGGGGGATGTCCACCTGCAGTATGCGGTTTTCCCGGTTGGTGAAGGCAGCCCGTGCCGGAGTAAGGACCCGGCCTCCCGAGAGCTCAGGAACGGCGGTATTGCTCCACCAATACATGGGAAGAGTTTGATCGGTATCGTTAAAGATAGCGATGTGGCAGTGAAGCTCCCTGGCATCTTCAGGCAGATAGAAATCCATCTGCCACCCCACCCCCCCGATTCGATAGTATTCAAACAACCGCAGTACGGGATAGCCCTCCTCAGAGGTATAGCGGGCGGTGAACAGGGGAGAACAGGTGAAGGGGGAATGGCCCGCCATACCGATGTTCCATTCCACGCCGCCGCTGAACCAGGCGTCACGGAGCGCCAGATTGCTTGCCCGGATCACATCGTTGGTATAGAGCAGGTTTTTACCCCGGCATTTATCCGTCAGGGACCACAGCCGTCCTCCCAAGGAGGGAAGAAATTCCGCCCGGAGAAACTCGTTCTCCAATACGGCGATTTCCAGCGTCTGCAGGGTGAGCTCCCGGTTGTAGAGGTTTTGCTTGCGGTAGGGGAAGATGGTGGGAATATCCCCATACCCGATAAAGAGCCCGGCGTCCGGCGGCAGGGCGGAACCGTCCTTATCCGTCTGGACGTTGATATCCCGCAGGACAGCGGGAACAGAGGCCTTGGTGGTGAAATGGGACATGGGAATCTGCCTTTTTTCAAAGGTGAGTGTGGACATGATGCCCCCCTCGCTTTCTCTGTCCGGCGGGATGTGGCGGCCGGTGATTACAATCCCAACATAAAGAAAAAATTTTGCTCAGACAAGGTGGAATTTTATGATTTTGTAGTGAATATTATCTGTTTTTCGTTGTGTTGACCAAAAGTATCATAAAAAAGACCACAAATACGGAAAGAATGCATACCGATTGTCTGCTTGCCTGTGCTATACTTCCCTTGACAGCGGCGAGTTCACAGAGAACAACATAGAAAAACAATGGAGGAGGGCGATAATGTACACCATTCGTCGCTTTAAAGGAGACTGTCCACCGTGGGAGCGGGCGGAGCATTTATCCATCAATTGGTTCGGCTGGGGCGGGGATTACCGTCCGGAGACGGAAGCGGCGCTGCTGTATCAGGAGGGACGAGGTTTTTGGCTGCGGTTTCGCTGCCGGGAAGAGCGGCCCCGAACCAGGGTTGCCGAACACAACGGGACGGTCTGCCATGACAGCTGTGTGGAGGCTTTCATCAATTTCCAGCCGGAGTCCGACCGCCGGTACCTGAATCTGGAGATCAACGCCGCCGGGGTGTACCTGCTGCATTTTGGTGAGGCAGGAAAACGGCGGCCGGCGGAAGAGGGAGAAGAAAGGCTACTCATTCATCCATCCCGCGCCGGTGCATGGTGGGAAGTGACGGCGTTTCTGCCGCAGACGCTGCTCTGCCGTTTGTACGGCGGCTGGGAGGCGGCTTCCGGCGGTATTCTCCGGGGGAACTTTTATAAGTGCGGGGAGCTGCGGCCACGGCATCATGCCGCATGGCAGCCGGTAAAAACGGCGGCGCCGGATTTTCATCGGCCGGAATTTTTCGGGCGTATGAAAATGGACGATATTTAGAAAAGGAGAGAGTAAGATGGGCAAATGTCATTTGCGAGAGATTTCCCGGGGAATTTTTTTGATGGCGGATGGAGAAGCCATACGCTTCGCCGCCGAGGAGCTGCGGCGCTATTATGAGCGGACGGCCGGATTGCCGCTGTATATCACGGACAGCACGGAATCCGCTGGATTTGTTTTGGCGGTGGAGCCGGAGACGGAGAAGCTTACCGACCGGTTTCAGCTGGAGGAGCGGGAGGGCCGGATCTGGATTTGCGGCGTCAATCCACGGTCGGTTATTTACGGCGTTTATTATTTTCTGGAGACATATCTCCATATCCGCTTCCTCCGCCCGGGGCTGGAATCCGTCCCCGTTCTGGCGGAACCTGTGCGGGAAATCCAGCCGGTTACCATCACAGCGGCCTTTCCCCGCAGAGGATTCAATCTGGCGCCGTCCGATCCCGCTGATCTGGATTTGGCAATGAAGCTGGGATACAATGTCTGCACCATCGGCATCGAAGAATGGGAAGCAAACCGGGAGGATTATCTGCGGGAACTGCGCCGGCGGGATATGCTGCTGGATGTGGGCGGCCACTGCATGGATTCCTTCCTCAATATACGGGATACCTTCCGGGAGCATCCGGATTGGTTCGGGCTTTACGAAGGCAAGCGGATGGATCTCCAGCCCTGTTTTTCCAACTCCAACACCGTGGCTCTGTTCGTTCAGAACGCGGTGGATTTCTGCCGCCGCAATCTGGAGATCGACAACCTAACCATATGGCCCAACGACAACGGCAGCTTCTGTCAATGCGAACAGTGCCGCGCCGCCGGATTTATGGGTACCTACTTCCATCTGCTGGAAGCGCTGAAAGAAGCGCTGAAGGCCGAAGGGCTGCCGGTGACCCTGCAGCATATCGCCTATAACGCCGGGCTGGCGTGGGAGATGATCGACACTATTCCGGAGGAATTTCATACCGATACCCTTGTTGCCCCCTGGGGACGTAACTATACTTATTCCCTGGCCGATGAAAAGGCGGCCCCCCGGGACAAGCGCTTTCAACGGATCATTCGGGATTGGGCTGCCGCCAGCCGGCGGAATGGGGTTTCCCTCTCCATCTATGAGTATTATGGGGATTACTGGATGTTCAGCGCCCTGTTTCCCCCTCTCGGCCGGGTTATTTTCCAGGATGTCGCCGTCTATAGGGATTGGGGGGTGAGTATGCTCCGCAGCCTGAATTTCCGGTATGACCACACCATCGCCAGCGCATACGAACTCACCCACCGCCCGCTGCCCCGGTCCGCCCCCCTGTATGAGTTCAATTCGGAGAACAGCGTGATGTGGTTCAATATCGCCATGCTGGGCAGGGCGCTGTGGAATCCGGACGCAGGATATGAGAAACAGGCGGCTGACTATTGTGCCGCCTGTTACGGCTCCCGGGCGGCGGACGCCCTGGCCCTGCTGGATATGCTGGAGAAGGTGCTGACCCCTTTGTGCGAGTATTCCACCACCCTCTTCCGCCGCCGGCTTATCGATGTATGGGTGCGGGATATCCACAGCAAGAACGTTTACGAGACCCTGCGGGAATGGTCGCCGGAAATTGAGAATCTCTCTGAGCTAGAGGATAGTATCCGTGCGGTGGGGGAGACCAGGGACCGGCTGCTGCCCGCACTGGCGAAAACAGCCGAGTGGGATGGCGCTCCCGACGATCCCGCCTTCCGCCGGCTGTGGGAACTGCTGGAATACCTCCGATACCTGGCGGTAAAGCTAGATTCCATTCATAAACAGTATGCCGCTCAAAAGCACATTCTGCGGGGCGAACGGGATCAGGCGCTGATGCTGCTGAAGGAGGCGTTGCTGGAAGAATACGGTATCTGCGGCCACCAGGCGGCGGATTGTGAGCGATGGATCCGGCAGCTGGAAGAGCAATAAAAAACGACGGGACGATTCACCAATCGTCCCGCCGTTTTTTATCCGGCCGTTTTTTCCTGGGCTTCCGGTTCCGGCTTTTTGCAGAAGATTTCCTTAATGCCTATATACAGCAGAAACACGCCGAAGGCCCGGCGCAGCAGACTGACGTCGATGACCGCGGCAGCCCAGGCTGCCAGCAGCGAAGAGGGGATGCCGGCCAGCGTACAGATCAGCACTGCCTTTTTTTCCACCAGCTTGTTTTTGATATGGGAAACCAGCGCGGCCGGAGCGCAGAAGAGAAAATACAGCAGGTTAATGCCTCCGGCGGCATATTGATTGACATCGGTGAAGCTGGTCATATACAGGATCAGCAGAGAGCCGCCGCCGATGCCGAAGCCGCTGAGCACCCCGGTGAGCAGACCGATGGCAAAGTGCAGGATCATCACAGCAGCAGCACCGCCCGGATTCCGCCGTAGAGGATCAACAGGCCGAAAGCCCGACGCAGCAGGGTAACCGGCATCTTCTTAAAGATCCTGCCGGAGATGATACCGCCCGCCAAACCGCCCAGAAGAAAGGGCAGAGCAAAAAGAAAATCCAGGTTTCCCCGAAAAAAATACACTACCAGGGACACTGCTGACAGAGGCAGGATCACCGCTACCGAGGTGGCGAAGGCCCGCTTCTGTTCCATCTTCAGCCACTTGGTGAACATCGGCACCAGAAAGAGGCCGCCGCCGGAGCCGAAAAAGCCGTTGGCGGCTCCGGCCAGCGCGCCGGTTATCGCGTATTTGAGGTTTTGTTTCATGCAGCCGCCTCCTTTTTCCATTGCCTAGTGTGCCACGATTGACGGCGATCATACACCGAAAAAGGACAGCGGCGGTATTCCTGGACGTTCATAGCTGAATTTTTATTTTCATATATATAAAAAAGATCATACGAGGGAGGAAAACAGGGATGAAGATGGAGTACTCACCCTTTAAGGAAAATGGCAGAATCGAAGCGGCGGCGCCGGATCCCTATCCGCCGCTGGAGGTGGAGGGGCCAAATCCTCAGTATGCCCGTATGCTGGGCATCGATATGGCGGGAAACCGAAGCGAGATGACTTCGATTACCCAGTATCTATATCACAGCTGGATGCTGCCGGAATTCGATAACGCTGAGGAAACGCTGCGCCGCGTTGCCATGGTGGAGATGCATCATCTGGATATGCTGGGAACTCTCATTGAAAAGCTGGGAGGCAATCCTAAGTATATGGCCGTGCAGAACCGGCCTGTGGTGTGGAACGGCAGCATGGTGACCTACAATCGCACGCCGGCCATGGCTATACGGGACGATATGGTATCGGAACAAATGGCCATCGATAACTACCGCAAGCAGCTGCTGATTATCCGGGACGCCCATGTGGCGGCGGTGATTCGCCGGATTATCATGGATGAAGAAATCCATCTGCTGCTGTTCAAAAAACTGCTGGCTTCGGCAAACATCCGTCCCCAGCCCCGCTGAAAAAATCATGCCAGCGCCGCCCATTTTCTCTAAACCCAGAAGAAGATTGTTATCGGTTCATTCCTCCGGCCAAGCACTATCTTTATGGAAGAATTTATGATATGATCATCCTATAACGGCAGACAGGATGTTAAAAAAAGGAGACGGATGACATATGCCCGATTGGGATTCTGCTCAGTATCTGAAATTCGGCAGCCAGCGGACGCAGCCCGCCAGGGATCTGGCCGCCCGGCTGCCGGCGGAAAATCCGAGAGAGGTTCTGGATGTCGGCTGCGGGCCCGGCAACAGCACGGAAGTTCTGGCTAAGCGATATCCAGGCGCCCGGATTCTGGGAATCGACAGTTCGCCGGAAATGGTTGCTGCCGCGTCGCACAGCCATCCGGATCTGGAATTCCGGCTGTGCGACGCCGGGCGGGAACTGGCTCAGCTGGACAGGCAGTTCGATGTGGTGTTTTCCAATGCCTGTATTCAGTGGATCCCTGATCATCCAATGCTGCTGAGAAATCTGCTGGGGCTGCTGAAGAAGGACGGCGTGTTGGCGGTGCAGGTGCCTATGAATCACCAGGAGCCGGTGCATCGTGTTATTGGGGAGATAACCGCCAGGGAGAGATGGAATAAACGAATCGGAAAGGCTCGGATATTTCACCAGCTGACGCCGGAAGGCTACTTTGATTTGCTGGCGAAGCTTTCACCTGTCTTCGATATATGGCAGACCACCTATTTTCATCGCATGCGTTCTCATGAGGATATCCTGGAATGGTACCGGGGCACCGGACTGCGGCCCTATTTGGCCCAGCTGTCCGATGAGGAAAGACCGGATTTTGAAAGGGAGATTCTGACGGAATTGAGACGGACCTATCCCAAGCAGGAAAATGGCGAGATCATCTTCCGCTTCCCCCGGCTGTTCTTTATAGCGGGAAGATAGAATAAAACAGAAAAAACGCCCCGAATCCGGTTATTCGGATTCGGGGCGTGATGCATTAGTGTTGAAATAAGGCAACGAACAGCCAGCAGAGGCCAAAAATCACCGGCTGATGCGCCACATAAATGATTAATGTGTGACGGCCCAGCCAGGACAGCCAAGGCAGGCGGCTGACATACATCCAGCGCGGGAAGCGGTTCTGCTTGGCCCATACGCCCACGAAGCTGCCGGCGAGAAAACAGAAGAACCAAGGCAGAAGCGGGAAATAGTCCGCCCCTTCTCCCGCCCCCAATCCCAGGGGGTAGAGGGCGGGAATATCCACCAGCCAGCCGGGAATATCCGTGCCGAATAGGCCTTTGATTCCCAGCATACTGCCCCGATAAACGGGCACCCACCAGGTTAAGAGCAGCAGCAGGGCGCTGCCGATTAGCCCGGCCCAAGGGGGAATCCGGTCCAGCAGCGGCCGCAGCAGAGCAAACAGCAAGATGGAAACCGCCAGGAAATGAAGCACTCCGAACCAGATCATCTCCTCACGCATGAAGAGATAGAGAAACAGGGACATGCCGATGGCCACCAGAGCCAGCAGACCGCCCCGTTTCCAATTGCTGTGGGACAGACGGCAGGAGATACCGCAGATGAAGATAAAAAGGCCGGCGAAAAAGGGTTCCACTGGATTGAAAAATTGAAACAGCCAGGCCCCCCAAGAATATTTGAACAAATAGCCGATCACGTAAAAGGCGTGGAAAAACACCATTAGAATTAAATCAAAGCCGCGCACCTCGTCCAGAAAATGGATGCGTGCGCCAGGGCGGGAACCGGATGGGATCACAAAGAAGCCTCCTTTTTCGGACATGGAATGCCTGAACAGGGATCGCTTGTTTAGTATACCACAAAAGTACAGCCGCTAGAGCATTAGGGAGTCGTAGATAGTATAGCACAACATGGCCGGAAACGCTATGAAATCATGAAATTGATGATAGCCGGCGGACGGCGCAAAAAAGGCTTGGATTTTGGCAGCAAAGAGGAAGAGAATGAAAAGGCCATTTTCTCGTGTTTGACGCTTCTTTCGGTGATTTTCCCATAATGAAAAAAGCAGCCGTTTTTGTTTTTGTATGAATGCCTTTTTTTCGCATGATTGCTTGCGCGGCGGGAAAAATTAGGATATACTAAAGACGTTTTTCCCGCCTTTTTTTGCGGGAAATTTCCATCTTTTTTCTCATCTTCATCCACCGTCCACCATCCGTTTTCGATTCAAAGGAGGATGTTCCCATGGTAAGAGCAATCGTAGGTGCCAACTGGGGCGACGAGGGCAAGGGCAAAATCACCGATGTACTGGCGGCCCAGTCGGACATTGTGGTCCGGTTTCAAGGCGGCAGCAACGCCGGGCATACCATCATCAATCAATTCGGCCGGTTCGCCCTGCACCAGCTTCCCTCCGGCGTGTTTTACGACCACATCACCAACATCATCGGCAACGGCGTGGCGCTGGATATCGGCAAGTTTTTGAAAGAAGTGCGCACCCTGCAGGACGGCGGCGTGCAGCCCCGGCTGCTGGTTTCCGACCGCACCCAAGTGGTAATGCCTTATCATGTGCTGTTTGATCAGTACGAGGAAGAGCGGCTGGGAGGTAAGTCCTTCGGCTCCACCAAATCAGGTATTGCCCCCTTCTATTCGGATAAATTCGCCAAGACCGGTTTTCAGCTCTGCGAATTGTTTGACGACGACTATGCCTATGACCGGCTGAAAAATATTCTGGAGGTCAAAAACGTTCTGCTGAAGGAGCTGTATCATAAGCCCGCCCTGGAGCTGGACCAGCTGTTTGCCCAGCTGATGGAGCAGAGAGACGCTGTCCGGCCCTATGTGGGGGATACCTTCCGCTTCCTGCATGACGCGGTGAAGGCGGATAAAAACATCCTGCTGGAAGGTCAGCTAGGAGCGCTGAAGGATCCGGATTTCGGCATTTATCCCATGGTGACCTCTTCCTCCACCTTGGCAGGTTACGGCGCGGTGGGTGCCGGACTGCCCCCTTATGCCATCCGGGATATCGTGGTGGTGGTGAAAGCCTACTCCAGCGCGGTGGGCGCCGGGGCCTTTGTCAGTGAGATTTTCGGAGACGAGGCGGAGCAGATGCGCCGCCGTGGGGGCGATGCCGGAGAATACGGCGCTACCACCGGCCGGCCCCGCCGGATGGGATGGTTTGACTGCGTAGCCTCCCGTTATGGCGTAGAAGCCCAGGGCGGCACCCAGGTAGCTTTGACAGTGGTGGATGCCTTGGGTTATCTGGACGAGATTCCTGTCTGCGTGGGTTATGAAATCGACGGCAAAATGACCCGCGATTTTCCTGCTACGCCTTACTTGGAAAAGGCCAAGCCGGTGCTGGAGGTTCTTCCCGGCTGGAAGTCGGATGTGCGGGGAATTCAGAAATACGAGGATCTGCCGGAAAACTGCCGCCGGTATGTGGAGTTCATTGAAAAAGAGCTGGGCGTGCCGGTGACCATGGTATCCAACGGTCCCGGCCGGGATGAGCTGATTCGCCGCTGAAACGGGAAAGGGGTGCCGCGTCATGAAAAACGAAACCGTGCTGGTGCTGGATTTCGGCGGCCAGTATAATCAATTGATTGCCCGCCGGGTGCGGGAGGCCGGGGTGTATTCAGAGGTCAAATCCTACCGTACCCCCCTCGAGGATATCCGGACAGCGGGGTATAAGGGGATCATTTTCACCGGCGGCCCCAATAGTGTGGCGGAAGAGAATTCTCCCCACTATGACCCGGCTATTCTGACTCTCGGGATACCGGTGCTGGGCATCTGCTACGGCGCCCAGCTGATGGCCTGGATGCGGGGCGGCCGGGTGGAAGCGGCTCCCGGCCGGGAATACGGCAGCACCATGGTGGAGGTGGATAACCGCAGCCCCTTGTTCCGGGGAATGGAGAAGAACCAGCCCTGCTGGATGAGCCACACCGATTATATCGCCCAGGTGCCGGAGGGATTCCGCATCTCCGCCTCTACGCCCCATTGTCCCTGCGCGGCTATGGAAAATCCTAGGGAAAAACTGTATGCGGTTCAGTTTCATCCGGAAGTGATGCATACCCGTCACGGCGCGGATATGCTGCGGCATTTCCTCTACGATATCTGCGGCTGTGCCGGGGATTGGAAAATGTCCTGCTTCGTGGAGGATGCGGTAAAAAGAATCCGGGAGCAGATCGGCGATAAGCGGGTGCTCTGCGGACTTTCCGGCGGTGTGGACAGCTCGGTGGCAGCCGTGATGGTGGCGAAAGCGGTGGGCAGGCAGCTGACCTGTATCTTTGTGGATCACGGCCTGCTGCGCAAAGACGAGGGAGACATGGTGGAGTCCATGTTTACCGGCCATTATGATATTCAGTTTATTCGGGTGAATGCGGCGGATCGTTTTCTGGGACGGCTGGCGGGAGTATCCGATCCGGAGCAGAAGCGGAAGATTATCGGCGAAGAATTCATCCGGGTTTTCGAGGACGAGGCCAAAAAGCTGGGGGACGTCTCTTTTCTGGTGCAGGGTACCATCTACCCCGATGTAATCGAGAGCGGCAGCGACAAGGCCGCCGTCATCAAGAGCCATCACAATGTGGGCGGTCTGCCGGAACGGATGAATCTGCAGTTGTGTGAGCCGCTGCGGGATCTGTTCAAGGATGAAGTGCGGCAGGCGGGACTCGAACTGGGCCTGCCCTATGAAATGGTCTGGCGGCAGCCCTTCCCAGGACCTGGGCTGGCGGTGCGCTGTCTGGGCGCCATCACCGCCGAGCGGTTGGATATCCTGCGGGAAGCGGACGCTATTTTCCGGGAGGAGATCGTTAAAGCAGGATTGGAACGGGATGTCAACCAGTATTTCGCTGTTCTCACCGATATGCGGTCGGTGGGCGTGATGGGGGACAGCCGAACTTACGATTACACAGTGGCGCTGCGGGCCGTGTCTACCACCGACTTTATGACCGCCGACTGGGCCCGGCTGCCTCTGGATCTGTTGGCGGTGGTCTCCGGCCGGATCATCAATGAGGTTCGGGGAGTCAACCGCATTGTGTATGATATCACCAGTAAGCCCCCGGCAACGATAGAGTTTGAGTGATGAAATGGACTTGGAAAAACCTTTATTTATGAGGGTTGCAAGC
>ENA-UOJE01001171-UOJE01001171.1-human-gut-metagenome-genome-assembly--contig:-C23-NODE-1171-length-24752-cov-4.822448_pt1 | contig 24752 bp, 41 predicted proteins | sample MGYA00242341_ERZ723888 | MGnify/ENA metagenome assembly ERZ723888 | reverse complement strand
TTATAAGATGATAGAGTATACTAGCTCAGCTCTATGGGACTTAAGAATAAGAGGAGCCAATAAACCATTGATATTCGATATTTGGGTATTAAATATTAGAACTTTAAGGGGGAAATAATATGTTACCATTACAAAATGATGCAAGAGCTATTAAAAAATTTGCCAAACAATTTGCAGAGGCTTATAAAGATTGTTTTGCTTGGTATAGCGAGGAAAAATATGTCCGTGGATTTGCCACTAGACATTTTGAAACTGTATGTGCTATCAATGAAGATGAGAATGGAATTATAATAAGTAAGAAAAATAAAAAATTATTTGTAGATGAGTTTAGCAAAATAACATTAAATAATATACTATATATGAAACAAGAACACAACCAAAGGGAAAAACAAGACATGAAGAAACATGGAGTAAAGAGAAAAAAACAAAATGGAGGAAAATAGTATGATAATATTTAATTTTATGTGTTTAATAATGGCGATGAGTATAGTGATTGATTGGATAACACAAACAATAGGAGATAGAGACATTGACGGGATGAGCGCAATAGCAATTTCAATAGCAATATGGTACTTAGTACAAATAGTGGGAGGAATAAAATTATGTTAGGTTTATTAGACTTACAAACACAAATAAGGGAAGGTAGTTTACTTCCCTTTTATATTTTTACTGGAGAAGAAATAGAGTTACAGAATATCTACTTAAAACAGATGGGCAATGTAATAAGAGTAGACAGAGTGGCAGACATCTATAACAAAATAACTAGTAAATTAATAAGTGGTAAATTTGCAGTGTATGTAGTTAGAGATGATATGGATTTTATTAAGAGTGAGAAAACGTGGGGCAGTATAAGTGATAGAATTAGAAATGCAGTATTAGTAATACAAGTTACAACACCAAATAAATGTAAGAAGTTTATAAAAGAATTAAATGATTGTGTAGTAGAATTCAATCATATGACTACAAAACAATTATTGAATGTAGTCAATATGGACTGTAGTGTGAGTAATAAACAATATTTTATTGAAGCCTGTAATAATGACTTGAATACAATAAATAATTATCTTGATATATTCAAGAGAGCTGGAATAAAAGAGTTGAATAAAAAGATAGTAGATGAGTATATTCCAACAAAAGAAGATGTAACTGTATTCCAGTTAGCTGATGCAGTGATGAGAAAAGATGAGCAGTTAACATTCAAGTTATTAGACCAATTACTAGAAGATAAAAATAATGTAATGGGTATTATATATGCTATATATTCTCAACTTCATAAATGTGTATTAGTAGAAGGATACAGAGGCGAGAAGAATATAAGCAAAGTAACTGGTATTAATAGTTGGATATGTAATAATATACTACGTGATAACCGTATAGAACCTCCTAAATTACTTACTGCCCTACGATTGGTACAGAAATATGATAAAGGGATTAAAACTGGTAAATATGACGGTGTAATGGCTTGTTATAGTTTAATAGTAGAAATTTTAAGTTGTTGTTAGTAAAATGTTAAATTTTTCTATACTATATACAAGGAGATGATAGTAATGAAAATAAACAAAGAATTTGAAATTACTACTGATAAAGATAAGAATTATGTATTAATCCAAACTTATAAAACTAAGGTTGGAACATACACAACAAAAGAGAGATATTATCCGACATTAGAAAAAGCGTTGGAAGATTGTTTAAAATTAGGTATACTGCAAACTGAATTAAAGGATTTAAAAACTGTATTAGATACCTTAAATAAATTAGAAAAAGATATTAAAAAGAGTTTAAAGGAGGTAAAGTGGTATGAGAAGAAGATGTAAAAAATGTAACGGTGATGTAGAGTATTGTAAAATGGGTAGAGGTAGCTACAGTTTAATATTTTTCTTAACTGGGGGATGTATGATGTGGATACCAATACTTGGTTGGATTGCTGCACCAATATGTTTTATATTAGCAATATTAATGTTATTAGTACCAACTCACTATTTTGTGAAATGTGTTAGATGTGGTGAAGTTGTTAATATAACAAAAGAAGAATACGAGGAGGTAATGAGATAATGTTTGCTGAACAAAATTTTAAAGTAACTTTAGTTAATAAAGAAGAGGTGGCACAATTCATAACAAAACACGGTGAATTTGCTTGTGTATGTTATGACACACCAAAAGAGCAGGCGGACAAAGTAGGGTTACATTGTTTAAAGAGTGGACATTTAAGTGGTAGTAGACATTTATTCTTTGTATTTGAGTTAAATAGAATACCACGTTTTACAATAGACCAGTTAGTAAGACACGAAGTAGGAGTAGTAAAAAATGTACAAAGTTTAAGATATGTGACAAAGAATAGAATTGATGTATATATATCACCCGAAGTAAGAAGGAACCCCCAACTTGTTAAATCTCATTTTTTAAGTGAAGAATATGCAGCAACTTGTTACCAACTAACAATTGATAAAATGAAACAATTAGGGGTTAATAAAGAACGTGCAAACGAGATAGCAAGAACTTTTTTACCAATAGGAATTGCAAGTAAATGTAGTTTTGCAGTAAACATAGAAGGTCTTATACATTTAGCAAATGTAAGATTATGTAATAGAGCTGAATTACCAATACATTATTTAGTAGAACAAATGGTAAAAGAAGTAGTTGCAGTTGAGCCAAGATATAAAGAATTATTAGTTCCACAATGTAAAAAATTAGGGTATTGCCCAGAAATGAAAGGGTGTGGAAAATATGAGCCGAAGAAAAAGTAAAAGTGATAGAGAATTAGTGGCAGACTTGACAGACAGAGTTAAATTATTTTGTGATAGTATGTATGATGGTAAAACTAGGGGCTGCAAAGATTGTCCCCTAGCACAATACGACACGGCGGACTGTAGGTTGGCATATATGCAATATATATTAAGTAAAGGTGAGGTGGAGTAAATGAATAACAATAATGTATTAAAATTTTTAGGATTTATTTTCAAAGTATTTGCAATAGTAAATTTTATACTTATGTTTGGTGATATACGTTTAAGAGAGTATACATGGGCTATAATAAGTGGCTCATGTGTGATAGTATGTTACGGTATCACTAAATTAATAGATTTAACAGAAATAAAATAGGAGGGGGAAAAGGATGAATAATACAACAGTTGCAAACTTAGCTACTATAGGTGGAATTACAATAGCTACTATAATAGCTGGATTTTCATTCCCAGTAAGTTTGGGAATTATTGGAGCAACAACAATAGGATGTGCATATTTAACATATAAGGAGGATAAATAATGGACGAATATTATTACACTAATGAACAAATAGAATGCAGGGTCTTAGCACCCTGCAATATAGCAAGGTTAAAAGAGCATAGACAATGTGAGTTTTGCCATTTATGCTTTGACTGCATTGTATATAAGGATAGAAATAAAATAAATTTGTGCCAGTTCTTGGACAATTATTTAAAGGAGGAAAAATAGTATGGAAATTAAGAAGAAAAATTATCCCAAAGGGGATTTAGCTACTAGTGGAGATATAATCATTGATGGTGATAGTTATTTATTAATAGGGTGGGATTATGTTAAACAGAAAGCCATTACTATAAATTTAAGTGAAACTACTAATAATGTAAGAATATATAATAGTGGAGATGAGATTAGAGCTAAGTACAAAGATAATAGAATCATAAAAGCGCATGACATTGTATTGAGTTTTAGATAAAAATTAAGGGAGGAAAATAGTATGATACAATTAATGGGATGTTTATTAGGGTTAGCAGCAATACTTTGGTTAATAGTTATGGTTTTATTATGTGTGGAGGATAAAGACGATGATAATTAAAGTATTAATATTTGGTGTTGTTGGTGAGTTATTGTTAGGACTTATATATTTTTATATAGTATCAAAGGGAGGTAAATAGTATGGAATATAAAATAGGTGATGTTGTTAAAATAAGAGAGAACTTACAAGTAGGGGAACGATATGCAGAGTGTAGTGTTATACCAGATATGCTAAAATTTAGAGGTGCCGTTGATAGTATAGAATATATAGACCAAGACGGGGATTACCATTTAGCAAACGATAATAACCCTTATGTATGGAATAAAGATATGTTAGAACCGGCACTAACAATAAACCAAGCTAAAATGGATAGATTGGATATATACCAATATATATTAAACAACTTAGAGGAAACTTATAAAAATAAAAATAATGATTATGGTAATAGTGTTGCAGACACATATAAAAAATTTGGTGATTTGTCATTCCTGGTAAGGATTACAGACAAATATAATAGACTATTAACATTGTGCAACCCAAACAACGAACAAAAGGTAAAGGACGAAAAGATTGATGACACTATATTAGACTTAGCAAACTACTGTTTATTATGGTTAGTTGAGAGAGAATATAAAGAACAATAGACGTACTTCACAATCCCACATAAAAAATGTGGGATTTTTTTATTTTTTTTTCAAAAAACACTTGATTAATTATACAAGTAGATGTATAATTAAGTTAATAAAAGATAAGAAAAAGGGGTTGAGGTAAATGTTAGATATAAAATTTGGCAAGATGGAATTACTTCATAGTTATCAAAAGCATGGCCTTAACAAATCTAAGATATTAGAAGCATTAGAAACTGGCATCAAAGATATAGTAACAGGTAAACAAAGCAACAAGTTGATATACACAATGAATTATACAACAATAGTATTAGACAAAGATAACAATTTCTTAACTGCTTACAAAACAAGTGAGCAACAATACAACACTAAAAAAATAAAAAGTTTAAATGGAGGTAAGTAATATGATGAAAAAATTAATGAGTTTAGGATTAGCTGGTATTTTAAGTGCAAGTTTATTAGTTGGATGTAATAACAATAACAATGATAAAGACGACACAGTAACAATTAAATACGTGGACGACCAAGGTAATGTTAAAAGAGAAAAAGTAACAAAAGAAGAAGCAAAACAAATAGAGCAAAAACAACAACAAACTACAAAAGATAGTGGCACAACTAAAAAAGAACAAACTACAAAAGAACAACCTAAAGACGAAGACGAAATGACCGACGACGAAATGCAAGAAAAAGGATTAATTAAGAAAAATGGTGGACATTTAGAAGACGAAGCTAAAAAACAAGAAAAAATACATGAACAAGAAGACCAAGAACAACAAGAACAACAAGGTAAATATCCTATTTGCTATGACGAAGATGGTACTCAAATAAATGATGAAAATGGTAACTATACACCTGAATACGAACAAAAGAAACAAGAAGAATGGAATAGACATGAAAATTATGATGACGATGAAGATTATCCTAATAAGGACGTACATGATAGCTGTATAGACCCTGAAGATACAACTAGTACAGACAACGATGTTGAGGAATCTCCAAGTGAAACAATAGAAAATAATTAAATATCTACTTAGTAAATAGAGCATTATTTCTATACTATATATGTAAGATAAATGAAGAAAATAACAGGAGGTACAATATGTTAAAAGTAAAGAGTAAATTAAAACCAATTAATGGCAAAGTTCAGGCATTCGTAAAAATGAAGGTAACACCACACCAGGAACCATTAGTATCACAATACGAATTAGTAGCTCTACTAATGGGCTACAGAGATGTAGTCTTAAAGGACTACTCAGACTTCGCAGCAGTACAACATATTAAAGAGGCTGTAGAGGCAATGGAAAAAGAACTAAATAGTAAGGAGGCTAAATAGTGAAATATACAGTAAAAGTAGTAAATAAAAAGAATGGTATGAATTGTTTTATATACCGTAATGTTACAATAGAGAACTTAAAATACATATTATTAAGTTTAGAAAATTTGGATACAACTAAATATTTTATTGATATTAAAAACGAGGAGGAGGAATAATATGATTAAAGTAAATAGAACTAAAGATGGGACTGTAGAAACAAGAGTTAAAGGAGAAGTAAAAGATGTATTGGAGCAATTATTAAATGCCACAATAAGTATAATAATGACATTAGTAGAAAGGGATAATTTAGATAAAGAGCATATAAATGATTTTATAGACGAATTTGCACAACAAGTAAAAAATAATTTAAATAATTAAGGAGGGCTATATATGATTAAAATAACAGTGGAAACTAAAAATGGAGTACAAATAGTAAAGGAAGGTACATTAGTAAGAGGTACATTAAAAGATTTATTATATGAATTAACTGCACTACAATCTACGCTAGTAAATAGTATAGTGGAGCAAAATAAAGAAAACTTACAACCAGGTGTTGACCCATTAACTGCAAAATTTAATATGGTGGACACAATAGCACAAACAACAAAGGTTGCACTGGAAAGTGACCATAAATATACTAGTGATACAACAACTACAGTGCAACATATAGAACCACTACAAGAGGAGCCAAAAGAGGAGGCGGAAGAAGTAACTGTAAATGATATTATAAAAGGAGGATTAGGAATAGATATGGATAACTTAACATGGGAAATGTATGCAATGAGTGTATTAATAGAAAAATGGTGGCCAGTAATGAATGACCATATAATGAGTAAAGAAGAAATGATTCAACTACGTAAAGAAGCTAAGGACGCAGGAATAGATATGGATGACTTATTAGATGCAATGATAGATAAAAGAAGTAAGGAGGTTGAATAATATGAATAAAACATTACTAAATGAAATAATAGATAAATGGTGGATAATATTAGGAGACCATATAGTAACTGACGAAGAAATAGAACAATTTATTAAGGATGCTAATACATTAGGTATTACACATTTAGACCTAATGGATAAAATACAAGAAAAATACGGGGAGGAATAATATATGATTAAAAGTAAAGATGGATATATAATGTTAGATGGTAGTAGTGAAGACTTATTAGTAGAAGCTACAAGCATAGTAGTAAGAGTAATACAAGCATTATTAGAGGAAGATTGTATAGAAGCAAACGACGTACTTAAAATTATTAATAATCTTACACAATTAATTACTGAATATACACTACCAAATAATAATAAATACAACTAAATAACAACCAAATAGGAATTATCTACCACTGCGATAATTCCTATTTATATTGGGAGGATGATTATTTTGGAATTAAATAAAGTATATAACTGTGATTGTGTGGAATATATGAGAACTCTACCAAATGAATGTGTGGACCTAATAATAGCTGACCCACCATATTATAAGGCTATAAACGAGAAGTGGGATAAACAATGGAAGACTGAGGATGAATATCTTAATTGGACACAACAATGGTTTAATGAATGTGTGAGAGTATTAAAACCAACAGGGGTATTTTATTGTTATGGTAATTTTGATATATTATCTAAGCAAAAGGTATTAATATTTGATAAACAATTAAACTTTAGGCAGAATATAACCTTATCTAAAGGATTAAGAGCAATAGCCGGCAGAACAAGTGATAAATTAAGAATGTTTCCAACAGCAAGCGAATATTTGCTTTATTATGTAAAACAAGATGAGTTCTTTGATACTCCATTTAGTAGAATTATGAAACAAAAAATGAAAGAATTAAATTTAACACAATCAGACATTTCAAAATTAGAATTGAGTAAAAATGGTAAACCTACTGGATGGGTGCATAATAAATTAAAAGGAATTCAAGTACCAACAGAAAAACAGTGGATAAAGATTTGTAAATTATTCAACATAAGAAACGAATACAATACTCTTATAGAGCAATATAAAAATGAAAGATATATATTTAATCTTCCTGTTGGGGTAACTGATGTATGGGATTTTATTCCTGATAAAGTTAGATATGGTCATAAAACACAGAAACCACAAGATGTAACAGACAGAATAATAAATGCCTCAAGTAATCCAAATGATTTAGTTTATATACCCTTTGCAGGTAGTGGTTCAGAGATAATATCTTGTGTAAAGTATAATAGAAATTATATAGCGACAGAGATAAACAATGAGTATATAGAGAATATAATATATAAAAGATTGGAAAATGTATCTAATAACAATTAAATAACAACTAAATAGGGTGATTAATAGTACATTAATCACCCTTTTTTAATACAAATAGAACAATAAACCTATATAATTAAGTCCTAAATGAGTTTTAATTGTACTAAAATAAGACATAAAATAGGAATTCTTACATTAATAATTGTTACTGATAACTAATATAAATTTGTGATAGGAGGATGGTCTTATGAAAAAAGTATTTGCTAAAAAATATATGGTAGTATTTCAAAGAGAGGAACATGATGAATTTGTAGTATATAATACCAAGAAGGAGTGGGAAGAAGGACATACTCACATTCATAGTTACAAACAAGCAATGTATTTAGTTGATTGTATTATCAATAACAAGATACCAAAGAAGGTAAACAAGTACTTTTTAGTTAGCCTAGTAAGATTGAGTAATAGCAAGAAATATAGAGAGCAAATACAAAGGAGAATTGATGGTGAAGTGGAGTTGACTCACTATCATAATACTCCAAAACATTTTAGGAAGTAGGTGATAACATGGCGAGAAAAGCAAAACTAACAGGAGATGAGATTGACCAATTATTCTTAGATTATTGTGCTAATATGACTCATAAACAATTGTGTGATAAGTGGAATATAAGTAACAGTACATTAACAAAGCTAATACACAACGAAGGTTGGGCGGAAAAGAGAAAAGCTACAAAACAATTAGCACTAGATAAGTGCCAAGCAGTATATGTAGATGCCAATAAAGAGTTAGTAGATAGATATTATCAAGCAGGATATAAGCTACTATGTTTATGGGAACAATCAATGGTAGATAACAGCAGTAGTATATTAGACAAAGAAGGAAAGATATCTCATTTTAAATTAGCTCAGGCAATACAAAATATGGTGGCCATAAAGACATTCTTAGATGAATGTACTGGTACTATTCCATTCAAAGAAGCTATGGAATTGAAGATGAAATACGAACAGATGGAACTTAAAAAAGCTATTGCAGGACTTGGTGGTGATGAGAGTGTACAAGATGACTTTGTAGCAATATTAGCTGATTCCTTAAAACGTATCAATGAAGGTGATGAATATGAGCAAGATTAATAAGGTAGTACCTTTTGGATGGAAACCATTTAGTGCAAAACAAATACAAGTACTATCATGGTGGTTAGACCCACGATATAAAAACAACACTGCATTGATATGTGATGGAGCAGTACGTAGTGGTAAGACAGTCTGTATGAGTTTCAGCTACATAAACTGGGCTACAGAGAGATACAATGGAATGAACTTTGCATTGTGTGGTAAGACAATAGCATCTTGTAGAAGAAACGTAGTTCAGCCATTAAAACAGATGTTAATGAGTAGAGGCTATATGGTACATGACAATAGAAGTGAGAACCTATTAACTATTAGCAGAACATGGAAGACAAAACAAGGTAATATTAGAAAAGCAATAAACTACTTTTATATATTTGGTGGAAAGGATGAGAGTTCACAAGACTTAATACAAGGGATAACATTAGCAGGAGTATTCTTTGATGAAGTAGCATTAATGCCACAGTCTTTTGTCAATCAAGCGACTGCTCGTTGTTCAGTAACAGGAGCTAAGTTTTGGTTCAACTGTAACCCTGATAGTCCTTTCCACTGGTTTAATCAAGAATGGGTTCAAAAGAGTAAAGAGAGAAATGCCCTACATATACATTTTACAATGGAAGATAATTTAAGTCTAAGTCAAGAAGTCATAGAGAGATATAAATCAATGTACAGTGGAGTATTCTACAAAAGATTTATATTAGGACTGTGGGTAATGGCAGATGGAGTTATATATCCAATGTTTGACCCTGATAGACATGCTAAGAAATTAAGTCTTAATTGGACGAGAATATTTATTAGTGCTGACTTTGGTATTCAGAATGCTACTACTTTTGGAATATTTGGATACTATGCTCCTACAAAGAGATATCACCAAATAGCAAGTTACTATCATAATGGTAGAAAAGAAGGACAGAAAACTGTTGCTGAGTACGTGACAGATTTAATTGCATTTATACAAGAGAATAATGTAATGCCTGAGTACATAACAATTGACCCAAGTGCAGCTCCACTGATAGTAGAAGTAAAGAAGAATAAGTTCTTCCAAAGACATAATATCAAAGTAGTACCAGCTAAGAATAATGTTGAGCTTGGAATTCAACTAGTGAGTTATCTGTTAAATCAAGATAGATTTACACTAGACCCAAGCTGTAGAAGTGATATTGAAGAATTTGGTTCATATTGTTGGGATGAAGACAAGTTGGACAAAGGCGTGGAGGAAATACTAAAGATGAATGACCATGCTATGGATAAAATACGTTATGCAGTAATGACAGACAGTATTAATTACAGAACATTAGATGATGCACTAAGAGTATTAAGTGGTAAAGGTGCAATATATTAAAAGGAGGTAGGTAAAGATGAGTTTGTATAACAGTATAGATAGAGCCTTAGTAGGACTATATAGTACAGATAGAAGATTTCTTGAAGAACTTCAACAAGTAAAAGCTTACTATGAATTCTATGAAGGTAGACCTGAACAGTTAGAAGATGATTTAGAAGATGGAACTGGACAACTATGGCCAGTAAAAGACAGAGATTATAGACCAACAAGAGAGATAAGAAACTTAACAAAGAAATTACTAAAGAAACAAGGAAGATTTATGACTAGCGTTCCACCTACTATAGTAGTAAAGAGTGTGGATGGTACTGACCCAACACTAGTTGATGATAAACGTATTGCCTTTGAGAAAATATTAGATGATGGAAAGTTTTGGAATAAGTTCAGTAAAGCATTTATGGACTGTGTTATAGGTAAACGTGTATTATTAGCGTTAATGTTAGATGTAGATGACTATGGCAATCCAATAGACAATGCTCCTATCAAATTTAGATTTTATACAATGCCTGAGTTCTTATATGAGTATGACCCAAATGACTGTGACAAACTAATTAAAGTTCAGATAGCATATCAAGATGAGAGTACAGTGGGTAAACTACAAAACGAACAAAGATGGCATAAATGGATTTATGAGATGAGAGGCGAAGAATGTTGGTGTACTTATATGGTAGTAGATGGTACTAATACAATAGCCTATGCCGAAGTACCAAATATATTAAATAGTAGTATTGCAGGCGAGGAACAAGATGAACAACAGATGCAACAAGTAGAAATACGTAGTGAATGGAATACTGGGTTGAGCTGCATACCATGTGCAGTTGTATTTAATGACGGCCTTACAGGAGATATTAGAGGACGTAGTGATGTCAAAGATTTAATGGATATGCAGATAGATTATAACAAGACTGTCAGTGATTATAGAGACAGTTTAAGATTTGCAATGTTTGACCAAACTGCTTTTATAGACGCTGATAGCGCCTCAATAGATGGAATAGTTGTTGCACCAGGGTCAATACTAGACATTAAGACTGATACATCTTTAGGAATGGGTAGCACTAATGGTAGTTATAAACAAGCCACTATACAAAAGGTCGGTAGTGAGTTCACCTTCCAAGGAGCAGCCGATGCTTATCTTGAGAGATTGAAAAAAGATATGTATGAGTGCATGGAACAACCACTACCTGAGTCATTAGTAAATGTGGCCAGTGGTAAAGCTCTACGTATGTTATATGATGACCTTATTACACGTTGCGAAGAAAAATGGGCAACATGGGATGAGGCGATTATATGGTTATTAAGATTAATTGAAGAAATAGTATTAAAGAGTGATTTATATCCAGAGGACCCAACTATTAAACAATCTATGCAATATAAAGTAAGTCTAGACCTTGACCATAACTATCCAATTCCAGATGATGAAGTTGATACTAAGACAATAGCAATTAAAGAAGTAGAAGCCAATGTACGTAGTAAACAAAGTTACATTAGAGAATTTGGTTCTGCTGAGGAAGCTGATAAAGAGTTTGATGAAATCCTAGATGAGATGGATAAAGTCAACATGACTCAAAATAGTATGGCCGATTTAAATGGCTCAATTAGTAAAAATGATTAATTTTCTATACTATATATGTAGATAAAAAAGTGTAGGAGGTTGATTGATATGAGTAAACAAGGTGGATGGACTAAAGGACGTAGAGGAGAAAAACAATTGAAGTTCAAATGTAAATGTGATAAGTGTGGCAAAGAGTTTTATCCAAGGGAAAAAGAGTTGGCCATATTAAAAGGATGTATCATTATTAGAGGATTTGAATGTAGATGTGGAGCTCAGTACGTGACAGTGGTAACTGACAATCAACTACGTAGGGAAATGGCACAACTACAAGATTTATTAGAAGAACTTAAAAAGATACAATATAGCAATAGATACGAAGTAAAAGAACAAATTAAAATACATGGATTTGTTCCTCAGGATATACAAGATAGAGTAAATAAAAAGGAAAAAGATTATATGGACACAATAACAGAACTTAGACGTGATATAGCTGAGAGAGGAAAAGTATTAAAAGAGAAATATAAAGGCTACATCAAGTAGCACTAAGGGGGTTAATAAACCTCCTTTTTTAATAGAATAAATTATATAGGAGGTGGAGGTATGGCGAAGACTAAGTTTATTATGAATAGAGCAGAAGATGAGTTAAATGACAATCAAAAAGAGTATTTAAAAACCTTAAATAATCAATTAAATAATAAACCAAGGGAGCTAACTAAAAAGCAACAACAACAAATAATACAAGTCTATAAAAAGGCTTATATGGATACAATTAATAGAGGAATTAAAAATGCTTATGGTGATAGTAAGGCTGTAAAGAACTTAACTGCTGCATACAGCCAGCAAATATACGACGAATTACTAAAGGTAGTTATGAAATATAATAGTAAGGTTGCCACAGATTTAGCGGATGTAAATAAACAGATGATGCAACTATTAATGGGAGATGGATATAAACAAATAAAAGACCAAGTAGATAAATTAGTGGACGTAGTTAATGCTGATACCGTAGAACAAGTAATAAGGGGAAAATTATACGAGGATAGAAAAGGACTTGATAAAAGACTATGGAGCTGCACTAATACTAGCGGAGAAAAAATAGAAGACGCTGTAGCTAGTTGTATGGCAGAAGGTATGAGTGCTGCTGAGATGGCACAAAACTTAAAAGAGTTTGCTATGGGTGGTCACCATACGTGGAGTAGAAATAAGATAAGAGAAAAACTAGGTAGTGGATATGCTAGAAAATATAGTGGTGGATTAGACTATGAAGCATTGAGATTAGCACGAACTACAATCACACATCAATCTCAGATAGAAACAATCAACACTAAAAAGGTTAATCCTTATATGGGTGGAGTACAGTGGCATAGTAATCATGAGGCAGGTAGAACTTGTGATGCATGTAACGCACTGGATGGCCGTCTATTTATAATAGACAAAGAAGATATCCCACTTGACCATCCAAACGGAGCGTGTTGGCTAGAGCCAGTATGGATGATTAATGGTAAGAAAGCAACTCCTGAAGACATAGCTAAAGACATGAGAGCATGGGCGAATGGCGAGAAGAATAGTGGCGCTATGGATAAAATACCTGAGTATAAAGGACTTGGAGGAACTAAAACTCCAACTAAATCAATTAAGAAGACAATTAAGAGAGCAGTTAAACAACGTGGTATTTATACTGAGGAAGAGCGTGCAGCTAAATATACTGAATTACACGAAACACTTAAAAAACAAATATCCAAAACAAATAAAAAATACACTACTGAAGGTATATTAGAGGCGTTAAAACAAGCACCATTAGATGTACAGGATATGTATCTAAGTATAGGTGAATTCCAACGTACAAATTCAACTGGTGGAGCCTTTTATTCACTTGGGGATAAAAAAATTCATATGTCTTTAAAAGATGAAAGAAATCTTAGAATTAGATACTTTGGTGAAAAACATAGATATGATGTATTATTCCATGAGTGGGGTCACTTAATAGACGACCAAGGGGTTGCTAAGCGTTCTAAAGAATATAAGTTTGCAGATGGAAAAGAGCTTATGTTTGCCAAAATAACAATGGATACAGCAGTAAAACCTACAGGACTAGCACAGTCTTTTGAAAGGGATATGAATAACTGGAAAGCTAAATGGGTGGAAGAAAAATTCCAAGGTAAAAAGACTTTAGCGGATACACCTGCACCACTAGTAAATGGTAAGTTTGCCGACTTCTTAGACCAAAACGAAGTATTTACAGTAGCACTACAGGACGCAGCTAGGGGTATGTCAAAGGGTGCAGTAAAAACTAAATGGGGACATGATACCAATTATTACACAAGAAATGCAGTGGGGAATATTAATGAATACGAAGCTGCTTGTATAGAAGTATCTAGTGAGTTATGGGCAGAAATTAGTTCCAGTATGACACAACCGGAAACACGTAAATTCTTATACGAAAATTTCCCTGAGATGATGAAGTCCTATGAAAAAATAGTTAAGAAGACATTAAAAACAATTAAAAAGTAGTTAGTAAATAGAGAAAATTTTCTATACTATATATGTAAGGAGTTGATAAGAATGAGAGAAAAATTACAAAACTATTTAGACAAATTTGAAGAATACTTTCCATTAATGGAAGTAGAAGGACTTACTGAACAAGAGATAATAGACATCATAGATAGATGTATCAATAGTAATAAAACGTATGGTGAAATATTTTATGCAGATGGTAAAAATAAAGATATAATAAAATAAGGAGGGATTTTTATGGTAATACCTGAAGAAGTAAGAGTTGGAAGTGTATTTTATAAAGTGGAGTTAACTGATAGACCAATATCATTTAATGGTAGACAGTGTTTGGGAGTATGTGATAAAGATATCCATACTATACAACTAGACCCAACACTACAAGATGACCAAGGTTTGATGCAAACATTTTACCACGAGTTAGCACACGCAATGATGTTTGAGCGTGGCATAGACTTACAAGCAATGGGACTTAGCTATGATGACTTTGAAAAAGTTATAGACGGTATGGGAATGATGATGCACCAGGTATTACTAGACAACCCCGACCTAACACTAACACCAGAGGAATATGATAAGAAATACCCACCAGTGGAGGAAACTAAATAGATTATTAAACACCTAACTTAATTGTTGGGTGTTTTTTATTGCTCAATTTTAGTTAATATTTTTCCAATGAATGTAATATATAAATACGACAAGAGGTTCTTGGATATCCTTTAAATCCTCGTATTAAGTATTAATAATGTTTTCTTTGTTTTCTCAAAACAATGTATATAATCGTCGATGGACGTTAAACTGGAGGTAAGTATGGCGAAAAGAAAATTAAGAGAATTTTTAGCAGGACTTGATAATGCAGCTGAGGTAGAATTAGCGATAACAAAAGCCCTAGAAGAGCAGGGATGCAAAGTACTGATAGATGATGGTAAGGACAATAAATATGTACCTAAAAATCGCTTAGATGCCAAGATAGCGGAGTTAGCAGAGGCTAATGATGAGATAGAGTCCTTACAAAAGCAAGTAAAAAATCCTACTGAAGCTGAGAAACAAGTTAAAGCTTTAGAAGAAAAAATTGCCGGCATGGAAGCGACTGCTAAAAAAGAAAAATTAACAACTGCCATAAATAAAGAGTTAGCTGAGGCTAAACCTAAAGATGTAAACGACTTGATGAAATTCTTAGATATGGAAAAAGTCGTATTAAAAGATGATGGTACTGTTGAAGGATTAACAGACCAGTTAACTGCATTACAAAAGGACAAGGCCTATCTATTTGATAATGCAGAGCCACAACCACAACCCAATAAGGGTTTTTTAAATCTTGGTTCTCCTGGAAAGCCAAGTAACTTAAATGCTTTTGGTAGTAAAACTACACATGAAGGTGACTTTGGGTCACTATTAGGTAAACAATGTAACGAACAAGCTCAACAAATTGATAGTAATTATTTCTTTAATGATAAATAAATTTAGGAGGTGGCTTATATGCCAAAATTAAAAAGTAAGAAAATATTAGCTCCAGAAAAACAATTTTTAGCATTTCCTGACCACTATGTTAACTTACCAGGTAAAATAGCTTTTGCAGAACTTGCTAAATTAGCAACTACTGACGTAGCTACTTATGGAGAAAAGAGTGGTAAAGTAATAGCAAGAGGTACTTTAGTTCATATGGATGAAGATGGAGTTGTTACAAAACCAACTTTTACTGCTGCCGCTGCTAAAGGTACTAAAGCTAATGCAGTATTATTCAACACTATAGACATAGAAGACTATGACGCAGTTACAGACCCTTATGTTAATGCATCAATATTAGTACATGGATTTGTAAGAAAAGATAGATTATTAGGTGATAAAGATGCCATAGAATTTGGTGATTTGATTCACGTGGTAAATAAATAGGAGGTGCTTATAAATGGCAAATGTAAACTTATTTGATTATATAAACGCAAAAGAAATAGCAGCATATGTAAAAGAAAACCCAATAAACAAAGAACCATACTTTGCTGAGACACTTTTCCCTTCAAGAACTAGTATGGGAACTGATATAAGTTGGTTAAAAGGAGCTAATGGACTTCCAGTAGCACTACAACCATCTGAATACGATGTTAAAGCACGTATGAGAGAAAAAGAAGGATTCGAAGCAGTTGCTACTGAAATGGCATTCTTTAGAGAAGCTATGAGAATTGGTGAAAAAGATAGACAACAATTAAACTTACTATTAGCTCACCCTGATAACACAGTGGCACTACCACTTATAAGAAAAATATTTGATGAAGCTGCTAGATTAATAGAAGGTGCTAGAGTTCAAGCAGAGATAATGAGATGTCAACTAATGGTTGACGGTAAAATAGATGTTGCTAGTGCAGATGGTAGAGCACGTTATGTATATGATTATGGTATGACAAACTTATACAAAGCTGTTAGAGCTGCATGGGTACCAGCTAGTAAAACTACAGCTGACCCAGTTAGAGACTTAATAGACATATGCGATGATATGGAATTAAAAACTGGTGTAAGACCTTCTAGAGCAGTAATGAACAGAAACACATTCTTAAATATGATTAACTGTGATACAGTTCAAAAGATGATGTATCCTGATGATTCTACAATGCACTACTTTGTTAGTGAACAACAAAAGAAATCATTCATTGAACAAGTAACTGGAATATCAATCTACGTATACAGTAAGAAATTTGGTAAACTAGACCACTCAACTGGCTTAGCACATGCTACAGAACAAGTAACATTAATACCTGATAATAAAGTTGTATTAATGCCAAGTGGAAACTTAGGTAATACTGTATATGGTACTACTCCTGAAGCATCTGACTTAATGTCAGGAACAGACGCACAAGTTGCACAAGCTGCTTATGGTACTACTGTTACTACATTCAAGGAAAAACATCCAGTACAAGTTGTAACTGTTGTATCATGTGTTATGATACCTTCTTTTGAAGCAATAGACAATTGTGCAGTAATAGACGTAGCACAAAAAGGTGCTATTGGTGAATAATTAAATAGCTCATTGTATTCCCTTATATATACCGGTTAGGCAAGGCTAACATAGCTTAGCCTAACCAATTTTTTATTATAGGAGGTGGTTATACGTGGTAAATATTGACCAACTAAAAGTCTTGATAATGGAAGACCAATATCCTACTTTTACTGATGAACAACTAATGGCAATGGCGGTTATGTATGATAATATATACCAGTTGGCATATATATGTTGTTTGGCAAAAGCAAGTGCAGACGAAATCACAATTGGTGCTATAACAATAAAGAACAGTGCTGATATGTGGAACAATATGGCCAAGATGTTTTTAGACCAATACAACAAAGACATAAACGGCGGAAAAGCGACCTCCATAACTGGAAAGGTGCCACGTAGAGTAGATGAGCAATAGACAAACAATACAGGCTGGAGTAATTAAGAAGGTACAGAGTGCCATAAATAATTATGGTTATCAAGTACCAATATATAGGGATATATATGAAGTGGATGCAATGGGATGTAAAGTATTAAAAGAAGAAATGGTTCATGTACAAGATTTACAATGTGTAATAGATAACAGTTCCAGTGGCAGAAGTAAAAGTATAACTAATAATGACCAAGGTATTATAAAAGGTTATTCATATGCTACACTTTATGCTACATATGTAAAAGATTTTCCATTACAGGAAGATGATTTTATAGTTTATGAAAATGCTTATTACAAAGTACTGGAGATAATAGATGTAGTGCATTATAATCTATTATACCAAGTTTCATTGGAAAGGGTTGATTTAGATGACTAATACAATAACATTCGATACTAAAGAATTCAATGACAAGATAAAAAACTTTGACAAAACAATGCAGGCTGAGTTAAAGGTAGTAGGTAGTACTATTAGCAAGAATATGCAGACATATGCAAAAGCTAATCACCCTTGGACAAATAGAACTAAGACAGCACAAAATAAATTGAAAGGTGAATATAAAGTAACTGAGAACGATTTAGATATTAGTATTAAACATGGTGTTTACTATGGTTACTACTTAGAGACACGAGCTGACTTTGATGGTAAATATCAGATATTAGAAAAAGCAAGAGACAGTGAGATAAGTAATTTTAAAGGCATGATACGCAACTTGTTTTAGTGAGGAGGGTTAAAAAATGAGTGCGAGACTTAATATATATAATGTAATAAAAGACGTGTTGAGAACAGTGCCAGTACATGACCGTCCTGCACGTATCACAGAAGATACTGCAATAATAATGAGAACAAGCGCTAACCAAAGTTTTGATAATACCCTTTGTGGATGGGATAACTGGATTATATATATCTATACTCCACATAGCCCTCTACAACTAGATACGTTGAGAAACAAAGTTAGGAAAGCGTTATATGTAGCTGGTATTGAAATCACGCACGACATGAGCGATGATATGTATGACCAAGATTTAAGATGTTATGTGTGTTCTCTAACTTGCAGAACACCAGTAATTTTTAATTATAATGAATAGGAGGAAATTAAAATGGCTATATTGTACAATATTAAAAAGGTAGTGTTAACTGAACTTGACCCTGCTACAGGCAAAGCTAAAACAAGTGGGGTAGTATCTCATATAAAAACTGCACAAAAGGCTGAACTAGAACCAGTACTTAGTGAAGGTGAAGAAGATATATTAAGAAGTGATACTAATATATTAGCAGTTGTTAGAACAGACGATTTAATTTATGGATACGATATAAAACTTACAGACAATCAATTTGATGATACAATGGCAGGACTTGTAGCTGGATATAAAGTAGAAGACGGAGCTACAACTGGTACTAAAAAGTTATCAACTCCAATGATGAGTGAAGGAAACGTGGCAAAACCATTTAAACTAGACTTATATGTTGCTAACTATAGCGGAGACTCAATTGTTAACTACGCTAAAGTAACATTGAATAAATGTACAGGAAAATTCCCTACAATGACTGTAGGAGATGGATTCTTTGCTCCTGAGTTTGAAATAAAAGCTAGAGAAAACACAAAAGCAAAACTACCAATAAAAGAAATAACTTTTGTTGAGGAATTACCGGAAGACCCATCACCAGGAAAATAATATAAGTATATAGGAGGAGAATACAATGAGTGAATTAAAAGTAATAAGTGCGAGAGAATTTAGAAAAAAAGCAACTAGAATAATAGAAATAGATGGATTTGAACCTGGTGAGAAAATAGCAGTAAGAATAAAACCAGCTAGTCTATTAAATCTTTTGATGAGTGGAAAACTTCCAAATAATCTTTTAGGAACAGTAAATGATTTATTTGAACGAACTGGAAAAGATAAACCAATGGAATTATTTGAACAAGATGAAAACAAAATAAAAGATATAATGGAAATAATAGATTTAGTATGTGAACAAAGTTTGGTGGAACCTACGTTTGAAGAAATTAAAGATGTAATAACAGATACTCAAAAAATGCAGATAATGGGAGAGGCACAAGGAAATGTAAATGCTGCCATACCCTCTATTCGAAAGTAGAAGAATACTAAATGTTATTTCTACTGCTAAGACCTTTGGATGTAGACCTAGTGACTTATTAGGTATAGATGAAGATGATGTGTATGGTCGTTACTGTATAGATGAGGCGGCTACATATCTATACAATATGATGCAGCCTGACAAAGAAGGCAAAACTAAAAAACCAATATTTAGAGAAGATGAAATTGAAAGTAAAACTAAGAATAAAAATCCTGGTTTAGATTTACTGATGAGCTAATAAAATTAACAGTAGGACGAAGGTTCTACTGTTTTTTAATTATATGAAGGTGGTGAATAATATGGCTGGTGTAGATTTAGGGAGCATTGTTGCTCACCTAAAATTGGAAATGAGTGATTTTAATAGTAATCTAAATAGAGCAGTTGAGCAAGTAAATCAGACACAAAGTAGTTTCAGTGGTTTAAAAGCTACTGGGGAAAGTTTGTCTAGTGTAGGTACTGCTCTTACAGCGGGAGTAACTGCTCCAGTAATGGCCTTAGGAGCAAGTGTTGTTAAAACTCAGATGACATTCGAGCATTCAATGTCAAAAGTAAAAGCATTATCAGGAGCTACTGGTAGTGACTTAAAATTATTAGAAGACACTGCAAAACAAATGGGTGCATCAACTGTATATAGTGCAAGTGAGGCAGCTGATGCGTTAGGATATATGGCACTCGCGGGTTGGGATGCTCAACAATCGGCAGCAGGTTTACCTGGAGTACTTAATTTGGCGGCAGCATCTGGAATGGATTTAGCACAAGCATCCGATTTGGTAACTGATTATTTAACTGCATTCGGATTAGAGGCTGACCAAGCAGGACGTATGGCAGACGTACTATCTTATGCACAAGCTAACTCTAATACAACTACTGAGATGCTTGGAGAAGCATTTAAGAATTGTGCAGTTAATGCTCACAACGCAGGTATGACACTAGAAGAAACTACTGCAATCTTAAGTAAATTTGCAGATGCAGGTCTTAAAGGTAGTGAAGGTGGTACTGCCTTAAATGCAATCATAAGAGATATGACTCAGAAGATGAAAAATGGTGCAATACAAATAGGAAATACGTCAGTAAAAGTTCAAGACGCTAATGGTAACTTTAGAAGTATGACTGATATTATACGAGATGTAGATAAGGCAACAGAAGGTATGGGAGATGCTCAGAAGACGGCTGCTCTTATGACAACATTTACTGCTGACTCAATAAAAGGTATGGGTATCTTATGTAATACAGGAGCAGACAGTATTGATAACTTTACAAAGGAACTAGAAAAAAGTAACGGTACTGCAAAGAAAATGTCTGATATGATGAACTCAGATTTATCAGGTGCTTTAAAGCAATTGAGTAGTGCGTGGGAGGCAGTACAACTTGATATTGGGAATACTACAGGACCACTATCATTAGTTGTAGGTATGCTAACAAAATTACTTCAATCCTTCTTAAACTTACCGGGGCCTATTAAACAAGTTATAGTATCACTGGCACTATTACTTGCAGCCGTAGGGCCTATACTACTTGTTATAGGTAAAGGTATTCAGGTATTCTTAAAAATGAAGCAAGCAATAGGAATATTAAAAGCTGCATTCGGCGCAGCACGAACAGCCTTTTTAATATTTAAATCAGTTATAATGGATACAATTGTACCAGTAATAGTTGATACTGTAATACCTGCATTACAAAGTCTATGGGCAGTATTATTAGCTAATCCAATTGTATTAGTCGTGGCAGCCATAGCTGCACTTGTAGCTGCTTTTATATGGGCATGGAATAATATTGATGGATTCAAAGAGTTTTGGATTAATCTTTGGGAGAATATAAAAACTATAGCCAGTAATGCTATGGATTCATTAAAAAACTTCTTTACTCAGACTGTACCTCAAATGATAAGTGATATAGGAAATTGGTTCAGTAACTTACCTGAAACTATTTGGTATTGGCTATGTTTTGCAGTAGCTTATGCAGTATTATGGGTTGGACAGATGGCTCAAAAGGCTTATGAAGCAGGTAGTAAATTTGTACAAAATGTCATTACATTTATTCAACAATTACCTGGTAAAGTATGGACATGGCTAACAACAACTATTAGTCGTGTAGGAAGTTGGGTAGTTCAAATGGCAAGTAGAGCTCAACAAGCTGGTAGTAGATTCTTAAATGGTGTAAGTACATTCATACAACAATTACCAGGTCGTGTATGGTCTTTCCTAGTATCAACAATTTCAAGAGTAATATCTTTTGTGGCAAGTTTTGCTCAAAAGGGTAGAGAAGCTGCACAGAGATTCAAAGATAATATCATAAATGGTATTAGTAGTTTACCTGGAAGAATGGTGACTATAGGAAGTAATATCATACATGGTATTATTACTGGTATTACTAATGCGGCTGGTAATTTATTTAGCACGATGCAAAATATAGCAAGTAGAGCTTTAAATGCAGCAAAAGACGCTTTGGGTATTCATTCTCCATCAACAGTATTTAGAGACATGGTAGGGAAAATGATACCGGCTGGTGTTACTGTTGGTATTGAGGCGAATGCAGGTAAAACTATAAAAGCAATTAAAGATTATGCAGCCAACTTGGTGACTACTATAGACACAAATAAATTCCTAGGTAAAGTTAATATGAGTACAGCAGGTATTAATATAAATAGTGAAAACACAGTGGATAATAATTTATTGTATGCGATAAAAGGTATGGCACAAGCAATGCAAGATAGTAAGCAAGAATTCGACTATAAAGAAATGGGAAAAGAATATAAAAAGGCATTACAAGATACTAATACTCCAATACTTATGGACAAAGTAGTGGTAGGACAAAAGGTGGCTAAGTCAGTACAAGAGACAAACGACTACTACAATGACCAAAAGGAAAGATTTAGAGGTGAGAGAGATTATGTATAATTATTTTAATTTTAATGGAACTCAGATAAATGATTTAGCAATAGTAACTAGTATAGAGAAACCATATATACCTGAAAAATCTATTGATACTATTAATGTATCTAGTAGAGACGGTGAGATATTTGACGGGGCCAAATATGACCCTGTCTCTATTCCTATCTCACTCGCAATAATAGGTGATACTGAGGAAGAATACAAGACTCGTGTTCAATGTCTTCATGATATTCTTAGTACAAAACAAGAAGTTCCAATAAAGTTTTGTGAGAATATCACCATATATGGAATGTTAAAAGGGGCACTTAAAGTAAAGAAAAAGAATAGTGTTAGTGGGTACGCTGACATAGAATTAATATGTCATACACCATATAGTTACAGTGATAATGTACAGGCATACAATGCCGAAGATGGTCAACAGACTGTGGTAGTTGAGAACAATGGTGAGTTAGCGACTCTACCATATGTAAGTATAGGCTTTGGAGCAGACGCTCATTTTGCTCAACTTCAAAATAATAAGACTGGAGAAAAAATATTGGTAGGGGATTATCCACAACTACAATTGAGTACCACAAAGAAGGAACAAACTCTTATATTACATGACCCTTGCACCAGTGTAGGTACATTAATTCAGAGTGGAGCAAATATTAACAGTGGCCGTGGCACAGGTGGTTCCTTTACTATTTCATCTGGAGGTGAAAGTTTTATTCTTAGCGAGTTAGGTAGTAGCACTGAGAAAATAAAAGGAGCGTGCGCACGTATTGCGTTGAGTAAAAATATTGATGATTTTAAAGTAATGGTGAGAATGCAATGTAGGTCAAGTGGTAAAAATGGAGACCCTAACAATGTTTTAAGTGAGCAAGAAAAAGTTAAAGAGACTGTAGTGGAGGGTGGTAAAGTTACTTATTATGAAGTAACTGCCAATGGAGTTAATTACAGAACTCAGCCAAGTACAAAAGGAAAATCTCAAGGAATTATTCCAAAAGGAACAAAATTAACCGATGTAACAATTCAGAATGGATGGGCGAAAATAAAATACAAAACTAAAACCTATTATGTATCAGCAAAATATATAAAGAAACAAGTAAAAGACAATTCTAAAAGTACTGTAAAGGAATTCACAGTAGCTAATATGTGGTTGACTCCAAGTAAAACACTAACAGGTGGTAGTTGTGTAGTATATACAAAACCTAACCCAAGCAGTAAAGTAGAATGTACTATACCATATGGCACAAAACTTAGAATAATACAAAGAACATATACATATAAACCAAAAGATTCTAATAGTGCCTCTCAGACAATAACTTACTATAGAATATATAAACCTTGGAAAGATAAAAATGGTAAGAAACATACTGGTTATATAAATGTAGACAATCTTAAAGGGGCGGCAGCAATGGATAATAGTGTTGATTATAGTGATGACCCTGCATACGCAGACCATAAGACAGGAATAGCTGAGGTATATGGATTCGATATAAACGGTACTCAGATATTCAGATTATATTTAGGCGATATTAATCAATATTTTGAGTATAACCAAGCAGAGGTAAGTGTTAGTAAAAAATCTATATTGATAACAAGTAATGATAAGCCAAAGGAAAAAACTGACCAAACTGTTGATAATAATGGTAAAATTGTTACTAATCATTATATGAGTGGTAAACACGGTAGTTGGAATGATGCCAACGCTTACTTTACATTAACTAGGAAGAAAACTGGTAAAAACTATGTGTATAGTGCTCAAGTACAAAAGAATGATGATGGAACATTTACTCAGTCTGTATCAGCTAATAACAAGCGTAGTAGTGAGTACTCTACAGAACCATTAAGTTACTTAGCGATATACATTGGAACTATGGCAGATAAATTAGAGAATGCTTGTGGAGTAGGTA
>ENA-UOJE01001168-UOJE01001168.1-human-gut-metagenome-genome-assembly--contig:-C23-NODE-1168-length-24770-cov-9.849686_pt1 | contig 24770 bp, 21 predicted proteins | sample MGYA00242341_ERZ723888 | MGnify/ENA metagenome assembly ERZ723888 | reverse complement strand
CGCAACAATTTCCAGTGTTTTATCGGCTGTACCCGTCCTGTTAAAGAATGCTCTGCTTCGCACTCTTTTTATTTTGTGCGTTATAAGCCGAAAACATTTCCACCAAATACTGTTTGAGATCCGCGGGGAGCGCACATATCTGCTGCGTCAATTCCTTGTTTTCCACAATTGCATCGGCTCCTTCCCGGATATCTGTTAAATCCAGCATATAATCCGCCGACACATGAAAATATTGACACAGCGCCAACAGCCTTTTGACATCCGGATAGCGCATACCCGTCTCGTACGCACCTATCGACGCTCCGCTTATATCCACCTGAAATCCCAGTTCATCCTGTGAAATGCCGGCCTCTGCTCTCAACTGCCGAAGATGCTCCATAGCCTTCACCTGCTTATATATGTTATTCATATCTTAAATGATAACAGAATTACACAATTATAAATAATTGTGTAACAAGAATTTTATTCATTGACTTCTCGCTAAACAAGACATATAATGAATTTGTGGATGCGGGATTGTCAAATTGCTTCCACCATTCTATTCTTCCTCTCCGGGCAGTTTCCATTTTCTTGTGTACCAACACATACAGAATAAATTATGCGCCGACAGGCGGGAGAACATACCATCATCAGGAATACCTACACAATGGGATTGAGATCACCCGATGCTAAAGCGCCGGCCGTAGACCGGCACTTTATGTTTCACGGCTATCCGACCGTTTCCCCCTTGTGGTTTCCGCTCCGATCCGGTATAATGAGAAGATACCGAAGGGGAGGATGCGGATGATCATCACCGAGACGCGGAAACGGCGGGGTAAACTTTATCTGCTGGTGCTGGACGGCGAACCCGCCATGACTGTGGATGCCCGCACCTTCGACGAATCCCCCTTCCGCGTCGGCAGCGTTATCACCGACGATCAGCTGCGGGAGCTGCTGGATCAGGCCTCCCGGCGCAGGACGCGGGAAAAAGCGCTGTATCTGCTCTCCATGCGGGATCATTCCCGGGCGGAGCTGGAGGAAAAGCTGCGCCGGGAGGGGAACCGGGAAGCGGCGGCGGAAACCGCGGAGCGGATGGAGGAACTAGGGCTGGTGAATGACGAAGCCTATGCCTATCGTTTGGCGGAGGAGCTGCGCCGGCGAAAGCTGTATCCTCTGCGCCGTACCGAACAGGAACTGACCGCCCGGGGAGTGGACCGGGAACTGGCTCGTCGGGCGGCGGAAGATCCGGATATCAAGGATGCCGACCTGGCACTTGAACTGCTGCGCAAAAAATATTATAATAGGCTGCAAACCGAGGAAGACCGCCGCAAAACGCAGGCCGCTCTGGCGCGCCGGGGGTTCGGCGGCGGTGACATCCGTCGGGCCATGGATGCTTTCCGGGAGGAAACAGGAGGCTGGGCCGACAATGGCGGAATGGAACCAGAGATAGGAGAGATTACGGAAGAATGGCCATAAAAGTAGGCATGGTATCCCTGGGCTGCCCCAAAAATCAGATGGACGCGGAGCTGATGCTGGCCAAGCTGCGGGATGCGGGAATGACCATCACCCCGGACAGCGGACTGGCTGAGGTGGTCATCGTCAACACCTGCGGCTTTATTGAGGACGCCAAAAAGGAATCCATCGACAATATTCTGGAATTTGCCCAGCTGAAAAAAGAGGGGCAGATTCAAAAAATCATCGTCACCGGCTGTCTGGCCGAGCGGTACCAGGAGGAATTGGTGCGGGAGCTGCCCGAGTGCGACGGCGTGCTTGGCCTTGGCGCCAATGGGGATATTGTGGAGGCAGTCCGAACAGTGATGCGCGGCGAGCCGATGGTCCGCTTCCCGGACAAAAGCTGCTGGAAGCTGGATGGCGCGCGGCTGCAAACCACCCCCTCCTTCTTCGCCTATCTCCGGGTGGGAGACGGCTGCAACAACTGCTGCGCCTACTGCGCCATCCCCAAAATCCGGGGGCCGCTGCGCAGCCGGGAGATGGAATCCCTGGTGGCGGAGGCTCGGACCCTGGCGGAAAACGGGGTACGGGAACTGGTGCTGGTGGCACAGGACACCACCCTGTACGGCGAAGATCTGTATGGAGAATCCCGGCTGCCGGAGCTGCTGGAACGGCTGTGCGAAATCGATGGCCTGGCTTGGATCCGGCTGCTTTACTGCTATCCCGAACATATCACCGACCGGCTCCTGGACGTCATCGCCGCCCAGGAAAAGGTGCTTCCTTATTTGGATATCCCCATTCAACACTGCAGCGGCAAGGTGCTGCGGGCCATGAACCGCACCGGCGACGCCGCCTGGCTGAAGGAACTGATTGCCCATATCCGCCGCAAGGTGCCGGGGATGGTGCTGCGCACCACCGTGATGACCGGCTTCCCCGGCGAAGGGGAAGAAGAATTCGAGGAGCTGTGCGACTTTATCCAGGAGGTACGGTTTGAACGGCTGGGCTGCTTCGCCTTCTCTCCGGAGGAGGGAACCGCCGCCGTGGATCTCCCCGATCAGGTGCCGGAGGAAGAGAAAAATCGCCGCCGGGAGCTGGTGATGGAGGAACAGGCCCGCATCGCCGGAGAATATAACGAAGCCCAGGTGGGCAGGACCATTCCCGTATTGGTGGAAAGCTACGACCGATATGCGGAATGCTGGTTCGGCCGCTCCCCCGCCGACGCGCCGGACATCGACTGCAAGGTGTTTTTCACCTGTCCCAAAGGGGCGGTGAAGCCGGGAGATCTGATCCGGGTGACGGTCACTGACTCCATGGATTGGGATCTGATGGGCGAATTCTGCCCGGAGGAATAAGGCTTTCCCTTCACAAAGCTGAAAGGCGGTTTTCAACCGATGAATCTTCCCAATAAACTCACGGTGGTGCGCATTATACTGGCGCCCCTTTTTCTGCTGCTGCTGATGGTGGAGTTCCCCTTCCATTATCTCATTGCCGGGCTGGTCTTCGGCGCTGCGGCGCTGACCGATATGTTTGACGGCAAAATCGCCCGCAGCCGGGGACTCATCACCAATTTGGGCAAATTTTTGGACCCGCTGGCGGACAAAATGCTCACCACCGCCGCTTTCCTGGGCTTTATGGCCATCGGCAAGCTGGACGTGTGGGCGCTGATGCTGATTCTCACCCGAGAATTCATGGTCACCAGCGTGCGGCTGCTGGCCGCCAAGGACGGCACGGTGATCGCCGCAGGCTTTGCCGGCAAAGCAAAAACCGTGGCCCAGTTTGTCTCCATCCTCTATATGCTGGCGGCGCTGGAGGTCTGCAGTTGGCAGCATTCTATTCTGTCCTCCCTGGTTCTGCCGGATGCCTTTTTCACCGCGCTGCTTGCCATTGGATACGGCCTGATTTGGGTGTCGGTGGCGCTGACGGTAATCTCCGGCATTCAATATGTGTGGACCTACCGAAAGTATCTGACGGCCTGACAAAGCGAAGCGAAAAAACAGTGGATTTTCCCGCTGGAATCGTATATAATGGAAAGACATGGAGATAGGGGGATCCGCCTGCTGGGCGGATCCCCCGGGATGCGCACGAAGGAGAAGTAGCCGTGCATCCGGCGCCCACAGAGAGAAAGCGCCCGGGCTGAAAGCGCTTTCGGCGGCCGACCGGTGAAATGCACCTTTCACGCAGGAGCAATCCTGCGTCGCACATGCGGGGAAAGCGGGCGGCGCCCGCCGGGTATCCGTATGCGGCCGCCGCCGTTACCGGCAACCTGAGTGACAAACAGGAGTGGAACCGCGGTTATCCGCCTCCGTCGCGCCCCCGGCGCGGCGGAGGTTTTTTCATGTCGCGGCAATCATTTAAAATATTCATCAGGAAAGGAGCGTAACCCGTATGTTCGACCGCATCAAGGAGGACATCGCCACTGTGCGGGAACGGGATCCTGCGGCCCGCTCGGCGGTGGAAATTTTCTTTTTATACAACGGACTCAAGGCGGTGCGTTCCCACCGCCGGGCCAACTGGTGTTACCGGCATAATCTGAAATTCCTGGCCCGTTGGATCTCCCAGCGGTGCGTACGGCGCACCAACATTGAAATTCATCCCGCCGCCAAAATCGGCCGCCGTTTCTTTATCGACCACGGCACCGGCGTGGTGATCGGCGAAACCACCGAAATCGGGGACGATTGCATCCTCTATCAGGGGGTAACGCTGGGCGGAACGGGGAAGGATAAGGGCAAGCGCCATCCCACCCTGGGCAACAACGTAATGGTGGGGGCGGGAGCCAAGGTGCTGGGCCCCATCAAAATCGGCAACAACGTCCGCATCGCGGCCGGCGCGGTGGTGCTGGACGAGATCCCCGACAACTGCACCGCCGTGGGCGTGCCCGCCCGGGTGGTACGGCGCAACGGCGCCAAAATCGTGGAGCTGGATCAGGTTCACATTCCCGATCCGGTGGCCCAGGAGCTCTGCCGGCTGGAATGCCGGATTGACGAGCTGGAACGGGAGCTGCATACCCGGCAGGCTGCGGATGTGCAGGACCTGATAAGCAAAGAGGAACCGTAATCAACAATTGGGAGGATACGCATATGAAGATCTATAACACCCTGACGAGACAGAAGGAAGAACTGGTGACCCTGGAGCCGGGCGTGGTGCGCATCTATGCCTGCGGTCCCACGGTGTACAACTTCATTCACATCGGCAACGCCCGGCCGCTGTGCGTCTTCGACGTGCTGCGCCGGTATCTGGAGTGGCGGGGCTGGCAGGTACGCTTTGTACAGAACTTCACCGACATTGATGACAAGATCATCCGCCGTGCCCTGGAAGAAAAGGTGGGCTACGAGGAAATCGCCGCCCGGTATATCCGGGAATTCTGGACCGACGCCAAGGGGCTGGGAGTCCGGGAGGCCACCGTGCATCCCAAGGCCACCGAAAACATGGATGAGATCATTGCCATCATCTCCGGATTGGTGGAAAAGGGATATGCGTATGCCGCCCCCAACGGGGACGTTTATTTCCGCACCCGGAAGGACCCGGATTACGGCAAACTGTCCCACCAGCCGGTGGACGACCTGGAATCCGGCGCCCGAATCGACGTCAGTGAGCAGAAGGAGGACCCGCTGGATTTCGCCCTATGGAAGGCGGCCAAGCCCGGCGAGCCCTCCTGGCCCTCTCCCTGGAGCGAGGGCCGTCCCGGCTGGCACATCGAATGCTCCGCCATGGCCCGCCGGTATCTTGGGGAAACCATCGATATCCACTGCGGCGGCCAGGATCTGATCTTCCCCCACCATGAAAACGAAATCGCCCAAAGCGAATGCTGCAACGGCGCGCCCTTCGCCCGCTACTGGATGCACAACGGCTACATCAATGTGGACAACAAAAAGATGTCCAAATCCCTGAACAACTTCTTCACTGTGCGGGACGTAGCGGATCAATACGGTTATGAGCCCATCCGTTTCTTCCTGATCTCTTCCCAATACCGTAGCCCCATCAACTACAACGCGGAGATTATCGAACAGGGGAAGGCAGCGCTGGACCGGCTGTACAACTGCCGGGAGAGCCTGGCCTTCGCACTGAAAAACGCCGCAGGCGAAACGGACGCCGCCTTTGTCCAAAAGCTGGAAGACCGGCGGGAGCAGTTTATCAAAGCCATGGACGACGACCTCAACACCGCCGACGCCATCGCCGCCTTATTTGAACTGGCGAAGGATATCAATGTCAAGGTGGCTTCCGGCATTTCTGCGGCGGACGGCGAGGCGGCCCGCACCCTCTTCGATGAGCTTGCCGGCGTGCTGGGACTGCTGTATGCCCGGAAAGAAGAGGACGGGGACGCCGAGGTAGAAGCCTTAATCGCCGCCCGTGCGGAAGCCAGGGCGCAGAAAAACTGGGCGGAGGCTGACCGCATCCGGGATCAGATCAAGGAATTGGGCATCGTGCTGGAGGATACCCCCCAGGGCGTGAAATGGCACCGGGCTTAACCGAGAAAGGAGCGAGATAGAATGGCAATGCATAGAGGAATCGTGACCGTGACCCTGAACCCTTCCATCGACGTGACCCTTTGGCTGGATGGACTGGATCCCGACCGGGCCAACCGGGTGGAGGCGGAAGCCAGAGAAGCCGGCGGCAAGGGGATCAACGTCTCCCGGGTGGTGCGCAGCTTCGGGCTGGACAGCCTCTGTCTGGCGGTGGCGGGGGCGGACAACAGCCGGGAATTCGCCCGGTTTTTGGAGGACGCCGGACTGCGGTATGAGATGCTGCATGTGGAAGGGGCGGTACGGGAGAACCTGACACTGCGCACCGGCGACCAGACTGTCAAGCTCAACCGCCGCGGTCCTTCTATGACCACCATGATGATCGGTGCGCTGATGGCCCTGATCCGCAGTCATATCCATCCCGGAGACATTGTGGTCTTTGCCGGCAGTCTGCCGGAGCACGTGGATGTCCAGGATTACGCCGAGCTGATTTTGGCGGTGAAAAACGCCGGTGCTCTGGTGGCTGTGGACAGCGACGCGCTGAAGCTGGAGGATTATAAGATGATCCGCCCCTGGCTGATAAAGCCCAACATCCATGAAGCCCGGCATATTCTGGAGATAAAGGACGACTCCCCGTTGGCGGTGGCGGAGGCCGCTCGAAAGCTGCGGGAAATCGGTGTAGAGAACGCCATGATCTCCATGGGAGGAAACGGCCTGCTCTGCGCCGCCGAGGAGGGGGTGGCCCATGCCGCAACGCCTCCGGTGGAGGTCAAATCCACCGTGGGAGCCGGAGACAGCGCCTTGGCAGGCTTTATCGTAGGTTTTGTCAAGGGCTGGAACCTTCAAGAATGCGTGCGGATGGCGGCCGCCTGCGGCACCGCCTCCGCTATGCAGGACGGCACCGCGGTGGCCTCCAAGGACATCGCCGCTTCCCTGCTGGACGGCGTACAGGTGAAGTTGCTGTGAGAAAAGCTAATTCTTACATAGACATGGATACGCAACAAAAAGGAGGTGAACGGTATGCTGCTGAAATCCTTGGAAATCCACGGTTTTAAATCCTTCCCGGATAAGACGGTGCTCTCTTTCGGCCAGGGCTTCACGGCGGTGGTGGGCCCCAACGGCAGCGGAAAATCCAATATCAGCGATGCCATCCGCTGGGTGCTGGGAGAACAATCCACCAAGAGCCTCCGCGGTTCAAAAATGGAGGACGTTATCTTCAGCGGTACCGCCCACCGCAAGGGGGTGGGCTTTGCCGAGGTGTCGCTGGTTATCGACAACACCGCCCGGCGGCTGGATTTTGACGCCGACGACGTCAAGGTCACCCGCCGGTATTACCGGTCGGGAGACAGCGAATATCTGCTGAACAACGCCACCGTCCGGCTCAAGGACGTGCAGATGCTGTTCATGGACACCGGATTGGGCCGGGACGGCTACTCCATCATCGGTCAGGGACAGATTGGGGATATCGTAGCTTCCAAGTCGGAGGAACGCCGGGAAATCTTTGAAGAGGCGGCGGGAATTTCCAAATACCGCTTCCGCAAAAACGAAGCGGAACGCCGTTTGAAAGCCACCGAGGAAAATCTGCTGCGGCTGCGGGATATTCTGCAGGAACTGGAGGAACGGGTGGGTCCCCTCCAGCAGCAGGCGGAAAAGGCCAAGAAGTTTCTGGCATACGCCGGTGAGAAAAAGGGCTTGGAAATCGGGCTTTGGCTGCACACCCTGGAACGTTCCCGGGATGTGCTGCGAGATCTGGATTCCAAGCTGGAGCTGGCCCGCACCCAATATGACGGAGCGGGAGAGGCCATCGACGCCATGGAAGCGGAGATGGAGGCTCTGGCCCGTACCGCTCAGCAACTGACGGTGGAGATGGACGAGGTCCGCCGGGGAGGCCGGGAACTGGAGGAAGAGGCCGCCCGCTGCGACGCGCAGGCGGCGATTCTGCAAAACGACATCGGCCACAATGAGGAAACCATCGGCCGTCTGCGGGAGGATATCGCCCGTTCCCAGGAAGGCGGAGAAACCATCGATGGGGACATCCGGCGCAAACAGGAGGAGATTGGAGAAAAGCAGGCGGCTATCCGGGAGGCGGAGGTCCAGCGAATTGCTTTAAGCGACGAGATGGACGGCCTGGCGCGAAGCAGCGACGAGTTCTCCGGCAAGATCGACGCCCTCTCCCGTCAAGCTGCGGCGCTGGCGCTGCGGCTGTCGGATATCCGGGTGAAATCCGTCACCGGGGAATCCTCCCTGTCGGAAATCGCCCTTCGGCTCGCCCAGCTCACCGAGGGCATCGGCCGCCGAAGCGGGGAAAATGACCGGATCCGTGGGGAGCTGGCGGAAACCGAAAAGGCGCTGAACACCTGCCGGGAGCGGGTGGAGGAGCTGCAGAACATGGCCGGGGGCTATGAGCTGCGGTATAAATCCCGTTCCGCCAAGCTGGATACGGCCAAAGCGGAAGCGGACAAGCTTGGCCTGGACGCGGAGGAAAAAATCCGGCGTATCCGGCTGCTGGAAGAGCTGGAAAGAAGCATGGAAGGCTTCTCCGGCGCGGTCAAGGCGGTGATCCGCCAGGGGGAACGGGGCGCCTTGCGGGGTATTCATGGTCCCGTTTCCCGCCTGATTCAATCGGGGGCGGATTATGCTCTGGCGATTGAAACCGCCCTGGGTGCCGCCGCCCAGAACGTGGTGGTGGATCGGGAAGAGGATGCCAAACGGGGCATCGCCTATCTGAAGGAAACCAAGGGCGGGCGGGCTACCTTCCTGCCCATCACCGCCGTGAAGGGATCTCAGCTGAACGAAAAGGGGCTGGAAAACGAACCCGGCTTTGTGGGAGTAGCCGCCGATCTGGTGGAATGCGGCGCCGCCTACCGGGAAATCGCCCGCAGCCTGCTGGGCCGTACAGCGGTGGCGGAAGACCTAGATTATGCGGTAGCCATCGCCAAAAAATACAACTACCGCTTCCGTGTGGTAACCCTGGACGGCCAGGTGGTCAACGCCGGCGGTTCCATGACCGGCGGTTCCCATGTCAAAGGCGCGGGGCTGCTCTCCCGCCGGGCGGAAATCGACCGGCTGCGGATCGAACAAGAAACCCTGGCGGCCAAGGCTGAGGCGGCCAGAGAACAGCTGCGTCAGGTACAGCAGGAGGCGGCGGCGGCCCAGGCGGCTCTCTCCGGCGTACAGGGAGAGCTGGCCACTGCCCAGGAGGATCGGGTGCGGTTTGAGGGAGAGGTGCGCCGCCTCACCGAGCAGCTGGATAACGGCAGCCGGGAGCTGGAAGCTTATCAGAAGGAAACTGCCGCCCTCAACGCCCGGGCGGAGGACTGCCGGAAAGCGGCGGCTCAGGCGGAGGAGGAAGCCGCCGCGGTGACGGCGGAGCAGCGGGATGTGGACGCCCGGCTGGAGGAACTCAGCGGAGGACGGCAGGAACTGGCGCAGCGTCGGGATGCTCTCACCGCTCGGATATCGGAAATCAAGCTTTCCGTGCTGGCGCTGGAAAAGGAGATTGAGGCGGCAACAGCCGCCATTGCCGAGTTGGAGAAGCGCAAGGAGGACGCCGCCGGTCATCGGGCGGAACTGGAAGAACAGATCGTCCAGCGGGAAGCCGCCAGCGCCGACCTTCGGCAGCAGATCGAGACTCAGAACCAACAGGCGGCTTCCCTGCGGGAGCAGGCCGCCCGGGTGACGGGAGATATCGAGGCGCTGCTGGCTCGCCGGGCGGCGGGAGAAGAGCAGCAGACCAAGCTGCGGCAGCAGGTGCGGCAGAAAACCGAAGAGCGGGAACTGGCGGGCCGGGAGGCGGCGCGAATCGAGGAAAAGCGCGCTTCCGCTCAAAAGGAGGCGGACGATGTGGTCCGCCGGCTGTATGAGGAATACGAGCTGACCCGCAGCGAGGCGGAAAGCCAGGCCGCTCCCATTGAGGATCCGGCTCAGGCAGGCCGCCGGTTGGGGGAACTGAAAAACAAAATCCGGGCGCTGGGCAGCGTCAATGTGGATGCCATCGAGGAATACAAGGAAGTCAGCGAGCGGTACGAATTCCTGTCCACCCAGGTGAAGGACGTAGAGGTTTCCAAAGACGAGCTGCTCCGCCTCATCGGCGATCTCACTGTACAGATGCGGGAAATTTTTCTGGAGCGGTTCAAACAGATCAATTATCATTACGGCATCGTCTTTACCGAACTGTTCGGCGGCGGCAAGGGAGAATTGCGGCTCTCCGATCCCGACGACATTCTCCATTCGGGCATTGAGATGCATGTGCAGCCTCCGGGCAAGGTGATCCTGAACCTGGATGTGCTGTCCGGCGGCGAAAAGGCCATGGCCGCCATCGCCCTGCTCTTCGCTATCCTCAAGGTGACCCCCTCCCCCTTCTGCGTGCTGGATGAAATCGAGGCCGCCCTGGATGACGTCAACGTGGACCGGTACGCCGCTTATCTGCGGCGGATGTGCGACAATACTCAGTTCATCGTCATCACCCACCGGCGGGGTACCATGGAAGAGGCCGACGTGCTCTACGGCGTCACCATGCAGGAGCAGGGGGTTTCCAAGCTGCTGGAGCTGCGCGCCAGCGAGGTGGAAGCCAAGCTGGGGATGAACATGAGCCAGGCGTAAGGAAGAACTGAGAAAGGATGAATACCATGCGGTTTCTGCAATTGGGCCGGCACGCCCGCAATACCAATTATTCCGTGGGGATCATCGGCGGCGCAGACGGCCCCACATCGATTTTTATCAGCGACGGCGCCTGGCTCTGGCTGCGCCGCCTGCTGGAAAAAACGGCGGTTCTGGCTGCAGCGGTGGCGGCTCTCGGCGGAATGCTGTTGTTCTTTCTTCGGAAAAGGGACCGGTAAAAACAGGGAGATTGTTTGAGGAGGTGGCTGGGGAAATGGAACCTTTATTTGAAGTCCAAGGCATAATGACAGAAGAACTACTGAGTAAAATGTACCGGGCTAATGCCAAACGCACCCCCACCCGTGTAACACTGGAGTATGTCTTTTTCGGCGGAATGTTTTTGATTACCCTGGCGTTGGGGATTTTTCTGATCTACACCGGAGACTTTTCGGGATTTTTATATCCCCTATTGGTCGCTTTCCTCTCCATCATGCCCACCTTGCTGCACAAGCTGGCAGAGAAAAATACAATTGCCACCTCCCGGGATATCATTGGCCTGCCGTATACCCTGCGGTTTTATCCTCAGGAATACGTCGACTATTCTCCCCGTGGAGAATGGCATACCGCCTATTCCGCTTTATATGCCGTGCGCGAAACCAATGATCTGCTGTTGATTTATCAAACTAAATTCAAAATCTCCATTCTGGACAAACGCTGCTTCACCCGGGGAACACCGGAGACTCTGGTCAGTTTCCTTTGCTCCAGCGGGCAGGTTCCCTATAAGCGACTGCAGATGTGACCACCATTGGGGCGAACATCCCCAAGGAAAGGTAAGGATAAAAGACTATGGGATTTTTCAGTAAAATCGGCGCGGGTCTGAAAAAGACCCGGGATTCCATCATGGGTTCGGTCAACTCCATGCTCCACGCCTTCACCAAAATCGACGAGGAGCTGTTTGAGGAGCTGGAGGAGATCCTGATTATGGGCGATGTGGGCGCGCCCACCTCCGCCCGCATCTGCGAAGAACTTCGCCGCAAGGTGAAGGAGCAGGGGATCACCGACCCGGCCATGATCAAAGGTCTGCTGGCGGAAACCGTGGCGGAGATGCTCCGTGGGGGACAGGAACTCCGCCTGACCACCAAACCATCCGTGATACTGGTCATCGGGGTCAACGGGGTGGGCAAAACCACCACCATCGGCAAGCTGGCGGCCCGGTTCCGGGATGAAGGCAAAAAGGTGATCCTGGGAGCGGCGGATACCTTCCGCGCCGCCGCTATCGAGCAGCTGGAGATCTGGGCTGACCGGTCGGGTGCGGATATCGTCAAGCACACCCAGGGGGCGGATCCCGCCGCCGTGGTGTTCGACAGCGTAGCTGCCGCCAAAGCCCGGGGGGCGGACGTGGTGATCTGCGACACCGCCGGCCGGCTGCACAATAAAAAGAATCTCATGGACGAGCTCGCCAAGATCAACCGCATCATCGACCGTGAGCTGCCCGAGGCGGACAAAGAAGTTCTGCTGGTGCTGGACGCCACTACCGGGCAGAACGCCGTCAATCAGGCCCGGGAATTCAAAAATGCCGCCGGCATCACCGGCATTGTCCTCACCAAGCTGGACGGCACCGCTCGGGGCGGCGTGGTTTTGGCCATTCGGGAGGATCTGGATGTGCCGGTGAAGTTCATCGGCGTGGGCGAGGGCGTGGATGACCTGCAGCCCTTTGACCCGGAAGATTTTGCCAGGGGGCTGTTTGAGGAAGTATAAGGATTTTTAAAAAGAGGGGATTGCCATGCGTTACGTCATCGCCACCCATAACCGTAAAAAACTGCTGGAGCTTCAGCGGATTCTCAGTCCCCTGGGCATCGAGGCCGTGACCGGAGAGGAAATCGGCATCCCCCTGACCGAGGCGGAGGAAACCGGCACCACCTTTGAGGAAAACGCCCGTATCAAAGCGGAAAACGCCTGTCGTGAAACCGGTCTTCCCGCTGTGGCCGACGATTCCGGCCTGATGGTAGACGCCTTGGACGGGGGGCCGGGGGTCTATTCCGCCCGATTCGCCGGGGAAGGGGCCACCGATGCGGATCGGAATCAAAAGCTGCTGCGGGAGTTGGCGGCGGTGCCGGCGGAAAAGCGGACCGCCAAATTTGTCTCTGCCGTCTGCTGTGTTTTCCCCGACGGCCGCCGGGTGGAGGCCCGGGGCGAATGTCCCGGGCTGGTGGGTTTCTCGCCCCGGGGGGAGGACGGCTTCGGCTACGATCCTCTTTTCCTTGTGGCCGAGGGGCTGCCGGGAGCAGGGAAGACCTATGCCGAGCTGACGCCAGAGGAAAAGGATGCGGTGAGCCACCGCGGCAATGCTCTGCGGCTTTTTTCCGCCAGGATGAAGGCGTATTTGGACGCGCAGAAATAAAACAACATAAAAACAATAGGGAGGGGAAAACGCCGACGGCGTTTTCCCCTCCCTATTGCTAATAACCTGTTTTACTCCTCGTCCTGCAAAGCGTCGTAGCCTTCTTCGCCCGTGCGGACCTTCACCACATTTTCCGTGTCGTAAACAAAGATCTTGCCGTCGCCGATATGTCCGGTATACAGCGCCTTTTTGGCGGTTTCAATCACCGTGCGCACCGGCACCTTACAGACCACGATCTCCACCTTGACCTTGGGCAGCAGATTGATCTCCCGCTGGACACCGCGGTAGTATTCCATCCGCCCCTTCTGCATGCCGCAGCCCAGCACCTGGGTGACGGTCATGCCGGTGACGCCGATGGTGTTCATGGCGGATTTCAAGGCTTCAAACCGGTTCTGGTTGATAAGAATATCGATCTTGGTGATCTTGACGTCGGAAGAAATCGCCGTATTGGCGGGCGGGGTCACCAGCTGTACCGGCACCGCCTCATCCACTGGCGTACTGCCGGTCACCGGAGCCGCTTCGCCGGCGGCCGCTGCATCGGCGTTCAGCTGCTCCACCACCGGTACAAAGTCGGCGTAGCTGCTGGTGAGGCCATGTTCAGTGATATCCAGGCCCAGGATTTCTTCCTCACGGGAAGCCCGCAGGCCCACAGTGTGCTTGAGGATCTGGAAAACAATGGTCATGGTCACCGCCACCCAGGCGATAACCGAGATCACACCCAGGGCCTCCACCCCCAGTAGCTTGAAACCGCCGCCGTAAAACAAGCCTTTGCTCATCACGAGGCCATCGCCATAGCTGTATTCCGTGGCGGAGAAAAGGCCCACCATCAGGGTGCCCGTGGCGCCGCACATCCCGTGCACGCCGATGGCCCCCACAGGATCGTCGATCTTGCAGACCTTGTCGATGAACTCAATACCGAAGACCACCACAAAGCCGGCGATGAGGCCGATAAAGAAGGCGCCCACCGGGGTAACCAGATCGCATCCGGCAGTGATCGCCACCAGACCGGCCAGGGAGCCGTTCAGGGTCATGGAGACATCCGGCTTTTTGTACCGGATCCAGGTGATGATCATCACCGTCAGGGTGGCGGTGGCTGCCGCCAGATTGGTAGTGGTAAAGATACTGCCCATGGCGGACAGGGCATCGTCGCCGGTGGCGCAGACGGTGGAGCCGCCGTTGAAGCCGAACCAGCAGAACCACAGGATAAACACGCCCAACGCGCCCAAGGTCAGGCTGTGCCCGGGAAAGGCGTGAGGCTTGCCGTCCTTGTCGTACTTGCCGATGCGGGGCCCAAGGATTTTAGCGCCCACCAGGGCCGCCACGCCGCCCACCATATGCACGGCGGTGGAACCGGCAAAATCATGGAAGCCCATCTGTGCCAGCCAGCCGCCGCCCCAGATCCAGTGACCGGAGATGGGGTAGACCACGGCACTGATGACGGCGCTGTAGATGCAGTAAGAAATGAATTTTGTCCGCTCGGCCATGGCACCGGACACAATGGTGGCCGCCGTGGCGCAGAAAACCGTTTGGAAGATAAAGAACGCCCACTTGGGCACTCCATCCGGCAGAATGGCGGTATAGGCGCCCTGACTGAGAAAATCCAGTCCGCCGATGAAAGCGCTGTTGCCGGCAAACATGATGCCGAAACCGAACAGCCAGTAGATGGGTGTGCCGATACAGAAGTCCATCAGGTTTTTCATAATGATGTTGCCGGCATTTTTTGCTCGGGTAAAGCCGGTTTCCACCATGGCAAAGCCCGCCTGCATGAAGAACACCAAAGCGGCTGCCACCAGTACCCAGATGGTGTTGGCGGATGAAAACATACCAATTCCCCCTAAAACTTTCAGGAAAAACAAGGGCATGCACACCGCGCTGTACTGCACGGTATGCACGCCCTTGTGCATTTCCTGTTTTTACCAAATTTCGGCCCCCGGCCGATCAGACGCTGAACAACATATCTCCGTAGGTAGGATAGGGCCAATAGCTCTTGGCTGTGAGTCCTTCCAGTTCGTCCGCCACCGCCCGCAGCGCCTGCATGGCGGTGAAGACATGATCCTTATAATACAGGGCGCAGGCTTCCACGTCACCGCAATTCCCCGCATCCCGGACCGCTGCTTCCAAATCCTGAATCTTCTGGTACAGGGAAGCGCACAGCACGGACAATCTTGCCGCCAGCGTCTTTTCCGTGGCGCATTCAATGGAAAGCGCCTGCTTTCCTGCCGCCGCAGCGGCGATATCTCCGCTGTACCGCATGGCCGCCGGCAGGATATCCCGCTGCCCCATCTCCAGCATGGTAGCGGCTTCGATGTGCAGCACCTTGCAGTAGTTATCCAGAGTGATCTCGTAGCGGGAGCGCATCTCCTTTTCGGTAAGTACCCGGTGCTTCTCAAACAGCCGGATATTCTTGTCCGCTATAAAATAGGGCAGGCAGTCGGGTGTGGTTTTCAGATTGAGCAGTCCCCGCCGCTCCGCCTCCGCCAGCCATTCGGCATCATAGCCGTTGCCGTTGAAGATGATCCGCTTGTGATCGTGGATGGTCTGCCGGATAAGATCGTGCAGCGCGGTTTCAAAATCCGCCGCCTGCTCCAGGATATCCGCAAAGCCGCTGAGTTCCTCCGCCACCGCGGTGTTCAGCACAAAGTTCGGTCCGGCGATGGAAAGGCTGGAACCGGGCATCCGGAATTCAAACTTGTTGCCGGTAAAGGCGAAAGGAGAGGTGCGGTTGCGGTCGGTGGTATCCCGGGAAAAACGGGGCAGGGTGTGGACGCCGATCTTCATCAACACCTTTTCTTTGGCGTCGTAAGCCGCGTCGGATTCGATGGCCTCCAGCACGCCGGTAAGCTCTTCGCCCAGAAACATAGAGATAACAGCCGGAGGGGCTTCGTTGGCGCCCAAGCGGTGATCGTTGCCCGCACTGGCCACGGAGATGCGCATCAGATCCTGGTACTCATCCACCGCCTTGATGACGGCGCAGAGGAAAAGCAAAAACTGGGCGTTTTCGTGGGGGGTCTCCCCCGGCTCCAACAGATTGACACCGGTGTTGGTGGAGATGGACCAGTTGTTGTGCTTACCGCTGCCGTTGACGCCGGCGAAGGGCTTCTCATGCAGCAGACAGACCAGTCCATGGCGCGCCGCCACCTTTTTCATCATCTCCATCACCAGTTGATTGTGGTCGGTGGCGATATTGGTGGTGGTATAAATGGGCGCCAGTTCGTGCTGAGAGGGCGCCACTTCGTTGTGCCTGGTCTTGGCAAAGATGCCCAGCTTCCACAGTTCTTCATCCAGATCCTGCATATAAGCGGCCACCCGGGGCTTGATGGCCCCGAAATAGTGATCCTCCAGTTCCTGCCCCTTGGGCGGGCGGGCGCCAAACAGGGTCCGGCCGGTATAAATCAGGTCCCGACGCTGCTCATACAGCGCCTTGTCGATGAGAAAATACTCCTGCTCCGGGCCGACGGTGGTATTCACCATGGTGACATCCTGGTGGCCGAAGAGCCGCAGTACCCGCACCGCCTGTTTGCTGATGGCCTCCATGGATCGCAGCAGAGGGGTCTTTTTGTCCAGCGCCTCGCCGCCATAGGAGCAGAAAGCGGTGGGAATACAGAGGGTGCCGTCCTTGATAAAGGCGTAGGAGGTGGGATCCCAGGCGGTATAGCCCCGGGCCTCAAAGGTTGCCCGCAGACCGCCGGAAGGGAAGGAGGAAGCATCCGGCTCTCCCTTAATCAGCTCCTTGCCGGAGAATTCCATAATCACGTTGCCGTCGCCCTGGGGTGAAATAAAGCTGTCGTGCTTTTCCGCCGTAATGCCGGTCATCGGCTGAAACCAGTGGGTGAAGTGGGTAGCCCCCCGTTCGATGGCCCAATCCTTCATGGCATTGGCCACCACATTGGCGACATCCGGCTGGAGGCTGCGACCCTCCTTCATGGTTTTTTTCAGCGCCTTATAGGTCTCTTTGGGCAGCCGCTCCTTCATAGCGGCGTCTCCGAACACCATGCTGCCGAACAACTCAGGAATCTTGCTCATCGTTTCCGTCTCCCCTCTGGATATGGACTGTTGTACAGAATCACAAACAAAAAAGCGCCGCGGGAATTTCTCCCGCAGCGCCTTTGCTGTCTACGCTGTGAGTATACCGCTTTCTGCGGTACTTGTCAAGACCTTTTTTCAAATTTTTGCAGGATTTTTTATTTGTTCCTGCAATATGTTTTGGTTTGCCCTGTTTTAAATATAAAAGGATCGATTTCTTGAAATATATTTTATTATTTCATTCATTTTCCTCTTGACTTCTTTTTTCGTTTGCGGTATACTGCCGAATAGAACAAAGGCGTTCATGCGCGATCTTCGGCTTTCGGGGATCGCGTGTGAACGCTTTTTTGTTGTCTGAGCGCTTCCAAGCGATTTCCTTCGGGATTCGTGAGAAAGGAATGGTACGGTATGAAAAAGGAAGGCCAAGTGCGCATCCCCTCCGGCTGCGCCATTGCGGGCATCTTTTCCCGCAGCGGGGAGCGAATCGCCGGCGACCGGATCGTACGGTCCATCGCGTCGATGCACGACCGCTCCAACGGCCTGGGCGGCGGTTTCGCGGGCTACGGTATCTATCCCCAATATAAGGATCTGTACGCCTTCCACCTGTTTTATGAAAACGCGGCGGCCCGGGAGGAATGCGAACGCTTTTTGGATCGGCATTTCGAGCTGGTGAACCTCTCCAAAATCCCCGTGCGCCGGCATCCCCGGATCACCGACGAACCGCTGATCTGGCGGTATTTTGTCACCCCTCTTCATACCCGGCTGATGGAGAGCCAGCTGGATGAACAGGAATTTGTGGCCCGCAGCGTCATCCGCATCAACACCTCGATTGAAGGCGCCTATGTTTTCTCCAGCGGCAAAAATATGGGGGTATTCAAAGCCGTGGGCTATCCCGAGGACGTAGGGGAATTTTACCGGCTGGAGGAATATGAGGGCTACTGCTGGACCGCCCACGGCCGGTATCCCACCAACACCCCCGGCTGGTGGGGAGGGGCGCATCCCTTTGCCATGCTGGATACCTCCATTGTACACAACGGCGAGATTTCTTCCTACGACGCCAACCGACGGTTCATCGAAATGTTCGGTTACAAATGCACCCTGCTCACCGACACCGAGGTCATCACCTACATCATCGATTTCCTGGTGCGCAAGCAGGGGTTGTCCTTGGAAGAAACCGCCCGGGTGATCGCCGCCCCCTTCTGGAGTACCATTGAAAAGCTGCCCAAGGAAGAGCGGGAACGGCTGACCTATTTGCGCAATGCCTTCGGCAGCCTGCTGATCACCGGTCCCTTCTCCATCCTTCTGGGCTTCACCGGGGGTATGATGGCTCTCAACGACCGGCTGAAGCTTCGCAGCATGGTGGTGGGTGAAAAGGGGGACCGGGTGTATATGGCCAGCGAGGAATGCGCCATCCGGGCCATTGAACCGGAGCTGGACCGGATTTGGTCCCCCGCCGGGGGCGAACCGGTGATCGTCACACTGAATAAGGAGAGTGAGTAAGGATGCCGGTCAACTATCTCTATCCGGAATACGAGGTGGCGCGGGATAAGGACCGCTGCATCACCTGCCGCGTCTGTGAACGGCAATGCGCCAACGGCGTACATAGCTACGACGCCCAGCGGAACCTCATGCTCAGCGATGAGACCAAATGCGTCAACTGTCACCGCTGCGTATCCCTCTGTCCCACCAGAGCGCTGAAAATCGTCCGCAGCGGCAATATCCTCAAGGAAAATGCCAACTGGAGCATGGATACCATCTACGATGTTTACCGACAGGCGGAAAGCGGCGGGGTACTCCTCTCCTCCATGGGCAACCCTCAGCCCCTGCCGGTTTACTGGGACAAGATCCTCATCAACGCCTCCCAGGTCACCAACCCCTCCATCGATCCTCTGCGGGAGCCGATGGAGACCCGGGTGTTCCTGGGACAGAAGCCCGCCGTCATTCAGCGGGATGACAAAGGGCGGATCGTGGACAATCTGCCGCCCCATCTGCAGTTGGAAGTCCCCATTATGTTTTCCGCTATGTCTTACGGCTCCATCAGCTATAACGCCCATGAGAGCCTGGCCCGGGCCGCCCGTCAGCTGGGCACCTATTACAACACCGGCGAAGGCGGTCTCCATGCCGACTTTTATCCCTACGGCCCCAACACCATCGTCCAGGTAGCCTCCGGCCGGTTCGGCGTTCACAAGGATTATTTGGAGGCCGGCGCAGCGGTGGAGATCAAGATGGGGCAGGGAGCCAAGCCGGGAATCGGCGGTCACCTGCCCGGGGCCAAGATTGTGGGGGACATCGCCAAAACCCGGATGATTCCCGAAGGCTCCGACGCCATCTCTCCCGCGCCCCATCACGATATCTATTCCATCGAAGATCTGCGGCAGCTGGTCTACTCCCTCAAAGAGGCCACCGAATACAAAAAGCCGGTGATCGTCAAGATCGCGGCGGTGCACAACGTGGCCGCCATCGCCAGCGGCGTGGCCCGCAGCGGAGCGGATATCATCGCCATCGACGGCTTCCGGGGTGGCACCGGCGCGGCGCCCACCCGGATTCGGGATAACGTGGGCATCCCCATTGAGCTGGCCCTGGCCGCGGTGGATCAACGGCTGCGGGAGGAAGGCATTCGGGGCAATGTATCTATCGTGGTGGGGGGCAGCATCCGCAGCAGCGCCGATGTGGTGAAGGCCATCGCCCTGGGTGCGGACGCTGTCTACATCGCCACCGCAGCCTTGCTGGCACTGGGCTGCCATCTCTGCCGCAGCTGCTACAGCGGCAACTGCAACTGGGGCATCGCCACCCAGAAGCCGGAGCTGACTCGGCGGCTCAACCCCGACGTGGGCTGCGAACGGCTGGTGAATCTGGTGAGAGCCTGGAATCACGAGATCAAAGAGATGATGGGCGGCATGGGCATCAACTCCATCGAGGCCCTGCGGGGAAACCGCCTGATGCTCCGCGGCGTGGGCCTGACCCAGAAGGAGCTGGAAATCCTGGGGATTCAGCATGCGGGCGAATGACACGGAATCAATAGTCAATTGATAATCTGACAGAAAGGGCGGGTGCGGCCGGTTATGAAACGCATCTATGTCAATGAAAAATGGTGCCTGGGCTGCCATCTGTGCGAATATTACTGCGCCTATGCCAATTCCGGGGAAAGGGACATGGTGAAGGCCCTGCAGGGAGTCACCATCCATCCCCGAATCCGCATCGAGGAGGCAGGGGCGGTGAGCTTCGCGGTTTCCTGCCGCCACTGCCAGGAGCCGCTGTGCGTCAAAGGCTGCATCTCCGGCGCGCTGACAGTGGAGAAGGGGGTTATCTCCATCAACAGGGACAAATGCGTGGGGTGCTATACCTGTATTTTGTCCTGTCCCTACGGCGCTATCATGCCCTCGCCGGAGGGGGCGGTGCAGAAATGCGAGCTGTGCGTGCAAAACAAGGACGGGGAACCGGCCTGCGTCAAGGGCTGCCCCAACCGGGCCATCGTTTTTGAGGAGCGATGAGCCGACCGGACGCTGTCATTTTCAAGGGGAAAGGAATGCGAGACGAATGCGTTATGTGATAATCGGTAATTCCGCGGCAGCGGTGGGCTGCGTAGAGGGCATCCGCCAACTGGACAGGAGCGGTCCCATCACGGTGATTGCCAGCGAACCCTACCACACCTATTCCCGGCCGCTGATCTCCTATCTGCTGTGGGGAAAAACCACAGAGGAGAGGATGAAATACCGCCCCGACAGCTTTTACAGCGATAACAGCTGCACCGCTATGCTGGGCCGGACCGCTCTGAAAATCGACCCGGCGGAAAAACAGGTGCTGCTGGACGGCGGAGAAAAGGTTCCCTATGACAAGCTGCTGATCGCCACCGGCTCCCGTCCCTTTGTACCCCCCATGGAGGGGCTGGACGGCGTGCAAAACCAATATACCTTTTTGTCACTGGACGACGCCAAGGCGCTGGAAAAAGCGCTGACTCCCCAAAGCCGGGTGCTGGTGGTGGGCGCCGGCCTCGTGGGCTTGAAATGTGTGGAAGGCATCCGGGACCGGGTGGGCGAAGTCACCGTGGTGGACCTGGCCGACCGTATCCTGCCCAGTGTGCTGGACGAGACGGGGGCCTCCATGGTGCAGCGGCACATCGAATCCCACGGCGTCCGTTTTCTGCTGGGCGACAGCGTGACGGTCTTTGAGGGAAATACCGCCCGGCTCAAAAGCGGCGGCCTGGTGGAATTCGACATCCTGGTGGTGGCGGTGGGCGTGCGCCCCAACACGGAATTGGTGAAAGAAGCGGGCGGCCTGGTGCGCAAGGGGATTGTCATCGACGAATACGGCCGCACCAGCCTGCCGGATATCTATGCAGCGGGAGACTGCACCGAAAGCCGGGATATCACCATCGATCAGGATCGGATCCTGGCTTTGCTGCCCGCCGCCTATATGCAGGGGGAATCCGCCGGCATCCATATGGCCGCCGGCGGCGAACATCCCTATAACAAAGCCATCCCCATGAATGCCGCAGGCTTTTTCGGCCTGCACATGATCACGGCGGGCAGCTATATAGGGGAAGACAAAGTCATTGCGGAGAAGGGCAGCTACAAGCGGCTGTTCTATCAAGACGGGGTGCTGAAGGGCTATATCCTCATCGGCAATGTGGAACGGGCGGGCATCTACACCGCCTTAATCCGGGAAAGAACCCCGTTGTCCTCCATCGATTTCGAGCTGATCCAGGAAAAGCCGCAGCTGATGGCCTTTTCCCGAAAGGACCGCGCAGCTGTTCTCAGCCGACGGGTATGATGCACAAGCGCACAAGCAGGAAAGGCGGGATAATCCATGATCCATATTACAGCGGGAGATATGCACTTCAAAGCCCTGAACGATTTGATACGGGATACGACGGATGACACGGTGGTGATCGACCATTGCCTGGGACAGCGGTACATCGGCAGCGGCTTGTCCCATAAAAAGCTGGTGATCAACGGCACCCCGGGCAACGCCCTGGGGGCGTACCTGGACGGCGCTTCCATCGTGGTGCAGGGCAACGCCCAGGATGCCACCGGCGACACCATGAACGACGGTGTCATCTGCATCCACGGCTCCGCCGGGGACGCCACCGGCTATGCCATGCGGGGAGGCACCATTTTGGTGGAAGGCAACACCGGCTACCGGGCCGGAATCCACATGAAGGCCTATGAGCATCGGCTGCCCACATTGGTCGTCGGCGGCAAAGCGGGCAGCTTTCTGGGGGAATACCAGGCCGGCGGACTGATCGTGGTGCTGAACCTTACCGACGGGGAGGGGCGTTTCTCCTGCAATTTCTGCGGCACAGGAATGCATGGGGGCAAAATTGTGGTTCGCTGCCAGGAGATGCCCGCCGATCTGCCGCCCCAGCTGTCAGTCAGAGAGTCCTCGGCGGAGGATAAGGCCGAAATCGCCGGCTGTCTGGATCAGTTTTGTCAGGCCTTCGGACGGGAACGGGAGGAACTGGACGCCCTTCCCTTCTTCGTGCTGACTCCCAATTCCAATAATCCTTACAAACAGCTTTATACCTACCGATAAAATGTGATATAATAATGTTCGCTGAACAATGTTCACATTGTATGCCATCTATGCATTTGCGCATCATAAATGTCAATCAGCAAGCCTATCAAATCACTCAATACGCGGGTGCTACCGCGGGGAGGTGCGTTATGGATACTACCGTCAGCGAAGTGCTCCAGTTTGTCCGGGAAAACGACGTGAAATTTGTACGTCTGGTTTTCTGTGACGTATGCGGCACCATCAAGAACATCGCGGTCACGGCGGAAGAACTGCCCCGGGCCTTTGAAGCGGGGATTACCTTTGATGCGTCGGCGGTTCGCGGGTTTACCGACGCGGTGCAGTCCGATCTGCTGCTGTTTCCCGACCCCTCCACTCTGGCTGTGCTGCCTTGGCGGCCCCAGCAGGGAAGGGTGGCCCGCTTTTTCTGCTCCATCCGTCATCCGGACGGCCGCCCCTTTGAGGGAGACACCCGCGCCGTGCTGCAACAGGCGGCGGAAGAACTGCGCCGCACGGGACTGAGCTGCCGGGTAGGCGCGGAGTGCGAGTTTTATTTGTTTGAAACCGATGACTGGGGCAAGCCTACCCGGATTACCCAGGATGAGGCGGGTTATCTGGACGTGGCGCCGCTGGACAAAGGGGAAAATGTCCGGCGGGATATCTGCCTGATGCTGGAGCAGATGGGCCTCCGCTTTGAAAGCTCCCACCATGAACAAGGGCCGGGGCAAAACGAAATTGACTTCCGCTTCAACGATGCCCTGGCGGCCGCCGACGATCTCACCGCCTTCAAAATCGCTGTGAAAGCGGTGGCGGCCCGCAACGGGTTGTTTGCCTCCTTCATGCCTAAGCCGGTGCCGGAGGCCAGCGGCAGCGGCCTGCACCTCAACCTCTCCCTGACCCGGGGCGGCCAGAATATTTTCGTCAACGCCCCCGACCGGCATTCCCCCGAAGCGGAAAGCTTCATCGCCGGTATTTTGGATCATATCCGGGAAATGACCGCTTTTCTCAATCCTCTGCCCAATTCCTATGAGCGGCTGGGCCGGATGGAGGCCCCTCGGTATATCACCTGGTCCCACGAAAACCGTTCCCAGCTGATCCGCATCCCCTCCGGCAAGGGGGATTTCGCCCGGATGGAGCTGCGTTCTCCCGACCCGGCCTGCAACCCTTATGTGGCGTATACGCTGCTGCTGCGGGCGGGACTGGACGGTATCCGGCGGCAGCTGCCTCTGTGTCCTTCCTGTGATGTCAACCTCTACACCGCCGATCCTCAGCTTCTGGCGGGGTTGGAGAAGCTGCCCCTTACCATGGAGGAGGCCATAACGGCGGCCAAGGAAAGCGCCTTTATCCGGAATGCGCTGCCGAAGAAAATCCGGGACGGCTTTTTCACCATTCGGGAAGAGGAATGCCGTCTATGCGCTCAAGCGGACAATCCGGCGGAGGTGCAGCACAAGCTGTATTTTCGCGCAATATAAAGCCGACGGCCTGATGGCGAATCTGCATGCATAAACAGAAAGGCAGGTGAGGACGGTATGGGCGGGACTCTCTTGGTATCCGGCTCGGACAAGGGCCGAGAATTCCTTCTGCAGCTGCTGAGGGACGAGGACTGCCAGCCGGTGACGCCGGCGGCTTCCGGCGACGAGGCCCGGCGGCTTATAACGCAATGCGATTTCGATCTGGTCCTCATCAATGCCCCGGCGGCAGGAGAAAAGGGGCCATCCCTGGCGTTTTTTGCCGTGGAGAACACCTCCGCCGCTGTAATTCTGCTGATAAAATCGGAAATCGCGGATGAAACGGCGGCCCAGGTGGAAGCGGAAGGGGTGCTGGTGCTGGCCAAGCCCTTCGGCCGCGCCATGTTCTCGCAAACCCTGCGGCTGGGTTTGGCGGCCCGCCGGCGGATGCTGGGGCTGCGCAATGAAAACATTCAGCTGCAGAAAAAGATCGAGGAAATCCGGATTGTAGACCGGGCTAAATGCGTGCTGATGGAAGTGTTAGCCTTAAGCGAACCTCAGGCTCATCGCTATCTGGAAAAGGAGGCCATGGACCGGCGGATCACCCGCCGGGAGGTGGCGGAGCAGGTCCTGCGGACCTATGCGGAATAATCAAACGGAAAGGTGCGGATGCGGAATATGGAAGAAAAGGGTTATCTGATTCTGGAAAACGGAAAAGTTTTTCCAGGCGTTCTCTTCGGGGCGGGGGGAGAAACCACGGGAGAAGTGGTGTTCACCACCGCTATGACCGGTTATCTGGAAACGCTGACCGATCCCAGCTATTACGGCCAGATTGTGGTGCAGACCTTTCCCCTGATCGGCAATTACGGGGTGATTCCGGCGGATTTTGAGATCGGC
>ENA-UOJE01001165-UOJE01001165.1-human-gut-metagenome-genome-assembly--contig:-C23-NODE-1165-length-24798-cov-62.574061_pt1 | contig 24798 bp, 19 predicted proteins | sample MGYA00242341_ERZ723888 | MGnify/ENA metagenome assembly ERZ723888 | reverse complement strand
CTGCCGCACCTCGCTCGCCGTATCGGCACTTAGAATTATGCGGTATTGCCCAAAATGTATAATTTCCGCGGCTGGTAAAATTTTTGCCCGCCGCGGCTTTTTTTGCGGCCAAGTATCTGCTATAATAAGGCTGTGTAAATGTTTGATAAATAACGAACACTTCCTGAAACAGACTTTGAGGAAGAAGGTGCTGTTATGAATACAGCGAAAGAACTGTATGACCGTTGGCTGGCCCAGCCGGAACTGGATACCGCTGTGGCGGAAGAACTGCACGGCATTGCCGGGGATGATGCTGCTATCACGGACCGTTTTTACCGTGACCTGGAATTTGGCACCGGCGGCCTGCGCGGTGTGCTGGGGGCGGGCACCAACCGCATGAACCTGTACACGGTGCGCAAGGCCACCCAGGGCCTGGCCGATTACCTGAACGCGACCGACCTGCCCAAAAAGATCGCCATTGCGCATGACAGCCGCAATAACGGCGAACTGTTCACCCGCGAAGCTGCCCGCGTGCTGGCGGCAAACGGCATTACCGCCTGCGTGTACCCGCGGCTGGAGCCCACGCCCGCACTTTCCTGGGCGGTGCGCTATCTGGGCTGCGGGGCAGGCGTCTGCATTACAGCCAGCCACAACCCGGCCAAGTACAACGGCTATAAAGTGTATGGCGCCGATGGCTGCCAGATCACGCTGGAAGTGGCAGATAAAATTCTGGCTGCAATCGAAAAAGTGGACTGCTTTGACGGCGTAAAGCTGGTGGATTATGAAGCCGGTGTGCAGGTAGGCCGCATTGTGAGCATCGACGACAAATGCCTGGATGATTTTGTACAGGCTGTATATGACCAACGCGTTGGCGATGGCACCGGCATTGAGCAGCTCAAGCTGGTGTACACCCCGCTGAACGGCACCGGCCTGGAGTGCGTAAAAAAACTGCTGGCCAAGCTGGGTGTGACCCATGTGACGGTGGTGCCGGAGCAGGAAACACCGGATGGGAATTTCCCCACCTGCCCGTATCCCAACCCAGAAATCCGCGAAGCCATGCAGAAGGGCCTGGAACTGTGCGATAAAGTACACCCGGATCTACTGCTTGGCACCGACCCCGACTGTGACCGCTGCGGCACTGCTGTGCCGGACGGCAAGGGCGGCTACCGGCTGATCACCGGCAACGAGATGGGCATTATCCTGCTGGATTATATCTGCCGCACACGCCTGGCCCGCGGCACCATGCCCAAGGATCCCGTGGCCGTGACCACCATTGTTTCCACCGATATGGCAACGCCGGTTGCCAAAAAGTACGGCGTGGAGCTGCGCCGCACCCTGACGGGCTTTAAGTTCATCGGCGAGCAGATCGGCAAGCTGGAAGCAGAGGGCCATGTGGAACGCTATATCTTTGGCTTTGAGGAGAGCTATGGTTACCTGTCCGGCGGACATGTGCGGGATAAAGATGCCGTGAACGCCACGCTGCTGGTGTGTGAAGCCACCGCCTGGTATGCCCAGCAGGGCATGACGCTGCTGGATGCCATTGAAGCGCTGTACAAAGAGTTTGGCTATTACCGCAACGCCCTGTGCAGCTTTGCCTTTGAGGGCGAAACCGGCATGTACACCATGCAGAACCTGATGAAGACTCTGCGCGCCGACCCGCCCAAAGAGATTGCGGGCTATGCGGTGGAGCGCGTTGCGGATTATGATACCGATGGCACCGGCCTGCCCCGCGCCAACGTGCTGGAATACCACCTGGCGGGCGGCCACAAGCTGATGGTGCGCCCCTCCGGCACCGAGCCGAAAATCAAAGTGTATCTGTCCGCCGTGGGCAAGAGCAAAGCGGAAGCCGATGCGGTGAACGCGGAGCTGGCGAAGGCGGCGGAAATGCTCATGAAGTGAGTTAGGGGGTAGGAGTGAGGAGTTGGATGGGAGAATTAGAAATTAGGAATGAGTAATTAGAAATTTTGCGGTAAGGGCCAGGCCCGGCGGTTTGATCTGTAGGGCACGATGCCCTCATCGCGCCGGGGAGAAACCCTGCCGGTTGCTATAAACGCTGCCAATATTTGTAGGGGACGATGCTTGCATCGTCCCGCGGACGGGCCGCGCCACATCATTCGCCGCAAGGCAACGGGCGCACAATGTGCGCCCCTACGGGATTGGGTAACGAAAAACATCTAAGGCAATACCGCACAATTCCCGCCTTACGGCTTAAGCACCGCTTCGGCGGCTGCGGCACGGCATCTGCGTTGCCAAAATGCTCGATAATGTCGGGTTGCGGTACCCGCATCGTGCTTCGGGGGCAAAAGCCCCTCGCACTCTGCGACCGCTGCCCCTGCTTCGGTTCGCTGTTTCCGCCACTGGCGGCGCTCACCTTTGCAGCATCCAGTATTATCTGCGCTTTTGGCTTAGCATCTGCCGCACCTCGCTCGCCGTATCGGCACTTAGAATTATGCGGTGTTGCCCTAAATACAATTTCTAATGCGGTTTTCGCGATTTCTGATTTTTCTATGAATTTTTGACTTCTTGATGCTTTTACTTTTTCAGATACACCCTAGGATACACAAAATAGATTGATAAAATATGTCAGCAGCAGAGGTGACAAAATGGAATTCCCGAAAGACTTTTTGTGGGGTGCGGCATCGGCAGCGGCACAGGTGGAAGGCGCCTGGAATGAGGATGGCCGTGGGCCGAGCATCTGGGATGTGCTGTACCCCGGCCACACCAAATATAACGAGGGCCCTCTGCAGGCGTGCGACCACTACCACCGCTACCGTGAAGATGTGGCCCTGATGAAAAAGATGGGGCTGAAAAGCTACCGCTTTTCGGTCAGCTGGTCCCGCATCCTGCCCGATGGCACGGAAAAAATCAACCAGAAAGGCATTGCGTTCTATCAAAGCCTTGTGCGGGAGCTGAAAGCCGCGGGCATTGAGCCGATGGTAACGCTGTACCATTGGGATTTGCCGTATGCGCTGTATTTGCAGGGCGGATGGAAGAACCCGCAGATCCCGGATTGGTTTGCAGCGTACACCAAAATTGTGGTGGAAGCCCTGTCTGACCAGGTACAGTATTGGATGACCCTGAACGAGCCGCAGTGCTTTGTGGGCATCGGCCATCTGCAGGGGCGGCATGCGCCGTTCCTTGATGAACCGGCCAGCCTGCGCCCCGTGACCCGCCATGTACTTTTGGCCCATGCCAAAGCGGTACAGACCATCCGCCAGTATGCAAAGCTGCCGCCTAAGGTGGGGTATGCTCCCACCGGACCGGTGTTTTCGCCCTGCGGGGACGAAAGCGAAGCCGCCATCGCCGAAGCTTACCGCCGGACGATGGAGGTGGAAGGCTGCTATTCCATCAGCTGGTGGTGCGACCCCGTTCTGCTGGGCAGGGTGCCGGAACCGATGGCCAAAGCCCTGGGGGCGGATGTGTTCACCCCGCAGGAACTGGAGCTGTTGCACCAGCCGCTGGATTACCTGGGCTTTAACGTCTACAATGCCTGCGCGGCCCAGCAGCCGGGCAGCGAGTATACCGCCAACACCTGGCAGGGCAGCCCGCGCACTGCGATGGAATGGCCCATCACGCCGGACTGCATCTATTGGGCCATCCGCTTTTTGAACCAGCGGTATGGCCGGCCCATCCTGATTACCGAGAACGGCATGGCCAACACAGATTTTGTGATGCTGGACGGTAAAGTGCACGACCCGCAGCGCATTGATTATTTGCACCGCCACCTGCTGGCCGCCCGCCGTGCCTTGCAGGAGGGCTACCCGCTGATCGGTTATACCTACTGGTCAATCATGGATAACTATGAGTGGGCCGAAGGCTACAACAAGCGCTTTGGGCTGATTTATGTGGACTACCGCACCATGGAACGCATCCCCAAGGATTCCGCTGCGTGGTACGCCCATGTGATCGCCACAAACGGCAGCGAGCTGTAAAATGCAAAACATATGTCAGGGGGAAGCTCTGCGCAGGGCTTCCCCTTGACTTTTTGTATGCTGCGCTTTATAATTTGAAAAGACTACCGATTTGATAGGTTGGGCGGGCGCGAACCCGCCCATTTGTTTGTTAATTTACAAAACCGTGGGGGAGCAGGCAGTATGCTGAATCAGTTTTCAAGAACGCAGTTGTTGTTTGGCAAGGAGGCAATGGAGCGTCTGTACAACGCCCGTGTGGCCGTGTTTGGCGTTGGCGGTGTTGGAGGCTATACGGTGGAAGCACTGGCACGCAGCGGCATTGGCACGCTGGACCTGATTGATGACGACAAGGTCTGCCTGACCAACCTGAACCGCCAGATCCTGGCCACCCGCAAAACGGTGGGCAAATACAAGGTGGATGTGGCGGAAGAGCGCATCCATGATATCAACCCGGACGCCGTGGTGAACACCTACAAGACGTTCTACATGCCAGACACCGCCGACCAGTTCGATTTCAGCCAGTACGACTACGTGGTCGATGCCATCGACACGGTAAAGGGCAAGCTGGAACTGGTCATGCAGGCGCAGGCAACGGGCACGCCCATCATCAGCTGCATGGGCGCGGGCAACAAGCTGGATGCTTCCGCCCTGGAAGTTGCGGATATTTACGATACCTCCGTCTGCCCGCTGGCCCGCGTAATGCGCGCCGAGCTGCGCAAGCGCGGGGTCAAGCACCTGAAGGTGGTATACTCCAAAGAGCCTGCACTGACCCCCATTGATGATATGACCATCAGCTGCCGCACCCATTGCATCTGCCCGCCCGACACGGCCCGCAAATGTACCCAGCGCCGCCAGGTTCCCGGCAGCAACGCCTTTGTGCCCGCCGCCGCGGGGTTGATCATTGCGGGTGAGGTTGTGCGCGACATTGCCAACGGCGAACCGCAGAAAAAATAAGCAGCACAACACCTATCGAAAACGTCAGGGAAACAAAGATGCTCCGTAAGGGCGAACAGCGTTCGCCCACGGAGATTTGCCATGTGTATGACATAAATGTGCGTTGCTATGTCAAGGCGGCGGGCGCACAATGTGCGCCCCTATGCTCCCAACAGAATTTTTAATACACGAAAAATTTCGGGAGAGATTCCGGGCAGCGGCCATCCGCCTATGCTTGGAACGGCTGTACTGCGCGGCAAGCCTGCCAAATCTGGCAGGCTTTTTTTGTGCTGTTTGCAGATTGACAAATGTACAACAAACACATATGCTGTTATTGGTGCGCAACGCATGCGCAACATGGGAAAAGGAGGGTGCTGAATGGCAGGTAAGCGTGATGAAGTGACCATCGCGGAAGTGGCGGAGGCATTGAATATATCAAAAACAACGGTATCCCGCGCAATATCCGGCAAGGGCCGCGTGAGCGAGGCTACCCGCGCGCGTGTGCTCGATTATATCGGCAAGGGCCGCCAGGATGCAGCTGCGCCGCTGCGCACTGCGCAGCAGGGCCCAACCAACAACCTTGCGCTGGTGATCCCCAAGCATTTTATGCGGCTGGACTTGCCGTTCCTGCGCAAGTGCATGGGCGGTGTGTGGAACATGGCGGCCCAGCGCGGATATGACCTGCTGCTGTGCTATGCGGGAGAAACCGATGTTGGCCAGCTGGAACGCCAGCTGGAATCCCACAAGGTGGATGGCGTGATTTTGTCCCGTACGATGCTGCACGATGAATGTGTGCAGACTTTGCAGCGCCACAACGTGCCTTTTGTGGCCATTGGCCGCGTGGATGACGATAAGGTGCCCCAGGTGGATAACGACCAGGTAGGAGCGACCGCCGAGATGACCCGCCTGCTGCTGCAGCTGGGCATGCGCCGCATTGCCTATATGGGCGGCTGCACCAACTATACCGTCAACGAGGACCGGCTGCGCGGCTACCTGCGCGGATTTTCCGACTGTGGGGTGCAGGTGGACCAGAAATTGATTTGGACTGGCATTGAAACCAGCGAACAGCGGATCGATGCATTGGAAGGTGCGCTGGAGCAAAAGCCCGAATGCCTGCTCTGCGCGGACGACAGCATGGCGGCCGCGGTGCTGCAGGAGCTGCGCGCCCGGCACATCAAGGTACCGGAACAGGTGAAACTGGCCAGCTTTTATGATAGTGAGCTGCTGACCAGCTCAACCCCGCAGATTTCGGCCGCTCAGTTTGACGGCGAGCGCCTGGGCGCCACGGCATGCCGGATGCTGCTGGATATTTTGGCGGGCAAGCAAATCGCATTGCGCCAGATGCAGGGATATCAGGTGATTTTGCGCGAGTCCACAAAATAGATAATATTACCAATATTGTAAAATATGATGATTGATACAGCCTTTCCTGCGCGCACAGCGTGTGCACCAGGAAAGGCTGATTGTTGTTAAAAAGCCTGTACTAAAGTTGCGCTACGTTGCGCATACAAAATTCGACATTGTTACAAAAGTGTAACAGGCTGTGAAAAATGCACAAGAAAACATGGCAAAACATGTTGATTATGAACATTGACACTGAAAATAGAATTGTGTATCCTTAAGTTGTGAAACAAAGCTGCGCAACGATGATGCGCAACCTTGAGAAGCTTGTGATATAGCAGATGAAGGAGAATGATTATGAAAAAGCAACTCGCACTTGCAACAGCTGCCTTGATGGCACTGTCCCTGGCAGCATGCGGCAGCACCGCAACTGCCTCTTCCTCTTCCGCTGCAGAATCTACTGCAGAGTCCACCAGCACTGCAGCTTCCAGCGAAGCCGCCTCCACCGACAGCACCGCAGCTGACGATGGTGACGTTCTGCAGCAGGCTGCAGCCGCTGCTTTCGCCAACGACGTTACCCTGACCATGTGGGGCGCCGAGGAAGACCAGGAACTGCTGCGCACCATCGCTGATAACTTTATCAAAGAATACGGCAATTACGGTGGCAAGATCACCATCAACCTGGGCGCTCAGTCCGAAAAGGAAGCTAAGGATACCGTCCTGACCGACCCCACCGCCGCTGCTGACGTTTACGCATTTGCTGATGACCAGCTGAACGAGCTGGTTCAGGCAGGCGCCCTGCAGGAAGTTCAGCTGAACGCTGACGACATCAAGAGCCGCAACACTGCAGCTTCTGTTGACGCTGCAACCCTGAACGGCAAGCTGTATGCTTACCCCCTGACCGCTGATAACGGCTACTTCATGTTCTATGATAAGTCCTTCTTCACCGAGGATGACGTCAAGAGCCTTGACACGATGATGGAGAAGGCAGCCGCCGCAGGCAAGAAAGTCTCGATGGACGTTGCTAACGGCTGGTACCTGTACAGCTTCTATGCTGGCGCTGGCCTGAACCTGAGCCTGGCTGATGACGGCGTGAACACCGTCTGCAACTGGAACGAAGCTCCGGGCGCTGACGTTACCCAGGCTGTCATCGATATCTGCAAGAACCCCGGCTTCCTCGCCCTGAAGGATGAAGAGTTCACCGGCAAGCTGAAGGACGGCACCCTGGTTGCCGGCGTTAACGGCACCTGGCGTGCAAACGACGCTGCTGAAGTTTGGGGCGATAATTACGCTGCCTGCAAGCTGCCTACCTATACCCTGAACGGCGAGCAGGTCCAGATGGCTTCCTTCTCCGGCTTCAAACTGATCGGCGTCAACCCCCACAGCGCTAACGTTGGTGCTGCCATGCTGCTGGCTGATTACGTTACCAACGAAGAGAACGAGACCCTCCGCTTCCAGCAGCGTGCACAGGGCCCCTCCAACACCAACGCTCTGGCAGCCGCTTCTTCTCCGGCTCTGACCGCTGTTGTTGCTCAGTCTGAGTACGCTAACCTGCAGCGCGTCGGCGGCAACTACTGGGCTTCTGCTGAAACCCTCGGCCAGATCTGTGTCAACGGCAACCCCGATGGCAAGGATCCCCAGACCCTGATTGAAGATGCTGTTGCTGGCATCACCGCACCGGTTACCCAGTAATTGTTAAAACGAAAAAAGCTGCATTGATACACTAAAACAACGGCCCACAAACGGTCCGGAACGGTTGCCGGGCGTGTGTGGGCCGCTTGGCGTAACCGCGTTGGAAAGGAGAGATTCCTGTGGCAAAATCCGCTGCTGCGGCCCTGCACACGGAACCAAAGGAACCCAATTTTTTGCAGAAATTTGGTCATGACTTTGTGCACGGCGATATCTTTACCAAACTGTCCTTCTTTGTATGGGGCCTGGGCTACATTGGCCACGGCCAACTGATGAAGGCGCTTCTGGTCACATTTGTACAGGGCTTTGCGCTGTATTTCCTGGCGTTCTTTGGCGTACCCAACCTGGCAAAGTTCGGCACCCTTGGCACCGTAAAAATGGAGATGGTGTTCGATGTTGCCACGATGAAAAACGTTGTAAACGATTACGATAATTCGTTTGAGATCCTGCTGATGAGCATGATCTCCTTTATCGTGATCGCGGCACTGATCGCGGCGGCTATGATGGTGGTATCTTCCAACTATCAGCTGCAGAAGATCCGTGAAGCTGGCAAAAAGACCAACAACTTTGTGCAGGACATCAACGTTTACCTGAACGAAAAGTTCTATGTGACCCTGCTCACCCTGCCGGTTCTGGGTGTTGTGGTGTTCACCATTGTGCCGCTGTTCATCCTGATCGCCGTTGCGTTCACCAACTATGACCAGCAGCACATGCCGCCCAATGAACTGTTTACCTGGGTTGGGCTGAACAACTTCTTTACCCTGTTTGGCGGCGGCGGAATGACCTCCACGTTTAGTTATTCCTTTGCCAAGGTTTTAACCTGGACGTTGGTTTGGGCATTCTTTGCCACCTTTACCAACTTCTTTGGCGGCATTTTGATGGCAATGTTCATCAACGACAAAAAGACCAAGTTCCCCAAGTTCTGGCGTACCCTGTTCATGGTGACCATTGCGGTGCCGCAGTTCGTTACGCTGCTGCTGGTGCGCAACTTCTTCTCCAACAACGGTATTTTCAATACCATGATGGCCAATGCAGGCGTTACCGACTTCCTGCATAACATCGGCCTGCTGGATAAGGGCCTTTCTTACATTCCGTTCCTGACCCAGCCGGGCTGGGCCATGTTCACCATCATCATGATCAATATCTGGATCGGCGTGCCGTACCAGATGCTGATTGCTACCGGCGTGCTGATGAACATTCCCGCTGACATGATCGAGGCCGCCCGCATTGACGGCGCCAACCCGGTGCAGATGTTCTTCCGCATCAAGCTGCCCTACCTGCTCAGCGTGCAGGGTCCCTCTCTGGTAACGGATTTCGTCAAGAACGTCAACAACTTCAACGTCATTTACCTGCTCACGCAGGGTGTGTTTGTAACCCAGAACCAGGCCCTTGCACAGTCCAACGCAAAGGAAATTGACCTGCTGGTTACCTGGCTGTTCCGCTTGACGCAGGATTACTACAACTACAAGATGGCTGCCGTTCTGGGCATTATGGTGTTCATTGTGTGCGCCGTGTTTACGGTTGTATGCTTCCACTTTATCAATAAGAAGGAGGCGACGTTCTCTTGAGTACCACTGCTGTACCCTCTGCCGCTGTGCAAAAGCAGCTCAAGCAGGGCAAAGTGAAAAAAGGCATCTTCTCCGTCATCCGCCATCTGGTGCTGGCGCTGCTGGCTTTTATCTGGCTGGTACCAATCGCCTGGCTGCTGCTGACCTCGTTTTCCACCGATAAGGGCATCAACTTTACCCGCTTTGTGCCGGAAAGCTTTACCATGTGGAACTACGTCAACATTATGACACAGCCGGACTCTGTTGCACAGTTCCCGCGCTGGTTCATGAACACCCTGGTTGTGGCATGCTTTAACTGTGTGATCTCCACCTGCTTTGTGTTGATGGTGGCTTACGCCATAAGCTGCTGCCGCTTCAAGGGCCGCAAGCTGCTGCAGAACTTGTCCGTTACCGTCAACCTGTTCCCCGGCGTTCTGGCCATGATCGCTGTGTACTTTGTTTTGAAGTACATGAACCTGACCAACTCTTACGCCGGTCTGATTATGGTATACGCGGGCTCTTCCGGCCTGGGCTACCTGATTTGTAAGGGCTTTTTTGATACGGTGCCTGTGGCACTGCGTGAGGCCGCCAAGCTGGACGGCGCTTCGGAAGCGCGCATCTTCTTCCAGATCGTCATCCCGATGTCCCGCCCGATCCTGGTGTACACCATTATCAGCTCCTTCCTGACGCCGTGGACCGACTTTGTTGTGGCAAAGATGATCCTGAACTCCGGCGTTTCGTCGGACTGGACGGTGGCAATCGGCCTGTACAACATGCTGCAAAAGGCTTTGGTCAACAGCTACTTCTCCCGTTTCTGCGCAGGCGGTGTTTTGGTGGCTGTCCCCATCTCCATCCTGTTTGTCATCATGCAGAAGTTCTATGTTGAGGGCATTACCTCCGGTGCAGCAAAGGGCTAAACCTTTGCATCAACGGCACATGGCACAATAGCTGCAGAATCTACTATAATTAGGAATTGGAAATCAGGAATGAGGAATTTCGGTGCAGACCGCCAGTTCCGTCTTTCGGGTTTCCGATTCCTAATTTTTGTTTTATGCTTTACAGTGTAGAGGAAAGGGAATCCACTATGAACTTTATCACCAAAGCCCCTGTGATGCTGTGCGGCGGCGATTATAACCCGGATCAATGGCTGGACCGCCCGGATATTCTTGAAGCGGACATCCGCATGATGAAAAAGGCCGGAATGAACAGCGTTACGCTGGGTGTGTTTGCCTGGGCAGCATATGAGCCGCGCGAGGGGGAATATAACTTTACTTGGCTGCGCGAGATCATGGATCGACTGTATGACCAGGGCATTTATACCGAGCTGGCAACGCCCACTGGTGCAAAGCCCAACTGGCTGGCACGCAAATACCCCGAAGTGCTGCGCGTGCAGTCCAACGGTGTGCGGGACCACCAGGGTATGCGCCACAATCACTGCCTGACCAGCCCCATCTACCGCCAGAAGGTAGAGGAGCTGCTGAACCACATGATCGACGCTGTGGGCGACCACCCCGGCCTGATCTTGTGGCACATTTCCAATGAGCTGGGCGGTGAATGCTACTGCCCGCTGTGCCAAGAGCGCTTCCGCGGCTGGCTGAAAGAAAAGTATCATACCATTGATGCCCTGAACCATGCCTGGTGGACTAGCTTCTGGAGCCACCACTACGACAGCTTTAACGAGGTGGAGCCGCCGTTTGATAACGGGGAGCAGAGCCTGAACGGCCTGAAGCTGGACTGGCGGCGCTTTACCACCTGGAACATGATGGACTATGTACACAGCGAAACGGCGATCCTGCGCAAGCGAACCCCCAATGTGCCCATTACCACGAACCTGATGGAGTACTTCCCCGGATTGGACTACCACAAGCTGCAAAGAGAGCTGGATTTTGTCTGCTGGGACAGTTACCCCCATTGGGGGCGCCCCGACCGCAGCACCACCGTGACGGCGGGCATGACGGCGTTTGATCATGCGCTGATCCGCGGCTGCAAGCCGGACAAGCCGTTCCTGCTGATGGAAAGCACCCCCAGCCTGGTGAACTGGCACGAGTATAATAAGCTCAAGCGCCCCGGCGTGAACCGGATGAGCGCTATCCAGACAGTGGCCTGTGGTGCGGACGGCGTGCAGTACTTCCAGTGGCGCAAGGGCCGCGGCGGCTCTGAGCAGTTCCACGGCGCGGTTGTGGACCACGATGGCCGCGATGATACCCGCGTGTTCAACGAAGTGACCACCACCAACGAAGCCTTGGCCGCCCTGACCCCGGTGTGCGGCAGCCTGCCCAAAGCGGACGCGGCCATGATCTTTGACTGGGACAACCGCTGGGCGCTGGATGACGCCTGGGGCATGCAGATCAAGCAGAAGAATCTGCGCGAAACCTGCTGCCAGCTGTACGCCCAGCTGAACCACTGCGGTGTGGAAACCGACGTTGTGGGCGTGGATGCAGACCTGAACCGCTATAAGCTGGTGGTGCTGCCCATGCTGTTTATGACCAAGCCTGGTTTTGCACAAAAGATCCGCGAATATGTGGAAAACGGCGGTACCGTTGTGGCCACCTATCTGCTGGGCTATGTGGATGAAAGCACCCTGTGTTGGCTGGGAGGGTTCCCCGGTGACGGCCTGCGCGAAGTGTTTGGCGTGACCGCAAGCGAACTGGACACCCTGTACCCCGGCGAGGGCAACCGTGCCATCTGGGTCAAGAGCAGCCAGCAGAGCAGCATCAAGGATTACTGCGAACTGTTGCAGTCTGCCGAGGGTACCGAGGTGGTGGCTGTGTATGGACAGGATTTCTATTCCGGCCATGCGGCTGTGACCCACCATGTGTTCGGCAAGGGGCACGCTTATTACATCGGTGCGCGCCTGGATGATGCCGGCAACGCCGCTGTGCTGCGTGCAGCTTTGGCCGATGCCAAGGTGCACCTGCGTGACCTGCCGCAGGGTGTGGAATACCACTGCCGCGAAAGCGAGAACGCGCGCTACCATTTCTACATCAACACCACCCAGAGCGCAGTTAAGGTGCAGGTGGAATCTGGTGCAGACCTGTTGAGCGGCAAAAACGTTTTGGGCAGCATGGAGCTGAAACCCTATGATGCCTGCGCAATTGAGGAAAAAGTAAAATAAGAAAAACGCCATGCTTTCCGGAGAAAGCATGGCGTTTTTTAGTTAGGAGTTAGGAAGTAGGAGTGAGGAGGTAATGTGGAATTAGGAATTGGAGGTGGGGAAAGGGAGCGGCGAGGTTGGTTTGAGCAGATGTTTTGTGGTGCCAGAATGGTCAAGACCGTTCCCTACAGTGCAATTTATTATGCATTGCGGACATAAAATAACCGGTAGGGCGGGGTCACCCGACCCCGCCGGGAACATTGCAACGTTGAGCATTGGAAATTTGCAACGAAGCAATAAACGCTTGTAGGGGGCGGCGTCTCCGACGCCCCGGACGGGCGTAAAATTTACTGAGCATTTGTTGGTAATTACACGGTAGGGCGAGGCCTCCGAAATGCATCTGCGGACACAGAGCCCTCTGGCCGCCGGGGTGGCGGACAATGTAAATATTTAGGCCCTGCTTAAGGAACCACCCTTCAGTCCGCGGCGCGGACAGCTTCCCTCAAGGGAAGCCAAATCGTGTTGTAGGTAGCAGCAAAAGTAAGAATGGTATTCTCCTCATGCTTTCGGAACGTTCAAGACCGTTCCCTACAGTGCATTTTATAATGTGCGGCAATATTTATGGTGCACCCCCACCCGTAGGGGCGCACAATGTGCGCTCGCTGCGCTGAAGGGGAACTGCTCCTTTTTAGGCCGTGCGTATCTCTCAAATATACTTATCCAACATATCCTGCAAAGCCTGCTTGGGCAGGAAACCGACGCTGCGGGCGGATTCCTGGCCGTTTTTCAGTACGACCAGGCAGGGGATGCTGGAAATGCCGTATTCGGTGGCAAGCTGGCGGTTTTCGTCCACATCAATGCTGTAAAATGCGGCTTTGTTGCCAACTTCATCGGCAAGCTCATGCAGGACCGGGGCAAGCATCTGGCAGGGACCGCACCAGGTTGCAGAAAAATCCAGAACGGCCACGCCCTGTGCTTTGGCCTGGGAAAGATCATTATTGCTGATTTTGGTAACCATAAAAAGGTTCCCTCCTTTAATTATGACTGTAAAGCAGCGTGTTCCGCTGCTGTTTGCCGGACATGGTTATGGCGTATCTACACCATAGTATGGGCCGGGAGGGGGAAAGACATTCCCTTACTGCTGATTGTACACAGTTTGGGCTGCTTTGTCAACAAGAAAAAGACTGAATCTTAATTTTGATATAAAATTACTATAATAAGTAAGACAAATTAAGACGAAAAGCAGATACAGGATAAAACAAAGCCACCCGCTCTGCGCAGGGATCCCCTGCACAGAACGGGTGGCAACTTTGTTGGAAGGTAATCAGCGGTTGTATTTTGCAGTAGCCTGCAGGCGCTGCATGGCACGGTTCAGGGCAATCTTGCTCTGGTAATACTCGTGCATGCTCTGCTTGTGCTGCAAGCGTTCCTCGGCGCGGATGCGGGCGGCCTCGGCACGGTTCTTATCGATATCCTCCGGGCGCTCGGCGCTGTCGACCAGCAGCACAACGTAAGTGGGGGTCACTTCGGCAATGCCATCGCCCACCAGTACGCTGCGGGTTTCGCCGTTCACGGTGAACTGCATGATGCCCATTTCCAGGGCAACCAGCACCGGGCTGTGTCCGGCCTGTACGCCGTACTGGCCGTCAGCGGTGGGCAGGGTCAGGCTTTCGCACTCGCCCTGGAAAAACTCGCCGCTGCTGGCCGTGATGTTCAGAATGAACTTTTCCATCAGGCCACACCGCCCTTTTCGGCAGCCTTCTTGCGAGCATCGTCCAGCGTGCCCACGTTGAAGAACGCCCATTCGGGCAGATCATCGACCTGACCGTCCACGATGGCGGCAAAGCCCTTGACAGTTTCGGCCAGGGGCACATATTTGCCCGGCAGGCCGGTAAAGTTTTCGGCAACGAAGAACGGCTGGGACAGGAATTTCTGGATTTTACGGGCGCGGGCAACGGTCAGCTTATCGTTGTCGTCCAGTTCGTCCATGCCAAGGATGGCGATGATGTCCTGCAGTTCCTGATAGCGCTGCAAGGTAGCCTGTACCTTGCGGGCCACGCGATAATGTTCCTCGCCCACAATGTCTGCTTCCAGGATGCGGCTGGTGGAATCCAGCGGATCCACGGCGGGGTAGATACCCTGTTCCACGATCTTACGGGACAGAACGGTAGTGGCATCCAGGTGGGCAAAGGTGGTGGCCGGGGCGGGGTCGGTCAGGTCGTCGGCAGGCACATAAACGGCCTGAACCGAGGTGATGGACCCATCACGGGTGGAAGTGATACGCTCCTGCAGGGCACCCAGCTCGTTGGCCAGCGTGGGCTGGTAACCAACGGCGGAGGGCATACGGCCCATCAGGGCGGAAACTTCGGAGCCGGCCTGCACAAAACGGAAGATGTTGTCAATAAACAGCAGCACGTCCTTGTGGCTTTCCTCGCGGAAGTATTCTGCCATGGTCAGGCCGGTTTCGGCAACGCGCATACGGGCTCCCGGCGGTTCGTTCATCTGGCCGAAGATCAGAGCGGTCTTGTTCAGAACGCCGGAAGCGTTCATTTCGCCCCAAAGGTCACAGCCCTCACGGCTGCGCTCGCCAACGCCGGTAAAGATGGAGTAGCCGCCGTGCTCGGTGGCTACGTTGTGGATCAGCTCCTGGATCAGCACGGTTTTGCCAACACCGGCGCCGCCAAACAGGCCGATCTTGCCGCCCTTGGCATACGGTGCCAGCAGGTCAATGACCTTGATGCCGGTTTCCAGAATTTCGGTTGCAGGTTTCTGGTCCTCAAAGCCGGGGGCCTTGCGATGGATGGGCCAGGTAGGGACGTCTGCGGCCATGGGGCCTTTGCCGTCAATGGGGCGGCCCAGGGGGTCAAACATGCGGCCCAGGGTGGCTTCGCCCACCGGGGCAGTCAGGCCGTGGCCCAGTGCGTTCACGGTCATCCCCTTGCCAAGACCCTCGCTGGCAGAAAGCATAATGCAACGAACGGTGGTTTCGTTCACATGCTGCGTTACTTCCATCGTGCGCTCGGTGCCCTCAGCGGTCACTGTCAGCGCTTCCTGCAGGGCAGGCAGCTTGCCCTCGGTGAACTGAACGTCCACCACGGGGCCTGCTACACGAATAATTGTTCCCTGTGTCATACGATAGCCTCTTCCTTAATTTCAGAAGTAGATAAATGTTTGAATATTGTATCCCGATAGGGGATACAGTGCAAAAAGTTTAATAGTCGCTGGTTTGCACAGCAGAAGCACCGCCGATGATCTCGGTGATCTCCTGGGTGATTGCACCCTGGCGGGTGCGGTTATACTCCAGCTGGAGCGCGTGAATCATATCGGTGGCGCTCTTGGTGGCGGAATCCATGGCGGTCATGCGGGCGCTCTGCTCGGCGCAATAGCTCTCGGTCATGGCACCGAAGATCATGCCGTGCATGTAGATGGGGGCCATCTGCTTGAACACCGACCACGCATCGGGGAACAGCTCAACCTCGCCATGGGGATCGCCCAGTGCGGGCGGCAGCGGCGCAAAGTGGGAGCGTTCCAGCGGCAGCAGCTGCAGCATGACCGGTTCAGCGGTCAGGGCGTTCTGGATCTTGGTGTAGATGAGGTAAACCTCATCCACCTCATCCGCCTTGAACGTATCGATCATGTCCGCCGTGATGTCACGCGCACGCTGCAATGTGGGGGCCTGGCCGCTGTACAGAAAATCTTCCACCAGGCGGGGGTCCTTGTGCAGCAGGGCGCGGTAGCCGGTTTGGCCCACCACATAAAAGCGGGCCTTGGGGTCATCGCCGCAGTGCGATTTCAGAAACTTGAGCAGGTTCTGGTTGTACGCACCGGCCATGCCTTTGTCCGCCGTCAGCACCAGATAGGCGCGGCGCGGAGATTCCGGGTTGCGGGTGTGGAAGAACGGGTGGACCGGTTCTTCCGGCAGGTGGGGCAGCACGCGGGTCATCGTCATCTGCATGCGCTCAAAGTAAGGCGAAACCGCCTGGTAATTTTTGCGTGCCTTGCGCAGCTTGGAGGAGGAGATCAGGTACATGGCGTTGGTGATCTTCATGGTGTCCTGAATGCTCTCAATACGCTCCTTGAGCAGCTTAGTGGATGGCATGGGCATCGCCTCCCGCAAATGCGTTCCAGGCGTTCAGGATGGTCTGCACCTGTTCGGGGCTGAGCTTACCGGAAGCCTGGATCTCGTCCATCACGCCGGACGGGTCCGTGCGGAACTGACGCACAAATGCGGAGGTTTTCTGGCGCAGCTCGACGGTTTTGATCTCGTCGAGCACGCCGTGGGCGGCGAGGGTCAGCAAAACGACCTGCTCGGCGTCGGATTTGGGCTGGTACAGCGGCTGTTTCAGCAGTTCCATCAAAGCCTTGCCGTGTTCCAGCTGGCGGCGGGTCTCAGCGTCCAGGTCAGAGCTGAACTGCGAGAAGGATTCCATATCCTTGTACTGGGCCAGCTCGATACGCAGGTTGGCGTTGGCCTTTTTCATGGCCTTGGTCTGGGCAGCGCCGCCGACACGGGAAACCGACAAGCCAACGTTGACAGCCGGGCGGTTGCCTGCGTTGAACAGTGCGGTCTCCAGGAAGATCTGGCCATCGGTGATGGAAATAACGTTGGTGGGAATGTAGGCGGAAACATCGCCTGCCTGGGTTTCAACAATGGGCAGTGCGGTGATGGAACCGCCGCCCAGGTCGTCCCGCATACGGCAGGAACGTTCCAGCAGACGGGAATGCAGGTAGAAAACGTCGCCGGGGTAAGCCTCACGGCCGGGGGAGCGGCGCAGCAGCAGGGAAATGGCACGGTATGCCACAGCGTGCTTGGAAAGGTCGTCATAGACGATCAGCACGCTCTTGCCCTGGGCCATAAAATATTCGGCCAGTGCGGTGCCGGCATACGGGGCAATGTACTGCAGGGGGGCGCTGTCGCTGGCGGTGGCGGCCACAATGGTGGTGTAGCCCATAGCGCCATGCTTTTTCAGGTCCTCGGCCACGCGGGCAATGGAGGAAGCCTTCTGCCCGATGGCAACGTAGATGCAGAGCACGCCGGTATCTTTCTGGTTCAGGATGGTATCGGTGGCGATGGAGGTCTTGCCGGTCTGGCGGTCGCCGATGATCAACTCACGCTGGCCACGGCCGATGGGGAACATCGAGTCGATGGACAGAATGCCGGTGTGCAGCGGGGTGTCCACGCTCTGGCGCTCCAGAATGCCGGGGGCCTGCTTCTCGATGGGGTTGTAACCAACGGCTTCGATGGCACCCTTGCCGTCGATGGGCTCGCCCAGCGGGTTGATGACGCGGCCCAGGAAAGCTTCGCCGACGGGGATACCGGCGCGCTTGCCGGTACGGGTCACCAGGGTGCCCACGCCGACGGATTCGGCACCATCAAACAGCATAATGCCCAGGTGGGAAGGCTCAACACTTTCCACCATGCCCTTGGCACCGTTTTCAAAGGTGACGATCTCGCCGTACACGGCGCGGTCCATGCCTTCAACGGTAACAATGCCGTCGGCAGCGGACACAACCGTGCCTCCCTCGGCGGTGTTGGCGGCGGGCTTGTAGTCCTCCACGCGGGTCTTCAGGGTGGCCAGGTCGGGCTTGTCGCCGGTCATCTGGTCCAGGGCATGGCGGCCGGAGTTATCAAACACACGGTCGCCCACCTGCAATACATAGCCGGAAAGCAGGCTTTCATCCACGCTGACATCCAGCAGGACTTCGGTTGCATCGTACAGGGATTTCAGCTCGGCCTTGATCTTGTCCAGGTCCTGCTCCCGCGGCTGGCGGGCGCAGTGCAGGTCGGCCTTTACAATGCGGTTGGCGGAGAAAAACTCGCGGCTGAATTCACTTGCCATTGCTGTCCCCCGCTTTCTGCAGCAGGTCATCCAGCAGGCGTGCATCGTCCTGCTGCGTCAGGTTGCGCGCCAGCAGCTTTTCACACATATCGCGAGCCAGGGCGGAAGTTTCAGCATTGGCATCGCGCAGGCGGCGGGCATGCTCTGCTTCGGCAGCGGCTTTGCCTTCGGCCACAATCGCATCTGCCTGGCGCTGGGCGTCCTGCAAAAGCTGTTCTTTCTCTTTTTCAGCCTGCTTTTCGTAGGCTTCGCGGCGCTGAGCAGCTTCGGTATCCACATTCTGCAGTTTATCCTGCGCCTGTGCCAAAACAGCCTGTGCGTCGTTCTTTTTGCCTTCTGCATCGGCGATCGCATCATCGATCTGCTTCTGGCGCTGCTCAATCACGTTCATAACGGGACGGTACAAAAACTTGCGCAGCAGAACAAACAGAACCAGAATGTTGACGACCGTCCACAGAATATTCAAATTCAGTGTCAGCATCGTTTATGCCTCCGTTATCAGCCCAGGAACAGGATGATGAGCAGGGCAACAACGAAGCCGAAAATGGCGGTGCCTTCTGCCAGGGCGGCGCCCAGCAGCAGGTTCTTGCTGATCTTGCTTTCAGCTTCCGGCTGGCGGCTGATGGCCTCCGCTGCCTTACCGGTTGCAATGCCAATGCCGATGCCGGCGCCAATGCCGGTCAGTGCTGCGATGCCAGCGCCCAAAGCTACCAAACTTGCCATAATAAATTACTCCTTTTTATAATAATGTAAAAGTGGGAAAGAAAACGCAGGTCATTCCATCGTTTCTTTCATGAACAGGGAGGTCAGGAAGACAAACACATAGGTTTGGATCAGACCGTCAAACAAATCAAAATACAGGCTGAAAATTGCGGGGACAAAAACCGGAACCACCAGTTTGATGAGTTCCATGATGACAAATGCGCCCAGAACGTTGCCGAACAAACGCATGCACAGGCTGGTGGGCCGGATGGCGATTTCCAGAATGTTCATGGGGGTCATCAGGGCAATGGGTTCCGCCAGGCTGTGTACAAATCGCTTGCCGCCCTTTGCATGGATGCCGGAATATTCGATCAGCACAATGCTCATAATAGCCAGCGCTGCGGTAACATTCAGGTCCTTTGTGGGGGGCTTGAGACCAATGATGCCGATCAGGTTGGAGCAGGCAATGTACAGTGCAACCGTGATCAGGTACGGCACATACTGTTTGCCGGCTTCGCCCAGCAGATCTTTGAAGAAGTTATCCATGGTTACCACAGCGGTTTCCAGGATGGCCTGGCGCTTGCTGATATGATTGACCTTGAGATTGCGTGTGAGCAAAATCGAAACGATCACCAAAAACGCCATGATGCCCCAGCTTACCGCGATGGATTCCGGGATGTCGATGCCGCCAAAAATGGGAAGGGTAAACGCCGTATCAACGTTAAGCTCCTCTTTTAAGGCGGCGGTCAGTTCGTTCATTATTCCGCCTCCTCTGGCCAGCGGGGCAGCTTGTGCGCCGGGCTGGCTTTATGTTTTGAATTTATCTGATAAAAAGCGCACCAAGGAGAAAAACAGAAAGGGGGAAACGGCGATGTTCCGTTTCCGCACCCTCCTTGCTGCGTTCTTTATGCCGCCATAATACCACCATTCCCCGCCATTTGTAAGTCCCTTGCCGCACATTCTGCCTTTTGGATATTCCGTGATTCTGGCAGATTAAAAATACTGTGTATGATGCACAATAAAGCGCACTGAAAATTGAGCTAATTGCCGAATTTAATGACAAAAAATACGGAAAAGTTCTTGATTTCAAACAAATCTTGCAGTTTTATGCGGTTTTGATGGTGAGGGAAAGGAACGGTGTTTGTGCAAAACTGCCAAGGAGCGGAAATTCAGGCGATGCGCTCCGCGCCAAGGGCGGTTTCGGATGCAAAGCGGGTAGCCGCCAGCTTTTCCAGTGTGGCAAGCCGCACGCAGATGGTAAACAGCCGGGCCGCAGGTTCGATCTCCTCGGCGCTGGCAAAGCTGGGGGCAATACGGACGTTGCTGTCCTGCGGGTCGCGGCCATAGGGCCAGGTGGAACCGGCGGGGGTGAATTTGACACCGGCCCGGCGGCAAAGCTCCACCGTGCGGGCCGCGCAGCCCGGCATGGTATCGAAGGAAAGGAAGTAGCCGCCGCGGGGTTCCGTCCAGCTGGCAATGCCGCTGCCGTCCAGTTCCTCGCGGAAAATGGAGATGACCTGCTCGAACTTGGGGCGCAGCAGGCGGGCATGGCGTGCCATATGGGCTTCAATGCCGCTTTCATTGCGGAAAAAACGTGCCTGGCGCAGCTGGTTGAGCTTATCGGGGCCGATGGTGGCAAACTTCCACACTTTGCGCAGATCGATCAGGTTGGCGGAACTTGCCGCCACGCCGCTGATGCCTGCACCGGGGAAGGAAACCTTGCTGGTAGAGCAGAACTCATACACCATATCCGGGTGCCCGGCATTGGCGCAGGCGGACAGGATGTCTGGCAGGACGGCCGGGGCGTTGGGGTAAAGGTCATGCACGCAGTAGGCGTTATCCCAGAAAATGCGGAAATCCGGCGCTGCGGGTTGCAGGTGGGCAAAGCGCTCTACCACCATGGGGCTGAACACAATGCCGGTGGGGTTCTGGTACTTGGGTACGCACCAGATGCCTTTGATGGAAGCATCCCGCTGGACCAGGTCTTCGATCATGTCCATATCGGGGCCATCATTGTGCATGGGGATGGGGATTAGCTGGAAGCCGAAATGCTCCGTCATGGCAAAATGGCGGTCATAACCCGGCACGGGGCAAAGGAACTTGCGGTCCTTGACCTGCACCCACGGCTCTGCGCCCAGCAGGCCGTCCAGCATGGCGTGGCTGAGGATATCGAACATCATGGTCAGGCTGCTGTTGCCGCCCACCATGACCTGCTCCGGCCGCGCGCCGATCATACCGGCCAGCAGGGCTTTTGCTTCGGGAATGCCGTCCAGCCCGCCGTAATTGCGGCAGTCGGTGCCATCCTCACTGTCCAGCACGCTGCGGGAGTTCAGTTCACCCAGCATGCGCTGCGAAAGTGCCAGCTGCTCCGGCGCAGGCTTTCCGCGGGAAAGATCCAGCTGCAGGCCCTGCTGTTCGTACTCATGGTAGCGCTGGCACAGACGGTGGTATTCCCGCTGCATTTCTTTTTTTGTCATATCCTGATACTGCATGGTGTCATCCTTCCTGGGCAATACCGGCAGGGACGCTTGCTTACCTGGTGTAGCTGAAAACGAAGAAAATGACGAAGATTTCGCAAATGTGCGATGGATTCGAGGCAAAAAGCCGCAGGAATCCTTTGTGGATTCCAAGGATTTTTAACGCGGAATCCGGCCGCGTTTGTAGAAATATTCTAAGGCAGCACCGCACAATTCCCGCCTTACGGCTTAAGCACCGCTCCGGCGGCTGCGGCACGGCATCTGCGTTGCCAAAATGCTCGATAAGACATCCAGTATTATCTGCGCTTTTGGCTTAGCAGCTGCCGCACCTCGCTCGCCGTATCGGCACTTAGAATTATGCGGTATTGCCCTAAATTTTCGACGTTTCAGGTACACCCTGGGGGGAGTATGCACGAACCCTGCCGGTATGCCTTGTTTTCTGGAACGGTTTGTATTATACTGTCGGAAAACACATTTGTAAAATATATGTTTCGCATGCAAAATATTTGTATTTGATATGGCAAAACGCAGGAAAAGAGGAAAAACTGTGAATGTAAACTATGAATATTACCGCTTATTTTACTATGTCTGCAAATATCACAGTATAACCCGCGCGGCCAATGTGCTGCGCATGAGCCAGCCCAATGTGACCCGCGCCCTGAACCGGCTGGAAGAACAGCTGGGCTGCAAGCTGCTGGTGCGCAGCACCCGCGGCGTGACGATGACGCCGGAGGGCGAAGTGCTGTTTGCCCACGTGGAAATCGCCCAGGAGCAGCTGCAGGCGGGGGAAAGCGAGCTGGCGGGCATTACCGCGCTGGAAAGCGGCGCGCTGACCATTAGCGCCAGCGAGACCGCTTTGAATGTGTTTTTGCTGGATAAGCTGCGGGAATTCCACCGGCGTTACCCCGGCGTGCGGCTGCGCATTGCCAACCATTCCACCCCGCAGGCCATCCGTGCGCTGGGGCGCGGGCTGGTAGATCTTTGTGTGATCACCACCCCGGCCCGGTTGGAATCCACGATGCGCCGTACCCTGCTGATGCCGTTCCAGGAAATTCTGATTGCCGGCAGGAACTTTGAATTTTTGCAGGGCCGCTGCTGGGCGCTGAAAGAACTGCAGCAATACCCTCTGATCTGCCTGGGCAGCGAGACGATGACCTATGCGTTCTATAACCAGTTTTACTTAAGCAACAATCTTGTTTTGCAGCCGGATACTGAGGCCGCTACCACCGACCAGGTGGTGCCGCTGGTCAAAAGCGGGCTGGGGCTGGGGTATGTGCCGCAGAATTTTGCCAAGGATGCCCTGGCCGCGGGGGATGTGTTTACCATCCAGTTGAAAGAGGAAATCCCCACCCGTCATGTTGTGCTGGTGCAGGATGGCGGCCGTGTTCCCAACGCAGCTGCGCGCGAATTTGCCCGGATGCTGAACAGCAGCGTTACGCAGCAGAATGCACCATAAGCGGACAAAATTGTGCATCGGAACCAGAAAATTAAAAATATCTGCGTCTGTTTTTGTGAAAGGCGATTGACAACTGCCGTGCGGAACCGTATGATAAAAGTGGAACTTTGCCCGGTGCAGCGGGAACCATACGGTGCGCCGGATTCCGCGCAGAGGGACAGAAAATAATAGGAGGGATTGTTTTGAAACAATGGCTGAAAGACGCAGTTTTTTACGAAATTTACCCCCAAAGCTTTTATGATACCAACGGGGATGGCATCGGCGATCTGAAGGGGATTATCGAAAAGCTGGATTACATCAAAGAGCTGGGGTGCAACGCCCTTTGGATCAACCCCTGCTTTGATTCCCCGTTCAAGGACGCCGGGTATGATGTGCGCGATTATAAGCTGATTGCCCCCCGCTATGGCACCAACGCGGATGCCAAAGCACTGTTTGAAGCAGCTCATGCCAAGGGCATCCATGTGCTGCTGGACCTGGTGCCCGGCCATACCAGCGAGGAACACGCATGGTTTAAGGAGAGCAGCAAGCCGGAAAAGAATGAGTATTCCGACCGCTATATCTGGACGGACTCCTGCTTTAGCGCCGGTGACGGTATGCCGTTCATTGGCGGCGAGACCGACCGCAACGGTACTTATATTTTGAACTTCTTCAAGTGCCAGCCTGCTTTGAACTATGGTTACGGCAAGTGCCGCGAAAAGTGGCAAATGCCCACCGACGCCCCCGGCCCGCGCGCAACGGTGGAAGCCGTGAAGGATGTGATGCGCTTTTGGCTGGATATGGGCTGCGATGGTTTCCGTGTGGATATGGCATCCAGCCTGGTCAAGAATGATACTCACCACAAAAAGTATACCTGTGCCATCTGGCGCGATATTGCCGCTATGCTGGACAAGGAATACCCCGAAGCCGCTCTGTTGAGCGAATGGAACCAGCCGCGCCAGTCCCTGAAAAACGGCTTTGATATGGACTTTATGCTGGAATGGCAGGGCAATGGCTACAGCTGGCTGATGCGCAATTATGATGGCGCAATAGATTCTGACCCGCATAACATCGGCAAGGCGTATTTCTGTGCGGATTCCGGCACGGGTATTGACAAGTTCCTGGATGACTGGCTGCCCAGCTACAAGGCGACCCGCAAGGACGGCCTGTACTGCTTGATTACCTGCAACCATGATACCATCCGCCCCTCCGCCGGTTTGACCCCGGATGAGCTGAAAATTGCTTACGCCATGCTGTTTACCCTGCCCGGCGCACCGTTTGTGTATTATGGCGATGAGATCGGCATGCGCTATCTGCCTCTGCCCACCAAGGAGGGCGGCTATTTCCGCACCGGTTCCCGCACCCCCATGCAGTGGGATAACAGCGCCAACAAGGGATTTTCTACCGCCGCAGCCGACAAGCTGTACTTGCCGGTGGACGATGCCGCGGACGCCCCCACCGTGGCTGCCCAGCAGGCAGACCCTGACAGCCTGTGGCATACCGTGCAGGGGGTGCTGAACTTCCGCCACAGCCACCGGGATCTGGATTCCGATGCGCCGTTCCATGTGCGGTTTGCCCCCAAGGCAAAGGGCAGCTACCGCCCGTTTGCCTGGGAGCGCGGCAAGCTGATCTGCGCGGTGAACCCCGCCCGCGAGGAAGCAGAACTGCCCCTGAAGCTGGAAGACGGTACCCGCGTGCTGCATGTGATCGGCAAAGCCGAAGTGAAGGGCAATGAGCTGGTGCTGGGTGCACAGAGCTTTGCAATTTTGGGGTAAGCAGAATAGATTGCAAACGCAAATGTTAAGGCAATACCGCATAATTCTAAGTGCCGATACGGCGAGCGAGGTGCGGCA
>ENA-UOJE01001152-UOJE01001152.1-human-gut-metagenome-genome-assembly--contig:-C23-NODE-1152-length-24960-cov-8.456455_pt1 | contig 24960 bp, 21 predicted proteins | sample MGYA00242341_ERZ723888 | MGnify/ENA metagenome assembly ERZ723888 | reverse complement strand
GATCATCCCTGTAAAAGGTAGGGGAGAGAAGCTCCTGCTGATCGGATTATCAGAGTTTGGTGTTTATCCGGACAAAATCTCCGTGGTTGCCGACGGCAGGGCGTGGGAGTGCGTTTTCTGTTTCAGTGACTGGACATTCGACCCTGATGCTGACGAACGATTGGTTTGGGAAGGCAAGATCTACAGCGATGTAAAGGGAGAACTTGCTTATAAAGGATATAATGGCAGGCTGTTTGAAAAAATATTGTGTTTGCCGGGCTGCAGCGAAATACAGTCTGTCAAGCTGCCGGTGAACCCGCTGATCCATATTTTCGCCATGTCCTTATGCCACTGATTCGATGTGTCGGAGCTATTACCGCCTAGGCGGTAATAGCTCTTTTTATGAGAATGACTTGGATCATTGACAGACGCCTCGGAGAAAAATACTTTGGTCGATAGATAGGGGGATTTCCCGCACCAGGTCATACCTCTGCTTTCTCCTTGAGGTTATATTTTTCTGCCTGCATACGGAACATGGCGGCGTATTTGCCATTCAGTGTCATCAGTTCATCATGGCTTCCTTGTTCAATGATTTCGCCGTTTTCCAGCATATAAATCACGTCCGCCATCCGAGTGGTGGAAAGCCGGTGGGAGATGAAGATAACGGTTTTGTCCAGCGCCGCCGACATCATGGTTTGATTGAGTTCATATTCGCTAATGGGATCCAGGGCGGAGGAGGGTTCATCCAGAATCACAATATCGCAGGGCTTGGCAAATACCCGGGCAATGGCGATTTTTTGCGCCTCGCCTCCGGAGAGATTCACTCCGTCGGGATCAAATTCTTTGGTGAGCTGGGTGGCGATTCCATTAGGCAGGGAATGAAGTTTTTCTGAAAATCCACTGTGGGCAAGTGACGGCAGAACGCGGTTTTCGTCGGCGTCCGTGTAAACATCTGTTAAAACATTTTCGGCAATGCTGGCGGCAAAAATTTGGTAATCCTGAAAAACAGCGCCGAAAATGCCGCGATAGCTGGCCAAAGTGAAGCCGGAAGCGGGTTCCCCGTTGATTTCAATTGTGCCGCCGGTGGGATCATACAGCCGCATTATGAGCTTAATCAGCGTGGATTTTCCGGCACCGTTATAGCCCACCAGCGCGATCTTCTGGCCGGGGCGAATGGTCATGGAAAGGCCGCGAATCACGGGTTTTTCGGCATTTGGATAAGCAAAAGTGACGTTTTTCAGCTCCAATCCCCGGAAGGGCGGGGCCAGGGTTTTGGCGCCGGGGCGGTCGCAGACCGTGGCTTTACAGCTGAGAAAGGTACGGAATTTTTCAGTATAGAGGCTATGCTCCCTGAAATTCGCCAGATAGTCCATCAGATTATTGATCTGCCAGAACAGCTTCCAGGAAGCACCGACAGAGGCGGCAAAATCGCCCAGAGTTATGGAATGCTGTGCCGACATTTTATACACAAGAAGGATCAAGATGCCTACATCAAAGAGCATAGAAGTGGAGATGCTGCGGGTAGTGCCGAGAGCAAACAGCTTTTTGCCGTGGCGTTTAACACTGTCCAGCAGACCTTCCGCCGCCCGGTCAAAATCCCGGCTGAGAACATCCCCGACCTGGCTGAGCCGGATTTCCTTGGCATAATCCGCGAGATAAAAGACCCGGCCGACATAATCAGCCCGCCGCTGAACGGGTTTCATTTCCTGATCCCGCTGAAATTGGATTTTGGTCCGCCAAAGCTTGAGAAAGACGGTGAAGGCCACGCCGCCGCAGATAGCCAGGACGATCCAAACATCCACGGTCAGCAGCACGCCGATAATCACGGCGGTGGAGACCACACGGTTGATGATCTTCCCCATATCCTCCGCGACCCGGACGGCGCGGCCGTCGGCCTCGTTGATCGCCCAGATGAAATCGGTGTAGAAGCCGGGATCATCATAGGCGGCCAGATCCAGGCTCCCGGCCTTTTGGAACAAATCGGTCTGCATCCGTTCATGAAGGGTTTGCCGGGCCTGGGGCTCGATAAACTGCCAATACCATTCATGAAACAGATAGGCCAGGATAAAGAAGGCGGCCATCCAACCCACCAGAACCAGAACATGGGCGAAGGGCTCCCCGGCGCCGATCATATCAAAAAGCGATTTGATAAACAGAACGCTGGTGAAGGAGTGGATGCAGCCCCAAACCAGCCCTTCCACGATGGTCCAGAAGAAGAAGGCGGGGGTATATTTGGCGACGCGGCCAAGCATGAACAGCGCATTGCGAAGGGTTTTCATGTCTACCTCGCCTCCATGGAATATTTTTCAGCCTGCATCTCCCAAAGCTCGGCGTACTTGCCCCTTTGGCGCAGCAGATCAAAATGGGCGCCCTGCTCCACGATCTCCCCGTGTTCCAGTAAAAAGACCTTGTCGGCCAGCACAGCGGAGGAAAGGCGGTGGGAAATAAAGATCACAGCCTTGTCCCGGCAGGCGTTCATCATGGCTTCGTACATCCGGTACTCCGCGATGGGATCCAGGGCAGAGGAGGGCTCATCCAGAATCACGATTTCGCAGGGCCTGGCGAACACCCGGGCGACGGCGATTTTCTGATATTCCCCGCCGGAGAGCACCGCGCCGTCGTCGTCGAATTCCCGGGTCAGGGTGGTATCCTCCTTGCGGGGGAGGGATTGCACCTTTTCCCAGATGCCGCTGTTTTTCATCCCCTCCGCCGCGCGCTCCCGCTCCTGCGGGGTGATGTTGTCCTTGAGCAGAACGTTCTCCATCACGCTGAGGGAGAAGATCCGGTAATCCTGGAACACCGCGCCGAACAGGCCGCGGTAATCCCGCAGCCGATACTCCTGTATCGGGCGGCCGTCGAGCAGGATTTCGCCCTCGCTGACGTCGTAGAGCCGCATCAGCAGCTTGATCAGGGTGGTTTTGCCCGCGCCGTTATGGCCCACCAGCGCGATTTTCTCGCCCGGCCGGATGGTGAGGGTGATATCTTTCAGGGCGGGCTTCTCCTGCCCCTCATAGCGGAAGGAGACGTGCTCCAGCCGCAGCGCGCCCTGGTGAGGAACGGCCGCCCCCGCGGGATTATCCCCGATGGCCGGCTCATATTCCAGAAAAAACCGGAGGTTTTCAATATACAGGGCGTGATTGTGAAACTGGAGGCCGATATCCACAATGCCGCGCAGCGACCAGGCCACGGAGTTGATGGTATTGATGACGACGACGCAGTCGCCGTACAGCATGGTTTTGCTCACCAGGGTTTTATAGGCGGCGTACAGGATAGCGCCCAGATACACGACGATGTCGTTGGTGGCGGTGAAGAGATAATCCAGCAGCCCCACCTTCCAGCCGTATTTCCGGATCACCCCCCGCAGATCGCGGATAGCGTCAGTGAACTTGACCATCAGCGCCTTGTTGATCTGGCTGAGCCGGATTTCCTTGGCGTAATCCGCGAGATAAAACACCCGGCGGACGTAATCCCGCTTGCGGGATTTTTCCTGCATCTCCATGTTGTAATCGTATTGCAGCCGGTTCATCTTGCCCCCGAACAGCAGGCTGACGGCAAAGGGGAGCAGGGCGAAAAGGATCAGCAGGGGATCGATGGTGAAGATCACAAAGGACATGGCGGACACGGTGAAAACGCAGCCGACGATTTCCCCAAGGGATTGCAGCACCTGGGCGGCCCGGCCGGAAGCCTCGCTGACCGCCTTGACGTAGCGGTCGTAGAATGCCGGGTTTTCAAAGCAGGCGATTTCCACCGCCGCTGCCTTGGCGAACACCTTTTTCTGCATATAGCGGTGGATTTTCAAATCCGACCGGGGCACAAAAAGCTCGTTGAAGGCGTTTTCAAAAAAGCAGACGCACAGGTGATAGGCGGCGATGGAGAGAATGAAAATGAGGATGCTCCGAAAATCCGCGCCGGTTTGGAGGCTGTTGATCACCACCTTGAGCATATACACGTCAAAGAGAAAATTGGAGGTGGATTTAGCGATGATCAAAAGCAGGTACAAGGGAATGCGGCCGGGGCTGGCGGCGTGAATCTGCCGGAGCAGGTAGAGATTGTTGCGCAGCACCCGGCTTTTCTTTTGGCTCTTATCCGTTTCCTTCTTCATGATTTCCCGCTCAGTACCCCCTTCAGGTCGAAGCCCAGGAACTGCATCTTGCGGTACTGGCATTCCCCGTCGTCCCCCAGGGGATCGCCGTGGAGATTCACCGCGGCGGCCATGCAGCCCCTGCCGCAGCCCTCCCGCAGCAGGCAGGAGGCGCAGCCGTAATCGATGGTGCGGCGCGCCTGGGCCAGGGCGGCGGTTTCCTCCAAACGGGCGGCGAAGGCGGCGGCGTCAAAGGCGAACACATTGCCCAGGGAGAAGCGGCCGTCATACAGCGATTGACAGGGCTGGATGGTGCCGTCCACCTTGACGCACAGGGAGAGCTCCTGGAAGGTTCCCGTGGTGTAGGGACAACTGGAGGTGCACAGCGGCAGAAAGGCTTCGGTACCCAATTCCTTGTTCAGCCGGTCGATGAGCCGGAGCGCCTTCAGCTTTTGCTGGGCGGTGAGCGCCTTGCGCTCCCAATCGGTTTCGCCGTTGCCGGAGCGGTAGATGAAAGCAAATTCGGGGACGCAGTTCAGGGACAGGGCCAGGCGGTAGAAGGCCTCCACATCCTCAAAGTTGTTTTGGGAGATCACCATTTTCAGCAGGGGCTTGCGGGTGGGGTGATGGATTTTTCCGACAAATGCCGTCGCCTGGGCGAAACGGCCGGGGCCGCGGGTTTTGGCGTTCTGCTCCTCGCAGGACCCGTCCAGGCTGACCTGGAGGGTGAAGTTATCCCGGGTGTTGAACAGCCGGATGAGCTTGGGGTGGGGATGGGTCCCGTTGGTGACGATGCCGAAGGAAAGCTGGGGATAAGCGTCCACCAAATCCAGCACCTCGTCGAAAGCGGTGTGAAGGGTGGGCTCGCCGCCGGAGATCAAAAACCGTTCCAGGCCCAGGGGGAGAAACAGCCGGATGATTTCCTCCAGCTTCCCGGGAGGAATTTCCTCCCGGACCCGGTTCAGGCCGGAGCGGTTGTAGCAGGTGCGGCAGTTGAGATTGCACTGGTTGGTGATCTCCACATAAACGACCTTGACCTTCATAGAATTTTCACAACCCTTTTGTTCACCGTTTCCTGGAGAAATTCCTCCACGTCCTCCCGGATATCCTCCGGCGCGGCGTCGTAGATTTGGCAGAGCTTGTCCAGCAGCCCGTCCACGTCGCAGGGTTCTTCCAGGCAGTTGAGGATATCGATGCCGGTTTCATCGAAGAAGTGGGTGTCGCCGCTTTCGGGATCGTACACAGCCAAAGAGGTTTCGTCCGTTTGAATGTAGTCCATTCCGTCGTTTTTTTGATACACCATGATGCCCTCTCCTTTATTTAAAATGACCTTTGCGTACAGCTGATAGATGGAGGTGCGCCGGGTTTCCTCCGGGTCATACCGGCAGCGGAAAAAGGCCCGGCTGACCAAATGGGACAGGATCAGCAGCCGGGGCGGACAGGGGGGCAGGGGGCTTCCGTCCGCCGCGATGACCTTGCCGGCGATCTGCGCCGGGGCCACGTCTTCCAGCCGGAAGGCGTTGTCCCCCTTGCAGTAGTACCGGCCCTCCTTCTCATATAACAGGCGGTGCACCAGCAGCTCGCCGGTTTTATAGGTATAAACCAGGATATCCCCCGCGGCATAAACGGGGCATTGCTGCAGGGTTATCACCTGGCCCTCCCAAAGGGCGGGCTGCATGCTCACCCCTTCCACCGTGATATCCACGGCAGCGCCGGTGCGCGCCCGGGCGAAAAGCAGCTTGTGCAGCAGGGCTTCATCCACCGCGAACCACCTCTTCCACATAAGCCAGATCGCTGTACAGCAGGCGGCGGCAATCCGCCTGCCGCGCCAGGGAGGATAGGAAGCGGAGGTATGCGCCGTTGACGGGATAATCGGTGATGGGGGCTTTCATCAGCGCGGCCATCCGCTCGTTGGCGCTCATGGGAAGCAGGGCGTTTTCCGCCTCGGTGCGGGAGATGAAGAACATCCCGGCCAGCGGGAGCGGGGCGGAAACGCAGTTGTCCGGGGTATAAATCATCCGCCGCATGACGGGATCGTCCAGCAGCAGGGCGCTGGGCGGCGCGGCGTGATACCGCCGCAGCACCTCCATCCCGCCCTCCCGCAGGTGCAAGGGCGCGGCGTAGGGGATCACCATGAAATCCTCCCGGCGCAGCAGAATACAGTCGTCGGTGACATAACCGCAGCCCCGGCTGGTGAGGTACCCGGCCAGGGTGGTTTTGCCGCTGGTGGTGGCGGCCAAAAACAGATAGGCCCGCCCCCCGTGCTCCACCGCCGCGCCGTGCATGGCGAAAACGGCGGAGTCATAGCGGGTATTCTCAAAGAGGATGGAATCGATGGCTTCCAGCGGATAGGCGGTTTCCGTGGTTTGGCTCTGATAGCGCACCCGGCAGACAGCGCCGTGCCGCGCGGCGGTTATCACCTCGCCTGCGGGGGCGGCGGCTTCCGAAAGATAGGTTCCGTATTGCAGGCGCAGGGAAGGCACCAGGTTTTCCCAGTCGGTTTGCAGGGTGAAAAGGGTCTGGTGCGGCCGGCGGAGAATGGCTGTCGTCATAAAGCCCCTTCTTTCGCGGAATTCTGACAAATAGTATAGCGTATTTTTCTACAGATTTCCAGATAAATCCAAAGAAATTTATGGAGTTGTTTTGCTTTAAGGGATTTCAGCGGTAAAAAGGAAGGAATTCACTTTGCCGAAATCCGTTGAAAAGCCTTGTTTTTTGTCGGCTTTCATGCTATCTTGGAGGTAACAACATGGGGATGTGATGACGATGCCGGAGATCAAATTCATCAAGGAGCCGGGCTATGTATACGACTTGTTCTACCTGTTCATCTACCATTTCAACAAGAAAGAATGTTTAGGCGATATCATTGGGGAGGATGACGAGGAGTTTTACGATAGAAGCTTGCTGTCTTACGACGCCATCTCGGAGGAGATGCTGCCCTTTTTCTACATCAAGAAAACCGGCAAGTGCTTTATGACCGACCTGTATTTTGACAGCCGCAAGGATGCCTTTCTTTCCTCCTACGATCTGCCGGCGGTCCAGACCGCTTTGGCCAACCACGACGCCATCGTCACCCAGATGCTCCAATACTATTTCCGGGACCTGGAGGGGCAGGCGCTGGAGACCTGCAAACGCTCCATGATCGCCCTCTCCCGGGTGATCCGCCAGTCGGACTACAGCGACAGGCTGAAAAGCAGCCTGTATTCCTTTTTCATCGACCCGGTTCCCGTCATTCAGAAACTCTCCTATGAGCTGATGTCCAAGGGGTTTCAGCTGACCCAGCAGTATGAAAAGAAAAATCGGAAACTGACAGAATTGCAGAACCACTTTGATACGGAGTTTGTATTTGAAAAGTGGAAACAGTGTACACAGCAAAGTTGTGATCTAAATGGTTTTGATGAGCTTTACGTAACTTTCTGTACGATTAACAAATATTGTTTGAAAGTCTTATTTCTCCGCAACAAAGCGGTGCTGATTCTGGGGACAGAATATAAAGTCAGCTTTGACTATTTTATTGCGTTGAAAAGTGTGCCGGAATTGGACGTTTTCGGCAACGCCATCGCCGAAAAGAACCGGGTGGAGATTTTGGACCTGATCCTGCGCAAGAAGGAGATCACCATTAAGGACGTGGAGCAGGAGATGAAGCTCACCGGCACCAACGCCTATTATTACCACCTGTCCCTGATGATCAAGGCCAATATGCTGAAAACCCGCAACCAGGGCCGCACGGTGCTGTACAGCCTCAACCATCGCTGCTTCGCTGTCGTCCAAGACATGCTGAATAAATATATCAATGAAGGGGAGGAAAAAGGATGAGAAACTGGAAGTCGCCCGCCGTAACCACGCTGAAGGCCCGAGAGTTGTCCGCCCACATCCGCGCCGCCGCTTGGTCCGGTATTTGTACTGGACGGGATTTTCGGTAATCCGGCGGTGGTATAAGTCGCTGCGGTATTCAACCGGCAGCGATTTATATTTTATTCTTCATATTCAGTAAAAATTAAATGAAATCAACTTTGATTATTTGAAGGAAGTAAGGGCAGGAGGGAACGCTATGGAAGTTTTTCAATATCGTTGCCAGAAAAAGACGCAGATTCTCTATCACTTCGCGGTTGCAGGGGTGCGGGACTGTTCCGGGGAAGACTATGATCGGTTTGATCCGGCCATCCCGCCGGCGATTCTGGAGATTATCCGGCAGCCGGATTGGGCGCGGGAGGCGCCCTGCTTTTCGACGGTGCGGTCCGATTTTGCCAGCGGCTTCGACCGGGAGGAGCTGTTCCACCGCAAGGTTTATCTGTATGCCGAAATCCTCGTCAAAACCCCCTGCAAAGTTATTCTGAACATCCTGAGCTCCGAAAACGCCAAGGTGTGGGTGAATCAGCGGCTGGTTTCCGTTCACGCCGACAACAGCGGCGAAATCCATAACGTGGTGGTCACCCTGGAAAAAGGGGCCAACGCCATCCTCATGGAGCGCTATGATACCGGCTCCAGCCGCTTTTGCCTCCAGGTCACCGACTACGCCTTTCAGATGAGCCGGGATCTGAGGGCTTATGGGCAGGATAATCCCTTAATCAATGCCCGCTCCCTGTACGCCGTCGCCAGCGGGGCCTATCTTCCGGCGGAGGATACGCTGACCTATATGCTGCTCGCCAACGATAGGGAGGGGTTCCGCCCCGATTATATCCTGGAAATCGAGGACGAGGAGCATCAGCCCTTATCCGCCCGCGAAGCCTTCTTGTTCCGCCCGGAAAAGATCGATCTGCGCCCCCTGCGCTCCGGCAGGGATGACAGGCTGCGGCATTATTATGTGGTGGCCAGGGCCTTTGATCTCAGCGGCGGGGAACACCGGCTGGAGCAGAGCATCGTGGTGGATGCTTTTGCGGGGGTTCGGGACGAGCTGGCCGAGCATATCCGGGAAACCGCCCGGGGGCTGGATGCCTTCACCGGCGCGCAGATCCAAGGCACCCTGGACAACTACGATGCGGCGGTGGAGGGCGGCGATTGCTTCGCTCAGTATTGGAATCTGCGCGTGCTGGCCGATCTGTGCCGGAGCCTGGAGGAGGGGACCTATGATTTTGCCTTTTACAAGCGGCCCGGGGTCCACAACCTTTATTTTCACTCCCATTTGGATGATAGGCTGGTGACCCTCAATGTGCATATCCCCGCCGGTTATACGGAGGAAAAGGCGTATCCCTTGATCATGACCCTGTCCACCGATGTTTACAGCGGGCTGTCCTATTCTTTTCCGGCAGAGGCGCTCAGCGAGCCGGTGATTCATGCCGATGTCACCGGCCGCGGCTTCACGGGAGGAAGCTATATCGGTGAGGCCAGTACCCTGGAGGTGCTTGAATTTTTGCAGCGCACCTATGCCGTCGATGAACAGCGCATTTATTGGATTGGCTATTCCAACGGCGGATATGCCGTGTGGAATATGGCCCTGCTTCATCCCCATGTACCCGCCGCCATATTCCCGCTGATCGGTTATCCCAATATCCGGGATATCCATAACCTGTCCAATGTGCCCTGCTATGCGCTGGTCTCCAAAAAGGATTATGTCTTCGCGGGCAGAACACAGTCCGTCAACTATTTGCTCAAATCCTTCGGCAACTATCATCAGTACGATTTTTCCGAGATGATCCATAGCCATTTTGACGCGTACATATTGTCGCCCAATATCTTGAACCGGCTGCTGGAATACCGCCGGGAGCTGTGGCCCCGGCGCATCCACTTCCGCACGGAACAGAATAGGCATCTGCGCAGCTTTTGGATCCGTTTTGACGGCATTGCCTATAGCAAAAAATCCGCCAGTGTCCAAGCGGAAATCCTTGATTCTCGTCGGATAAACGTGCGGATACGCAATGTCAAAGGCTTCACCCTTGCGGTGCCGCCCATCATGGATCGGGAGCGTTTTACGGTTGTGATCAATGGCTTTCCGCTGAAGCTTGAGAATTGCCGGGAAAAGGAGCTCCGCTTTGTGAAAAAGGGGGCTTGGGGCCCCTCGGCCCAAGCCCCCGAACCCGTCGATTTAAGGAAGGGAAACGGCTTGCTGGATGTGTATCTCGGCCCCCTCAGAATCATCCTTCCCGATGATGCCGGCCCGTCTCTCCAGCGCGCCGCCTCTGCGCTGGCCAGTCCCTTTACAAATGGCGGCCATGGCGTAATCCACGCAAAGTACCCCATATTTGCCGCTTCCGCCCCACCCGGCCAAATTTTGCATCACAATCTCATTTTTTTCGATGTCTGCGGCAGCAACAGCTATGTCCGCCGCTTTCAGAATCGCCTGCCCATCACCTGCACGCCCGCCGGTTATGCTTACAAAGGAGTAAAATATGACGGCCCTTACGTGGTGATGCAGGTGGTCGAGAATCCGTATTACCATGATTTGTCCATGCTGGTGATATCCACTAATGAGGAAGCGCTTATCAATAAGGTGCTCTTTCTCCGTCGCTTCGTCATACCCTACCAGATGAACGGCTTCCATCCGTTTTTGAACAATGAAGCGCTGATTTTTGACGGTTCCGGTTACCGCGGAATTTACGAGTGGGGAATGGACCCGGAAGAAATCGGCTGATTCGGCCAGACCAAAGGAATTATGCGTGGAACAGCGGCATAATTCCTTTGGTCTGTTTAGAGTCGGCGGTTTGAAAATCATGTCGAAGTATGCTATAATTTATCGGTTGACAACCTGTAAGGTATGATGTAGAATGAGGTTCAGAACGTTCGTTCTTGGGTGGGAACAGAACAATTCGCGCCGGCAGAGGATAAGTCCGGCGGATGTTAGATACACTAGAAAAACACGGATGAAACACTGAAGGACTGTAAGTGGAGAAAGCGACTATGAGTGAGCAAAATCTTCAAGATAGGTTCCAGCTGGTATCTTCCTACCAGCCAACCGGCGACCAGCCGCAGGCCATCGCCAAGCTGGTGGAGGGAATTCAGAGAGGGGATCGGGAACAGACGCTGCTCGGGGTGACCGGGTCCGGCAAGACGTTTACCATGGCCAACGTCATCGCCCAACTGAACCGCCCAACGCTGGTGCTGGCCCATAACAAAACTTTGGCTGCCCAGCTTTGCAGCGAATTCCGAGAATTTTTTCCCCACAACGCGGTGGAGTATTTTGTCTCCTACTACGATTATTATCAGCCAGAGGCATATATTCCCACTACGGATACCTATATCGAAAAGGAATCCATGATCAACGACGAGATCGATAAACTGCGCCATTCGGCCACATCGGCTCTTTCAGAGCGGAGGGATGTGATCATCGTCGCCAGCGTATCCTGTATCTACAGCCTGGGCGATCCCATTGATTACCGCAGCATGGTGATTTCCCTGCGGCCGGGCATGATGAAGCCCCGAGACGAGCTGCTGGCCAAGCTGGTGGATCTGCAGTATGAACGCAACGACATCAACTTCATCCGTAACAAGTTCCGGGTGCGGGGAGACGTTGTGGAGATATATCCCGCTTATGCCGATGATACGGTGATCCGGGTGGAATTTTTCGGCGATGAGATAGACCGGATCAGTGAAATCCACCCCCTTACTGGCGAGCTCAAGGGCGTGGTACAGCATGTGGCGATTTATCCAGCTTCCCATTATATCGTACCCAGAGAAAAGATGCAAATGGCCATTGCGGATATTGAGGCGGAGCTGGCCGAGCGGGTGGAGTGGTTCAAAAAAGAAGGGAAGCTGCTGGAGGCTCAGCGAATACTCCAGCGCACCCGGTACGATATCGAGATGCTGTCGGAGATCGGCGTGTGCAAGGGCATTGAAAACTACTCCCGAGTGCTGTCCGGACGGGAGCCCGGCTCCACACCCTGCACCCTGCTGGATTATTTTCCGGACGATTTTTTGCTGTTTGTAGACGAATCCCATGTGACGCTGCCCCAGGTGCGGGGGATGTATGGTGGGGATTTTTCCCGAAAAAAAATGCTGATCGATTACGGCTTCCGGCTGCCCAGTGCTTACGATAACCGGCCGCTGAACTTTGACGAGTTCTATTCCCATGTGCATCAGGCGGTGTTCGTCAGCGCCACACCGGGGGAATTTGAAAAAGAGCGCAGCCGCCAGGTAGTGGAGCAGGTCATCCGGCCCACCGGTTTAGTGGATCCGGAGATTCTTGTTAAGCCAGTGGAAGGGCAGATCGACGATCTGATGGAGGAGATCCGCCAGCGGACCGCCCGGCAGGAACGGGTTCTGGTCACCACTCTCACCAAGAAGATGGCGGAGGATCTTTCCGCTTATCTGGATGAGGCGGGAATCAAAATCCGTTACATGCATCACGACATCGATACCATGGAGCGGATGGAGATTATCCGGGACCTGCGGCTGGGAGAGATCGACGTACTGGTAGGCATCAACCTGCTGCGGGAAGGACTGGATCTGCCGGAGGTGTCCCTGGTGGTGATTCTGGATGCCGATAAGGAAGGCTTCCTGCGTTCGGAAACCTCTCTGATTCAGACCATCGGCCGGGCCGCCCGCAACGCCCAGGGGCAGGTCATTATGTACGCGGACACGGTCACTCCCTCCATGGAGCGGGCGATCAGGGAAACCAACCGCCGCCGTGAGATACAGATTCGGTACAATGTGGAGCACGGCATCGTCCCCAAAACCATTATCAAAGAAGTGCGGGATATCATTGAAATCACCGCCAAGGACAAGAAGGCGGACAAGCCGGACAAGAAGCTGTCACGAGCAGAGCGGATGCAGCTGATCGAGCAGCTGACCAAAGAGATGAAAAACGCCGCCCGGCTGCTGGAGTTCGAGCACGCAGCTTTCTTGCGGGATCGGATTGACAAGCTGCGCAATATGAAGTGAGAGCAGGGAAAACATGGTGATCCACATAGCAGACAGCGGTGATTTGTCCGAGCTGAAGCGGCATGATCACTGGATTACGGCCCGAGAACTGGAACGCAAGATTTTCCGGCAAGAGGTATATGTTCTGCGGGAAGGAGATGCTTTCATCGGCTGGATGCGGTATGGCCTGTTTTGGGATAATACGCCCTTTCTGCACATGCTTCATATTCTGGAGGGATATCAGAAAAAGGGGTATGGAAGCGCCGCCATGAAGTATTGGGAAAAGGCGATGAAGAAGCTGGGGTACGGGCTGGTGATGACCTCCACGGCGGTCAATGAAACAGCCCAGCATTTTTATCAGAAATTGGGATATTCGGCAGTGGGCAGTTTTTCTCTGGAGGATCAGCCTCTGGAACTGCTGTTTGCCAAAACGCTTTGAGAAAAGGAACGTAACTGAAAATGCAGAATACGAAACTAATTGTCAAGGGTGCACGGGAGCATAACCTGAAAAATGTGGATTTGGAAATTCCCCGGGACAAACTGGTGGTTTTTACCGGGATCTCGGGTTCAGGCAAGTCTTCTCTTGCCTTTGATACCATCTATGCAGAGGGCCAGCGCCGGTATGTGGAAAGCCTGTCTTCCTATGCCCGTCAATTCCTGGGACAGATGGAAAAACCGGATGTGGACTATATCGAGGGACTCTCTCCCGCGATTTCCATCGATCAGAAAACCACCTCGAAGAATCCCCGATCCACGGTGGGCACGGTAACGGAGATTTACGATTACCTCCGTCTGCTTTATGCCCGCATCGGCATTCCTCACTGCCCGGTTTGCGGCCGGGAAATCCGTCAGCAGACGGTGGATCAGATTGTGGACAAGATTATGGAGTTGCCGGAGGGAAGCCGGATTCAGGTGCTGGCGCCGGTGGTTCGGGGACGCAAGGGGGAGCACGTCAAGGAATTTGAGAACGCCCGGAAATCCGGTTTCGTCCGGGTGCGGGTGGATGGGAATATTTATGATCTGTCCGAATCCATTACCCTGGAGAAAAATAAGAAGCACACCATTGAAATTGTGGTGGACCGGCTGGTGATCCGCCCGGACATCAAAGGACGGCTGGCGGATTCCATTGAAACAGCCACCGGCCTGTCCGGAGGAATTCTGTCGGTGGATGTGGTGGATGGGGAAGAGATGATCTTTTCCCAGAACTATTCCTGCCCGGAACACGGCGTCAGTATTGAGGAACTGTCCCCGCGGATGTTCTCTTTCAACAACCCTTTCGGCGCCTGTCCCAAATGCACCGGCCTGGGAGTGTTTATGTCCATGGATCCGGACCGGATCATTCCCAATCCGGCGCTGTCTATCCGGGGCGGTGCTATCACCGCCAGCGGTTGGGGCTATGCCGAGGGGGGCACCATTGCCCAGATGTATTACGAAGGGCTGGCGGCTCACTACGGTTTTTCCCTGGACACGCCGGTAAAGGATCTGCCCAAAAAAATTGTGGATATCCTGCTGTACGGCACCAAGGGTGAGAAGATCAAGCTGGTGCGGCAGAAGGAGTACGGCCACGGGGAATACATGACCGAATTTGAAGGGGTGCTCAACAACCTTCAGCGTCGGTATCGGGAAACCTCCAGCGAGTGGATGCGTGAGGAACTAGAGGAATACATGAGTGAAATCCCCTGCCCGGAGTGTCACGGAGAGCGGCTGCGGCCGGAAAGCCTGGCGGTGACGGTTGGAGAAATCAATATTGCTCAGCTCTCCCGCAAATCGGTGGTGGACGCCCTGGACTTTGTAATGAATGTGGATCTGACCGAACGGGAGCATATGATCGGCGACCGGATTCTCAAGGAGATCCGGGAACGGCTGGGTTTCCTGCAAAGCGTGGGGCTGGAATATCTGACCCTTTCCCGGGCGGCAGGCACTCTTTCCGGCGGCGAAAGTCAGCGGATCCGTTTGGCCACCCAGATCGGCTCTTATTTGATGGGGGTGCTCTATATTCTGGATGAGCCCAGCATCGGCCTGCATCAGCGGGACAACGACAAGCTGCTGGCTACGCTTCAGCATCTGCGGGATCTAGGCAATACCCTGATTGTGGTGGAGCACGACGAGGACACCATGCGGGCCGCCGACTGGATTGTGGACGTGGGCCCCGGTGCGGGCATCCACGGCGGCAATATCATTTGTTCCGGCCCGGTGGAAAAGATATGCGACTGTGAGGAATCGGTGACCGGCCAATATCTCAGTGGCCGGCGGCAGATTCCCGTACCGAAGAAGCGGCGGCCGGGAAGCGGTAAGCAGCTCACCGTGGTGGGGGCGTCGGAGAACAACCTGAAAAACGTGGACGTGTCTTTTAAATTAGGCGCTTTCAACTGCGTCACTGGAGTTTCCGGTTCGGGAAAATCCTCGCTGGTGAACGAGATTTTGTATAAACGGCTGGCGGCAGATCTCAACGGCGCTCACACCCGGGCAGGGGCACATAAGGAAATTCACGGCCTGGAATATTTGGACAAGGTGATCGATATTAACCAAGCCCCCATCGGCCGTACCCCCCGCTCCAATCCTGCCACCTATACAGGTGTGTTCAACGATATCCGGGAGCTGTTTGCTTCTACTCAGGACGCCAAGATGCGGGGATTTTCCTCTGGCCGCTTCTCCTTCAATGTCAAGGGCGGCCGCTGCGAGGCCTGTCAGGGAGACGGTATCATCAAGATAGAGATGCACTTCCTGCCGGATATTTACGTTCCCTGCGAGGTGTGCAAGGGGCACCGCTACAATCGGGAGACTCTAGAGGTCCATTACAAGGGCAAAAGCATTTATGACGTGCTGGAGATGACGGTGGAAGAAGGGCTGGAGTTTTTCAGCAGTATTCCCAAGATTGCCCGGAAACTGCAGACCTTGTACGATGTGGGGCTGGGCTATATCCGGATCGGTCAGCCTGCTACTACCTTGTCTGGTGGCGAAGCACAGCGGGTGAAGCTGGCGACCGAGCTGGCCAGACGAGCCACCGGTCGCACGGTTTATATTTTGGACGAGCCCACTACCGGTCTGCACACGGCGGATGTACACCAATTGATCCAAGTGCTGCAGAAGCTGGTGGACGGCGGCAACACAGTGATTGTCATTGAGCACAATTTGGATGTGGTGAAAACCGCGGATTATATTATTGATCTGGGGCCGGAAGGCGGCGACAAGGGTGGTACGGTGGTGGTCTGCGGTACGCCAGAGGAGGTGGCGGCTACACCGGCATCCTACACAGGTCAGTATCTTAAGAAGATGCTGTGATTTGGACAAGAAATAAAAATACCACTGTGTGTTTGTTAACAAAGCGCACAGTGGTATTTTTGCTTTTAGGAGAGCGTTCACAGGGGGCTGCCGCCATTTTTAAGAAGAATATTTACAAATCCTTCATATACTGTTTTTGCGGGTATTGTATGATAAACAGGACAAAAAACGGAAATGATAGTCGGGTGGGGCATGTTTGGATATGTAAGAGTATATCAGCCGGAATTGAAGATGGGCGAATTTGAGCAGTATCGAGGCGTGTATTGCGCCCTGTGCAAGAATCTGGGAAAGCGGTACGGTTTTTTCGCCCGAATGACGCTGAGCTATGATTTTACGTTTTTAGCCGTTTTCCATATGGCTTTGAAAGACGGGTGCGCCGGCTTCCAAATGGGACGGTGTGCCTTTAATCCGTTGAAAAAACGGATGTGCTGTCGGGAAAATCCAGAGATCGCCTATGCTGCGGATGCGGCGACGCTGCTGCTGTATCATAAGCTCCGGGATACTGTGGCGGACAGCGGTTGGTTTAAGGGGCTTGGGGCCAGACTAATGCTGCTGTTTCTCTCTCGGGCGAGAAAAAGAGCAGCTGTGGCCCAGCCGGAGCTGGACCGGATAGTGACCGACTGCATGCAGCGGCAGACGGCCCTGGAAAAGGCGAAAACCGCTTCCATCGACGCGGCGGCGGAGCCGTCCGCCCGGATGCTGGCCGCTATGGCGGCATCTGCCGCTCATGACGAACGGGAACGTCTGGTGCTGGATCGATTCGGCTATTGTCTCGGCCGATGGATTTATCTCATAGATGCGGTGGATGATCTGGAAGATGATCTGAAGGAAGGCAGTTATAATCCCTATGTCCTGTCTCGACAGCTTCTTTCGGGAGATACTGAGGGAGTACGCCGGACCAGAGAATATTCGCTGCTGACGCTGAACGCCTGTCTGGCGGAATGCGTTGCAGCCTACAATCTATTGGATATCCGACGGTTTGACGGCATTCTGCGCAATGTCTTGGAGTGGGGGATGCCCACGATTCAGCGGGATGTAATCGCCGGCAGGAAGAAAAAAAAGAAGGACAAGGGCGAACCGCTGGAATAAATCGCCGTCCGGCTTGCGGCAGCGGCCGCTGCGGACAGAAAGGCACGGTACAAGCATGAACGATCCATATGAGGTATTAGGCATTCAGCCCAGCGCGACGGATGAGGAAGTGAAGAACGCCTATCGCGAATTGGCAAGAAAATATCATCCCGATAATTATGCCAATAATCCGCTGTCCGATCTGGCGCAGGAAAAGATGCAGGAGATCAACGAGGCTTATGACGCGATTGTCCGGATGCGCCGACAGGGCGGGCAGCCGGGGGCTCAGTCCGCCGGACCGGGAAATCGAGCCGCTTCCCGCTATCCGGATATTCGGAATATGGTGAACACTAATCGGATTATGGATGCGGAAACGCTGTTGGACGGCGTTCCTTCGCCGTCGCGGGATGCGGAGTGGTTTTTCCTTAAGGGGAGCGTTTTATATAAAAAAGGCTGGCTGGAAGAGGCGTATTCCCACTTCGCTACTGCTTGCCGGATGGATCCTTCCAACATGGAATACCGCACAGCTTTGAATCAGATGAATATGCAGCGGCAGACCGGCGGTTACCGTACCACCGGCAGGCAGACTGCGGGCGGCTGTACCGCCTGTGATATGTGTCAAGGCCTGATTTGTGCGGATTGTTGCTGTGAATGTATGGGCGGCGACCTGATTCGCTGCTGCTGACGGAGGCGGAGGTTTTGAAACAAAGCGGAAAAGTGGCCCTGGGCGGTATCATGGCGGCGCTGTCCCTGCTGATTATGTTTCTCACTGCCTTTCCTTACATGACCTATGCCTTGCCCGCCATTGCCGGCGCGGTACTGATTCCGGTGGTGATTGAACTAGGAATCAAATGGGCTTGGATGGTATACGCTTGCGTGTCCTTTCTTTCCCTGCTGATCGCGCCTTCCTTGGAAGCCAAGGTGATGTTCATCGCTTTTTTCGGCTATTATCCTATTGTCAAGGCGCTGCTGGAACGCTTGCGCAATCGAGTGCTGGAATGGTTGCTAAAGTATCTGATTTTCAATGTGGCGGTGGTAGGCGCCTATTTCCTTTCCATGCGGTTCTTCGGGCTGGATGAGGAGTCTTTTGTCATCTTTGGGGTGAATTTGCCGCTAGTATTCCTGCTACTGGGCAATGTGGTTTTTCTTATTTATGACTTGGCGCTGCGCAATTTGATCCAGGGATATATTCAAGTGCTGCGGCCGAAACTCAACAGAATATTTAAATAACGCTGTAAAAAAGAGCTGACGCATGTCAGCTCTTTTTTCTACCGGGGGATGCATACGGTTTTACAATAACAGACGCAAATCTTTCTCGATTTTTTCACGAAGCGTTTTGAAAGTATCCCAGGCAGAATGGGTGTATTCGGTGGGGAAATCATTCTGGAAAGCCTTTAAAATCTCACAGGCTATCTGCAGCTGAATTTTAGCTTTACCTGGTTCACCACGCCGGGTATAAATGTCAGCCAGGATTTGAAGCATACTGAGCAGATGCTCCAGCGAAAGAGACTTTTGAATAATAGCGGGACGGTAACGGTTCTCACCATCCAGTATTTGTGCCGCTATCTGGAGTTTGGTAAAGTACAATTCGGGAAGCCTTTCGACAGCGGCTTTGGCGGAAATATAATCACCCATACGGCTGTAAGATTCCGCCATGAGTCGGATGGCATCGTACCTTATATCGTCTGCCTTGGAGATTTCAGCCAGGGCGCGGCATTGTTCCACAGTCTCCTCGTACCGCTGCGCCTCAAACAGGATTTCCGCTAGATTGTTCAACAGAATATCGTTTCCTGGAAATGCTTTCAGCCCGTCTCTAATCAGCTGTTCCGCCTTCGCCAGATTTGGCGGCTGTGCATCCCGCAGCTTCCAGCACTCCTCGCTCAGATGCCGGACCTTTTCTTCCATGGCGTAAAGATTATAATCCAGCAATTCGTCGGTGGAGACACCAAAGAATGCGGCGATAGCGGGGAGCAAAGCCACATCGGGCATGGTGATGCCGTTTTCCCATTTGCTGACCGTTTGATAAGAAAGTTGCAGATGACGTGCCAGAATTTCCTGAGAAATCCCCCTATCGTTGCGCAGCTGACGGATTTTTTTACCTAACTGTATTGATGTTCCCATGATACGACCTCCCTGCATTCTCTTCCTTTACCGCCGGCGTAGAGGGTGATTTCATCATACTGAAAGGCGAGAGAAAATACAATAACGGAGAGGTAGAAAAGAATTCTCTGGACAGGTGAGGTCTACCCGATTTTTCGGCCGATATACATGGCGTGCTCCGAAAAGGAAAGCAGTTCCGGCACTTCCAAAAAGCGTTTCCCAAGCGCAACCCACTGTTGAATTTCTGTCTGATCGCGGCGAAGAATATCCTGCTCATTGGGAGAGAGGATGCCTTCCTGACCAAACAGATGCAGCTTTTCTAACGGAAAACGTTCCATGAAGGGCAGGATATTGTTCTGATGATAAAAATAGGAGGAGGTAAAGGCCGGGCCGCGATAATCCGTCCCTGCCTCAATGCCGTCAAAAAGGATGGCTGTGGCCGGGTTGGCTGCATCCTGCACGATGAGGCCGGCGTTTTTCAGATCGTAGAGCACACCGGCAAATTCCAAAATAAAGGATGCGTAGAGAATTCCGCCGGGTTTCAGCCGTTTCAAGGCATTTTTGACTGCGGTGATCCTGTCAGCCTCTTCCTGCAGATGATACAAGGGACCCATGAGAAATACATGATCAAACGTCTCCAGCTTCAGTTCTTCCAAGGCCAGACAATTTTGCACATGGGCGTCGATTGTCAGCCCTGTCTCAGCGGCCTTTTGACGGGCGAAGGCGATGTTGCCTTCGGACAGATCCACTAAAGTGACGACGCAGCCCTTCCGGGCATAATGGAGGGAATAACGCCCTGGGCCACCGCCGATATCCAGAATCCGATCTCCCGGCCGAATATAGCGATCCATCATATAGGTAGTAAAAAGAAATTCAAAAGGGTGACGATCCAACCGATCCCACTCTTCGCGGGCATTCTCATCATAATACGATTTTACTTGGGCAATGGATTTCGCTGCTGTGTCCATATGTTCCTCCTTCATGCCGTTTTAGCTAGTTTATCACAAAATCAAACGCTTGTCCAAACATGAGGGCACAGCTGCATACCACAGAGCGGCGCGTAGCCTTCCTTACAGATATTCATTTTGCAGCCAATAAACTTTTTCCTTGCAATTTATGTCAATAGGAATTAAAATATTGGGAGAACCGCCGGATGGATACTGTTGATCCATGATGCGGAAGAAAGGGCAGATAATCCATGAATGTGAATCTGATCGCCCATATTACCGAACGGATGGCGGGTTTTTCCAAGGGGCAAAAACGCATCGCCCGCTATATTTTGGAGCATTATGATACCGCTGCCTTTATGACGGCCTACCGTTTGGGCGAAACGGTGGGAGTCAGCGAATCCACTGTGGTTCGCTTTGCGGCGGAGTTGGGATTTGAAGGATATCCCCAGCTGCAGAAAACCATGCAGGAGCTGATCCGCAGCAAACTTACTACCCTGCAGCGTATCGAAGTGACCCGGGCGCGGATGGAGGACGGCGAGGTGCTGGACAATATTCTGGCCTGTGATATCGCCAATATCCGCCAAACCCTGGAAGAGCTGCCGCGGGAGACTTTCTACGAGGCTGTGGACGCCATGGTGAGGGCGAAAGAATTGTATATCTTCGCCGCGGGAAGCTGCCGGGCGTTGGCCAGTTTTCTGGCCCATTATCTGCGGCTGCTGTTGGGAAACGTTCATCTGATTTCCGCTACCAGCGAATCGGAGATTCTGGAAGAGATGCTGCATATCGGCCAGGAGGACGCCATTGTGGGCATCAGCTTTCCGCGTTATTCCAGCCGGGCGGTAAAAACGCTGCATTTTGCCCATTCCCGGGGAGCCAAGGTCATCGCCATCACCGACAGTCCGCTGTCGCCCATCGCGCCGTTTGCGTCATCGTTGCTGCTGGCCCACAGCGATATGGCCACAGTGGTGGATTCCCTGGTGGCGCCGTTGAGCATTATCAATGCCCTGATTGTGGCGGTATCCCTGAAAACGGTGGAGCAGAATCGGCCAATGCTCACCGAGCTGGAAGAGCTATGGCAGAAATATCAGGTTTATCAGCCCTTTGCCGATCCGGCAGAGGAATAGACGGACAGGCTTACGAAAGGAGCGGCGGCATGGCGGAAGATGGCAGGCATTGTATTATCATCGGTGGAGGAGCCGCGGGGTTGACAGCGGCCGGCGTCGCAGGACGCCGGGGACTGCCGGTGACGGTGGTGGAGCGCAATCCCCGCATGGCCCGCAAGGTGATGATCACCGGCAAGGGCCGCTGTAATGTGACCAATGCCTGTACGGTGGAGGAATTCATCGCCCATGTGCCGGAGAACGGCCGCTTTTTGTACAGCGCGCTGAATGCCTTTTCTCCGCAGGATACTATGGATATGCTGAAGGAGATGGAGGTTCCGCTGAAAGTTGAGCGGGGCAACCGGGTGTTCCCCTGTTCCGATAAAGCGGTGGACGTGGTGGATGGTCTGGTCCGCTTTGCCAAGACCGGCGGATGCCGCTTCCGGCAGGGCCGGGCGATTCGGCTGTTGTTGGAGGATGGGGTTTGCTGCGGCGTGGAACTGGAAAATGGCGAACGGTTGGAGGCTTATGCCGTGGTGGTCTGCACCGGCGGCTTATCCTATCCGCTGACCGGTTCCACTGGCGATGGGTATGAACTGGCGCGGCAGGCCGGACATACCGTGACGACCCTGCGGCCCTCCTTGATCCCGCTGATATCCGGCGACCAATGGTGCCGGGAAATGCAGGGCTTATCCCTGCGCAACTGCGCGCTGAAGGTGATTGATACCCGGACAGATAAATGTATTTATGAAGATTTCGGGGAGATGCTTTTCACCCATTTCGGTGTGTCCGGCCCGCTGATCCTCAGCGCCAGCGCTCATATGCGGCAGATGGAGTCGGACCGCTACCGCCTATCCATTGATCTCAAGCCTGCGCTGGATCCCGAACAGCTGGACAAACGGCTGCAGCGGGATCTGGAAGAGAACAGGAACAGTGACTTCGCCAATTCTCTGGGGGCTCTGCTGCCTAGGAAGATGATCCCCAGCGCAGTGGCTCTTTCCGGGATACCCGGGGATAAGAAGTCCCACTCGGTCACCCGGGAGGAACGGCGGAGACTGGCGGCCCTGCTGAAAGCGTTCCCTGTGACCATTTCCGGTTTTCGTCCGATTGAAGAGGCGGTGATTACTTCCGGCGGCGTGTCGGTGAAGGAGATTCAGGCCAAGACCATGGAATCCAAGCTGATAAGCGGTTTATACTTTGCCGGCGAGGTGTTGGATGTGGACGCCTATACCGGCGGATTCAATCTGCAGATTGCCTTTTCCACTGGCGCCGCCGCCGGGCGGGCGCTGTAAAAATGATCCCAAGAGGTGTGAGAAGAATTGGATAAACAACACTTAGCCATTGCCATTGACGGGCCTTCCGGTGCGGGGAAAAGTACCATTGCCCGGCTGTTGGCAGCTGATCTTCGTTTTATTTATGTGGACACGGGCGCTTTGTATCGCGCGGTGGGTTACACCATGCTCCAGAAGGGTATTGATCCCGCGGATGCAGCGGCGGTGGAGGAAAGGCTGCCGGAGCTGCAGGTAGAACTGCGGTATGTGGACGGCGTGCAGCGGGTTTTTGTGAATGATGAGGATGTCAGCGATTGTATCCGCACCCCTGAAGTGTCCATGGCGGCCTCTGCCGTTTCCGCGCTGCCGGCGGTCAGGCAGTTCTTACTGCAGCTGCAGCGGGATTTAGCCGCGTCGTCCAATGTGATTATGGATGGACGGGATATCGGCACAGTGGTGCTGCCGGATGCGGGGCTGAAGATATTTCTGACGGCTTCCCCGGAGGAGAGGGCCCGCCGCCGGTATCTGGAGCTGCAGGAAAAAGGGGTGGATACCACCCTGGAGGCGGTGCTGGAGGATATGCGCCAGCGGGATCATAACGATTCCAACAGAGCCGCGGCACCGCTGAAGGCGGCAGAGGATGCGGTGATGGTAGATACTACCGGCTGCTCCTTGGAGGAAGCTGTGGAACGGATGAAAAAGCTGGCGAAGGAGAGAATCCGAAAATGAGATTGGGACGTTTTCTGCTGTGGTTCTTTAAGCCGCTGTTTTGTTTGATCTTTCCTTATAAAGCCATCGGGAAGGAAAATATCCCGCCTTTTTCCCCAGACGACCGGCTGATTATTTGTGCTAACCATATTTCAGACATCGATCCCGTGTATCTGGAAATGTGTCAGAAAAGGCATGTCTATTTTATGGCTAAAGCGGAGTTGTTTTCCAAAAAGATCGGCGCTTGGTTTTTCGGCAAGCAGCTGGGCGCTTTTCCCGTCAAGCGGGGCGCGGGGGATACTGGCGCCATTGACACAGCCAAGGAAATCGTTAATTCCGGCAAGCTGCTGGGGATATTTCCCGAAGGCACCCGCTCTCGTGATGGGCAGCTAGGCCGGGCAAAATCCGGCGCCGCGCTGATTGCCGCTCAGACGGGGGCCGCGGTGATTCCGGTGGCCATCAAGGCCAAGGACCAGAAAATCCGCCCCTTTCACAAGGCATTTATTTTGATCGGCCCGCCGCTGACGCTGGAAGAGCTGCATCTGGATAATCCGGAGCATCCGGACCTCCGTTACGCTTCCCGAAAGCTGATGGAGGTTATCGGAGAGATGCTGGAACGTTCGGTGACAAGATGAAAGGAGACTGCTGATGGAGATACGGCTGGCGAAAACCGCAGGCTTCTGTTTCGGCGTCAGCAAAGCGGTGGATCGGGTCTATCAGCTGCTGGCCCAAGGGCGGCAGGTGTGCACGCTTGGACCGATTATCCATAATCCTCAGCTGGTGGCGGAGCTGGAAATCAAAGGCGTTTACGCGGTAACCTCCCCGGAAGAGGTGCCGGCTGGCGCCGTGCTGGTGATTCGCTCCCATGGAGTTCCGCCGGACACTTTGCGGCGTTTTGAGGAGCGGCAGGTGGAGATCTGCGATGCAACTTGCCCTTTTGTGGCAAAGATTCACCGAATTGTGGAACGGGAATCTCAAAAAGGGGCGACGGTGCTGATCGCCGGGGATGAGGGACACCCGGAAGTGGTGGGAATACGGGGGTTTAGTCATACACCATCCTATGTTTTTTCATCGTTGGAAGAACTGGAAAAATTGCTGCGCAGCGGGGTTATTCCGGTCGAAAATCCGGTTATTATGGTTTCCCAAACGACTTTTAACCGTTTTGCGTGGGAAAAGTGCGTAAAATTCGCAAAAACCCTCTATACAAATCTTTTTGTTTTTGATACAATATGTAATGCTACCGCCGAGCGTCAAAGTGAAGCTGTGGCGCTGTCGCAGGTATGCGATGGTATGGTGATTGTCGGTGGGCGTCAGAGTTCCAACACGGCTAAGCTGCGGGATGTGTGCGCAGCCCATTGTCCGACGGTTCTGGTGGAAACGGCGGACGAGCTGTCCCGGGATTTGTTCACAGGGATGGGGACGGTTGGAATCACTGCAGGAGCATCGACTCCCGCCGGAATTATAAAGGAGGTACTTTCAACCATGTCGGAAATTGTCAACAACAGCGAAGTTATCGAGCCTGAGGTCCAGGCGGAAGAGGTTCCGGCCGCGGCCGAAGCGCCGGCGGAGCCTGCCAAGTCCTTTGAGGAAATGAGCTTTGAGGAGGCGCTGGAGGCTTCTCTGCCGAG
>ENA-UOJE01001139-UOJE01001139.1-human-gut-metagenome-genome-assembly--contig:-C23-NODE-1139-length-25122-cov-11.667930_pt1 | contig 25122 bp, 20 predicted proteins | sample MGYA00242341_ERZ723888 | MGnify/ENA metagenome assembly ERZ723888 | reverse complement strand
TTTGCACAGTTAGATGATGTGATTATGAATACTTGTGGGACTCTCGTTGGATTTTTGATAGGATGCTTGTTACTTCGTATAACCACAAGGAAAAAATAAATTTCAGCTTGCCGAATGGATTCACAAGCGGGGCAAATCACTGCATTGCTGCGTGATTTACCCCGCTTTTTCCGTTTTGCCAACAGCCCAGCCAGATGGCCGGGCTGTATTTGCGTTCTTATTCAGAGTCCACCATTTCCTGACGCAGCTCGCTGCGGCGCACCAGGAAGCGGCGAATGGCGAACAGCCCCGCGATGCAGGCGATGCAGGCCACGTTGCTCCAGGGGTCGTCGTGGCTCAGGATTACGTGGCGGGTAATGGCCACGGTCAGCACCTCCAGAATGTTGGCGGGGGTGGTGTCGATCAGCATCCGCACGAATTCCAGTCCCACCACGATGGACAGCAGGTTATGGAGCATGTGGCTGACGTCGGCAAAATATGCCGTCCCTTCCGTGACCATGTTCACTACCTCAATGCCCAGCGCGCCCACCAGCGCAATGAGGGTGATCCCGGCAATGATCCACTCCATGATCTTCAGCGCCCAGCGGAAAAACTGTTCGGTCTTCCGGTCACGCTTGGCTAATTTGTCGATCTTTTCCTGCACATTGGGGTCGTCAGAATGGGTTGTCTGGAGCATGGCAATACCTCCCGGCGATGTTGTATTGCCATTATACACGATTTTCCTCTGAAATGGAAGCCCTTTCTTTACCAGAACTTATATACTTTACTTCCGGTAGTGCTTCTGCATCTCCGCTCTTGCCGCTTCCACTTCCTCGTGAAGCTCCCGTGCGGACATCCGCAGAACGCCGCTTCCGAAGGAGGACAGCTGCACCAGTCCGTCGGAGGACGCCACCCGCACGGCGTAGTCCCGGCCGATCTCGTGGGCAAGCGCTTCAATGTAAGCATCGGCGGTCTGGCCCTCTTTGGTGTAGACCACCTGAATGTTGTGGAACTGGCTCTTTTCGCCGGGGTTGCCCTTCTGCTTGTAGCCGTCGAATACCACCACCAGACGGCACTTGGTGAAGCCCGCGTAACTGGAAAGCCGGTCACACAGCTGGCGGCGGGCGGCGTCCAGATCATCCTTGGCCTGCGCCGCCAAGTCCTCCCACGCGAAGATCACGTTGTAGCCGTCTACGATGATATATTTCTGCCGGGGCGTGCGGATGGCGACATCGTCAGCCGCGGGACGGTTGGAAATGCCGTAGACGGGGCGGCGGATGGGGCCGAACTCCCGCTCCATGATCTTTTCCAGCTCTTTATCGTCCAGCCGGACGTTGCGGGTGATGATTTCGGGAGCTTTTTCCTCTTTCAGACCGCTTTCCAAGTGCATGTAGTCCTTCACCTGATTCCACTTGACGGTGAAGCCCGCCCCGTGGGCGCAGAAGACGGAGTCCGGGGTGTTGGCCAGATCGGCCTCCGGGTCGTAGCCGGTTTCCGCGACGACGGCGTCGGTATTGTGGCAGGGGGCGTAGCCGTGGAGGGTCAGCTGCATCCGTCCCAGCCCCTGCGTATAGGCCGCCAGCGTGTCGGCGTAGTCCCTGATCTCCGACGCAGGGACAAGCCCCTTCAGCGTGGACAGCGCCCCGGCGGCCTCCGGCGCGTCGAATTCGCCGCCCATGGCGCGGATGTCCGTGATGGCGCGGCCGATCTGCTCCGTGGGCATGGTCAGGCAGAATTCATACCATGGCTCCAGCAGGACGGATTTCGCCTGCATCAGTCCCTGACGGACGGCTCGGTAGGTCGCCTGACGGAAATCCCCGCCTTCGGTGTGCTTTAAGTGCGCCTTGCCCACCAACAGCGTGATCTTCATATCCGTAATCGGCCCGCCCACGAGGACGCCCCGGTGGACTTTTTCTTCCAGATGGGTCAGGATGAGCCGTTGATAATTGACATCCAGCACGTCCGTGGGACATACGGTGTCGAACACCAGACCGCTGCCGGCGGGCAGCGGCTCCAGCAGCAGATGCACCTCGGCATAGTGGCGCAGCGGCTCAAAATGCCCGACGCCCTCCACCGTGTTTTCGATGGTTTCCTTGTAGAAAATCCGCTGATCGCTGAGAGTCACGTCCAGAGCGAAGCGCTGCTGCACCAGACTGCGGAAAACCTCCTGCTGCACCCGCCCCATCATCTGCACGTGGATCTGTCCGCTTTCCCAGAGCAGACGCAGCTGGGGTTCTTCTTCCTCCAGCTGCCGTAGCTTGGGCAGAACCTGCGCCGGATCAGCGCTTCCGGGCAGATTCACCCGGTAGGTCATGACCGGCTCCAGCACGTAGGGCTGCCCCGCCGGTTCCGCTCCCAGAGACTGTCCCGCATAGGTTTCGGAAAGCCCCGTCACCGCAGCCAGCTGCCCGGCGGCAACTTCCTCCGGGGCGGTAAATTTGTCGGCGGAGTACCGCCGCAGCTGCACGACTTTCTCTTCCCGCGGCTCGTTCTTCTGATTTACATAACGCAGAGCGGAACGAACTTTCAGACTGCCGCCTGTGACCTTCAGCCATGTCAGGCGGTTCCCCTGAGGGTCGCGGGAGATTTTATAGACTTTTGCGGCGAATTCGCCGGGATAGGCCGTTTCCGGGGCGTATTTGTCCAGAATATCCAGCAGCGTCCCCACGCCGTCCAGTTTCAGCCCGGAACCGAAGCAGCATGGGAACAGCTTCCGTCCGGCGATCAGCGCCCGGAGATTCCCTGCCGTAACGCCGCCGGTTTCCAGATAGTTTTCCAGCAGCGCCTCGTCGCACATGGCGGCGTTTTCCGCGATCTCCTCCGGGGACGCGGTGAAATCCACACAGGCGGGGCTGAGCTGCTGCCGCAGTTCGGCCAACAGTTTCGCCTTCCCCATTCCGGGCAGGTCCATCTTGTTGAGAAACAAAAACGTCGGTACCTGATAGCGTTCCAGCAGCCGCCAGAGGGTCAGGGTGTGGGCCTGCACGCCGTCGGTGCCGCTGATAACCAGCACGGCGCAGTCCAGCACCGGCATGATGCGCTCGGCCTCGGCGGAAAAGTCCACATGGCCGGGGGTGTCCACCAGCGTGACGGCGCGGTGCTCCGTTTCCAGCAGCGCCTGTTTGGAAAAAATGGTGATGCCTCTTGCCCGTTCCAGCGCGTGGGTATCCAGAAACGCGTCCTGATGATCGACCCGCCCCAGGGTGCGCCGCGCCCCGGCTTCATAGAGCATCGCCTCGCTGAGCGTGGTCTTCCCCGCGTCCACATGGGCCAGCAATCCGGCGCACAGGGGCTTCTTTATATTGTTCGGCTGTTCTGCGGCCATAGGAAAACCTCCCTTTGGGTCAATACTGCCCGTATTGTACCACAAAGGGAGGCAATCGTCGAGAGATTTCTTTTGCCTTACGTGATATCGAGGTCAACCGTGACCTGATAGTAATCGCAGGCGTGGGCGGTGTAGTTTTTGACGTTTTCCTTGGAGATCATGTTCATTTGCAGGAAGGAGCAGAAGACGTAGGCGTTGTCGTCCAGAATCATCTGCTGAAGTGTCACCGCCATCTCGCCCCGCTTGGCGGGGTCGAATTCCCGGGACAGCTGCTCGATCAGCGCCGTGACCTCCGGTTTGTCATAAGCGCCAAAATTGTAGCTCATGCCGGGAACGCAGGAGGTGGTGAAGAAATACTGGGGGTCGCCGGAGGGAGCTGTTACCAGCGCGGAAGCGTAAATATCCCAGCTGCCCATGTCCGCCAGAAACTCCCGGCGGTTTGCGGTGCAGTTGATGTCCACGTCAATGCCGATCTCTTTGAGGGACGCCTGGGCGGACTCGGCCAGCAGGGGCAGCTCCTGACGGGAGGGGTAGGTCAGCCAGCGGACGGTCAGCTTCACGCCGTCCTTTTCCCGGATGCCGTCGCCGTCGGAATCCACCCAGCCCGCTTCCTCCAGAACCGCCTTCGCACCCTCGGGGTCGTAGGCTTCCGCCGTGACATACTCACCGCCAAAGGTGGAGAAGCCGTCGGGGAACGCACCGTTGGCCGCGACGCCGTGGCCGTCCAAGAGGGTCTTCACGAAGCCCTCCTTGTTGATGCCCATGGCGATGGCCCTGCGGACGGCGGCGTCCTGAATAATGGGACTGGTCATGTTCATGGAGCCGAAGAAGGCGCGGGAGGTCTGGATGGCGGAGAACTGATAACCGCCGTTTTCAAAATTGGGGTAAGCCTCATAGGCCATGCCGTAGGCGGCGTCGATGTCCCCGGCCTGTAGGGCGGCGGAGAGGGTGTCGCCGTTACTAAGGGTGCGGATGGTCAGCTCGTCCAGTTTGGGCGTGCCGTTCCAATACTTCGTATTGGGGGTCAGGGTCAGGTGGTCGTCCGTGACCAGCTCCTTCACAACGTAGGGGCCGGTACCGGCGACAATGCCGTTTTCAAAATCGGACGCGTCCACATCGATGATGCAGCCGTAGGGGTCGCCCAGATAGTTCATCAGGGCGGGATTGGGTTCGCTGGTGGTGACGGTCAATACCTGACCGTCGGCGGCCACGTCCGCGATTTTCGTGTCGCTGGGGGCGCGGTCGTGATTTTCCAGCAGGTGATTCAGGCACTGCTTTACGGCTTCGCCGTCCATGTCCCGGCCGGAGGAGAATTTCACGCCATCCCGGAGGGTGATCGTCCAGACGCAGCCGCCGTCGTTTGTCCAGTCGGTGGCCAGCCAGGGTTCCAGCTCCATGGCGTCGGTGTAATGCACCAGCGTTTCTCCGATGCCGTAGCGGATGCAGGCCCAGCCGTTGTAGGTGCGGTGGGGGTCAACGGTTTCTTCCCAATTTTCGGAGTTGAAGGTGGTGTCGCCGATGACCATGGTTTTTTTGGCTGCCGCGCCGCCCTCGGAGGCTTTGCCGCCGCAGCCGGTCAGCAGAGCAGCTGCCAGACAGGCGGTCAGCAGGAGAGAAATGATCTTTCTCATGATGGATTCCTTTCGTAGTCGATATTTATGTCCTGCCGGACGTCACGGCATAACATCATGATAATACGCTGTCGATCAAGCGCTTGGTATAATCGTTTTTGGGATTCCGGATGACCTCATCCGGGGTGCCTTCCTCCACGATCTCGCCATGGTACATCACCAGTACCCGGTCGCAGAACTGCTGCACCAGAGAAATGTCGTGGGAGATAAAGAGAATGGAGAGGCCGCGCCCCTGTCGGGTTCTCAGGGTGTTCAGCAGCTCCAGAATTTCCTTCTGCACCGTCACATCCAGCGCGGAGGTGATCTCGTCGCAGATCAGGAGCCGGGGCGCGATGGCCAACGCCCGGGCGATCGCCGCCCGCTGGCACTGTCCGCCGCTGACCTGATGAGGGTAGCGGCCGGCATACTCCGGTGGCAGGCCGCAGTCTTTCAGAAGGGCTTCCACTTTTTCCCGGGTCTCCTTTTTGGAAAGACCAGCGTTGCGCAGGCTTTCGCCGATACCGTCGCCTAAAGTGCGGCGGGGGTCAAAGGAGTCCGCCGGGGTCTGGAAAACCATCTGCATGGTTTTGTAAACCGCCCGCAGCGGCTTGCCTTTCAGGTGGGTGATGTCCTCGCCGTCCAGAAAGATGGAGCCGGAGGTCACGTCCACCAGCCGGGCGATCATGTTGACGGCGGTGGTTTTGCCGCTGCCGCTTTCCCCGATGATGGCGAGACACTCGCCGGGGAACAGGTCAAAGCTGATATTTTTCACGGCGGTAAAGTCCGCCTGCCCCTGCCGGGAGAAGGTTTTGGTCAGGCCGCTGACTTTCAGGATTGGTTCCATGTCTTCACCTCCGGAGCCGGGGCACGGCCGCAAGGAGTGCTCTGGTATAGTCTGCCTGAGGATTTGCCAGAACATCCCCGGTTTTTCCGTATTCCACGGTCTTGCCGTCCTTCAGCACCAGCACGTTGTCGGCCATGGCGCCGATGACGCCCAGATTGTGGGCAACGAGGACGATGGCGGTGCCGAAGGTGTCCCGCACCATCCGCATTTCCTCCACCACCTGCTTCTGCAGGGTCACGTCCAGCGCGGAGGTCGGCTCGTCCGCAAGCAGAACGCCGGGGCTTAACAGCATGGCGGCGGCAATGCCCACCCGCTGCTGCATCCCGCCGGAAAGCTCGAAGGGGTAGCTTGTGAGAATCCGTTTTCCATCCTCGAAGCCCAGCTTGGCCAGCATTTCCAGCGCGCGTTCTTCAAACAGTGCCTTGGAAATTCTGCCATGCTCCCGCATGGCCTCATACAGCTGCGCCCCCACCGTGCGGATGGGGCAGAAAGCGCTGCCCGCACTCTGGAAGATATAGCCCAGCTCCGGGCCGCAGAGCTTGCGTAATTCCTTTTGGGGAAGCGCGGTGAGGTCACGTCCCTTGTACCGGATGCTCCCCCCGGTGACGCGGCCTTCACTGCCAAGCAGACCCATAGCCGCTTTGATCAGGGTGGATTTGCCGCTGCCGCTTTCCCCCACAATGCCTAAGATTTCGCCGGAGGACAGGGAAAAACTCACATCCTCCACGGCAGGCTGCCCCAGATAGGCGATGTCCACATGCTCGTATCTCAGTAAGGTTTCCATGTTCTACCTCCGGCTTTTGGGGTCTGCGTAGTCCCGGATGGTGTCGCCCAGAAGGTTGAAGATCATCACCGAAATGAAAATGGCAATGCCGGGGCTGAAGGTGATCCACGGGGAGGTGGTCATGAGACTTCTGGTGTCGCTCATCATGCTGCCCCATTCGGGGATCGGCGGCTTCGCACCCAGCCCCAGAAAACTCAGCGCCGCCAGCTCCATCATCATAGTCCCGATGTCCAGCATGGCCGTGACCAGAACGGGGCCGATGATGTTGGGCAGGATGTGCTTGAGGATGATTTTCGCCGCGCTGCTGCCGGACAGCCGGACGGCCTTCATCCACTGGGTTTCTTTTTGCGCCAATGTCTGGCTTCGGGCGATCCGGGCGTATTTCGGCCACGAGATCGCCGCCAGTGCGATAATGGCGTTTTGCAGTCCGCCCCCCAGCACCCCCGCCACCGCGAGGGCGAACACCAGACCGGGGAACGCCAGAAACACGTCGGAAACGCGCATCAGCACCGTATCGGTCAGGCCGCCGACCCAGCCGCAGGTCACGCCCACCGCCGTGCCGACGGTCGTGATGATGGCTACCAGCAAAAGCGTGGAAAAAATACTCGCCCGGCTTCCGGCAATGACCCGGGACAGCATATCCCGTCCGTACCGGTCTGTCCCCAGAGGGTGGGCTTTGGTAGGCGCCTGCTTGGCGATGTCCAGATTCTGGAGGTACGGGTCATAAGGCGTCAGGTACTCCGAAAAGAAGGAGCAAACAATCAGGGCGATTGCCAGGACGGAAAAAAGAATCAGGCGGGCTTTCACCGTGTTTCGCCTGACTGTGCCTATGGAGGTTTTTACGGTCTTCATCCCGCCTGCACCCCCAGTCGGATTCTCGGGTCGAGGACGTGGTAGAGAATGTCTGTGACCAGATTCACCATCACGTAAATGATCGCCATCCAGACCACATAAGCCTGAATGATGGGGTAGTCCCGCATGGTGATGGCGTCCACCGCCAGCTTCCCCACGCCGTCCCACATGAAGATGCTTTCAATAATGGCCGTGCCGCCGAGCAAACTGCCGATGGACAGCGCCAGCAGGGTCAGAATGGTGAGCATGGCGGATTTCAGCACGCTTTTCCACAGAATCACCCGTCCGCGCACGCCTCTTGCCGCCGCGCCCAGGACGTAGTCCTTGTTCAGCTCCTCCAGCACCGCGGCTCTGACCTGCCGCATGTACTTGGCGGACATGGCAATGGCCAGAGTCAGGGTGGGGAGAATAGCGCCCTGCACCGTAGTCCCGCCGGAAATCACGGGCAGCAGCTTCCATTTTATGGAAAACAGCTGCATCAGCAGCAGCGCCACAAAAAAGTTCGGCAGACTGTTGCCGATGAAGCTGAAAAACCGCAGAACATAGTCTGTAAATTTATCGTGCTTCACCGCCGCCCAGATGCCCAGCGGAATGGAAATGATCACGGTCGCCCCGATGGAGAGCGCCGTCAGCAGCAGCGTCGCCGGGAGCTTGGACACAAACGTCCCGAACACGTCCTTCCCGGAAACGTAGCTGACGCCCATATTGCCGGTCAGCAGCCCTCTCAGCCATGCGCCATATTGCGTCAGAAAGGGCTGGTCAAGCCCCAGCTCCGCCCGTTTGGCGTCGATGATCTCCTGCGCCACCGCGCCCTTGTCGCCGTACAGCTCGATAATGGCGTCGCTGCCTGCGGCGCGCATCATGGCAAAGGACAGAAAGGTAATGCCCAGCAGCACCGGGATCAGCTGCAAAAAGCGCTTGCCTATATATTTGTTCAAAATGGATATCCCCTTTAGGAAGCCGGTGCTTCCTCAGCTTTCCAGCAGTCCCGCTTTCCGCCCCTCGATGAGGAACATGGGCGTGGAGGCGTTGTTGATGCGCTCCTCCTTCGTCCAGACCCGCTGCCAGATGTTCTCGTCGGCGCTCGCCTGAATGCCAAAGCGGCTCAGGACACGCAGATCCCACTGGGGACGGTGCTGCCGGGACAGGGGGGTCTTCCGGGCAATGGCCTCCATGGCGTCCACGTCCGTTCCGGCGTTCTCGTCCCGCACGTCGGAGACGGCCAGATTCTCCCGGTCCCGCTTGTGACCCAGCTCCGCTTCCTCGTCCCACAGGTACCGGTACCAGTTGGCGTCGAAGTTCAGCAGCAGCCCGCCGGGAGCCAAGACCCGTGTCCAGTGGCTGTAGGCCTTCTCCGGGTCGTGGAGATTCCATGTCACGTTCCGGGTGACCAGCACGTCAAAGCTGTAATCCGCGAACATCAGTTCTTCGGCGTTCATCTGGTGGAAGTCGATCTTGTCCGCGAGAGCGCCCGCGTTGCGCCGGGCTTCCTCCAGCATGGAGGCGGTATAATCCACGGCGGTCACCTGATAGCCCATTCTCGCCAGAATGATGGCGAAGAAGCCCGGGCCGGTGCCCACGTCCAGCACCCGGATGGAGCCGGGCTTCCGTCCCGGAAAACGGGCGGCGATCCGTTCCTGAATGGTGCGTCCCCAGACGCGCTTCTGGTCAGTTGCCAGTTCCTCCTGATTTACACCGGAGTAGCCGGGGGCGCGGTGCGTCCAGTAGTGGATATTTTCTTCCTCATAAGTAGCAAACCGGTTCATATGGAATCCTCCTGTACCCGGCCAACTGTCAGGACAGCGGCGGGAATTTTGGGAACTTGTATATTTGTATGGACATATACTAGCACACGAAAAAGGTCGGCGGAAGCCCCCCTGGGGGTTGCAAATCGATAAAAATTTATGGAAAAACTGCAAAACAACGCCGCGCAGGCTTTTCAGCCCCGCGGCGTCCGGAATCATATTTATTTCTGCGCAAACACGCCGAACATGGGCGCGTGGATAAGGTCAGCCGCCCCCAGCACCCGCCGGCCTACCGTCAAGTCCGTCCGGCAGTGGGAAAACCCGACCTTTTTCAGCACGGCTTCGTCCCACGCGGGCCGCTTCTGTCCCACGTCCAGCGCCAGGGTGATGGCGTTGTTTTCCTCCACCAGCGCTTCCGTCATGCCCACATGGCCGTAGGGGCTGTCCGGCGCTACGGAGCAGTTCTGGGTGCTTTCGCTGCGCACGTTCGCCGCGTAGTCCGCGTCGAAATTCAGGAGCAGCCCGCCCGGTTTCAGCACCCGGTGCCACTCGGCGTAGGCTTTCTCCGGTTCCGGCAGCGTCCACGTCAGATTCCGGCTGAGCACGACATCGAAGGTGCCGTCCGGGAAATCCAGCTGCTGGGCATCCATATGCCGGAAGGCAATGTCCAGCCCAAGGCCCGCCGCCATGGCGGCGGCTTCCTCCAGCATGGCGGGGGTCAGGTCGATGCCCGTCACCTTATGTCCCAGCTGTGCCATGAGGATGGCAAAAAATCCGGTGCCGGTGCCCACGTCCAGAATGTTCAGCGGCGAACCCTGCGGCAGCCGCGCTTCCAGTTCTTCCTGCCAGCGCCGCCCCATGATGCTCCCCAATTCGTTTTTCCGCACGGCTCCAAAGTCATGAGACCGTATCGTCCAGTAGCGTACAACCCTATCTTCAATGGCGCAGTTTTCCATGATGTTCTCTCCCAGGTCGGTTTTCCGATATTGTATCCCCCTTTCGACGATTTGAGAAGCCCCCCGGGGGGATATCGGGCGTTCGTTTTTCTCCCCGGCAGTGCAGTTCCGGCGGTGATTTTGAAATTTATCATTTATTCCAAAAAATAAGGGTTGATTTTTTCCCCGTTTGTGTGTATCATATAAAAATTCAACAGGAGCGGTCTGCGGCGCGCTTTGTCTTCCTGCGGCTGAACCTCTCCATACCAACTATATTGAAAGGAGCGTTGTCCTTTGCTGACCCCATTTTACGAAAAGCTGCATATTACGGATACCGTCTCCGTGATTATCGTTTCCATCGCGCTCATGCTGATCTGCGGCTTCGCGGCTACCCGTGTCACCAAGCGGATGCGGCTGCCCAATGTCACGGCGTACATCGTGGCGGGCATCCTCATCGGCCCCTACTGCCTGAATCTGGTGCCGGGAAACGTGATCGGCGGTATGGATTTCATCGCCGATATCGCGCTTGCCTTTATCGCCTTCAGCACCGGCGAATTCTTCAAATTCGACACGCTGAAAAAAAGCGGCGGGAAGGTCATGGTCATCACGGTTTTTGAGGCGATCCTCGCCTCGGTGCTGGTGTTTATCATCACCTTTTTCGTGCTGGGACTGGAGCTGAATTTCTCCATCGTCCTTGCCGCCCTGGCTTCGGCTACCGCACCGGCCTCCACCGTTATGACCATCCGCCAGACCCACGCCAAGGGCGACTTTGTGGACACCCTGTTGCAGGTGGTGGCGCTGGACGATGTGGTTGGACTGGTGGCCTACAGCATCGCCATTTCCGTAGCGCTGGCTTCGGCCACCGGTGCGTTCCATGCCGGCGCCGTGCTGAAGCCGTTGGCCATCAACGCGCTGGTGCTTCTGCTGGGCGGGGGCTTCGGCTTCTTCCTGAAGCTGCTGCTCCACAAGCGCTCCACGGATAACCGGCTCATCGTCTCCATCGCCCTGCTGTTCGCCTTCTGCGGCATCTGCGCCATGCTGGACGTTTCCCCGCTGCTGGGGTGCATGTCCATGGGCATGGTCTACATAAACCTCACCGACGACAAGCGGCTGTTCCAGCAGCTCAACTATTTCAGCCCCCCTATTCTGCTGCTGTTCTTCGTGCGTTCCGGGCTGAACTTTGATTTGGATGCGCTGGTTGACAACTCCGAGAGCATCGGCACAACGCCGCTGGTAGTGGTCGGTATCCTCTATTTTCTGGTGCGTATCATGGGCAAGTATGCCGGTGCGTTCCTCGGCTGCCTTGTGACGAAGAAGGACAAAAAGGTTCGCAATTTTCTGGGGCTTGCCCTGATTCCCCAGGCGGGCGTGGCCATCGGTCTGGCGGCCACCGGCGCGCGGACGCTGGGCGGCGAGGTGGGCAACGCGCTGGAGACCATCATTCTGGCATCCAGCGTGCTTTACGAACTGATCGGCCCCGCCTGCGCCAAGCTGTCGCTGTACCTGTCCGGCTCCTACTCCAACAAGCTGGAAGACCTTGCGCCCATTCCGGCTACGGAGCCGGGGCAGCCGCCAAAGTCCGAGGTGGAGCTGCTGATTGAGCGGATTCAGGCCATTCAGCAGGAGCTGCCCAAGCACAACAACCCCTATTACGAGGACGAACAGGCATTCACCGAAGCCGCGGCGGAGCATTCCGCCCAGATGGAGGCGTTCTTCGGGACGCCGGGGAAAGCCAACACCGCCATGCCGGGGGGAAAACGGAAATGAAGGAACTACTGTCCATAGAGGATCCCATTGCGGGTCTGCTTGGTGCCTGGAGCGCGGGTCTGAATCTCGGCTCGGCACTCCTGCGCATCGCGCTGATCGTGGCGCTGGCGGCCTCCATCGGCTGTGAGCGCTCCAGCAAGCGGCACAGCGCCGGTCTGCGCACCTTCGTGCTTGCGGCCTTCTCCGCCACGGTGTCCATGCTGCTGGATCAATACGTATACGTGCTTCTGGGCTGCAAGCTGCCGCTGCTGTCGGCGGCAACGCTGCTGGCCGTCACCTCCGTCAGCGCCAATTCCATTCTCTATTCCTCCCGGGGGCAGATCAAGGGACTGACCACCTCGGCGGGACTGGTGAGCTGCTGCATTCTGGGCTTCGCCACCGGCGCGGGGCTGTATGCCCTGACGCTGATCGTGTACGTTTTCCTGCTGTGCATCCTTGCGGGCTTCCCTGCCTTTGAAGCGTACCTGAAAAACCGCTCCAACCACTTTGAAGTCCACATGGAGCTGAAAAGCAGCTCGTATCTGCGGGATTTCGTCACGGTGAGCCGCCGTCTGGGCCTGCGCATCGACGACATCGAAGCCAATCAGGCCTACGCCGGTTCCGGGCTGAGTGTGTATTCCGTTTCGTTGACCATCTGCTCGCAGGAACTCAAGAAATACAAGACCCACGTGGAGATCATCGAGGCGCTGTCCTCGCTGGATTACATCTACCACATTGAAGAAATGCATTAAGTCAAACACGGTGCAGTCCCTTTTACCGGGACTGCACCGTGTCATTTACTGTTCCCCCGTCTCCCGGCACAGCGCGATGAAGCGCTGCATACTCTCGGAGAGATATTTCCGCTTGTGGTAGACAATATTCAGAGTTCGCCGCAGCGGCTCTTTCAGCGTAAGCGGCACCACATTGCCGCTGGCAACGTCCTGCTGGATCAGGAGTTTCGGCAGTACCGCCACGCCCAGCCCTTCCACAACGGCCTTGATCAGCGCCTGCGTGCTGACGCTCTCCCAGGCGGGCTGCACCGAGAGCCGGTGCAGCGCGAGATACCCGTCCAGCGCCTTTCTTCCGGCACTCCCCGGCTCCCGCATCAGAAAGGGAAACTGCGCCAGCTCCTGAATGGTCACTTTCCCCCGCCCCGCGAGCGGGGAGTCCGGCGGCACGATGGCTTGCAGCTCGTCCCGGGAAAAGGGGACGGCTACCAGCTCTTCGTGCTCCGGCTGGGTCTCGATCAGCCCCAGATCGATGCGGTTGTCAAGAACCAGCTGCTCCACCTGACTGGCGCGGCATACCTGCACGTCTACGTGCAGCGCCGGGAATTCCGCCTGATACCGCCGCACCAGCTCCGGCAGAAGATAGGTGCCGATGGTGACCGTCGCCCCGATGCGGACGGTGCCGATGGCGTCCCAGTTGCGCATCCGGGTTTCCAGCTCATCCATCAGCGACACCACATGGACGGCGTAGCCGTAAAATTCCCGGCCGCACTCCGTGGGGGATATCCGGCGTCCCACCCGCTCGAACAGCGTCACGCCGTAGTAATCCTCCAATTCCCGCAGCGCCAGACTCACCGAGGGCTGGGACAGATGCAGCGCCTGCGCCGCCTTCGTCACGCTGTTCTGGCGGTAGACCTCCACCAGAATCTTCATATGCCGCAGCGTCATAGCCGTCCCCCCATTCATATCGTTTTTTATATGTATTTCATATCATAATTCTATTTTACAAATAAGTCAAGTGCTGGTAAACTGGGGGCATGAGGAGGTAGAAGTATGACTGACAAAAAGAAAATTCTGGCGAAACTGTTTCTTTCCACGCTGTACTTAAGCACGTTTACCTTCGGCGGCGGCTATGTTATCGTCACGCTGATGAAGCAGAAATTTGTGGATGAGCTGCACTGGATTCAGGAGGATGAGATGCTGGATCTCATTGCCATTGCTCAGTCCGCCCCCGGAGCCATCGCCGTCAACGGGGCGATCGTGGTGGGCTTCAAGCTGGCGGGTGTCCTCGGCGCTGTTACCGCCATTGTTGCGACCATCATCCCGCCGTTTCTCGTTATTACGGTAATCTCCTACTTTTACGAGCTGTTCCGGGACAACTATATTGTCAGCAGCGTCCTTTCGGGTATGCAGGCCGGTGTGGGCGCAGTCATCGCGTCCGTGGTGCTGGACATGGGCGGCGGCGTCCTGAAACAGAAATCCGTCCTCTCTATAGTTGTTATGTTAACCGCATTCGTGGCGACCTACGTTTACAAGGTCAACGCGGTGTATATCATTCTGGCCTGTATCGCCATCGGCGTCGTCCGAACGGTCGTCCAGCAAAGGAGGAACGCCCAATGATCTATTTACAGCTGTTCCTCAGCTTCCTGCAAATCGGCGCGCTGAGCTTCGGCGGCGGCTACGCCGCCATGCCGCTCATTCAGGCACAGATCGTCACCGAGCACCAGTGGCTGTCCATGAGCGAATTTACCGATCTCGTGACCATCGCGGAAATGACCCCCGGCCCTATCGCCGTCAACTCCGCAACCTTCGTGGGAACGAAAATCGCCGGTGTTCCGGGGGCACTGGTGGCTACCGCTGGCTGCATTCTCCCCGCCTGCATTCTGGTGACGCTGATTGCAAAGCTCTACCTAAAGTACCGCAATATCGCGGTCTTGCAGAGCGTTCTCGGCTCACTGCGTCCGGCAGTGGTCGCCATGATCGCTTCGGCGGGGGTGCTGATTCTGCGCAATGCCTTCTGGAGCGGCGCGATCCGTCTTTCCGGCACGAACTGGAATATGGTCGCCCTGTTCGCCGCGGCGTTTCTGCTCCTGCGGAGGACAAAGCTCAGTCCCATTCTGGTGATGCTGCTGGCGGGAGCGGCCAATCTGGTCATATCCCTGATTACACCGTAAAAAATCTCGAAAAAACCACTTCCGCCGCCGACAGGACGCCCATGTTGGGAGTGTCCGCCACCGGGAGAATGCGGGTGTCATTCCTGCCCCGGTACAGCGCTTTCGCGCCAATCTCCCGCTGGAGCCGCCCGATCAGAAGCTCGTGCCGACAGCAGATGTCCCCCGCGAGATAAATACTGTCCACGGGGATCAGATTCAACAGGTTAATTAAGCCTGCCGACAGATACACCGCTTCCTGATTGAGAAGTTTTTGCGCTTCCGGGTCGTCTGCATGGTCAACGAGGTCGAACCAGTCCCGGAAGCCGGAACCCTCCAGCAGCGCCGGGATCGAGGCGTAGGTTTCCAGACACCCCCGGTTGCCGCAGGCGCACAGCCGCCCGTCGAAGCGGATGGTGGTGTGACCCAGCTCGCCGGTAAAATTCCCCAGCAGCTCCCCGCCGGACACAATGGCCGCGCCGATGCCGATGTCAATGAACAGCAGCATAAAGTTCCGGCTCTGCCCAGTGCTTCGCTGATGCAGCGCCATGGCGCAGACGTCGTGTTCCAGATATGCGGGCAGCCCCAGCGCGTCCGACAGGCGCTTGCCGATGTCCATGCCGTGCCAGCGCTCGAACCGGGGCGGATTGAGAATGCGGCCGTTTTCGCAGTCCAGCGGCCCGGGGGCGCTGATGCCGATGCCCAGCACCTTACGCCTGTCCACGGATTCCAGCAGGGACGCAAGCGCCCCGGCGATGGCGTCCGTCATGTCGCTTTGCTCCGGCAGTTCCCGGCATTGCAGCAGATTGCCGCCGATATCGCACAGTCCCACCGTGCAGCCCTTTCTGGCCAAGTCCACCGCAAGGGCATAATAGCTGTCCGGGCGCAGAGCCAACGGTGTGGCACTGCGCCCCCGTCCGGCGGACTGGGGGGCAAGCTCCGTCACCACGCCCGCATTCAGAAGCTCCTCCACGATCAAAGAAGCCGCCGCCCGTGTCAGACCCGTAGCCCGCGCCAGCTCTGCCCGGCTCATGGCCTGACGGCGGAGAATGCGGAGAACTGCCTTGCGGTTGTATGCTCTTGTATAGTCGGCATTGCGCGGTTTCTGCGTCATTGGAATCCCCTCAATTTCATAGCTATAATGACCCGGGACGTGTCGCCCCGGGTCAAGATTTTATCCCATTGCCTTCAGAACCGCGTCCATTTCCGGAATACTGGGAATGCCGCCGGAATGCTCTGTGGACAGGCTGGCCGCCGCGGCGGCGAAGCTGCCGATGTATTTGAGGTCATCTTCCGTCAGCTCGCTGACGGGCTTGTCCAGCTCCAGCAGCCTTGCCATGGCGCTGCCGCCGAAGATGTCCCCCGCGCCGGTGGTGTCCACGGGATGCACCTTGGGGCAGGCGGCGCGGAAAGCCGCCGTCCTCGTTTTCAGCAGGCAACCGTCAGGCCCCAGCGTCACCATAGCAAGGGACACGCCGAACTCCGTCAGCAGCTTGTCCGCGCCCTCTTCCGGGGTGCAGTTCCAGAGGAATTCCACCTCGTTGTCGCTGATTTTCACCACGTCCGCCTGACGCAGACTCCAGAGCATCTGCTCCTTCGCCGCGTCCGCATCCGGCCACAGGGGAAGCCGCAGATTGGGGTCGCAGCTGATGAGCTTCCCCTGGGCTTTGGCGTAGGCCACCGCCTTTTGGGTCGCCGTGCGGACAGGCTCGTCCGTCAGGCTCAGGGTGCCGAAGTGGAACACCTTGGCCTCGTCAATGAGGGACTTGTCCACTTCCTCCCACCGCAGCTGGGTATCCGCGCCGGGCTTCCGGGCGAAGGAGAAGGAGCGGTCGCCGCTTTCATCGAAGGTCACAAAGGCCAGCGTGGTAAACACGCTGTCGTCCACCAGAATGCCTTTCGTCTCAATTCCGGCGGCGTTCAGCGTCCCCAGCAGCAGATTGCCGAAAGCGTCGTTTCCCACCTTGCCCAGAAACGCGGTCTTTCTGCCGTAGGCGTTCAGCGCGGCCAGAAAATTGCCGGGGGCGCCGCCGGGATTGGCAGCCATGGTGGGGTATCCGGCGCTGTCCGTGGACTTTGCCGCAAAATCAATGAGCAGTTCGCCCAGTGCTACTACGTCGATCATCCCGTGTCCTCCTCAGTCCTTGGCCGCGGGGTACTCGGTGCAGAGCAGACGGTAAGGCGCTTCGTCCTCCTCGATGGCCGGGAAGCGGCCCATGGGCGGGTTGAAGCGGTTGTCCTTGGCATCGTCATTGCACTGGCTGACCTCGCCCAGCAGCACGTCGCCCGTACCCGGCTCCACCTCGAAATCGTGGTACAGGTATTGCTGAATGTAGATGGACTCACCGGGAGTCAGACGGATCTGGGTTCCGGCGGGGACGGTGTAAGTCCTGCCGTCAGTATGGACGGTGACATCGCTTTCATAGTCGATGGACTCGTCGGGGTGGGAATTGTACACCCGGATCAGCACGTTTCCGCCGCCCCGGTTGATGATGTCTTCGGTCTTGTACCAGTGGAAGTGGTTGGGGGAATACTGTCCCTCTTTCAGGAACAGCAGCTTCTCGGCGTAGACCTTGGGGTATTTTTCCCGCATGGTCTGGCTGCCGTTGCGGATGGTGATGAGGGAGAATCCGATCTTATCGAAATTCCCCTGACCGTAGTCCGTGATGTCCCAGCCCAGACAGCAGTCCCGGACTTCGTCGTATTCGTGACCTTTGGTTTCCCATTCCTCCGGGGTAAAATGGCAGAAGGGGGGCAGGTAGCAGCGGTATTTCTGGCACATGGCCTCCAGCTCCCGCAGCGCTTTGTTGACTTCGGAACGCTTCATGGTTTTCTCTCCTTTAATTAATATAAAATGAATCCGGGAACCCCGGTCTTGCTCTGGTTTTACTGTACCATTTACCCGGTAATTTGTCAAGCGAATTGACAATTAAGAGACTGATTTTACGTAAAGAAATCCCACTTTTATAGCATATTTACAAATTTTAATATACTTTTTCGTGCATAATTACCACTGCTGCATGTGAAAGCCCCTGACACAGTCATGATGCCTGTGTCAGGGGCGTATTTGCGTCCGTTACCCGAGGCAGCTTCCGCAGGGCGTATAGCCCGCATTGACCGCTTCCTCGTAGGTGTCGAAGATGATCCGGTTTTTTTCCGTCGGGAGGTTCGCGCAGTCGGGGGAGTGGAACTTGTGGGAGTTGACGTTGCCGATGAACTGCACCGGCTGGGCAGGCTCCGCATTTTCCGGGTTCGCCGACTGGTTGTCCCATGTTAACGTGACCTCTTTGCCGTCCGTGCGGGCGACGATGGTGCCAAGCTCGTCGGTGCGCAGAATGGTGACGCCCGCCTGATTCAGCCGGGACAGCGGTTCCTCATGGGGGTGACCGTAGGAGTTGCCCTTGCCCACGGAGATCACGGCGTAGTCGGGGCTTACCTCGTTGAGAAAGCGGTAGCCCGTGGAGGTGTCGGAGCCGTGATGCCCCACCTTCAGCACGTCCGTTTCCCACGACATCCGGCTGCCCCAGTAGTCCAGCATGTCGTTTTCTGCGGTGGTCTCCATATCCCCGGTGAACAGGAAAGAGGTGTCGCCGTACTCCACCCTCAAAATGATGGAGGTGTCATTGGGGTCGGCGTAGGACTGCACGGGGCCGAGAACCGTGACGGAGGTTTCTCCCAGCGTCCAGCTGTCGCCAGGGGAGGGAATGGTGATTTCCAGCCGCTGCTGGTCGGCGTAATAGACGAAATCGTCGAACGCCTTGGAAGCATAGGTCCTTGTGGGGGCGTACACGGCGTGGGTGGGATACACCGCCAGAACCGAGGGCAGACCGCCCACATGGTCTTCGTGGGCGTGGGTGCAAACCACGGCGGCCAGCTCCTCCACGCCCTGCTGCTCTAGGTAGGAGACGACCAGTCGGCCATCCTCCCGGTTGCCGCCGTCAATGAGCATATACTCCCCGCCGCTTTCCAGCAGGGCGCAGTCCGCCTGCCCCACGTCGATAAAGTGGACGGTGAGGCCGGCAGGGGGGATCCGCTCCGGGAGAAGCCGGCAGCCGCAGAGCAGCAGCGACAGAGTCAGAAGGAGGGCAGGAATCCCCTTCCTCATTTCGTCGTAAGCCCCTTGTTGTTCTTTGCTTTTTTCTGCTGGTTAAGCCAGGTGTTCATCACCAGGCTGTGGGGCAGCAGCTTCACCAGGAACACCTGGAATTTGACGGGGAAGCCGTGGATGGAGCAGTCCTTTTTCGAGTGGTACAGGTCGTTAAGGCCGGTTTTGACCACGTCCTTCGCCTCGTACAGGCGGTTAAAGTAGCGCACCTCGTTATCGGCGTTGGTCTGGAACGCATGATTGAAGAATTCCGTTTTCACCCAGCCGGGGTTCATGGCCATGACCCGGATGCCCTTGGCTTTCAGCTCCCGGTTCATGGAGCGGCTGTAGCTGAGGACGAAAGCCTTGGTGGCGGCGTAGGTGGTGATGTACGGCACTGGCTGGAAGGCAGACAAGCTGTCCAGCTCCAGAATGTGGCTGCCGGGCTGCATGTAGGGGACACACAGCCGGGTCATGAGCAGCAGCGCCTTGCAGTTCAGGTCGATCATGCGGCAGTCGTCCTCCACGGGCACCTTCTGGTAAGCGCCGAATTTGCCGAAGCCCGCGGCGTTCACCAGCAGCCTGACGTTGGGCTTTTCGGATTCCAGCAGAGCTTCCAGTTCCGTAAAGCTGGATGCTTCCAGCAAATCCAGCACGATGGGACGAACCGGGACGCTTGTTTCGGCTTTCAGGGTTTCCAGAGCCGACGCCCGGCGGGCGACCGCCCAAATTTCATCCACGGAAACGTATCCGCCCAGCTGGCGGACGAATTCCCGCCCCATGCCGGAGCTGGCTCCCGTGACAATGGCAATGTTCATATGATTGCAGCCTCCTTGTGTGTAAATTAAGCTGTGGTTATATTTCGTAGTTTATCCGGTATTCTCTGCACTTTTGGATAGCCAGATCGTGTCCCTGCTGTGCCGCCGCTTTATACCAGTATTTCGCTTTTTCCAAATCCTGTGCAACGCCGACACCGTCTTCATAGAAAGAACCAAGATTGTACTGACCGTCCCAATCGCCGTGCGTGGCGGCTCTTTCCGTCCAGTAAAAGGCTTTTGGCAAATCTTTTTCGACGCCAAGCCCTTCCAAATAGAAGTATCCGACCTGACATTCCGCCAAGGGGTAGCCTTTCTCCGCCAGTTCCATGTGACCGGCGAAGCACTTGTCATATTGTTTGCTTTCCCAATATTTTTCGATCAGTTCATTGCACCTGTAAAATTCGGCGCAGGGCTTGTAATAGGATTCTGCCATATCAGTACCTCCAAAAATCCTGGTTTATTTCGAAGAAATACCGTCGTTCGCAACTCTCTGCTTTGCCCTGTCCAGCAGCGCCTGACGCTCGTTTGGCAGCGTCTCGTCCAGCACCCCTTCCAGCAGGGCGTTCAGGGTCTCACCGATGGCTTTTCCCTGATATCCCAGCGCCAGAAGATCGTTTCCGTTGACGGCGAGGTCTTTTACCGTCAGGCAGGCGTTCTCTGCCCGAATCTCCGCCAGAACAGCCCGGATCTTCGGGAACACATCCAGTTCCTCCGCTTCGCCGGTACCCTTGCCGCCCATGTCCGCCTCCTGCAAGAGAAGCAGCTTGTCCAGCGTGTCCCAGCCCAGACGGCTGATCCGGCGGCGCAGCAGCTTCTTATCCGGGGTCAGCAGTGCCATGTGCTGGCCGATGAGCAGCACCGCCTGCTCCCGCAGAGCCGTGGGGGCTTTCAGCCGCCGGAAAACGCCGTCGGCGATCTCCGCGCTCTTCTGGGCGTGGCCATAAAAATGCCCCCGGCCGGTGGCGTCCCGGGTAAAGGTGGCAACTTTGCCGGTGTCGTGAAGCAGCGCTGCCCAGCGCAGCGTCAGATCGGCGCTGACGCCCGCCGTCACGTGGGCAGTGTGGGTGAACAGGTCGTAGGCGTGGTGGGGACTGTGCTGGTCGAAGCCGATCATGGGCTGCAATTCCGGGATCACCGCCCCCAGAATCGGGGCAAAGCGGCATAAATCTTCCGCGCTGACCAGTGGGAGAAGTTTACATAACTCGTCGAAGACCCGTTCCTCCGCCAGATTGTCCATCAACTGTGCCTGAGACTCCATGGCGTCCTCCGTTGCCGGGTCAACGCTCAGGCCGTATTTCACGGCGAACCGCACCCCTCGCAGAATCCGCAGGGAGTCCTCCTGAAACCGGGTCACAGGGTCGCCCACCGCCCGCAGCACTTTTGATTCCAAATCCACCCGGCCGCCGAAGGGGTCGGCAAAGCCCCGGGCGGGGGAATAGGCCATGGCGTTCACAGTGTAGTCCCGCCGCGCAAGGTCGCTTTCCACGCTGTCCACAAATTTCACCCAGTCCGGGTGCCGGTTGTCCCGGTACGCGCCCTCCGTGCGGAAGGTGGTGATCTCCACCACGCCCCCCGCCGTGACCACGCCTACGGTGCCGTGCTTTTCTCCTGCCAGCACCAGCTTTTTCCCGGCGAAGACCGCTTCGGTCTGCTGAGGGACGGCGGCGGTGCAGATGTCATAATCGTGGGGCTGTAAGCCAAGGCAGGCGTCCCGCACGCAGCCGCCCACCGCGTAGGCAGGATACCCGGCAGCCTCCAGCGCGTTCAGGCATTCCAAAACATACGAGGGGAGCTTCATGCGGCGTTCTCCTGTTTGGGCTTGGGCGTCAGGCTGCACAGGTCGGTCAGCGCCCACACCGCGCACCCGAAATACAGAATCAGATAGCCGGAGCCGGACAGCGCCGCACAGCCGAGATAGGCGGCCATCAGCCCCGTAGCCAGCTGCATCCGCCGCCGGCCAAGACCAACGTCAAAGGCGGCTTCGTAGAAAGCAAACAGCGCCATCAGTGCACTGGCGGACAAATCCAGCCAGCAGTCCTGAAGCTGGGGATTGCTGCACCAGATGCCGTAATTGCCCAGCATATGGACGACGAAAAAGGCGCACACAGCCAGATGTGTCAGAAACAGCGGACATTTCCCCGCCCTGCGGCAGCGTCCGGCCATGATCAGCCCCACCGCCGACGCAGCGCCCAGCACCCGGCGCAGAAGCAGCAGCCGACCCTCCATCCACCATGGCAGCAGCACCGTCAGCAGGATTCCCGCCGCGGCAATATAATGCCCCACGGCGGCCATCAGGGAGGGCCGGAAATTATCCTCATATTTCGCCGAGCCGTCCAGCGTCCACACGGAAGCGATGATCCACGCGGCGGCAATCGCGGTGAGAACCCACAGGACGATTTCCAGCGGGTGATTCACCGGCAGCAGATTTTTCACGTCCACGGCCACGGCGTAAAGCACGCGCCGCAGAATCAGCGCGCAGCAGCCCAGCACGACGGTGACTATGGGCAGACGGTTTTGTTTGCATGTTTGTTTCATAGCGGAATCCTCCATGGACACAAATATCCGGTAAATGGGGGCAGCAGGCTGCCCCGGCACTTTTTTTCATTATTATACCAGTCTATTCCCCTAATTTCCAGCCCTTTGTAAAAAAACTCTTTGTGTAGAATTTCTTCTTGTTTCACACGGAAAATCGGAGTATAATGGAATTAAGATTCAGGTGGGGAGGAAAACCATGTTGTTGAAGGGAATTGCCGCCGTGTCCGCGGTTGCGGCGGTTTTGATCTGTATTTTCGGCGGGGTGGCATTCTGGTGGCTCCCGGCGCTGTTCGTCGGGGCGTTTCTGGTTCTTACGCTGGCAGCCTTCGGTTTTCTGTGTCTGGTCTGCGCCTTCGTGGACATGGACAAGCCTCAGGAGCACGACAGCCCGTTTTACCGCAGGGTCACGCAGGTGTACATTGACGCATTGGTCAGCCTGCTTCGGGTGCGCATCCATACGACGGGCTTGGAGAAGGTTCCCACCGAGGGGCGGTTCGTGCTGGTGTGCAACCACCTGTTCATCGCCGACCCCTGTGTGCTGCTGCACTGCTTCCCAAAGAGCCAGCTGGCCTTTGTCACCAAGCAGGAGAATCAGAAGCTGTTCGTCGTGGGCAAGGTCATGCACAAAATTCTCTGCCAGCCCATCGACCGTGAAAATGACCGCGCCGCCCTGAAAACCATTATCAAGTGCATCCAGCTGCTGAAGGACGACGAAGCGTCCGTCGCCGTTTTCCCCGAGGGCTACACCAGCAAGAATGGCAAGCTCCACCATTTCCGCAACGGCGTGTTCAAGATCGCCCAGAAGGCGAACGTCCCCATCGTGGTATGCACCATTCAGAACACCCGGCAGATCTTCCGCAACGTCACCCATCTGAAGCCCACCGACGTGGAGCTGCATCTGGTGGACGTGATCCCGGCGGAGAACCTGAAGGGCAAGACCACCGTGGATATCGGGAATCAGGTCTACGAAATGATGATCGGCGATCTGGGAGAATCTTTCCGTGCGGAAGAAGCTTGACCTTTGGACAAGAAGCGTGTATAATGAGTTTTTACCCCATAAATAACCATTTTTGGAGGAAATACAATGAAAAACAGCGAAAAAACACTGGACATGATCGTGAACCTCTGCAAGAACCGGGGCTATGTCTACGCCGGTTCCGAAATCTACGGCGGTCTGGCCAACTCCTGGGACTACGGCCCCCTCGGCGTGGAATTCAAGAACAACGTGAAAAAGGCATGGCTGAAAAAGTTCGTGCAGGAGTCCGACTATAACGTGGGTCTGGACGCCGCCATCATCATGAACCCCCAGACTTGGGTCACCACCGGCCACGTGGGCAACTTCTCTGACCCGCTGGTGGACTGCAAGGGCTGCGGCTCCCGTCAACGGGCGGACAAGCTCATCGAGGCCGCCGAGTCCGGCAAGAGCGTCAATGTGGACGCCATGAGCTTTGACGAGATGGACGCTTTCATCGCAAGCCACGAGGACGTGGTCTGCCCCAACTGCGGCAAGCACAACTTTACCGCCATCCGCAAGTTCAACCTGATGTTCAAGACCCAGATCGGCGTCACCGAGGACACCGCCTCTACCTGCTACCTCCGTCCCGAGACGGCGCAGGGCATTTTTGTGAACTTCGCCAACATCCAACGCACCACCCGCCGCAAGCTGCCCTTCGGCGTCTGTCAGGTTGGCAAGGCCTTCCGCAACGAGATCACCCCCGGCAACTTCACCTTCCGTACCCGGGAATTTGAGCAGATGGAGTGTGAGTTCTTCTGCCAGCCCGGCACCGATCTGGAGTGGTTCGCCTACTGGAAGGACTTCTGCAAAAACTGGCTGACTTCCCTTGGCATCAAGGAAGATTCCCTGCGTCTGCGGGATCACGAGCCTGCTGAGCTGGCCTTCTATTCCCGCGCCACCACCGATATCGAGTATCAGTTCCCCTTCGGCAACGGCTGGGGCGAGCTGTGGGGCATTGCCGACCGTACCAATTACGACCTTGGCCGCCATCAGGAGGCCTCCGGCAAGAGTCTGGAATACTACGATCAGGAGAAGGGCGAGCATTACATTCCCTACGTCATCGAACCGTCTCTGGGCTGCGACCGTGTTGCGCTGGCGTTCCTGTGCGAAGCCTACGACGAGGAAGTGGTGGGCACCGACAAGAAGGGCAATGCCGACGTGCGCACCGTGCTTCGTCTGCATCCGGCGCTGGCGCCCTACAAGGCGGCCATTCTGCCCCTGTCCAAGAAGCTCAGCCCCAAGGCCGAGGAGATCTATCGGGAGCTGCGCAAGGACTTCATGGTGGACTTTGACGACGCCGGTTCCATCGGCAAGCGCTACCGCCGGGAAGACGAGATCGGCACGCCGCTGTGCGTCACCGTGGACTTCCAGACCGTGGGCGACGAAAACACCCCTGCGGACAACTGCGTCACGGTTCGCGACCGGGACACCATGGAGCAGGTGCGTATCCCCATTGCCGAGCTGAAGGATTATATCGCGGAGAAGTGCGCATTCTGATTGCGCCGCTGATAGGCAATAAAATAATGTGGCCGCCCCGGAAAATTTCCGGGGCGGCCTTTTCTGTACGGAAAATGTTGCGATATATTGACGGTGCGGCAATGGGGAACTGCCCTTTGACTAAGACGTTACTGCAGCCTAGGGATTTCTTCTGCCCACAGTCCTCCGGGCTGCGTTCAGAAGAAATGGGAATCTCCCACGGCCAAAGGAAGCGCTGAATCAATCGCCTTCGGCTGAGCAGCGGATCTTTTTCCCTGCCCGTGCGGCTTCAAAAGCGGGAAATACATACAGTATTCCTCCGCTTTTGAACCCTTCGTTCAGGGAAAAATCTCTCGCTGTCAGCTCTCGCCGATTGAATCAGCGCTTCCTAAAGTGTCCGCCGGACACTTTTTACCCGGCTGCGCCGGGGCGGCCTTTCGATTCCCGGACGGGGAATCATGCAAAAATACCGGTGCGAACGCACCCGGATTTTTAC
>ENA-UOJE01001133-UOJE01001133.1-human-gut-metagenome-genome-assembly--contig:-C23-NODE-1133-length-25260-cov-9.043483_pt1 | contig 25260 bp, 29 predicted proteins | sample MGYA00242341_ERZ723888 | MGnify/ENA metagenome assembly ERZ723888 | reverse complement strand
GATACCATCGGGAACCCGCTGCAATACCGTGACGGGATGAACTTCACATGGAGCAACGGCCGTCAGCTGACCGGCTTCAGCAAGGGCCCGATATCCGCCAGCTACGAATACGATATCAACGGCACCCGGACAAAAAAGACCTTTAATCGGGTTGCGGATTCCGTCACAACGCAGTATTATTATAGCAACGGGATGCTGATGGGTTTCTACCGGAGCGATGGTTTCGACGTGAAGACGCTGCTGGACATCAGCGGCAGTGTTTATGGGATCACCGTATCCAATGGTTCAGCGAACAGTATGGTGTACTTCGCGTACAATGCCCAGGGGGACGTCATCGGACTGTACGGTTACAATGGGACTTTGTACGCCACCTATGACTACGACGCCTGGGGCAACTGCACCGTGACACCGTTGGTCGCCGACACTGCCGGCCACTCCATTACCGACGCCAACCATATCGCCCACATCAATCCTTTCCGCTATCGGGGATATTATTACGATACCGAGACGGGACTGTATTATCTCCAAAGCCGGTACTATGATCCGGAAACGGGTAGGTTTATCAATGCGGATGGAGTAAGCCTGTTACAATATGGGTTGGAGAACTTAACTCAATACAATATGTTTACATATTGTTTCAATAATCCTGTTATGTACTATGACCCGACAGGTGAGTTCCCCATACTGGCTGGAATAATTGGATTAGCGATTGTAACATATGTCGCCATCGCTGCAAGGGATGGCATGAACAATAAAGAAAGTAACTTGAATGCGCAACAAAGCTTTAGTGGCGGTTATATATATGATCAGAATCAAGTTAATCAATTCAAAATGGGAAGGGCTGGCGCGGCTTGGAATGGTTGCGGATGGATAGCCGCTTATAATGCTATGATTATGTTAGGCAATCCACAACAGCCGGCGGATGTTATCAGTTATTTCGATAATGCGTGGGGAAATATTGCTCTTGGTGCATTTGGAACAAATCCTTTGGCTATGGGGCGTTATTTTGGGCTACAAGGCTATACCGGAAAGAGTAGTGCAATACCGGGATCAATGCCCTCTGATATAGAGGCTGTCGCACAGAACGCGTCTGCCTGCGTCTTGCTTTATGCGCATAGTCAAGGGGCACATTATACAGCATTAAAGTGGAACGGCAAATCCTATGATGTTTATAATGATAGAAGTGGTTTTTTGTCAATTAAAGATTATATGAGTCAGGTGGGAGTAACATTTATAAAAATTTGGTGTATAGACTAGGGGGGAGCGAAATGAGAAAAATAATCCTTTTTATATGTTTCATGTTTCTTTTGCCAATGTGTACAGCATGTGTAAATTTTTATCCTATAACAATTACTGGGGTTTTGGAAAGTGAAACACCCAAGATGCGAATCACTATGAATACCGATCCACATAAATTTGGGAGCGATGGGGAGCTTATACAAGATGATAACACTGTCATAAAAATAGTGTTGTCAATTAGCCATGGTAGCTTTTGTATCTATGAATATAAAGAATTCCAAGAGAATGAAATGCCTGGACCAAACACTCCGATATTATACCAAGGAGAATGTAGGCAAAAAGGTGACACTATAGTATTATATGTAGATGACGGCAGCGAAATTGTTTTGGAAAAAGTGAGCACTATCCCATCAAATTCCTAGTTTATCCTTTCTAAAGCGTCATATATTGGTGATTTCTTGTGCCAAAAGGAGATCTACAAAAACAGCAAAAACTGGGATAAAGTCAAAGTGGAGGCCATAGATTCATGATGGCCTCCACTTTGATCTAAGGGATTAGCGCGGCGCAATGGCATGACGCTGACCTGGCAGAACGGCCGGCAATTGGCGACGCTGACGAAGGATGGGGCAACCAGCAGCTACAGCTACGATATCAACGGCACCCGGACGAAAAAGATCTACACCACCCTTGCAGGTTCGGTCACAACAGAGTATTATTATATCAACGGGATGCTGCTGGGCTTCAGCCGGAGCGACGGAATTGATTTCAAGCCGCTGCTGGACGTCAATGGCACGATGTATGGTTTGGCGGTATGTGAAAACGGCCAGACGAGAAGCTACTACTTCGTGAATAACGCGCAGGGAGACGTCATTGGCCTGTACAGCTATATCTCGGGAAGCGTGGTCGCAACCTACGACTATGACGCCTGGGGCAACTGCACCGTCAAAGCAGTTGTAGCCGACGACAACGGCCACGCCGTCACCGACCTCAATCATATCGCCAACCTCAATCCCTTCCGGTATAGAGGGTATTACTATGATACTGAGACCGGACTGTATTATCTGGGAAGCCGGTATTATGACCCGGAGGTTGGTCGGTGGATTAGCCCCGAACCTAATGTTGATGTAGGTGAATTTGATGAAGGTGCGGGATTAATTGGTTATAACGTATATGCTTATTGTGCTAACAACCCTGTCAATATGATTGACATAACTGGTGAGTTCGCAATATCAATAACAGCGTATTTTTTTGGTGCAGTAATTGTTTCAGCTTGTGTTGCTATGATTGCAGTCGTCAACACACCGAGTTTTCAGCGTAGTTGGGAACGGATGTGCAACGGCATTGCAGGAGCCTTTTCGGGAGCATTGTCCTGGGCGGCTGCTCAGGCTAAGTCAATAGCCCAAAGCATTGGAGATAGCTTTTCCAGAGCACGCTCTAAGCCTCATTATCGAACACCACGTGAAGTACACCATATTGTGGCACAGGCGGCGCGCCAAATGCATCAAGGGCAAGACAGGTATTAAATTCTGTTGGAATTAGCGTTAATTCTTCGCAAAACCTTATATCTATCAAAACGGGACTCCACCGGCGGCTACACACAAATACCTATTACGGGTGGGCGAATTCTGTAATCATTAGTGCGTATAACAGAGGTCGCAATAGAAATGAACAAAGGCGCAATGTTGAAGCGGCCCTTGCCAGTATACGCACTATGATATTGGCAATGGATAAAGTGGCCCCCTATTAGGAGATATTGATATGGATTTCTGGTTCAATTTAAAAAAAGCAAGAAAAGAACAATTTCCCGAATGCTATTCATTTCTATTGGAGGATAGTAGAGAGCTGTTGAATATGGCTCTTACAGTATCTAAAGAAGAACATGAAGAAAGAATGCAAAAATGTAAAGAACTTGTGAATACCTATCAATATGCTGTAGGAGGTGAATTGCTGCATAGGGGATATTATTGTCCCAGTCCAGTAAAAGATATAGTTATGGGTAACTGCAATCGCGGTAAAATGATTAAGCATCCGATAAAGTTTGAACAAAAAATGATGTATGAATATGGGTTTTGTGATGATCAATTATTGCTGATTAAGCATAATATTGATGATCAAATAATTGAGACAGAATATATCTCATATACTGACAGTAAACAGATTGGATGCACATTTAACAGCGAAATGAAGCTAAGAACTATATCGGAATGTATTTATAACGATGATAAATTAACGAGTTATTTCTTAGTTAATCTGGATTCCTTCAATTCTATTGCCAGTTGTGAAAAGGAAATATACGAATATAAAAATGGATGGCTGCATTCAGCTACGTTGTATATGATGCAGACAGCAAACAGTTGTTTACACGACAAGTATATTTTCAGTCACGATTCGGACGGTTATTTATCATCGTATAAAGTGGTTGAGTATGAAAATGGCAATATTAAAGAAGATTTTTATTGGAAGGATCACTCGTTTAAAGTTACTAAAAAGAGAAGAGTATAAACATGCAAATACGATTATAGAAGGAGGCTGTTCCATAATTGGAACAGCCTCCTTCTATTCATATAAGATCAACGGGGGGCCGTAGACCACCCTCTCCTCCGCTGGTGAATTTGGCTGGCATAGGCTCAGCTGCGTTGTCCATCAAATCCGCAAATCGATCCGCTATGTCTCCTACAAGGATACGAAAAAACTACTGGCGAATCTCAAGCCCGTCTATACCGCGCCCACGGAGGATGCGGCCTTGTCGGCCCTGGACGATTTTGAAAAAATATGGGGTGCCCGGTATCCTCTGGTCGTTCAATCCTGGAGGCGCAACTGGGGCGAAATCGCCACCTTTCTCAAGTATCCTCCTGAAATCCGCAAGCTGATTTACACCACCAATATGATTGAAAGCTACAAACGCCAGCTCCGCAAGGTGACCAAAGGCAAGGCCGTTTTCCCCAACGACGGGTCTTTGCTGAAAATGCTTTATCTTGTCACCCAGGATGTCATGCTCCGCTGGACTGGCCGCATTCACAACTGGGGCCTGATTCTCCTTCAGCTTTCCGTTTTCTTCCCCCGACAGGGTCAAGTCTTTTCTCTGCTAGGCATTAGCACAGTTTTCTTGACAGGCCCTCTATGTCCGTTTGGACACGGAAGATGAGATTCTAAGAACCCATTTAGCTGATATCTGATAATTGTGTATTTCCTTTAGGGCCTTCTTCCGAAGGCCCTGTTCTTTTTTGATGCAAATATTATGATTTCTCGCCTCTTTAAATAAGCAAGGCTCACCGTCAGCTGTATGCAGCAACAGCGCTTATTTATCAATCTATATTTTCAACAGCCTATACTGATTGCTGCTCCTTGCTCCATTTGTGCGGCTGCGGGGGATGCGTTCTAGGAATCCGGCTTGCTCCAAGTCGGCCAGCGCCCGGTAGACGGTCCGTGGGGATAGATGCAGATCACCTGCTATGGTCGATACGGCTGGGAAACACCGGCCGTCGATGGGATTGCGTCGCTCCTGAAGGTATAGGTATACTGCCACGGCCCGGTGGGACAGCTCATACTCATACAGCAGCCGGTTATACGCCACCCATATTCCTCCCGTCTAATCGTACATCTTTTTTCGGTCTGTCTTTTCGCACCAGAGCCTGTGGAATATCTTCCTCCGCAGGTTCTTCCCATGCCCAGGGGTATTTGTTCCATATAGCCATCTCTAAAGATTCCCGGTCAGCGTAGACAGGCGGCTGCATCTCCCGTTCCGGCAGGATATATGGTTCTTCAAAGGAGATACCCCATTTGAAAAACAGCGGCAGGCGGCATCTCATAGGGTGTACGCCTGTTTTCATGACAATAAACTGGCCACGGGGCATGGATTTGAGTTCATCCGTTGTCATCAATGCCCGCTGCATCATTTGTGTCGACTGAGAGGGGGAGCCGTTCCCCTGGGTCACACTTCCAGACTGAACGGTCTGGCAACCCAGGTTTTTACTCATTTCCTCCGCCGTCTGACTCCCAGGAGCGAATCCGCCGAACAGGGTCAGTTGGCAGTTGTCCGCAATAATCTCCGCCCCCTCCTTGCCGTAGTTTCGCTGCAGCTGGGCCAGCGCCTGGATGATGGCCACCACCGTCACCTGGCGAGACCGGCTGGCGGAGAACAGCATCTCCAGCCCGTCGATCTTGGGGAGCGTCCCCAGCTCGTCGCCGTACAGGATTACCCGGTTAGGTAGCTTTCCGCCGTGTTCGTCCGCCACCATGAGCAGCTCCCGGCATACCTCCTGGAAGATGAGAGATACCAAAAAATGCTTGGGCTGATCTTCTTCCGGAAGGACCAGATAAATGGCGGAGGGCCGGGAACAGAACTGTTCCACGTCGATGCCGGATTCGCCGCACAGAATGCTCTCCAGTTCGCTGTCCAAAAAAGCATTGAGTCGGGATAAGGCAGTGGACATCACGGAAGCCATGGCCTGTTCGCCGGTGGAAAGGGCGGCCCCAGCCATCCAACGGGCCTTGTGTTCGGCCGGTAGTTTCATGAAGAGCATATGGAATTGATTTTTGCCTTTGGTTTCCGAAGGGGCCAATAATTCCTGAATCAACTTGGCAACGGACACGATATGCCGCTGCTCTTTTTCGCAGAATTCCGCCACCAGGAGGATGACCGAAGCCAGTAATCCCTCCGCCGCATCATAAAAGAAGCTGTTTTGTCCGTGATCCACTTCTTCCGCACTGGAATTGATGATGGTCTTGGCGGCGATCTTGGCGAACTTTTCTACTTTCGCCTTATGCTCCAACTTCTCGGTTTCGCTGTACAAATCCATATACTTGTTGACAAGGGCCAGCATGTTGTAGCCGTCTGACCGGATCGGATTGCGCAGATCAATGACGACGGTATGGTAGCCGTAATATTTCGTAGCAATGGCGGCGGTGTTGCGATACACGTCGCCCTTGCTGTCGGTCACCAGAAAGCTCATCCCGGCTGCACAGGCATATTCGATATTCGGGTAGAGGAATGAGGCGGTTTTTCCCACGCCGCTGGCCCCGATCATCAAACAGTGGACGTCCCCGTCGTCCACCAATGCGGTGGTTTGTCTGAAACGCTGTTCGCAGCCTACCACCAGCCCCTGAACGGTGGGCCGATTTTGCCCTTTCCGCCAGAGGGCAGGGGTATAGGCCACTTGTCTATAGGTTTGGTGAATCTCCTTCTTGGTGGCGAAGCGGGCGGTTCCGTGTTGGCCGTGGCCCACCACCTTGGATTTTATTCGGTTTAGTGAATAATGATTGCCGCAATATATAACCAAGCCCATGACAAGGAACACTCCTGCGCATAGGCACAGCAGCAGAATTTGATCGGTTTCCATGAATGACTCCTTTCAATCCAGGTTTTGCTGCAGCCCTGGTTCCGGTTCTGTCGCTGGCTCCAGTTTCTGTTCCAGCTGTACAGCCGTGTACAGCTTGGAGGCGCAGTCGAACACCGCCTCCAGTTTTTTCGCCGTCTGTTCATACTGTTCCGGGGTGCGGGCGGTGGAATCTTTTAGCTCTCGCATGATCCGGTTCATCGCCTGCTGCAGTCGGTTTTCCCGTGCTTGCCGGTTTCCTCCGTCCCGGTAGGCACGATAGGATTTGCGATAATCATGCAGGAAGGAGAGAAACCCCTCCTGTGGACTGGCAACCTGTCCAATCCTGGAGTGGATGAGGCCGATACCGGAGGCAGCATGATCCGCCAACCTTTTGAGAGATTCAGTGCTACCGGTTTGACAGACATCCTTGTAAAAGGCCCACAGCCTTCCCCGTGTCCGCTCCAGGTCGGTACAGGGCCGGAACTGATAAACGTCCAGATTCTCTAAAAATTGCTCCTTATACAAATGGGGAACAGCCGGTTTCGGCGGTTCCCCATACTGTGCTTTTAGGTCCTCATTCCAGTCCTTGTTTTGACTTTTTCGCCGGTATAAGGCCGTATACCCATTGTTTCGCAGGATATCCACCAGCCGGTCGGTGGCGTCGATACCGCCCACATCGTTGTCCAGGCAGAGGACGATTTTCTGAAGGCGGGGGTATTCCCGCAGCCGAGCCAGAGCGGCGTGTTCCGACGTGCCGCACAGGGCCACATAGCTGTGCCGCTGCCAGTCCTGCGGATGAAGCGTCAGGTAGGATAAAAGATCAATGGGAGCCTCAAACACGAACAGCCACTCGCTCGTCCCAATATGGCAGAAGCTGTGTTCCGCATCCGAACCGGTCACGTTATACCGATGGGATTTGCCGTAGCTGTTCAGGCTGCGCTTGTGGGCATGGCAGGGAACCTCGTCTGTATCCGTCCCAACAAAAACGGCGTTGTGAATCTCCTTGGGCGGGTCACCCAGGAATTCCCGGCTCTCATACAGCAGGCGGCGGTGGGCAAAATACGAGACAATTTCCGGGGCAATATGCCGCTGCCCGATGAGGTACGCATAAACCCGGCGCATGTTGTCGTTGGCATCAGGAAGCTGGAATTCTACCGCATCGGCGGTTTTCTGTTGTATAGCTTCACGCGGTGTATTGTTGGGCCGGGGCGAGGGCAGATCGGTATGCCGTCCCAGCAAGACAGAAACAGCTTCCTGAAAAGACATTCCCATCTGTTCCTGCAAAAAACTGACCGCAGCGCCGCCTGTCCGGTGCTTGTGATCATACCAGCGGTTGCCCCGGATGGTGATGCTGTCATGGACGCCGGTGTGATCTCGGTACAGCCAGCGGTATTCACCGCCCGATTTTTTCAAGGAATCATAGGGAAGATAATCCTCTAACGAGACAGCATTGGCCTCCCGGATGTCCTCATCGGTGAATGGAATATACGGCATAAATCCTCCATCATACGCGAATTTGACGTTTCTGTCCGTCACGATTGCCCAGCGCAGCTTTTTTCTGTGCGATTTCCGCCAGCAGCTTGGATTCCGGCCGAATCATAGACATGCTTCCTGCGGCTGGCGTTTTAGGCTGCAGCATCCGCAGCAGCTGCTGCACCAAACCGGCAGCCGTACCGAACACAGAGGGAACCGGTGCGTCACGCCAACGCGTCAGAAGTTCGGCGGCATAGGGATGCCCGTGCTGAGCAGCGCGAGTCAACCAAAAGGCGGCCTGCTCTTTGTCACGGGAGACCTCTTTTCCATAGAGGAACAGCTTGCCCAGGGCATATTCGGCAAATTGGTTGTCTTTGTTAGCGGCCTGCTGTAAATACGACATGGCAAGGGGGACATTCTGCGGTACTATTGCTCCCGCCAAATATAGCCGCCCCAGCTTGAGCTGAGCGTGTGTATTGTCCTGCTCGGCGGCTTGATGGAATAAAGCCAGCGCCGCATCCGGGCGGTACAGCGGCCCATCCAGGTATAGCTTACCCAAGGAATATTGCCCGTAGGGGCTACCCAGACGGGCGGCCACGGCCAGCCAATGCTCCGCCTGCCTCAAATCCGGCATGATAAAGCGTCCGTCCAGATACAGCCGCCCCAGCTTGAAGGCGGCGTATTGGGTTTCCTTTTCAGCCGCACTGGTCAGTCGGCGGACGGCTTCAGGGATATTTTGCAGCACATATTTTCCCTGCAGATAGGTCTTTCCCAGCAGATATTCTGCTGGGACAAAACCCAGGGCGGCAGATTCCCGCAGCAGCGCCAGGGCGGTTTCCGTATCCCATGGCAGCTTGTCCCGCCCCTCTTTGTAAAACTTGAAGCCGGGGTGCTTCCAGAACTCGGTAGCGCCGGAAGATGACGGAAGAGAGGGCGGCACTGCCTCATGAACAGCCGCTTCTATGTCAGCCTCGATATCCATGGCCGCATCCGCCTGTCCGAACTCTGCCTCGGTGAGGGGGTGTTCCAGTTCCAGTGCTGCCCCGATTACCGCGTTATGGATGGGGCGGAAGGCTTTTTGCTGCTCAAGCGGCTTCATGGGTATATCCTTGCCGGTGTAGGTATGCAGTTTGTCGCGTTCCAAACCGCACCAAGCATCATAGAGCCGGGCGATATCCGGGATCTGGGCCATTTCGGTCACCACCGTGTCCACTGTAGCCTTGACATCACGGGGCAGGTAGGCGTATACCTTTCTGCCGTTAAGGCCGGACAGCCGGTCGTGGAGGTCCCACAGCCGTTGCTCTAGTTGAGGGGGAATCTGCCGGACCAGCTCTGCCGCCGTATGCCGCAGAGTGTCTCGCACCTGCGTCTGCTGCTCATATATGACTTGCAGTTCCTCATGAAATATCCGACCGGCAAAGGCGCTCCGCATCTGCTGAATTCCGACATTGCTCAGATACCCGTCGGCCGGATCGGTGGAGTACACCAGGAGATGGGCATGAGGATGATCCCCCTCGTCGTGATAGGCGGCCATCCAGCGCAAGTGCGCCAGGGGAATTTTGTGCGCCTGGGCAATGAGGGTAAGATGATTCCGCAGCAGGGTCTTGTATGCCGCCTGATTGTCGTAACCCAGCCGTGCGGCATCCTCCCGCCGCAGACTTAAAACGTGGGTCCAAACATTTCCCGCATGATTGGATAGCTCGGTGACATAGTCGTTTAGGGTCCGGTCATTATCCTCCTGTGAGAACAGGCCGTGCGCCCCGACTCGTTCCGCTCCCGGCCGCATGCCCATGTAGCGGACGAACTGTTCCCGGCCGACGATTTGGTCGGCGTAATGCTCCATGACGGTGGAAATATAGGCTGAGGCATTTCCGCGATTGGGAGAGGCCATATAGTCGGCGTATTCCGGTAAATCGGCGGAGGCAGGCAGCTGGCGCTGCAGCCGGGCAATGAGGTCTTGTTGTTTCCTGGTGGCCGGTAACTCTGTATTCTCTGGCCTGTTGAATTCCACCCCAGGCCGGGTGCCCATGTATCCCACCAGATTTTCCAGTTGGGCCACCGGTGCGTCGCTGAGATACCGGCTGGTAAAGATGAAACGCGGCACAGGCTTTCCTCCTAAAAACAAAGAACAGCGGGCCGATGCACCGCTGTTCGATATTACTTGACTTTTTCTTTCTGTAGAGTTGTAATGAGTTAAAAAGGGGTGTGGGTAAATGGAGCAGGACAAAAAGCGCCGCTTGGCGGCCGTCAAAACCGCTGACGCAGTAAACAAAATAGAAGGCGTCCCGATATCTCCGCAGGCCCGCAGGTTATCTGCACAGTGGGCCAGGGGGGAAATAACAGGGGAAGAAATGAAAGCTGCACTTCTAGCAGCTTACAAACGTCCCAATAAGAACGGAGAAAAATAAAACAGGACTTGCAAGTTCCCGCCATGAGAGTTAAGATACGACCGGCGGAAATTTCCCGGCATAAAAAACGCCGCGGCAGGCGGGGATGTTGCAACCATCCACGCCCTGCGCAAAGGTGAGGATACCACCCTGCACAACCGAATCATCGGCGTATTGCTTGCCGATTATAATAAGGCTGTGATGACCGAAGAGACCCAAGCGATCTTGAGCCAAGCCAATGATCTATAATGAGAGCATTGTCGGAATAATCGGCGGCGAACAGGATATGATTAAGCTGAACGAGCTGTTTAGCAAGCACTTTCTGCGCTATCCGCTGGTGGAGTCGTATGCGCAAGCCGCTATCAACTGTTTAATCGAAACGCTGCTGGAACGAGACCCGGAATCAGATGGCACTATTCTGCAGCTTTTGTTGAATCGTAAATAAAATATTGTTTGCATTTGCACATCGTCCTCTTTCTGCCATATTGTATCTTTATATTTTAATATTCACATTCCCCTGACACCATGTCAGGGGGGCCATGACAGCAGGAAAGCGCACCTATCCCCTAGCGGCGGGATTGGTGCGCTTTTCCTGCTGTATGCTATTCTTTGGGCTTTTCGTGCTGGTAATCGTATATATCTTCAAAGCATACCATATACGGTTTCGGCTTTATGGAAAATAGCTTTGAATGCCCTTCACATTTTTCTTTTTTGAAGCCTGACAGGCGAATGATCTTTGATAAAAAGAATAACCCGAATGTCGCTCACCTCCCATTTAGCAAAAAAATAATGTGTATTGCTATCTGAAATACTTGATTTTTTACGGTGTACCGCATATACTATGATTGTAAGGAATGTAAGGAATACAATGAATGCGTAGAAAGGAGTATACTATGGAACTCGCTAAAATCACCTCAAAAGGACAGATCACCATTCCGTCCGCTATCCGTAAAATGCTTGGTGTAAAAGACGGGGACAAGGTGTTGTTTGTGCAGGAGGGCGATAAAGTCGTTATGATGAATGCATCCCTGAATGCGCTTCTAAAAGTTCAAAGTGCATTTCAGGGAGTGGCAGATGAAATCGGCGTACAGGATGAGCAGGATGTCATTAACATGGTGAAGGAAATTCGCGCGGAAAGAAGTGGTAACTACCAATGCGAATAATGCTGGACACCAATGTGTTGATTTCGATGATTCTGTTTCCCGGTAAAAACTTCAATCGAATGCTGGAATATATAACGCAGGAACACACCCTTGTCCTGTCATCCTTTGTGATTGATGAACTTTTCGCCGTGGCGGAGCGCAAATTCCCCGCCAAACGGGATGCCATTGACCGCTTCTTAACCGGTCTTGGCTATGAATTTGCCTATACACCGCATAAAATAGAATCCGGGTTGTTCAGCATCCGGGACATGAAGGACTATCCCGTCCTGTACACCGCTATTACCGAAAACGTGGATATTCTCATCACTGGTGATAAGGATTTCGCAGGCATCGATTTGGAAAAGCCTGAAATTCTCACCCCCTCGGAATTTATCAACACCTATCTCCCATGAAAAAGTGGCCGGACGGCCGCTTTTTCATGTTTCGACCACACCCTTTCCATTCTGCAGCTTTTGTTGAATCGTAAATAAATATTGTTTGCATATGCACATCTTCCTCTCTCTGCCATATCGTATCTTTATATTTTAATATTCACATTCCCCTGACACCATGTCAGGGGGGCCATGACAGCAGGAAAGCGCACCTATCCCCTGGCGGCGGGATTGGTGCGCTTTTCCTGTTGTATGCTATTCTTTGGACGTTTTTTCGTGCTGATAATCGTATATATCCTCAAAGCGGAGGATACCGTTGATATGGCTGACCTCGTCCACGCATTTGTGGTGCAGTCCCCTCATGACGCTGTCCTCCACGTCGTGGAAGGCAGCGGTCAGGTTGGAGAGCTTCGCCTGCTCCACCGCCAGCTTGAACACATTGCGGGAAATCCGTTCCTCGCAATCCCGGACGGCGTTGTGGATAATACTGCTCAGAATGGGGGTATAGGTATCCAGCCCCTGTTGGCCGGACAAATATCCGAGATAGAATTCAATCGCTTTCACGGCGAATTCATTCATGGAACGGCAGTTGTCCTCCAGGTATGCAGCCTTGAGGCGGTCAAACAATTCCTGTTCGGCATAGATTGTAAATTTATTTTTCTCTTTCATGCTGTATATCTTTCATCTTCAAATCGCAAAAAGAAATGACTTGCAATTTCCCGCCATGAGAGTTAGGATACGACACGGCGGGGATCTCCCCGGCATAAAATAACGCCACGGCAGGCTAATGTGGGGGAACACATTAGCCCTGCGCAAAGGTGAGCTGCCACCCCTGCACAACCGAATACTCGGCGCCGTGACAAATATAGTATACCGTATTTGTCGCACAGAAACAAGTATGCTTTTCAACGTGTGCAAGGGTCAATGGATAGCTGCGGTTATCCCAGCCTTTGCATGCGTTTTTCTATTTCGGGGGATTCCCGACCCTTAGCGCATAGAAGCGCGGAAAGGTCGGGATGACAATGAACGTGTTCAGGGATCGGAAGCTCTATCTTGGGGAGGTGAATGTGGAGGAGCTAAGAAGTGCTTTTGAGGAACTCATGGAACTGGCGAGATGCATCCGGAACAAGCTGGGCTGCCGAAAGTATATGCTGGACTGGTATCTGCTTACTTTGCTGAAAATGGCGAATACCTTCCTGCTACCGGATATGGCGGAAGATGGCCTGGATGCCAATGACCGTCTTTATACTTTGGTAACCCACTCCGCGCATCAGGAAATGCTATCGGTGCATACCCGTATTGGCGATGCCGTGTATGAGTATATCCAAGCCCATCCTTTACCCTTTCTGGAAGAAGAAACCCGGCTGGCGATTTATATGGCCGATTTATCCGACATGTATTTGGAATATGCTGCCGAGCTGTATGTCGGGGAAAAGGAACAAATCGTCCGCTGTCAATATGATCATGTCTATATTGACGAGTTATTCGATTCCATTGTAGGTATCATCGGCAGTGAGGAAGAAATGGAACGTCTCAACGAACTAATCCGTACCCGCTTTATGAAAGTGAAACCGCTGGATGCGTATCTCCAAGGGTATATCACGACTTTCATTTACAATCTCCTTCATCGAGATATTGAAACCGACCGTACTGTCCTGCAAATATATCTCGACCGAAAGGAATCTTGATATTATGCTATATCGATTTACCCCTGAAAATCTTGAGATGGACTGCGCCATAACGCTGTCCAAACAACTCCGATTTCTGAGGCGATATAACGCCGTCACCCAACAAGAGATTGCCGATGCCCTTTGCGTTGACCGCTCGACTTATGCCTATTATGAAATGGGTAAAACGCAGCCGCCGCTATTCATGTTGGTTAAGCTGGCAAGGCTTTATGAGGTGTCAACAGATTACCTGCTGGGGCTGTATTATAAGAGAAAAGAGCGGACGCTGTTTGAGCAAGAGTTGTTGCTCTTGGTCAGAAAATACTTTAGCGATGAAAAAATCAAATAGTTGGGAGCGCCGATTCCTATAGTGGGAATCGGCGTTCCGTTTTTTTGACGGTATGATTTTCCTTGTCACAGCGCCATTTTCCGTCAGTGTGACAGCAAAAATGAGCTTCAGTGTCCGGATATGACAGCAAAACAAAACCGCACAAAACCCGCCGCAGCGGCCGTCTCCGGCGGGCTTTGCCCGTCGGTGTGACAGCAACGCTTTAACCAGCACCGGAATCGGCAGGGGAAAGGCCGCCGGAAGGCTGCCATCCCTTATACAAAATGCCGATTCCGGTCGTCCCCCCTCTTTTACGGCGACATTTGGCGCATACGCCCCTTTTAGTGCGTAGCCGTACCTCAACCCATGTACGGGAAATCTTGCCCACACGGGGCCGACATGGCGGTAACAAAGGGGTAAGGATAGTTACTTGGTTCATCGGCTGTTGCTCGGCCAAAAAGAAAAGGCTGGCGCAGCAGCGGCAGCCTTTCTGGTGCGGTATTGCACTTATTACATTGTTGGTGCCGTCATCGTCTGTACAGGTTCATCCGGAGCTGTCGGTTGACTAGCGTCCTGCGGCCTGCTGCGGCGCTCATATCGACGAGGCTGCCGAAGGCGGTTCTCTCTCTGCGGCAGGCCGTTCTTTCTATCGAGAAAATTCTGTACGGCCAGTGGAACGTGTTTTCCAAACAGCTTGTCTAAGGTCTGACTTGCTGTCTCCTGGAGCAGTGTGTCCAACGGCTTGGCATCGGCAGGCATGTACAGCTGCAGAGTTTCCAGCTTTTCTTCGTCAATCGTCACCTTGATCGTGATTTCCGTGTTCTTATTCATCCTTCATCGGCTCCTTCTTCTTGACTTCTTCAAACTGGTTTTCATCAAACGACAGGTCGTTCTCCCGCACATAGTTCTCCAGCACCCGGCGCATCTCCTGTTCCAAACTCGGCACATCGAGGGCTGCAGGCTGCGTCAATGTGTCATAGGCGATCCAGTCCGTATCCTCCGGCTGTGCTTTGACGAAAACATCATACCCCAGGATGCTGACGTCGTTGAAAAAAAAGACGGCCGCCTCCAGCTTGACGCACCCGGCAGTCAGCCGGGCCACAACGGTTTCCGTATATGCCGGATTGTTGTGGCTCAGAATGGTTTGAACCTGCTGCAACGGGAATAGTTCTTCAAAACAAAAAATGTCCATGAGCGAGACCTCCTCGTATAAATTGTGACAACACCATAAAGGATTCCGGCGCACAGAGCAAGAGAATAATTCTGTAGTAGCTACGTCGAAGGGAGAAGCTGCCCATATACCATCCTGGCCTGCTGCAGCACATTGTCGTTGACTGTCACATCACAAACAGTGCGTAGAGCGTCCAGTAAAGCAGCATTGTCCTGTTGCGGTATTGGTTCCCCTACATCGTCGGTGGTGACAAAGCAATCCACAAAGTCCGGGAAAAAGTCTGGGGAAAGAGGTGGCTGCTCATAAAAAAGAATATAGAACACCGCCTTGATCCATTGACCATCCAGCTTTTGCGAATCGAGCCGCACGTTAGCTGCGTCTATCACTTCTTCCAGCATCGTGAGGTTTGCCTGCATCTCGGTGATCGCCTGCTGTGCATCCTCCGGTGGAGGCACGGACGCTCCACCAAACACCCAATCCAACAGCAATAGAGGCCCTTGCGATAAGGCGGACGCAATGACAAAGAAAACACCGATGACTAAAATCAAAGCTCCCGCAATGATTCCCAGCACAACCTTGAGGACTTTTCGGCCCTCCTTGTTTTGGGCGAGGGACGCCACCACCTTGGCGATAGTCGCACCGACCGCCATGCCGCATCACCGTCCTCCCGCTGTGCCGAACAGCCTTGCCTTATACTCCGGGAACTGCACCTGCAGATGATACCGCTCGTTTCCACATTTATACAGGCAGCGTCCCCGTGCCGGATATTTGATGAGATCATACTCACTTGGTTCTAGCTGCAGCATGTCTATATAAAAGCGGGCATCGGTATTGCCTGCATTGAAGAGGAAGGTATGGGTAGGAATCGCAAACAGGGGCTTGGTATATTCCCGTATGCCGTCCAGATCGAAATCCTCCAGGTTGGTGGACGCCATAATGATGCCGCTGTCCTTTTTTCTTGTCCGCTTTGCGAAGCTGCGGATGTACTCGATAGCGATAGGGAACGAGAGAAACAGGTACAGCTCATCTATGGACGCAACCGCATTGCCTTTTGTCAGCAGTTCATGGCTCATGAATGACAGTACGTTGAGCAGCATGGCGTCCTTGACGCATTTGTTGGCCTCCAGCAGCCCTTTTACGCCGAAGCAGATAAAGGAGGAGTCGATGACATTGGTGGGACCGTTGAAGAACCGGCTGTCGCTGCCCATGCACAAAGAATGGAGTCCCAGCGCCAATTCCTGCAGCGTGTCTACCGTATACAGATGCTTTTCACTGCTGTCGTACTGCGTGTATTCCTGTTCCACCAGCTGGTACAGGTCGGACAGAATGGGATACGCTTCGGACGTGCCATCCGTCTGAACGCCGAAATCCTCATACAGCCGGGAGAGCAGGATTTCCAGCGTGTCCAGATGCCGATCCTCCCAGCCGGGCTTGTAGGCTCTGAAAAAATCCCGTAGGAAACTGATGTGCCGGGCCAGCAGAGTGGAGGCGGTGAAGGCGTCCGGCGTGGATACCTCATCATTCACCTCATCGCCGTCCGCCCATTGCTTAGGTTCCAACACATTGATCCTCGTCTGCCCGGACATCAAATCCAGATAACAGCCGCCCAGGTTTTCCGCCAATTCCCGATATTCTCCCTCCGGATCGAGGCAAAGCACCCGCTTGCCGCTCTGACGCAGGTTCACCAGCAGCCCCTTGAGCAAGTAAGATTTTCCTTGGCCGGAATTACCTAAAATCAGCACATTGCTGTTGGTCTTGTCAGTATCTCTCCTGAAGAGGTCCACCAGAATATGACTGCCGCATTGCTCACGACCGATATAGAGACCATGCGGATCGGTTTTGCCGGAGTAATTCATGGGGAACAGATTGGCGGCAGAAGTGGCGGGAAGGACACGTTCGTATTGGAGACCCAACACATTGTGACCCGCTGGGCCAACCGACAAAAACGCTTCCTTTTGCCGGAGCAGCAGGCGGTCAAACTGGATTTTATAGCGGGTCAGCTCCGATTGCACCTCGGTTTGCAAATTCCGCAGAGCTTCCAGGCTTTTAGCCGTCAGCTCCATATATACCGCCGTATGCACCAGCTGCTCTTTTTCCCGGTGCATATGGGCGATGAGAGAGGCCACGTCCTCCAGGTTGCTCTGCGCCACAATAGCCTTGCGCAGATCGTCGGTGCTGCCGAGATTCATCCGGTTTTTCTTGGCCGCTCCCGCTAGGATTTTGGATTCTTCCGCCGGCGTCACATGCCGGACATAGAGATGCAAAGTGACGCCGTCCCGTTCCCCCAGACCTCGCAGCAGCGCCTGTTCTTTGGTGGATGTCGGATAATCCCGCACCGCCCACACACAGCGATAGGTGTCGCCGCAGAGGAGATGATCAGTGTTGAACTTAACGGCGGCGGGAGCGATGAGGTCGGGGAACCCTTTGACACGGGCGTCCTCACCAGACCGGGTTGTCCCGGCGACCGCCGCCGTCTCTTTTTTCTTCTCTGAAGGTTTGGGCAGTTTTTTCTTTCTAAGCAAATTCTAACCACCTTCCGCCATCGATTTCATCCGTGTGGTCCACTGGATGCTGGGTGTAGTACAAGGCCAGCATCCGTCTGACATCCTCATGGGACGCAGCCCCGGCTTCGAAGCCCTGTTCCTTCAGGGCCTTTTCCAGTTGTTGTCGTTCAGGGTGTTGTTTTTCTCCCTCCCGGAGCCGCAGGAGAATATAAAAATCCCGTGCCGTGGCCATCTCCTGCTGAATGTTATCCAGATATTGTATATCCTGTTCACAGAGGTGGCGGATCACAGGGTTGGCCTCCTGCTGCATGCGTTGCAGCAGATACTGCTTGTTGTCCTCATAGCTTTCCGCCGCATTCAGACACAGGATTTCCAGAGACGATATACTTTTCAGCACGTCGGCCAGCGCCGCCACCTTGGCCTCCAGCACAGAAGGGGGCAGCACCGCTACATTGACAGGGCGTACTCGAAAAAACAGCAGCTCCCTGTTCTGCCCGATCCGTATCCCGCTATCGGTGATTTCCCGGATGCCCATCAGTTCCTGTACCGATTGTTTGGATTTGAGTTTTTGCAGGTTCAGATTATCACCTCCAATAAAATACTTGCTGCCCCGTCAGAAAGAATCGGATGGAGAAGCGGATATACTCCAGAATGGTCATCTCCTCCAGACGGATGGTTAAGAAGGCGAACAGCGCCGACAGAACCAAAGGAAGCAATATCTCCAGTGTGGCAAAGGCCAGCACCGACAGCAGCAGGCATATCCCCAAGACAGCGACATGCCGCAGCTCCCAAAACCACAGCACCGGCCGGGCGCACAGGTTATCCGGGTACGCATATTCCATATGGACTTATCCTCCTAAAAATACATCTGCTCATCCATGTCGAATGTTTCATCGCACATATCACCGATATCCTCATAAAACCTGGATGCTTGAAACACCCGGCGCTGCTGCTCCCATTCCCGATAGGCCGCAATGCTGTGATCCACCGCCTCATTAAGACGGCGGGGATCCAGGTCACAGTTCTCGTATCCTTCCAGAACGGCGTTGTAATACCGCTGGGTGGGGATTCCGAAAGTCATCTTGGGATTCATAATATAGACCATGGCGCTAACCGTCCGGTCGCCCATCTGAACAGGAATGTCCTGCTTGTAATAATGCCCGTTGGAAACACCCTCATAGATGTCCAGTGCTTTTTCATCGCTCCGCCCAATTTCCCATACCGCCACCGGCACCGATGCGCCCTCTTTTGGCGCAATGGTGGCGAAGGCTCCGTGAGGCTGTCCTTTGAACTGCAGCTCATATCCGTCAATTTCTCCTGTTCCCAGCAGATTGGCGTTGGGGCAGCGCATCGCCATTTGACGCAGGTTGAGGTTGCTGCCATAGGCAACGTATAACTTTTTATTCTTCTGCATATCGTCCTCCTGTTTACATGGACATAGAAAAAGCAGGACTCTCGTCCTGCCTCTGCTGTTGTTGTGCTTGTTCCAGCCGTGCCCTTTCCGCCAGCCGCTGTTTTTGAGCTTCGGCCTGCGCCGGGTCCTTCCAGGCAATGTTGCCCTCTAAATGTTCAAGAAGACAGGTTCTTGCATCCTTAAACTCGTCGCCAATGAGGCCAAGCCGGAGCAACCAAGTGCGAAAGGTGTATTTCTCATTGGTGGATTGAGTGCGGGCCGGTGAGGCAAACTTTTGGACCAGAGCCTGATTGCTAATGGCGAGACAAAGCTGGATATACGCTTTGATGTGCTTGGGAGAGAGTGTACTGTTGAACAGCCGGAATTCAACGGTGCCTTTGCTAAAGACGCTATGGAGATTGAGACAGTGATAACGGGTTGAGTCATAGTGGTGTTGGCTGCCATCATACCCGTTATACCAGATTCTTTTGAGCTGGTTCATGGAGTTAGGTTTATAGTGATTTACAGCTGTTAAAAATCTGGCGTTGGTCTTTTCACAATATTGTTCACGAGCTACGTCCACCTGCAGAGCCTTATACAGCAGGTCCTCTTTTGATGCCACAATGTTGACAATGTTGCGTAGAGTCTTTGGCGTGTGGCGGGAAGCATCCACATGGACGTGTATACCACACCGTGAGTTGGTTATGGCTCCTGCCCCTTGAAGTGCTACAGCCAGCTTTTGAATGGTTTCTATATCCCGATATTGGCATATGGGTGAAACACATTCAACGGCGTATAAATTGCTTGCGGGTTGACCGTTTGTTGTAGTAGTGATAATACTGGAGTCACTCACCAGTTTCCATGTCCGTCTCTGGCGATCAACGACCGTATAGGCATCATACGTTCCACCTACATGCATTGCCGTCGTTCCAAAAAATTGACCGGCGGCCCGTGCCGCCTGGTTACGGGTCAGGCCGGTCATCTCGATTTCTATACCGAAATTTTGATATTGCGTGTTTCTCCCTCCTGTCATTTCACGGCAGCGGCGATTTGCCTGGTGACATTGACCACCGACGAAGTGGCATATACCACACTCATGGCGTTGCCCTTGGCGCTGGTATCCAACCCGAAAGCCTCTGCGATCTGTTCCACCTCCTTGGCCGAGAGCATGAGGCCGATGCCAAGCAGCTGATTGCTGCGGAAGGTAAGCAATCCCGCCACCAGGATGGTGGTTTGGAGGAAGGCGGTCAGGCACAAGCCGATCACTCTTTTTACCCATTGGAAAAAGCCGTCGGTGTAGCCCCGTGGAACGGAAAACATATATAAGGCTCCCACGGCGATCTGGATGAGCAGGATGCCGCCACGCTTGAGGTTCTGCAGAAACACCTTGATAACGCAATAAACAATGGCAATCATTAAAAAGATCGTGAACAGGCCGGTGGAAACGCCAGCCATGGAGCCATGCAATTGATCTATTGCCATCTGCGCCAAAACAGCCGGATCAATGATGCTGGAATGCAGAAGGCCCGCCATCCCATTGGACAGCGAGCCTTGCAGGGTGATACAGAAGCGGTAAAGGTCCACCGGGACAACAGTAAACAAACACACGGCAAAAAAGCCTTGTATGGTATTGAGAGCCGTGCCGTGGATGTCCGTCCGTCCACTCTGTGCGCCGATAGCTGTATCGAATACCGCCACCACCAAACCGGTTACGAATAATGCCCAGCCGAACAGAGAACAGAAGTGAACAATGGCTTGTACCCAGGCAAGGTCGAACACCTCCGCACTCATGCCGTTCATGGCGGTGAAAAGACTGGATACGAAGCCCATTAACTGACTATACAGCCAGTCCAGCGTTTCCTCCCAGGCTTTGCTGGTAACCCATTCGAACAATTCCTCACCTCGTTATTTCAGAGCATAATCTGTTCCTGCCTTTGCTCGTTTTCATTTTGAGAGATTAATTGAGACAGCATGTTTTGTGCCCTATCAGGATCGGGAAAGGATATATATTCACGCCCCCAGTCATCATATTGATAATCACTGTGCAGTGTCCGAAACACCTGCCATATATCCAAGCCGTTGTTGACAGCGTCTGTTATGATATTGGCCGTATCGATGGAGAGGGCAATATAGGTTGGGTCGGGATACATCATATATCGGGCATACTGCCGAAAGGTGGTTGCTTCAAAGATTAGATCGGGATCAATTTCAACTTTGACAGGTTGTCGAAGTGATTTTTCCTGTACAGTATTCATCGTGCCCTCCCTGATTTACATGCTTGGCGAATCCAAGCCGCCTTGTGTCTGCTCCTGTGCAGCAAGGATTTCGAGGGCTTTTTCCGACGCTATCAACTCGATTTGATTTCCCGGATAGGCTAGAAGTTCATTAAGGCGATTCACCAATTTACTCATGTGCTTTTGCCAGTCAACCCAATCCTTCTTATGAAACCAACCGCCATTGCGGTCCGTGTCTTGAACGGCATGCTTTTCTCTATATTTGGCGTCTTTTTGCTTATAGATTAGCGTAGATAGGATATAGTCATGGAGCCAGAGAATGGAATCTTTAGCTGCGGTAAATGAGGTTATATCTCCAAACTTGTTTTCACTCGGTGCCCATTCCACGGTATTATCCAAACCATTCATATCTTGATCCAGATATTTGCACACTATTTCCGCCAACATCATCGGGCTGGTATGGGCACTCCCCAGCTTAACATCGGGCGGTGCATACCATTCATCCTGCTGCAAAACAGCAATGACTTTTTCAAGTTCCAGGTGCCCATCCTTGGGTAACATTTTTCGGATAAAGGACAATGTACCCAGCCCTTCATCCGATTCAAAGGCGGTTATACCCCAACATCCCATATTTCTCCTCCTTTATAACAAATAAATCAGTGACTAAGACTGGGCTTTTGGTGTTGTAGTCCAGTTCCATATTCCCGCCGCTACAATTATGAGGATTGTCGATTTACATTTTCATCTCGTTATTTGTTAGCCGTGATTCCAGTGTGTTATTGTCCATCCTGCATAGAGCTGTATCAATCTGATTACACATTCTGTCTATGGTTGGAGACCAACAATGCCAAAAAGCGGTGATTTCTTGAATCAGCTTTTTATTTCTTACAATTTCACTTCTTGAATCGTTTCCCTGACATATAACCATTTCCATTGCATATCTGTATAAGCCATACAAAGTGCTTTCTCCTACTAATGGTTGTTGCAAATACAGATTTCCAGACGTATCCTTCATATGCCTATCGAACAAGTCTAAATACTGTTTTGTTGCATTCGTTTGAAAAAATTCGTCAAATACCCAATATCCAGATATCTCGCTAATTAGATTTCGTATTTCTGTCACCTTGTCCGACGAATCATTCGAATCATTTCCTTGCTGTTGAAATTGAACGGCATAGATGGTTAGTCCTGTAATACATCGTCCCATTAAAGATTTATCTGCCGCTTCATGTTCTTCATCGATTCGCATGAGTTCTTCAAGTGAGTAAAGATGTTCCTCCAATTCAATAATTCCCCTTTCTTTTCTTACTTCCCAGCACTTTTCACTCAATACTCGATAAGGACATGATCCTGCTGCGGTTCTGCAAGATCATCCATGCTGGCTCGGCAGACAAATTCGGAGAGCCGGTCCGGATCAACATTATCCACCTCAATATGGACGCCGTAAGCTCCGGGATAGATTTGGACGATGTCTGCATCCAAGACATCCTCCCAACCGCTCAATTGGCCGAGGGTGATGTCCTCCGGATCGAGGCCGCCGATGGAGATTAAATCCATCGCAGTGGAACAGTGGTCCAGATAGGTTCCGCACGGCAACTGAATTGCAAGGAGATCACGAAGTTTGCTGGGCTGGGCGGGTACACCGGTTCCAGCCTGTCCGCCTAACTGGTCCAGTACGAAGTGTACTTCGGAATCTGCATGGTTTGTAATAAACTGAAAGCCGGACTCGATGATCTCCTGCTCCGTCATGATGCCACGCGAAATTTCGTAAGTACTGTCATCGTCCAGAAGCCCCTCGTAGCTCTTGAGTAATTCATCAAAGAGTTCCGCCTTTCGCACCGGGCCGAGCACAGCCTGCTCAGTCATGGCATTCTGGGTTTCGGGAGGATTGAATTCGATCCGGTATCCAGTCTCTTCGACATCGAATGAAAATATCTCCGGTCGCTCGGCCAGGCGTTCAACAATGGTATCCGCCACCATAAAGTCATGGTAGGGATCAATGTTGAATTGGGTCAGCGTCTCATCGGAAACAAAGGCGATATTATCCTTGTTGATACTGTTCCGACCGGTTTCAATGATGTGGGAGACCGCACGGTCAATCCGGTCGGATAGTTCCGCCAAAGCATGGCTCTCCTGTTCCAGGAGTTTTTTCATCTGTTCGGTCATGATTTTTCCCCCTTACATCCCCAGCACTCTCCAGATATACAGCGGGGCCGTGAGGGTAAACACCAGGCACCCGAACAGTATGGCCGGGCCGGTCCATTCGAACTGGCCGTTTTTCCGATAGTCGAAATAGGCGGTCCCGACCTTGACAAAAAAGAAAATCGCCAGTACCGCATCGATAACGGGAAACACAACCTTGTCAACAATAGCCTTGATTTGTCCTTTGGCTGCATCCCAGGTATTCTCTACGGCTCCGGCAACATCGCCGGGAGTACCGCCGGATTCTTCTGCGCTGCACATCAATCCCAGTGATCCCAACAGCAGAATCATTACCAGAGCCATAATGACCGTGCGGAACAGCCGTTGTTTATTCTTGCTCATATGCTCATCCTTTCCTGAGAAAAAGACAGTGCGGAACCATAAAGGCTCCGCACTGTCGTCCACTCTTTATTGTCCAACATACCAGTCATCATAAGCGGATTCTTTAATGGTTATGGGATCGGAGGTGAGATATCCGCTCATCATGCCCACAGGGGTCCAGAGATCACCAGCATATCCCTGCACGGTATAGTCGCCGTCAGGATACCACAGCGGCACGAAGTGCAGCCGGTCGTTGTCTGCGTTGGGATTCACCGGCAGCACAAAGGTGTTTGTCCCCGCTGCGTCCAAGGTGCGATATTGTCCGAGAGTCATGCCATATTGGAATTCGGGGAAATAGAGCCGGACATCCTGGGAGGGGGTGATAGCCGCTGCCGGAGGAGACAGCAGCCCGGAGCCGGTCTTAGTAGTAACCGGCCAGTTTACTGTATACCCATACCCGGATTTCATGGTCCATTTTCCGCCTTGGTATTGGCGGGAGGGGGAGTCCGGGTCCGGCGTCAAAACAGGTTTGGAGGCGGGGTCCATTGTCAGGCCATAGGTTTTCTTGATAAACGTCCTGTTTTCGTATATCCATTCCGACCATTGTGTCGTTGTCAGCCCGCTGCGGGACGGCGGGGAAATCAATCGGAAGTCGGAGGGCGGCCGCTTTTCAAACACCGTATCCGGCGTTTGAGAGACCACCACCTGTTCCGTGCCGTGGGTCATGCTGTCGGTATGATACACCGTGCCGTTTACCGATATTTCCCCCTGCAGGGTGAGGCTGCTGCCGGATAAGCCGCTGGGAACCAACCACTTGAAATACACCAGGTTATCTCCATTAGCCGGAATCACCACATCGTTTTTCGTGGCTGTATAAAGCTGCGTACCTCCTTTGTATACCCGGAAACAGACAGATACTTTATCGGTCGGAGTAAGATTCGCATTGGCCGCATTCTTCACCCGGAAACTCGTTACCACGCTCACCCCCTCACGATATAGGGAATTCGGCGTCAGCGGTTCAATGGACACAGGGACTTTTACCGGGAAGGTCACGGTTTTGGCGTTGTTGGAACCATTGGATTCATACTGCGTGTTGCCAAATCCGGCACCCTCCAGGTATACGCTGCCCGCAGCAGCATAAGTGGAGGAGTCGGTGGGAGCCGTGAACGCCTTACCATTGACATTGATAGAACCATTTGCGGGGATCGCATAGAGACCGATTTTGGAGCCATCCGGATTGTATCCCTCCTCCAATATGCGGACGCCGGTGTTGTTTTTATTGGTGTACTGTGGAGTATTCTTCTCTCCGGTCCATAGGGTAGAGGTGTAATAGCCATCCTCTGTGATCATGCGAATATTGGCAAGTTCTGCATCGGCTTTGAAAATGGGAATAAATAGGGTAGTCCCCTGGCCGGTATGGTTGGGATCGCTGGCCCATTGGGTACTCAGAATAATCCGCATCTGGTTGCTGCCGCTGCCGCTGTTGTCC